>ONZV01000006.1_pt1 | contig 314737 bp, 301 predicted proteins | sample 1671561 | NCBI WGS metagenome assembly ONZV01 (sample SAMN06348169, study PRJEB24527) | human gut metagenome | reverse complement strand
AGCCATAAAATTGCACCTTACTCAGTTGGGTGTCCAACTTTTGGGGTGCAGTCCAGCAGCGCCGCCGGGCAAGGACAGCGGGCACAGAGCTGATTTTGTGCCGGGTGGCGGCTGCGCCTTACCCGGCCTACGTTCGTACGACCTGTCGTTAATTTATTCACTTTTCTAGCTGAAACTGCCGGTGCTGACGGCCTCAAAATCGCTGAGACGTTCCCGGCAGGCCGGGGCAGCCCGCATGGATGCGGGCTGAGGGCCGTGTTTTGCAGGGACGCTGCCTCGGCCCGACCCGAAGCCTGCAGGGATAAGTCGAAGGGACCGCGCAGCGGCGATTTTGCTGGCCGGAGCCCGGGGGTACAGGGGGCGGCGGCGACTGGCCGCCCCCTGTGCGCTCCCTGCGCCATAAGAGACATAACGCAGACGATTAACCGGGAGCGCAAACTACGCTGAAGCCACAGATAACATAAACAACCACACTGCAGTGCTTCCCCTCACCCTGGCCCTCTCCCGGAGGGAGAGGGAACCGTCCGGCTGGCCGCGCAAGCGCAGCGCCGCCGGGCGATGGCAGCAGGCTCGGAGCCGCATCTATGCCGGGTGGCGGCTCGCGCCTGACCCGGCCTACAACCCCTACCATTCGAATCAATCGCGGTTTTTGTAGCCCGGACAAGGCGCGCCAGGCGCCGCATCCGGGAATGCAACGGCGATGACGTTACTTCTCCCTTTTCGCGAATTCATCTTTGGCTTTCTGCAACTGCTGCTGGAAGGCCGGGTTGGTGTGCAGCGTAGCGACCACCGCGGAGCCGACGATGCGCGCCGCATCGACATCGCTCTGCCAGTGATAGCCGCAGATCACCCGGCTCTCGCCGAGCTCATAGCCGCGCTTCAAAATTTCGTTTTGCCGCTGCGGGTTGATCTCCGCCAGCACCAGGGCGGTGGCCCAGCCGATAGAGGTATGCCCGGACGGGTAAGAGCCGTTTTTCGCCAGCTTGTCCTGTTCGGTGGTGTTGCAGGTGGAGACGCCATAGAACGCAAACGGGCGAATGCGCATGTATTTCTCTTTCGCGCTGCGGGTCGCCAGGTCGCCGGCGTCTTCAATCATATTGGTCAGCAGTTTGTGAAGCTGCGGCGCGTCTTTCTCGGTAATCGGCGAACCAAAGGCGCTGGAGAAGGCGTTGGCCACGCCGCCCGCGCTGAGGTTGGCATCCTCTGCCGCCAGCTTCCCGCGCTCGGTATTGCGCAGCAGACGTCCTTGCTCATACATCGCCTGATCGTTTAAAAATGCGATACTGCCCACCGCCGGCGGTGGTGGCAACAGCGCCAGGCTGTCGATGGCCTGGGCATTGGTCAGATAGTAGAGATCGGGCTTGGTGGTGACATCGTTCCCGGGGGGAACCAGAGCAAAGGCGTTAACGGAGAAGAAACTGGCCAGGCAAAGGGCAAGAACACGCTTTTTCATTAGAATTTCCTTACGTCATAATCATTCCAGAGAAGACAGTCCTGTGCTGTCACATTTCTGTCATCTTTAAGTAAAAGTGAAAATGGTCGGGAAAAAATTGCCGTGTCTCGCAAAAACGGCTTTTTGTCTGCTTAATGAGCAACCATACGCGATTTCAGACTGTCGTACTTACCACCCTGGCGTTTGGGCGCTAACATAGCGGGATTGCAATGACAGGAGATGTCCATGAGCGAGCAAGCCATTCGTTTAACGCAATACAGCCACGGAGCCGGTTGTGGTTGTAAAATTTCCCCGAAAGTGCTGGAAACTATCCTGCATAGCGAGCAGGCGAAGTTTGTCGACCCAAACCTGCTTGTCGGCAACGAAACCAGCGATGATGCCGCCGTTTACGATCTCGGTAATGGCACCTCGATCGTCAGCACCACCGATTTCTTTATGCCGATTGTCGATAACCCGTTCGACTTTGGCCGTATCGCCGCCACCAACGCCATCAGCGATATTTTCGCTATGGGCGGGAAACCGATTATGGCGATTGCCATCCTCGGCTGGCCGATCAACACCCTGGCGCCGGAAATCGCCCGCGAAGTGGTGGAGGGCGGGCGCTTTGCCTGCCAGCAGGCGGGGATCGCGCTGGCGGGCGGCCACTCCATTGACGCCCCGGAGCCGATCTTCGGTCTGGCGGTCACCGGCGTGGTGCCCACCGAGCGCATCAAGAAAAACAGCACCGCCCAGGCGGGTTGCAAACTGTATCTTACTAAACCGCTGGGGATCGGCGTACTGACCACTGCAGAGAAAAAATCGCTGCTCAAGCCAGAGCATCAGGGGCTGGCGACGGAGACCATGTGCCAGATGAACCTCGCCGGCGCCGCGTTTGCCGCCATCGACGGGGTGAAGGCGATGACCGACGTCACCGGCTTTGGCCTGCTCGGCCATCTCAGCGAGGTGTGCCGCGGGGCCGGCGTGCAGGCGCAGCTGCGCTATGCCGATATCCCAAAACTGCCGGGGGTGGAGGACTATATCGCCGCCGGCGCGGTGCCGGGCGGCACCGGGCGCAACTTTGCCAGCTACGGCCATCTCATGGGCGAGATGCCGACGGAGTGGCGGGATCTGCTGTGCGATCCGCAGACCTCCGGCGGTCTGCTGCTGGCGGTGACCCCGGAGGCGGAGGCGGAAGTTCAGGCCGCCGCGGCGGAGTTCGGCATTAAGCTGGCCGCCATCGGCGAGCTGGTGACCGCCCGCGGCGGGCGACCCATGATCGAGATCCGTTGATTCGATGCGGTTGTTTATTGCAGAAAAACCGAGTCTCGGTCGGGCTATCGCCGATGTGTTGCCTAAACCGCACCGCAAAGGCGATGGCTATATTGAGTGCGGCAACGGGCAGGTGGTCACCTGGTGTATCGGCCACCTGCTGGAGCAGGCGCAGCCGGACATCTACGACAGCCGCTATGCCCGGTGGAATCTCAACGACCTGCCGATTGTGCCGGAGAAATGGCAGCTGCAGCCAAAGCCCTCGGTCACCAAACAGCTGAATGTCATCAAGCGCCTGCTCGGCGACGCCGAGGAGGTTATCCACGCCGGCGACCCGGACAGAGAAGGGCAGCTGCTGGTGGACGAAGTACTCGACTACCTGCAGCTGGCGCCGGAGAAGCGTCAGCAGGTGCAGCGCTGTCTGATTAACGATCTCAACCCGCAGGCGGTGGAGCGGGCGATCAACCGTCTGCGCGCCAACAGCGAGTTCGTGCCGCTCTGCGTGTCGGCGCTGGCGCGGGCCCGCGCCGACTGGCTGTACGGCATCAATATGACCCGCGCCTACACCCTGCTGGGGCGCAACGCCGGCTATCAGGGGGTGCTCTCGGTGGGGCGGGTGCAGACCCCGGTACTTGGCCTGGTGGTCCGTCGCGATGAAGAGATTGAAAATTTCGTCGCCAAACATTTCTTCGACGTGAAGGCGCATATCGTCACGCCGCAGGAGGAGCGTTTTGTCGCCACCTGGGTGCCGAGCGAAGCCTGCGAACCTTACCAGGATGAAGAAGGGCGCCTGCTGCATCGTCCGCTGGCCGAGCATGTGGTTAAGCGCATCGAAGGCCAGCCGGCAATCGTGACCGGCTATAACGATAAGCGCGATTCCGAACCCGCGCCGCTGCCGTTCTCGCTGTCGGCGCTGCAGATTGAGGCGGCCAAACGTTTCGGCTTCAGCGCGCAGAACGTGCTGGATATCTGCCAGAAGCTGTACGAAACCCACAAACTCATCACCTATCCGCGTTCGGACAGCCGCTATCTGCCGGAAGAGCACTTCGCTGGCCGCCATGCGGTGTTGAATGCGATTGCCGTCCATGCGGCGGACCTGCTGCCGCAGCCGGTAGTGGATCCGGAGATCCGCAACCGCTGCTGGGATGATAAAAAGGTCGACGCGCACCATGCGATTATCCCAACCGCCCGCAGCAGCCAGGTGAAGCTCACCGATAACGAAGCGAAGGTGTACACCCTGATCGCCCGCCAGTATCTGATGCAGTTCTGCCCTGACGCAGTGTTCCGCAAATGCCAGATTGATCTTGAGATCGCCAACGGCAAGTTTGTCGCCAAGGCGCGTTTTCTGGCCGAGGCGGGCTGGCGGACGCTGCTTGGCAGCAAAGAGCGCGATGAAGAGAACGACGGCACGCCGCTGCCGGTGGTGGCCAAAGGCGATGAACTGCTGTGCGAGAGGGGCGAGGTGGTGGAGCGTCAGACCCAGCCGCCGCGCCACTTTACCGACGCCACGCTGCTGTCGGCGATGACCGGGATTGCCCGCTTCGTGCAGGATAAAGATCTGAAGAAGATCCTCCGCGCCACCGACGGCCTCGGCACGGAAGCGACCCGCGCAGGGATTATCGAGCTGCTGTTCAAGCGTGGTTTCCTGAGCAAAAAGGGGCGCTATATCCACTCTTCGGAGGCCGGCAGGGCGCTCATTCATTCCCTGCCGGAGATGGCCGGGCGACCGGACATGACCGCCCACTGGGAGTCGGTGTTGACGCAGATCAGCGAGAAACAGTGCCGCTATCAGGACTTTATGCAGCCGCTGGTGGGGACGCTGTATCAACTGATCGATCAGGCGCGCAGCACGCCGGTGCGTCAGTTCCGCGGCCTGGTGGCGCCGGGCGGGGCGAAGAAGTCGTTCAGCAAAGGTAAAGGGAAGCCGAAAGGCAAAAAAGCGGCAGACGATACCGCGCCGCCGCCGCAGTAACCCGCCGGTGGTCGCGAGGATGCGTTATCCCGCGGCCACCGCTTCTCCGCCAGTCAGGCCAATGGTCTACACTAAACAGCCGGGAAGAGCCTGGACGCGGGGCCCCTGAGCAGGGGATGCCCGCTGCGCTTTTCCTGATGCCGATGCCCCATTTCTCTCACAGGCGATAAGGAGGACCCGTGAAATATATTGCTATCAGCCAACCGGGCGGCCCGGAGGTATTGCAGATCCGCGAAGGGGAGATTCCCACCATCGGGGAGCATGAGGTGCTCATTGAGGTGAAGGCGGCGGGCGTCAACCGGCCGGATATTCTGCAGCGCCAGGGTCTGTATCCCATGCCTGAGGGCGTCACCCCCGTGCCCGGCCTCGAGGTGGCGGGCGTGGTTGTTAAGGTCGGCGCGCAGGTCACAGCGTTTACGCCCGGCGATCGCGTTTGCGCGCTGACCAACGGCGGCGGCTATGCCGAATACTGCGCCGTGCCGGCAGGCCAGACGTTGCCGATCCCGGCGGGTCTCAGCTTTAGCGAAGCGGCCGCCATTCCGGAAACCTTCTTCACCGTCTGGGCGAATGTCTTCCAGCTGGGTAAGCTGCAGCCTGGCGAAAGCATTCTGGTCCACGGCGGCGCCAGCGGGATTGGCACCACCGCGGTCCTGCTGTGCCACGCGCTGGGGATGACCGTCTATGCCACCGTCGGCCAGGACGAAAAAATTGCTGCGCTACGTCCCTATGCTACGGCGATTAACTACAAAACCGATGATTTTGCCGAGAAAATCGGCCAGCTGACCAACGATGAAGGGGTGGACGTCATTCTGGATATTGTTGGCGGCCCTTACTTTAACCGCAACCTTGGGCTACTGAAAAAGGATGGACGACTGGTCATCATCGGCTTTATGGGCGGGCGAATCGCTCATGAGGTTGATATTCAGACTCTGATGCTCAAGCGAGCCACCGTCACCGGCTCGACCATGCGCGGCCGGACGGCGGCGGAGAAACAGCAGATTGCCGAGGCGCTGCGCCGCCACGTCTGGCCGCTGCTTGAGGCAGGGAAATGCAAGCCGCTGATCTACGCCAGCTACCCGATGGCGGAGATTGCCGAGGCCCATGCCTGTCTGGACAGTGGTCAGCATCTGGGGAAAGTGGTGATCACGATGACGTCGTGAGACGCATCCCGGCGGGCTGCCGCCGGGATGGAGTTAGGGGAGGTTAAATCACGCCCTGGGCCAGCATGGCATCTGCAACCTTCACGAAACCGGCGATATTCGCGCCGCGCACGTAGTTGGTCTGCTTCGCTTCGCCGCCGTACTGCACGCAAGCGTGGTGGATATCCAGCATGATGTGATGCAGACGGGCATCCACTTTTTCCGCTTTCCAGCCCATGCGCGCGGCGTTCTGCGCCATCTCCAGACCGGAAGTCGCCACGCCGCCGGCGTTGGCCGCTTTGCCCGGGGCAAACAGCACGCCAGCTTCCAGGAACAGGTCGGTTGCGGCGATGGTGGTCGGCATGTTGGCGCCTTCCGCCACGGCCTTGACGCCATTGGCAATCAGCTGGCGGGCGGCATCGACGTCCAGTTCGTTCTGGGTCGCGCAAGGCAGGGCAATATCCACCGGCACTGACCAGGGCTGCTGGCCTTCAAGATAGGTGAGGCCAAATTCGCGGGCGTAATCGGCCACGCGGCCGTGGGCACGCTCTTTAATGTCGATCAGGCGGGCCAGTTTTTCTTTGGTGAAGCCCGCTTCGTCAACGACGGTGCCGTTGGAGTCGGAGGCCGTCACCACCCGCGCGCCAAGCTCCATCGCTTTCTCAATGGCGTATTGCGCGACGTTGCCGGAGCCGGAAACCGCCACGCGAGCGCCTTCGAAGCCGAGGCCGTGACGTTTGAGCATCGCTTCGGTGAAGTAGATCAGGCCGTAACCAGTGGCTTCCGGACGGATCAAGCTGCCGCCAAAGGAGAGTCCTTTACCGGTGAAGACGCAGGCGCTGTTGTTGGAGAGCTTGCGCATCATTCCGGCCATAAAGCCGACTTCGCGACCGCCGACGCCGATATCGCCCGCCGGTACGTCGGTATCCGGGCCAAGGTGGCGATAGAGTTCGGTCATCAGCGCCTGGCAGAAACGCATCACTTCGCCATCGCTCTTGCCTTTAGGATCGAAATCGCTGCCGCCTTTCCCGCCGCCCATCGGCAGAGTGGTCAGGGCGTTTTTGAAGGTCTGCTCGAAGCCAAGGAATTTGAGAATCGACAGGTTAACCGACGGGTGAAAACGCATCCCGCCTTTATACGGGCCGATGGCCGAGTTGAACTGCACGCGCCACGCGCGGTTGACCTGGACCTGATTGCGGTCGTCCACCCACACCACGCGGAACTGGATCACGCGCTCCGGTTCCACCAGACGTTCCAGCAAAGCAAGCTGACGATAGCGCGGATTTTCCTCAAGGAAAGGCCACAGGGTGGTCATCACCTCCCGGACGGCTTGAGCAAATTCGGTTTGATGAGGATCGCGCTGTTGAACGCGGGTGAGAAAGCCTTCCAGAGTGCACGTCTGATCCATAGATATCAGTTCCCCTTATGGTTGTGGTTGCATGTATTTATTATGATTCGGTCCTTGAAAAAACCGATTTTCCGACTATAACACCGCTAATCCTTAGGCAAGCAAGGAAAAATTGAGCCGACAACAAAATTTATAATTGCCCGCTCGTCATAACTAAAAGCGATGACGAGGCGGCGGGCGGATCAGCGGACGGAAAGGGTGGGGCGCTGGGCGATAAAGGCGTGCAGCAGAGGAATATCGGCCGGGGCGAGATCGAGGGCCAGCGCTTCTGTGGGACGGCACCAGCGCAGCTGAGTGTGATAGTGGGCCAGCGGCGTGCCCTGAAAGTGCGGCACCCACCAGGCGTGCAGATGGATCTGGCGGCCGGAGACCTCCCGCTGATGGCTAGCGATATAGCAAGCCGGGCGGGCGATGATGCCCATCTCCTCCTGCAGTTCGCGGACCAGCGCCTGCGGCTGGCTTTCACCCGGCTCCACTTTGCCGCCGGCGAACTCCCACATCCCCGGCTGGTCGGCGTGGGGCGGACGCTGCGCCAGCAGAATCTGGCCATCCTGTTCAATAATGGCGGCGACAACATCAATCATTTTTAGCATAAGCATCAAGGTTAATAAGACGAATATGGCCTATTATCACCGCCATAGACCGTAACTGACAACCGCCAACCCTGCTGGAGACCTTCGTGCTTGATAGCCACCTGCATCCGCGCCTTAAACCCCTGCTTAACGCTGTCGCCGGCGCCCTTGACCGCCCCGGCATCTCACCGGACGGGCTGACGCTGGTTGGTTTTGCCATCGGCGTGCTGGCTCTGCCCTTTCTGGCGCTGGGGTGGTATGGCGCGGCGCTGGCGGCCATTCTCCTTAACCGCCTGCTGGATGGCCTGGACGGCGCTCTGGCGCGGCGGCGCGGGCTCACGGACGCGGGCGGCTTTCTCGATATTGCGCTGGATTTTCTCTTTTACGCCCTGGTGCCGTTCGGCTTTATTCTGGCGGATCCGCTGAACAATGCCCTGGCGGGCGGCTGGCTGCTGTTTGCCTTTATCGGCACCGGCAGCAGCTTTCTCGCTTTTGCCGCCCTGGCGGCCAGGCACCAGATCGCCAATCCCGGCTACGCCCATAAATCGCTGTACTATCTCGGGGGACTGACGGAGGGGACGGAGACCATCCTGTTGTTTGTCCTTGGCTGCCTGTTTCCGGCGCATTTCGCCTGGCTGGCGTGGCTGTTTGGCGCGCTGTGCTGGCTGACGACGGCGACGCGCATCTGCAGTGGCTACCAAACCTTAAAGCGGGTAACGACCACAGCGTAAACGGGGTATCGCGCGTCGCCGACAAAGGGCGACGCGCTGAGGCGGGGCGAGTTACTGACTGCTTTCCGGGCCGCGCTCTCCGCGGGCCACCGGATTGTGCGGGTTGCTGCTCCATTCGTACCAGCCGCCGTCGTACACCGCGACGTGCGGCCAGCCCATGGCGCGGGCATAGATAAAGGTTTCCGAGGCCCGCCAGCCGGTCCCGCAATAAAACGCCACTTGCTGGCTCGGCAGAATGTTCCACTGGCGCCACAGGGCAGCGATATCGTCGGCGCTGCGCATGGTGCCGTCCGGGTTATGGAAATCCTCCATGTGCGTGGAGTCGCTCCCGGCGTGGCCCCAGCGGGCGCCAGCGATGTCGCCCTTCGGCTTGATATAGCTGTAGCCGCTGGTGGTGCCGATAAACTCCGGCCACGAGCGGACGCTGACCAGCGAGGCGTCCTGACGATGCAGCAGCCCGCGGGCTTGTTCGGTATCCAGCATCAGCTGCGGCTGGCCGGGGATCGGCGCGCCGAAATCAGGCGCCGGCTGCTGCGCCGGCGGCATGCCGCGCTCTACCGGCAGCCCGGCGTCGGACCAGGTCTGCCAGCCGCCGTCAAGCAGGCGCACGTCTTTGACCCCGGCGTACAGCATGATCTGCGCCACCCGCGCTGCGGCGTAGACGTCGCGACCATAGAGGATCACCGTGGTGTCATGCCGGATGCCGTGCTTCGCCAGCATCGCCTTCAGCTGCGCGTCGGACACTTTATTCCACAGCGGTTCGCTCTCCACCTCATTGGTATCGATATAGCCCGCGCCAGGGATATGGCTCAGCAGATAGAGCTTCGGCGCTCCCCAGGCGGCTTCAAACACTTTCCAGTCGCCTGCCGGGGCGGCGGCGACCGCTTTCCCTTGCTGTAGGTCGTGCAGCCACTGGGGGTAGACCAGCTGTTCAAAGTGCGGCAGCTTTTGCAGACGGTCGGTCTGGCTCAGCGCATCGCTCAGGGTGCTGAGCCGGGTGAAACCCGTTTGTTTCAGCCGCGCCGCGACGCTGACGTTATCCTCCGGGCTGCCGTACAGCGCGATGGGGGTATCGGACTGGAGCTGGTGCTGCTTAGCCCAGGCGCGGAGCTGATCGTCGCTCATGGCGCCGAGCCAGCGGGCGGAAAGATTGAGGGCCTGCGGCTCATGGCCTTCCGGGCCGTTGGCGCGCTGCGGCCAGCCGTTGTAATAAGCGCTCAGCCGGGTGTCGATGGCCACGCCGTGCTGCTGTTGCAGGTGGGAGAGAGTGAGCGCTGGCATGGTTTCAGCGGCGCAGGTAGTGGAAGCAGCAAGCCCCATGAGCAGGGCGAGTGCGGTCAATTGAGAAACACGTTTCATCGAAATGCCCGACGGTAAAAAGTGGAGGGCGTATTCTCCACTCGCCAGGCGCCGATTTCTTTGCGGTAACGCAGGTTTGCACGCTATTGTCCTTCATTGCCAGCGCTCCATCGCCAGGCAGCGCCCCGTCGGCGGGCAGTCCTCGCGATCGTGGGTCACCAGGATCGCCGGAATGGCCTGGCGGGCCAGTTCTTCAAAGACCCAGCGGCGGAACCCGGCGCGCAGGCTGGCATCCAGGCGGCTGAAGGGCTCATCAAGCAGCAATGCCTCGGGGCGCGCCAGCAGGGCGCGCAGCAGGCTCACCCGCGCCCGCTGCCCGCCGGAGAGCGTGGCCGGATCGCGCGGGGCGAAGCCCGCCAGCCCGGCGCGGCTAAGCGCTTCCTCCACCGCGGTTTTTCGCGCCTCGCCGCGCACGTTCTCCGGCAGCGCCAGCTGTAAATTTTGCCCGACGCTGAAATGGTCGAACAGTAACGGGTCCTGAAACAGAATGCCGATGCGCCGATGCTCTGTCGGCAGCGTATCGCAACGCCGTTCGTTGAGCCACAGCTCGCCTCGGGCGCGAAAATCGCCGGCCAGGGCGCCAATCATCCAGGCAAACAGCGTCGATTTTCCGCTACCGGAGGGGCCCATCAGCGTCAGCACTTCTCCAGGCGCCACCGAAAAGGCGACCTCCCGCAGCAGCGGCTGTCGTTTCACGCTCAGGGTCAGATGGTTTACGGTTAGCACTAGCGAAGTCCTCGTCGATAGCGGCCCGCCAGCCAGGCGAGAAGGGCCGTCAGGGTAAAGCATACCGCCGGCAGCAGTAATTGCCACAGCGCCTGGGCGGCGAGCGTCTGCACCTCGCCGCCGCTGCTGAGCGCCACCGCCTGACTGGTGAGCGTCGGAATACGGCCTGCCCCCAGCCATAGCGTCGGCAGATACTGCGCGATGCTCACTGAGAAGCCCACCGCCAGGGCGGTCAGCAGCGGGCGGGTCAGCGAGGGCAGGGTCAGCAGCCAGAAAATACGCGTGGGCCCCCAGCCGAGCGTGCGGGCGATTACCGCCATCCGCGGATCGCGCTGGCGCCAGGCCGGGCGCAAAATAAACAGCATCCATGGCACCACCCACAGCAGATGGCCCCACAGGACGGTCCACCATTCGCCGTCTAGCCAGGCGTACAGCGCCAGCCGGTACTGGCCAGCGGCCAGCGGCAGGGCCGGGAGGACCAGCGGCAGCCAGACCCAGCCATCTCCCCGCGTCGGGCCGCAGGCCAGCCACAGCAGGCAGACAGCCGCGCCGAGGGCGCAGGCCGCCAGCGCCAGGCCAAGGCTGTTGCCGAGGGCATCCATCTGCGGTGGCGCTGAGCGCGCCAGCCCCGCCAGCAATAGCGCGCCCAGCAGACCGCTCAGCGGCAGCAGCGCCGCCAGCAGGCGGCCGGGCAGGGCATGAGGATGCGGGTGACGAATACCGCGCAGATTGGGCTGGTACTGGCGCTGTATCCGCCACCCTCCCCAGGCCACCAGCGCCAGCCCGCCGAGGATCGTCATCAGCAGCAGGCTGGCCAGCGCCCCTTTGGCCTGCTGCAGCTCATCGCCCTGGCTTAACCACTGCCACGCCAGCACGGCGAGAGTGGGCGGATTGCCGGGCCCCAGCACCAGGGCGACGTCTACCGCCGACAGACTCCAGGCGGTGGCGGCCAGCAGCACCATGCCGAGGGCGGGCAGCAGGGCGGGCAGCACCAGCCAGCGCAGGCACTGCCAGCGGCCGTAGCCGAGGCTCTTCAGGGCGGTCGCCTGGTCGGCGAGGCGTTTCTCCCCCAGCAGGCCATAGATCACCCACAGCACAAAGGCGCTCTCTTTCAGGGCCATCGTCAGGCCAAGCCCGATGCCATACCGGTCGACCGGCGGCGTCAGAAGCGGCAGCCACTGCCAGAACCAACCCCCTTCGGCGAACAGCAGCAGCGCCGCCGTCGCCAGGGCGAGATGGGGCACCGCCAGCAGCAGCGGCAGACGGGAAGCCAGCCGCCGCCAGCGGGCCGAAGGCCAGAGGGCGGCGACGATGGTCAGGGCGATCAGCAGCGCGCCGCCGACGGACAACAGCGTCGAGACGAGCGTGGCGGCCAGCGCCTGGCCCAGCTGCGGGTCGGCGAACAGCGCCCGCCAGTGGGCCGGGGAGCGCGCAGCGCCCACCAGTTCCCCGGCGGCGGGGAGCAGCGGCAGATAGATCGCCGCCATCGCCCCCCAGGCCAGCAGGATCAGTGGGTACCGTAGCGGCGCAGCCATTCCTGCTCCAGCGCGTCAACCCATGCCGCGTGAGGCTCAGCAAGCACCGGCGGCAGATCCTGCGGCAGGGCTGCCGCCAGCGCCTGGCGCTGGCCGTCAGGCAGACGCTGCGGATCCAGTACGCTCGGATCGCCCCAGACGGCGGCATCGGCCTTGCGCAATTGCGCCTCAGGGGAGAGCAGGAAATTGGCCACTACTTTGGCGCCAGCGACAGCGCGGGCGTTAGCCGGGATGGTAACGAAATGGACGTTGCCGAGGGTCCCCACGGTAAAGCCGAAGCTGTAGCTGTCCGTCGGTAATTCGCCGCTGGCGGCTTTCTGCCGGGCGTGCAGCGGGTTAAACGTCAGCGACAGGCGGAGGGTGCCCTGGTTGAGCATGGCGTCCATCCGCGCCGGCGACGCCGGGAAATCCTTGCCCGCCCGCCACAGGGCCGGGTGCAGCGCATCGAGATAGCGCCACAGCGGGGCGGTGACCGCCGCGAAGGTCGCCGGCTGCGGCGGCTGGCGCAGGGCGGCTGGCTGGTCGGTGAGCGCGATCAGCAGTTGCTCCAGCAGGGCGGTACCGGTGAAGTCCGGCGGCCGCGGGTAGGTTACGCTGCCCGGATGGGCTCTGGCGAAGGCCAGCAGCGCCTGCGGGCTGGTGGGCGGCTGCGGCGTTTGTCCGCGGCGGGCGATAAACGTCAGCTGGGCGCTGCCCCACGGCGACTCCGCGCCCTCGGTGGCGACTGAAAAATCTTCCCGTACCGGCTTTTGCAGATCGACATAGCGCCAGTTGGGCAGCGATTCGGCCCAGCCGGTGAGCAGCAGGTTGGCCTGTTTAAGCGTGCGAAAGTTTTCGCCGTTGATCCACAGCAGATCCACTGACCCGCCCTGGTGACGACCGGCCTGCGCCTCGGTCTGGATGCGTTTCACTGCGTCGGCGGCGTCGGCGACAGGCACAATACGCAGGTCGATTGCGTAATAGCGTTTGACCTCTTCGCTGACCCACGCCAGATAGCGATTGACGGCCGGATCGCCGCCCCAGGCGTTAAACCAGACGGTCTGTCCGCGGGCTTCCGTCTGAATCTGCCGCCAGCTGTCGTCGGCATTAACCGCCAGCGGCCAGAGCAGCAGCAGGCACAGACAGAGGCTGTAATCACGCAAACGGCGCATCGTTACTCCTTATTCTGCGAGGAAGAGGTGGGTATCTGGCACAACCCCTGAGCCGGGATCGCCATCGCGGCATTGAACCGCGCTGATAAATTTTGCAGGCCGATCAGGGCGGTCAGCTCGGTGAGCGCCCGGGCGTCAAAATGCGCGGCCATCGCGCTACGCAGGGCATCATCCACCGCCGGCGGCGTCTGGGTGGCGGCTTCGGCATAGGCCAGCGCCAGGCGCTCTTTTTCGCTGAACAGCGTACTGCTGCGCCAGTCGGCGACCGCCAGCAGCTTGTCCTGGCTCCCGCTCCGCGCCGCGAGGGTCATGCTGGTTATATCGATACAGAATTCGCAGTGGCACAGCTGGGCGATGCGGGCGCTGACCAGCGAGCGCAGCACCGGATCCAGCGGCGAGCGGCGGCGTTCAATATAGCCCACGAACAGCGAAACCAGGTAAAACAGCCATGGGATCCGTCCCCACCAGCGAATGGGGCTCAGCACCTGGCCGTAATGCCGGCGGTGCAGCCAGGCCTGCGGACGAAGGATCAGGGGGACAGAATCCAGCGGGGGTAAGCTCATGGCGACGATCTCTTATGACGTTCACGGTAAATATTTTTGGCGATAGAGATGACCACCGCCAGGGCAAAAAGCAGCGAAAGCCCGGTGGCCAGCCAGAAGGTGCCCCCGGTGAGCAGACTCCCGGCCCAGGAATAAACGATAGTCGCCGGGAGCTGGCCCACGCCGGTGGCCAGCATAAAGGGCCAGAAGCGCAGCGAGGTTAGTCCGGCGGCATAGCTGACCGGGTCAAACGGGACAAACGGCAGCAGGCGGCAGACCAGGATCGTCTGCGGGCCAAAGCGGGTGAAATAGCCGTCGGCACTGCGCAGCACCGCGCGGCCGGTGAGTTTCTCCACCACTTCGCGCCCCAGCGCTCTGGCGATGCAGAAGCAGAGCCCGGCCCCGACCATAGCGCTGAACCACGACAGCGCCCCGCCCCAGAAGGCGCCGAACAGGGCGGCGTTCGCCAGGGTAATCAGGAAAGCCGGCAGCGGAGCGACGATCGCCTGGAGGATCATCAGCGCAAATGAGACCAGCGCGGCCTGCGGCCCCCAGGCGGCGATAAACCCTCTGACCTGCTGCGGATCCAGGGAGGCTAACGCCGTCAGACTCTGCTGCAGAAAGGTACGCCCGCCAGGGAACCACAGCCAGGCGGCCAGAGCGGCGGCGACCACGACGGCAAGGGCCAGCCGGGCGCGGCGCAGGTGACGGCGATCAGGTTGGGTCATGGCGCACCTCCTCACTGCACGCCGCCACGCGACGGGCGCGGGCAAACCGTTTACCTATCTGCACCAGGGCAAACAGCAGCCCGCCGGCGAGGCTCAGTTTGAGCGCGAAGGCGAGGGTCACCCCCTCGCGGGCCAGTTCGCTGGCCATCACCGAATAGATGACCAGACCCGGCAGGGTGGTCACGGCCGAGATCAGGGTAAAGGGCCAGAAGCGGATCGCCGTCAGGCCGTAGGCGTAATTCTGAATATTGTAGGGAAAGAGCGGCACCAGGCGGGTGAGGATCAGGAAATCGCAGCCGCTGTGGGCGATACCGCGCTCAATCGCCTGAAAGACGGTGGTATGGCCCACATAGCGCTGCAGCAGATCGCGTCCAAGCCAGCGGGCGATTAAAAACGACAGCGAAGAGGCGAGGGTGGCGGCGGCAAACGAGAGCAAGGAGCCTGTTAGCGGGCCGAAGAGCATCCCGCCGGCGATCACCAGCAGGCTGCCGGGGATCAGACACAGGGTGGCAATGATAAACAGCGCAGCATAGACCAGATATCCCCAGGCGCCCTGATGGCGGAGGGTGTCCTGAAGCAGATGCAGGTGAGTCAGCAGATCGTGGAGACCGACGCGGTGGCTGATAACGGCCAGCGTGGCCACCAGCGCGAGAAGTCCCAGCCCTTTACCAATGGCCGGATGACGGCTTCTTTTGCATGAGAGGTGCTCCTGTACAGTCTGGACGCGGTGGACATCAAAAAGTGCGCGCGACAGTATCCTGTTCCGATGACCGTCACAATGGTTTACCGTCGCTTTGTTGATTTTGCTCAGGAAATTCTGCCCCCCGAACAGCGGGAGGCGAGAGAAGGGCGTGAATTATGGCCGGAAGGTGGCCCACACCGGCGCGTGGTCGGACGGTTTTTCCATCCCGCGGATCTCGTAATCGATCCCGGTTTCCACGCAGCGCTGCGCCAGAGGCTGGCTGGCCAGCAGCAGATCGATGCGCAGCCCACGGTTATCGTCGAAGCCTTTGGAGCGGTAATCAAACCACGAGAAATGCTCATGATTGTCGGGGTTAGCCTGGCGCCAGGTATCCACCAGGCCCCAGCCCAGCAGGCGGTCCATCCATTCCCGTTCTTCCGGCAGGAAGGAACATTTGCCGGTGCGCAGCCAGCGTTTGCGGTTCTCTTCACCGATACCGATGTCCAGATCGGTAGGACTGATGTTCATATCGCCCATGATCAGCACCGGATTCTCTTTGTTGAGTTCGGTCTCCAGATAGTTCTGCAGATTCTGATAGAACGCCGCTTTGGCCGGGAATTTGGTTTCATGATCGCGGCTTTCACCCTGCGGGAAATAGCCGTTAATCACTGTGACGTTGCCGAAGGGCGACGGGATCTCCGCCATAATGATGCGGCGCTGAGCCTCTTCGCCATCGTCCGGGAAACCGCGGCGGACGGCAATCGGCGTCTCTTTGGTCAGCAGCGCGACGCCATAATGGCCTTTCTGCCCGTGATAAAAGACGTTATAGCCGAGCCTGGCGACCTCTTCGAGAGGGAACATGTCGTCGTGAACTTTGGTTTCCTGCAGGCCAATCACGTCCGGCTGGTGTTTTTCGACGATGGCGGCCAGTTGGTGTGGGCGGGCACGCAGGCCGTTGATATTAAAAGAGACGAATTTCATAGTCGCTGCCACTGTGCAAGGTGAATAGTGCAGGGATGGTAGCAGAAATTCGCCAGGCTGGCTGCCACCGGATGCGTCATTCTGCCAATCGCTGCGCATGAGCGTGCCGTGGGTGCCCCTTTTGCGGGCATGCCGCGCCAAAAAAGGGCAAATAGCTACGATAAATTTCGCAGAGGATCACAATTACAGAATTATATCTTACCATTGCATAATTTATCTTCTTTAATCACTGTTTATCCCCCTTTGTCGGATACTTATTCACTAAATATGCATTTTATCTGAATAGCGTTCGGCTGTAACTCATTGATTCTGCGTTATCTCATCCGATTTATGCATTTTTATCGCTGGCTGGCACGAACCGTGCAATCTACATTTACAGCGTAATAACTCATATTTATTAACATTATTGCTACTTTTAATTTACCGGAAGAGGTCGATATGTCTCAGTCAATTACGCGTAACCACTTTGATGAATGGATGATGCCGGTCTACGCGCCAGCGGCGTTTATTCCGGTGCGGGGCGCCGGGTCACGGCTGTGGGATCAGCAGGGCAAAGAGTATATCGATTTTGCCGGCGGCATCGCCGTGAACGCGCTGGGGCATGCCCATCCGCGTCTGGTGCAAGCCCTGACCGACCAGGCCGGCAAGTTCTGGCATACCGGCAACGGCTACACCAATGAGCCGATCCTGCGTCTGGCCAAAATGCTTATCGATGCTACCTTCGCCGACCGGGTCTTCTTCTGTAATTCCGGCGCCGAGGCCAATGAGGCAGCGCTCAAGCTGGCGCGTAAATATGCCCACGATCGCTTTGGCAGCGAGAAAAGTGGCATCGTCGCCTTTCAGAACGCTTTCCACGGGCGGACGCTGTTCACCGTCTCGGCGGGCGGTCAGCCGGCCTATTCCCGGGATTTCGCCCCGCTGCCGCCGCAGATCCAGCATGCCGTATTTAACGATCTCGAGTCGGCAAAGGCCTTAATCAATGACCAGACCTGCGCGGTGATCGTCGAGCCGGTGCAGGGCGAAGGGGGCGTGGTGCCGGCCAGCGTCGAGTTTTTACGCGGCCTGCGTCAGCTTTGCGACCAGCACAACGCCCTGCTGATTTTCGATGAAGTGCAGACCGGGGTCGGGCGCACCGGCGAGCTGTATGCCTATATGCACTACGGCGTGACGCCCGATGTGCTGACCACCGCCAAAGCGCTGGGCGGTGGTTTCCCTATTGGCGCGCTGCTGGCGACAGAGGCCTGCGCCAGCGTGATGACCGTCGGCACCCACGGCACCACCTACGGCGGTAACCCGCTGGCCGGGGCGGTGGCCGGCGAACTGCTGTCGATCGTCAACACCCCGGAAGTGCTCTCCGGCGTCAGACAGCGCCATCAGTGGTTTTGTGAACGCCTGCAGGCAATTAACGCCCGCTATGGCCTGTTCAAGGAGATCCGCGGCCTGGGACTGCTGCTCGGCTGCGTGCTAAACGACGCCTGGGCCGGGAAGGCGAAAACCCTCAGTAACCTGGCGGCGGAAGAGGGGGTGATGATTCTGATCGCCGGCGCCAACGTGGTGCGTTTCGCGCCGGCGCTGAACGTCAGTGAAGAAGAGGTAAACAGCGGGCTGGATCGCGTCGAGCGGGCCTGCGCGCGTTTCGTGGCAGGAGTCTCATCATGATGGTTATTCGACCGGTGGAGCCGGGCGATTTGCCCGGGCTGCTGAAGCTGGCAGCGGAGACCGGCGGCGGGTTGACCTCGCTGCCGGTGGATGAAGCGACCCTCGCGGCGCGGATCGCCCGCTCGCAGCAGACCTGGCGCGGCGAGCTACCGAAAAGCGAGCAGGGCTATGTCTTTGTGCTGGAGGAGAGCGAAAGCGGCGCGGTGGTGGGCATCTGCGCGATCGAGGTGGCGGTGGGGCTCAACGATCCCTGGTATAACTACCGGGTCGGCACCCAGGTCCATGCCTCGAAGGAGCTCAACGTCTATCAGGCGCTGCCGACGCTGTTTCTCAGCAACGATCATACCGGCAGCAGCGAGCTGTGTACCCTGTTCCTCGACCCGCAGTGGCGCAAAGAGGGCAATGGCTATCTGCTGTCGAAATCACGCTTCTTATTTATGGCCGCCTTTCGCGAGCGCTTCAATGAGAAGGTGGTCGCCGAGATGCGCGGGGTGATTGACGAGCAGGGCTACTCGCCGTTCTGGGAGAGCCTGGGCAAACGCTTTTTCGCCATGGAGTTTTCCCGTGCCGACTACCTGTGCGGCACCGGACAGAAGGCTTTCATTGCCGCCCTGATGCCCAAGCATCCGCTGTATATCGATTTCCTTTCCCCTGAGGCACAGGCGGTGATCGGCAAGGTTCATCCGCAGACCGCCCCGGCCCGGACGGTGCTGGAGAAAGAGGGGTTCCGCTACCTGAACTACATCGATATTTTCGACGGCGGCCCGACTCTGGAGTGCGACATCGACCGGGTGCGGGCGATCCGCAAAAGCCGTCTGGTGACCACCGAGGCAGGTGAAACCCCGCCCGGTGACTGGCCGCTGTGCCTGGTGGCGAATGAACAGTATCACCAGTTCCGCGCTCTGCTGGTACATGCCGATCCGGATGGCGAGACCCTGACCCTCAGCGCCCGCGAACTGGATATGCTGAAGTGTCATGCCGGCGACCAGGTGCGCATGGTGCGCCTGATCCCTGAGGAGAAAACTGCATGAGTCTGTGGATTAACGGCGAGTGGCGGCCCGGCCGTGGGCCAGGTTTCAGTAAACAGGATCCGGTTAACCTGAAGGTTGTCTGGCAGGGCGAGGCGGCGGATGCCGGGCAGGTTGCCGAGGCGGTGGCGGCTGCCCGCCAGGCGTTCCCGTCCTGGGCGCGGCTGCCGTTTGCCGCCCGTCAGGCGATCGTTGAAAAGTTTGCCGCTCTGCTGGAAGCCAGTAAGGCGGAGCTGACGGCGGTTATCGGCGCCGAGACCGGAAAGCCGCGCTGGGAGGCGGCCGGGGAAGTGACGGCGATGATCAACAAGGTGGCGATCTCGGTGAAGGCCTACCACGTCCGCACCGGCGAACAGCACAGCGACCTGCCCGACGGCGCCGCCACGCTGCGTCACCGGCCGCACGGCGTACTGGCGGTGTTTGGCCCCTATAACTTTCCCGGCCATCTGCCGAACGGGCACATCGTGCCGGCGCTGCTGGCGGGCAATACCGTGGTCTTTAAACCCAGCGAACTCACCCCGCGCAGCGGCGAAGCGGTGGTGAAACTATGGCAGCAGGCCGGCCTGCCCGCCGGGGTGCTCAACCTGGTGCAGGGCGGTCGGGAAACCGGCGAGGCGCTCAGCGGCCAGGCGGATATCGACGGACTGCTGTTTACCGGCAGCTCAACCACCGGTTTTCATCTGCATCGCCAGCTGGCCGGGCAACCGCAGAAGATCCTCGCGCTGGAGATGGGCGGCAATAACCCGCTGATCGTCGACGATCCGCGGGACGTGGATGCCGCGGTGCATCTGACCATCCAGTCCGCCTTTATTACCGCTGGCCAGCGCTGCACCTGCGCCCGGCGTCTGCTGGTCCGACGCGGAGAGGCGGGCGATGCCTTCCTCTCCCGGCTGGTGACGGTGAGCCAACGGCTGATCCCGGCGGCGTGGGACGCCGAGCCGCAGCCGTTTCTCGGCGGGCTTATCTCTGAACAAGCCGCGCAGAAAGTGCATCAGGCTTGGCTGCAGCGGGTCGCCGCTGGCGCGGTCACCCTACTGGAGCCGCGGTTATTGCAGGCCGGGACGTCGCTGCTAACGCCGGGGATTGTCGACATGAGCGACGTGACCAATGTCGAGGATGAAGAGGTGTTTGGCCCGCTGCTTGGGGTCTGGCGCTACGACACTTTCGAGGAGGCGATTGCCTTAGCCAACGCTACCCGCTTCGGCCTCTCCTGTGGGTTAATCTCCCCGGAACGGGAGAAGTTCGATCGACTGCTGCTCGAGGCGCGGGCAGGGATAGTTAACTGGAACAAACCGCTGACCGGGGCGGCGAGTACCGCGCCGTTCGGCGGCACCGGGGCGTCCGGTAACCATCGTCCGGGGGCCTGGTATGCCGCCGATTATTGCGCCTGGCCGATGGCCAGCCTTGAATCGCCGACCCTGACGCTGCCCGCCAGCCTGAGCCCGGGGCTCGACTTTCTGGCCGGGGAGGCGTCATGACCGCCCGCGAAGTCAACTTTGACGGTCTGCCCGGGCTGACCCATCACTACGCCGGGCTCTCCTTTGGCAATGAGGCTTCCACCCGGCATCGCTATCGGGTGTCTAACCCGCAGCTGGCGGCCAAGCAGGGGCTGAAAAAAATGAAAGCCCTCGCCGACGCTGGCTACCCGCAGGCGGTGATCCCGCCGCAGGAGCGTCCCAACGTGCCGCTTCTGCGCCAGCTGGGCTTTAGCGGCAGCGATGAGCAGGTGGTGGCCCGGGTGGCGCAGCAGGAGCCGGATCTGCTGTCGGCGGTGAGTTCGGCCTCGGCGATGTGGGTGGCGAACGCGGCGACGGTGTGTCCCTCCGCCGATTCGCTGGATGGCCTGGTGCATCTGACGGTGGCGAATCTGCAGGATAAATTCCACCGCGCCAGCGAAGCACCGACTACAGAGGCGCTGCTGCAGGCGATTTTCCCCGACCGCACTCGATTTGCTATCCACCCGGCGCTGCCCGCCTCGGCCTGGTTTGGCGACGAAGGGGCGGCGAACCATAATCGTCTCGGCGGCGAGTATGGCGCTCCCGGCGTCCAGCTCTTTGTCTATGGCCGCCGCCGGGGGAGCGAGGAGGCGCCGCGTCGCTATCCGGCGCGGCAAACCCTTGAGGCCAGCCAGGCGGTAGCGCGCCTCAATAAGGTCAATCCCCGCCAGCTGATCTTCGCCCGCCAGCATCCGGCGGCGATCGACACGGGGGTTTTTCATAACGACGTCATCGCGGTGAGCAACCGTCAGGTCCTGTTCTGCCATGAGCAGGCCTTTGCCGACCAGACCGCGCTTCTCCAGCAGCTGGCGCAGCGGGTGCCGGGTTTTACGCCGCTGGTGGTTCCCGCCAGCCGGGTCTCGGTGGCAGAGGCGGTTGCCACCTATCTGTTCAACAGCCAGCTGGTGAGCCGGGCGGATGGCAGCATGGCGCTTATCCTGCCTCAGGAAGCGCAGGAGCATGCCGGCGTGTGGGAATACCTCAATGAGCTGCTGGCCGGGGATAACCCTATCGCCGACCTGCGGGTGTTCGATCTGCGCGAGAGCATGGCCAACGGCGGCGGTCCGGCGTGCCTGCGCCTGCGGGTGGTGTTGACGGCCGAGGAGTATCAGGCGGTCAATCCGCACGTCCTGATGAACGATACGCTGTTTGCCACCCTTAATGACTGGGTGGATCGCTACTATCGCGATCGTCTCACCCAGGCCGACCTCGCCGACCCGCAGCTGCTTCGGGAAGGGCGCGACGCGCTGGATCGGTTGACCCAGATCCTGCAGCTCGGTTCGGTTTATCCATTTCAGCAATAAGGGGGCGCGGTGGAACATTTTCTGGCATTAACCCTGGCGGGGCGATTGCCCCATCACTTTCACGGCGAGACGGCCCATTTCCGCTGGCACTGGCTCGGGGAAGGGATCCTTGAGCTGACGCCGCATGCGCGCTGCGAGCGCGGGCTGGTACTTTCCTGCGCCATTCATGGCAACGAAACGGCGCCGGTGGAGATAGTCGACCAGCTGGTGCAGCGACTGGTCCGGGAGGCGCTCCCGCTGCGCTGGCGGCTGCTGGTGATCGTCGGCAACCCACCAGCGCTGAGGGCGAATAAGCGCTATCTGCACAGCGATATGAACCGCATGTTTGGCGAGCGCTGGCGGCAGTTTCCGCTCAGTGAGGAGACGCAGCGGGCGCAGCGGCTGGTGCAGGCGGTGGCCCGCTTTTATCGCGACCACGATGGCCCGCGCTGGCACCTCGATCTGCATACCGCGATCCGCGGGTCGCTACATCCGCGCTTCGGCGTGCTCCCGGCCCGCGATACGCCGTGGGAGGAGGATTTTCTTCACTGGCTGGGCGGCGCCGGGCTGGAGGCGCTGGTGTTTCATCGCCAGCCCGGCGGGACCTTCACCCACTTCAGCTGCGAACGGTTCGCGGCGCTGGCCTGCACCCTTGAGCTGGGCAAAGCGCTGCCGTTGGGGGAAAACGATCTGACGCAGTTTGCCGCCGTCCAGCGGGCGCTCTCCCGGCTGCTGGTGGGGGATCTGGCCATTGCCGACGCCCCAGCGCCGCTGCGCTACCGGGTGGTACAGCAGCTAACCCGCCATAGCGATGATTTCCGCTTGCATATGGCGGATCAGACGCTGAACTTCACCCCCTTCGAACCCGGCACGCTGCTGGCGGAGGAGGGCGAGACGCGGTATGTGGTGGGGCCTGAGACGGAGTATGTTCTGTTTCCTAACCCGACGGTGGCGAAAGGACTGCGCGCCGGCCTGATGCTGGAGAAATTATCCTGAGGGCAAGCCGTCCGCCGGGCGGCCTGCTTTATTGCGCGCGTCTTTTTTCGCCATCTTATTTTTTCGTGCTCCAGTGTAAATTTGCAGATTATTCCTGGTAAAATGCTTTGTTTTTAATCTCCCCTGCTTTATACTCTCCATAATTTCTCTGCAAAACAGTAAGTTATTTATTTTTTATTGCAATTCTTCGGCTAAATTCCTTATTTTCTCCATAATTGGCGAGAAACTGTTTTTTACACTTTCATTGTTTTACTCTTGCTCTGACTAATTGACGATTAACGTCGTAAAGTTAATCTCGTCAACACGGCAACGCGCCGTAAGAATAACGTAAAGTAAGGATTGAATGATGAAGAAACTCACTGCACTGTTTGTTGCCTCTACTCTGGCTCTGGGCGCGGCTAACCTGGCACACGCCGCCGATACCACCACCGCGCCGAGCGACAGCAAGCCGATGATGATGCATCATAAAGGCGGCCCGGGTCAGCATGACATGATGTTTAAAGGCCTGAACCTGACCGATGCGCAGAAGCAGCAGATCCGCGACATCATGAAGAGCCAGCGCGAAAATATGAAACGTCCGTCCCTTGAAGAACGCCGCGCGATGCACGATCTGATCGCCAGCGACACCTTCGATAAGGCGAAAGCGGAAGCGCAGATCGATAAGATGGAAGCGCAGCATAAAGCGATGGCGCTGTCCCGCCTGGAAACGCAGAACAAGATCTACAACATTCTGACCCCAGAGCAGAAAAAACAGTTCAATGCTAATTTTGAGAAGCATCTGACAGAACGCAACGCGCCGGCAGGTAAAATGCCTGCACCTGCTGAATAATGTAGCGCACTGAATCAAGACCGCCGGTCTTGCCCAATAATGCCATCAGGCGTTGGGCAGGGCCGGCGGTTTTTTATTGGTGGCTTCTCAGCCAAGCGGATGCAGCGGATAGTCTCCGCTGAGCAAAGGCTTACAGAGGATCTTGTAACCATCCTGGTCAAATCCGGCGGGCAGACGGGTCAACTCCGCTGCCTGGTCGAGCGATTCAACGGCGCCCAGCCACAGCCAGTTATGAATGACGTGATACTGCGTCATGTCCGGGCCGCGCTCCTCCAGCGCCACGGGCCCCGCCCACGGCCAGCACACCAGCTGCAGTCTGCTCATCTGCGCCAGCAGGCGCTCTTTGTGCGCCTCCACGCTCTCCTTTCCACAGCAGGCCCCGGCGCAGCGGCCCAGCGCGGAGCGAAAGCAGGCGCGGCCGCGGCTGAGCGGTTCCAGACCAAGCAGGCCATAACAGAGGCGCTGTTCGTCAGCGAGGCTCTGCAGCATCTGCAGCGCCGCCCGCCGGTTGGCGAACAGGCCATAGAGATGCTGCTGGTGCGAGAAATCAACCTCACGGGCATAGACAATCTGCGGCCGGTCGTCCGCAAGTAGCCAGGCGCAGAGCTGCTTGTTACGCCGTAGCCGCTTGTTAAACAGCGGCTGCTGCTCTTTAATCAACCGCGCCTCCAGCAGCAGCGCTCCCAGCTCGCCAGCGGTGCGCTGCCAGGTGATACGCCGCGACTGACGCAGCATCGCGGCCTCTTCAGGGGTGCGCAGGTGGGATAACACCCGGCTGCGGAGGTTGACGCTCTTACCGATATAGAGCGGCATCGTGTCGCTGTCGCCGTGAAACTGATAGACGCCCGGCAGCTTCGGCAGCGCCTCCAGCCACGGGCGAAGATGTTCGGGATATTCATAGATCGCCGCCGCCTCAAACTCGAGACGCGGGGCTGATTGCTTTCTGGCCACAATAACTCCTGGTACTGTCTATCCATCCAGTATAGCAGGCCATTTTTGCGGCGAAAAGGACAAAAAATAACCCCGGCGCAGGCCGGGGCGGGGGGAGAGACTATTTTTTCCAGAAATCGTCAAAGACGGTGATCGGCGGCCGACGCTTGTGTTCGGTTTTCAGATACCAGCCCTCGATCGTTTTGGCGATGCTCGGGTCCAGCGTTTTGCCTTCCAGATAATCGTCGATGTTCTCGTAGGTGACACCCAGGGCCACTTCATCCGGCAGGGAGGGGCGATCGTCTTCCAGGTCGGCGGTGGGCAGCTTCTTATACAGATGTTCCGGGCAGCCGAGATGGGCCAGCAGCTGTTTGCCCTGACGTTTGTTCAGGCGGAAAATTGGGTTGATGTCGGTGCCGCCGTCGCCATATTTGGTGAAAAAGCCGGTAATCGCTTCCGCCGCATGGTCGGTACCGACCACAACTCCTTTGGTCATTCCGGCGATGCTGTACTGGGCCTTCATTCGCTCACGGGCTTTTTCATTTCCGCGAACGAAGTCGCTCAGTTCGATGCCTGCTTCGCGCAGCGCCTGTTCGCTGGCCAGCACCGCAGCTTTAATATTGACTGTCAATACCCGGTCAGGCTGGATAAATGTGATGGCGTCCTGGCAGTCCTGCTCATCAGCCTGCACGCCATAGGGTAAACGGACGGCGATAAACTGCAGGCTACTGTCGCCGGTTTCGGCACGCAGTTCGTTAATCGCTATCTGGCACAGTTTTCCCGTCAGGGTGGAGTCCTGACCGCCGCTGATACCCAGCACCAGCGATTTAATAAACGGGTAGGTCTGCAGGTATGACTTCAGGAAATCGACGCTGCGGCGGATCTCGCCTGCGACATCAATCTGCGGCTTTGCGCCCAGCGCCTGAATAATCTCTTGTTGTAGCGTCATCGCGCCCTCCGAAAGTGAATCTGTTTGGCAAGCTGTTGGCTTAAAGCTACCTCTTTGCCGCTGAAACGACAAGGACCGGGGTTTTGACTGCCGGAAAAGAAGGCAATCAATGACATAGGTTTTCATTATAGATGCTGTACCGCGCATTGCGCCGCCGTCCGACGTCGGCAGATCAATCCTGTTTACGCAATAACATAACCTGACATGATTTCGCTGTTCGGCTTGAAAAATAACACTATTTATTCCAGGCTTATCGTTACACAGTAGAAAAGAGGAACCAAAATGAACAAAAGCTTAGCAGGAATACTGGGCGTCACCGTCGCGTTAACCTTACTGGCGGGCTGTACCGCTTACGATCGTACCAAAGACCAGTTTACCCAGCCGGTGGTGAAAGATGTGAAGAAAGGGATGTCGCGTCAGCAGGTGATGCAGATCGCCGGCAAACCTTCAACGGAAGTCACCATGGTCCATGCCCGCGGCACCTGCCAGACCTATATCCTCGGTCAACGAGATGGTAAAGTTGAAACCTACTTTGTGGCCCTCGACGAAACGGGTCACGTCATGAACTCCGGCTACCAGACCTGCGCCGAGTATGATACCGACCCGCGCAACGCCAGGTAAGCTTCCTACTGTTTACTGACTTCTACGTAAGCCCGACCACTGGTCGGGCTTTTTTGTGAGTAATGATGCTTATTTAATTGCGCGAATTATTTGGATGAAAATGTGAGGGTAGTCAAAACCGGAGGTCAATGAGAGACAATTCTGTTCAACAGCGAATTATCCTGGCGGCTCAGCTTGCCGTATACTCAACTCATAAACAGAATTAACCGGATGTTACCAGTCTTACCGGCTCTCAGCGGTTACTGAAGGCCCTGGTCTCACACATTGAGGAAGCGTTCATGGAAAAGAAACACATTTATCTCTTCTGCTCGGCAGGCATGTCCACGTCACTGCTGGTCTCCAAAATGCGGGCGCAGGCGGAAAAATATGAAGTCCCGGTCATTATTGAAGCCTATCCCGAAACCCTCGCGGGCGAAAAAGGGCCGGAAGCCGACGTAGTATTATTAGGGCCACAAATTGCGTATATGTTACCGGAAATTCAGCGCCTGCTGCCGAATAAACCGGTTGAAGTTATCGACTCCCTTCTCTATGGCAAAGTTGATGGTTTAGGGGTATTGAAAGCCGCCGTCGCGGCTATTAAGAAAGCTGCAGCACAATAATTTTAACTTTTAAAACTCGATGTATTTTGACGCCTGGCGGCTGACTGTTGCCGGACGTCAAAAAATAATGAGTTTATTTTCCCGTCAAAGAGTAATTTCATACATCATCGCCGTAATAGTTTATTGCGGCTTTTAAGGGTATTGACTATGAGTAAAGTGATCGATTCGCTTGAAAAGGTACTCCTTCCTTTTGCAGTGAAAATAGGAAAGCAGCCGCATATTAATGCAATAAAAAATGGATTTATTAAATTAATGCCGTTGACCCTCGCCGGGGCCATGTTTGTGTTAATTAACAACGTTTTTCTGAGCTTCGGCGAAGGCTCTTTCTTTTATTCCATGGGCATTCGCCTGGATGCCTCCACCATTGAAACCTTAAACGGCTTTAAGGCTATCGGCGGAAACGTCTATAACGGCACCCTCGGGATTATGTCGCTAATGGCGCCGTTCTTTATCGGCTCCGCGCTGGCGGAAGAGCGCAAAGTTGACCCGATGGCAGCTGGCCTGCTGGCGGTGGCGGCCTTCATGACCGTGACCCCGTATAGCGTGGGCGAAGCCTATGCGGTGGGCGCCAACTGGTTGGGCGGGCAGAACATCATCTCCGGGATGATTATCGGTCTGGTCGTTGCGGAACTGTTCACCTTCGTGATCCGTCGCAACTGGGTGATTAGACTGCCGGACAGCGTGCCGGGGTCGGTATCACGCTCTTTCTCAGCGCTGATCCCGGGCTTCTTGATCCTCTCCATCTTCGGCATTATCTCGTGGGCCCTGGCGAGCTATGGCAGCAACTTCCACCAGATCATCATGGACTCTATCTCGACGCCGCTGGCGGCGATGGGCAGCGTGGTTGGCTGGGCATACGTTATCTTTAACTCTCTGCTGTGGTTCTTCGGTGTGCACGGTTCTCTGGCGCTTACCGCCCTGGATAACGGCATCATGACGCCGTGGGCGCTGGAAAACATCGCGCTGTACAACCAGTACGGCTCTGTTGATGCGGCCATCGAAGCGGGTAAACAGTTCCACTTCTGGGCTAAGCCGATGCTCGACTCCTACATCCTGCTGGGTGGCTCCGGGGCGACGCTGGGTCTGATTATCGCCATCTTTATCGCTTCTCGCCGCGCTGACCATCGTCAGGTTGCTAAGCTGGCGCTGCCGTCAGGCATCTTCCAGATTAACGAACCGATTCTGTTTGGTCTGCCGATCATCATGAACCCGGTGATGTTCATCCCGTTCGTGCTGGTTCAGCCGATTCTGGCGGCCATTACGCTGGCGGCCTACAGCCTGGGGATTATCCCACCGGTGACCAACCTGGCGCCGTGGACTATGCCGACCGGTTTGGGAGCGTTCTTTAACAGTAACGGCAGCGTTGCCGCCCTGCTGGTGGCCCTGTTCAACCTTGGCGTCGCTACCCTGGTCTACCTGCCGTTTGTGGTGCTGTCGAATAAAGCGCAGACCGTTATCGAGCAGGAAGAGAGCGAAGAAGACATCGCTAACGCACTGAAATTCTGATACCGCGCGGTACGGGCAGCGTCCCGTACCGCCTGATAAATGAGGGAAATATTATGTTTGATCTGGACAACATCGACGCGGTAGAGACCCCGGAAAATGACCTCGAAGAGGTAGTGATGGGGCTGATTATCAACTCCGGACAAGCCCGTAGCCTGGCCTATGGCGCGCTGAAGCAGGCGAAGCAGGGCGACTTTGCCGCAGCGAAAGCGATGATGGAGCAGTCGCGCCAGGCGCTGAGCGAGGCGCATCGCGTGCAGACCCAGCTTATCGAAAGCGACGAGGGCGAAGGGAAAATGAAGGTCAGCCTGGTGCTGGTGCATGCCCAGGACCATCTGATGACCTCCATGCTGGCTCGTGAGCTGGTGGCCGAATTGATTGAGCTGCACGAGAAGGTACAATAGGCCATCGCGACGATGAGGCAGCCCAGAATGATGACCACCGAGATCAGTACCGCCAGAGAACAACAGCTGTTCAACGGGAAGAACTTTCATGTGGTCATCTATAACAAAACGGAAAGCGTGAGCGGGCTTCACCAGCATGATTACTACGAATTTACCGTGGTGTTAACCGGGCGCTATTACCAGGAGATCAATGGCAAACGGGTGCTGCTGGAGCGCGGGGATTTCGTCTTTATCCCGATGGGCTCGCACCACCAGAGCTTTTACGAGTTCGGGGCGACGCGCATCCTTAACGTCGGCATCAGCAGACGCTTCTTTGAGAAACATTACCTGCCGCTGCTGCCGTTTGGTCTGGTGGCTTCGCAAGTCTACGCCGTGCAGAGCGCTTTTCTCGGCTACGTTGAGTCGGTCATCGCCTCACTCAATTTTCGCGAAACGGAATTTGACGAATTTATCGAGCTGGTCTCCTTTTATGTCATTAACCGTTTACGCCACTATCGTGAAGAGCCGGTTGCCGACGTGACGCCGCAATGGTTAAAAAATACCGTGGAAGCCATGCATGATAAGCTGAAATTCGGTGAAGGCGCTCTCGAAAATATGGTTCGCTTATCCGGAAAAACGCAGGAATATTTAACCCGGGCGACCCAGCGCTATTATGGTAAAACGCCGATGCAGATAATTAATGATATCCGTATCAACTTTGCCAAAAAACAGCTGGAAATCACCAATTATTCAGTGACGGATATTGCGTATGAATCAGGGTACAGCAGCCCGAGCCTGTTTATTAAAACCTTTAAAAAACTGACGTCGTTTACGCCGAGCAGTTATCGCAAACATTTGACCAGTATTAATTAAACCCGCGCGGCGTTCGCCGCCAGGGTTATACCGAAAATCATTCAAGTTAACTGTCCGCATTGTTGCGGAGAGCGGCCTGCGTCCAGGCGCAGCGCCTAAGGGAGAAAAAGATGAGCCAGAAATTAAAAGTAGTCACTATTGGCGGCGGCAGCAGCTATACCCCGGAATTACTGGAAGGATTTCTGAAACGTTATCATGAACTGCCGGTAAGCGAACTGTGGTTGGTAGACGTCGAAGAGGGCCAGGAGAAGCTCGATATTATCCACGCGCTGTGCCAGCGGATGGTGGAAAAAGCCGGCGTGCCGATGAAAGTCTATAAAACGCTGGATCGCCGCGCAGCGCTGCAGGGCGCAGATTTCGTCACCACCCAGCTGCGCGTGGGCCAGCTGAAGGCGCGTGAAAAAGATGAGCGCATCCCGCTGAGCCACGGCTACCTGGGTCAGGAGACCAACGGGGCGGGCGGGTTGTTTAAAGGACTGCGCACCATCCCGGTGATTTTCGATATCGTGAAAGATGTGCAGGAAATTTGCCCCGACGCATGGATCATCAACTTCACCAACCCGGCGGGCATGGTCACCGAGGCGGTCTATCGCCACACCAATTTCAAACGCTTTATCGGCGTGTGCAACATTCCTATCGGCATGAAAATGTTCATCACCGACGTGCTGCAGCTGAGCCCGAGCGATGAGCTGAATATCGACCTGTTTGGTCTGAACCACCTGGTGTTCGTCCGCGACGTGCTGGTTAACGGCGTCTCGCGCTTCGATGAACTGCTGGACGGCGTGGCCTCCGGCCGTCTGACCGCGAACTCGGTGAAAAACATCTTCGACCTGCCGTTTAGCGAAGGGCTGATCCGCTCCCTGCGCCTGATCCCATGCTCTTACCTGCTCTACTACTTTAAGCCAAAAGAGATGCTGGCGATTGAGATGGGCGAGTACTACAAAGGCGGTGCGCGCGCCCAGGTGGTGCAGAAAGTGGAGAAACAGCTGTTCGAGCTGTATAAAAACCCGGATCTTAACGTTAAGCCGAAGGAGCTGGAGCAGCGCGGCGGAGCCTATTATTCTGATGCCGCTTGCGAAGTAATCAATGCCATCTATAACGACAAGCAGACTGAGCACTATGTGAATATCCCGCATCATGGTCATGTCGATAATATCCCGGCGGACTGGGCGGTAGAGATGAGCTGCACCTTAGGCCGCGACGGCGCGAAGCCGACGCCGCGCATTACTCATTTCGATGAGAAGGTGTTAGGGCTTATCTACACCATCAAGGGGTTCGAAGTGGCGGCCAGCCAGGCGGCGATCAGCGGTGAGCTGAACGATGTCCTGTTGGCGCTGAACTTAAGTCCGCTGATCCATTCCGATCGTGACGCCGAACAGCTGGCGCGGGAGATGATTCTGGCGCATGAAAAATGGCTGCCGAACTTTGCGGCGACGATCGAAAAACTAAAATCGTAACGGGAGTAGCAAATGGAACGCGTATTGATCGTCAATGCCGACGACTTCGGCCTCAGTAAAGGGCAGAACTACGGCATTATCGAGGCCTGTCGCAACGGCGTGGTGACATCGACCACCGCGCTGGTCAACGGCGCGGCCATTGACCACGCCGCCCAGCTGAGCCGCAGTACTCCGGAGTTGGCGGTCGGTATGCACTTTGTGCTGACGCTGGGCGAGCCGTTGTCGGCCATGCCGGGATTAACCCGCGATGGCCGGCTGGGCAAATGGATCTGGCAGCAGGCGGAAGAAGATAGCCTGCCGCTGGAAGAGATTGCCCACGAACTGGCGTGTCAGTACCGTCGTTTTGTCGAACTCTTCGGCCATGAGCCGACGCATATCGACAGCCATCACCATGTGCATATGTTCGCCCAGATTTATCCCATCGTCGCGGCCTTTGCCCGCGAGAAGGGCATTGCGTTACGCATTGACCGCCAGGTGGCGGCGCAGAGTGGGCTCGACCAGCAGGCGGCGCGCAGCAGCGCCGGCTTCAGCAGCGAGTTTTACGGCGAAGCGGTCTCTGAGGAACTGTTTCTGCAGACGCTGGATGCCTCCATCGCCCGCGGGGAGCGCTCCCTGGAGGTGATGTGTCATCCGGCTTATGTCGATCGGATCATTATGGGCAGCGCCTACTGCTATCCGCGACTGGATGAGCTTGATGTGCTGACATCTGCCTCGCTGAAAGCGGCGGTGGCCGACCGGGGTTATCGTCTGGGAACCTACCGCGACGTGTAAGCCCGACGGGGGAAAGGGAAAGTGAATCAAGCCCGGCACAGCGTGCCGGGCTTTTTACTACGCCGGAATAGCGGCGATTTTCGGGCTTCTCGACCACACGCGGTGGGCCGTCATCAGGGCGAGCAGTTTGTCCGCCGCTGGCGTGTCGAGCGCATCGGTGACGATGACCCCCTCTTCACCCTGGGTCGGAACATGCAGAACGGACGTCAGCTGCCGCGCATCCCCTGCCAGCAGGATCGGCTTCAGATGTTTATAGGCTTCCAGCAGGTAATAGCGCGCGTCACCGCTCTGACTCAGGGCGCTGAGGTCGCCGCCGGGCACCACCACCGCATCCACCGTCAGCGAAGGGGAACCGGCGAAGGTGCCGGCGATCGGCAGCGGAGAACCATCGTCGGCAATGACTTCGCCCATTCGCGAGTAGAGCAGCTTGCTATGCACGCCCTGGGCCTGCAGCGCCTGCAGGAGCTGAACCAGATCCTGCGCTGAGGTGCGTTCGTTGAGCAGGACTGCCACCACGCGACCTTTCACATCTCCTTCGGCGTCGGCGTAGAGGCTGAGGCTGGGGTCTTTCTCCACGCCATTGACCGGGGCGGGCAGGGTAATGTTGCGCTGATCGTCGCTCAGTTCGATCCCTAAGTTCGCCCCAACCGCTTCCGCAAGCTTAGTATCAATGTGGGCCAGATGATCGACCACCCGCTCGCGGATCCAGGTGCGGACCACTTTGCTGAGTTCGAAGCTGAAACCATCGATAATATGCTGCTGTTCAATCGGCGTCTGGCTCAGCCAGAACAGACGCGGCTGGGCGTAATATTCGCCGAACGAAGGGCTGCGCTGGCGGATTTTTTCGCCGTCGACGCGCTCGGCGAGGGACTCAAAGCCACCGCGTTTGGCGGCAGGCGGCGTCTCGCGCGGCCAGTTGTCGTTAATCGAGTTGGGCTCGTAGTTGGCCGGATTGGTGTCAATGTCCATCCGGTGCATCCCGTCACGCTGGAAATTATGATACGGGCAGGTCGGACGGTTGATGGGGATTTCATGGAAGTTCGGCCCACCCAGGCGGCTAATTTGCGTATCGGTGTAAGAGAAGAGACGCCCCTGCAGCAGCGGATCGTTGCTGAAATCAATGCCCGGGACGATATGTCCGGGATGGAAGGCCGCCTGTTCATTTTCGGCAAAGAAGTTATCCGGGTTGCGGTTGAGGACCATTCTGCCAACCCGCTGCACCGGCACCAGCGCCTCGGGGATCAGCTTGGTGGGATCGAGCAGGTCGAAGTCAAAATCAAATTCATTCTCTTCGGGGATCAATTGCAGGCCAAGCTCAAATTCCGGGTAGTCCCCGGCTTCGATGGCCTCCCATAGATCGCGGCGATGAAAATCGGGGTCGCGGCCGGTCAGCTTCTGCGCTTCATCCCACACCAGCGACGCCTTGCCGGCGACCGGTTTCCAGTGAAAGCGGACGAAGGTGGCTTTGCCCTCGGCATTAATCAGACGGAAGGTGTGGATCCCGAAGCCTTCCATGGTGCGATAGCTGCGCGGGATGCCGCGATCCGACATCGCCCACATCACGTTGTGCAGCGTTTCCGGCTGCAGGGAAACATAGTCCCAGAAAGTATCGTGGGCGCTCTGCCCCTGTGGGATGGCCCAGTGGGGTTCAGGCTTCACGGCGTGGACAAAGTCGGGGAACTTCATCGCGTCCTGGATGAAGAAGACCGGTGTGTTGTTGCCCACCAGGTCAAAAATCCCTTCGTCAGTGTAAAACTTGGTAGCGAAGCCGCGAATATCGCGGACGGTGTCCGCCGACCCCGCGCCGCCCTGCACGGTGGAAAAGCGTACAAACACCGGGGTGATTTTATCGGCTGACGAAAGAAAATCGGCTTTAGTCAACGCAGCCAGGCTTTTGTAGGGCTGGAAGTAGCCGTGGGCGGCAGAGCCGCGGGCATGAACGATACGCTCCGGAATACGCTCGTGGTCAAAGTGGGTGATCTTCTCCCGCAGGATAAAATCTTCCAGTAGCGTTGGGCCGCGGCTACCGGCGCGCAGCGAATTCTGATCGTCAGCAATGCGCACGCCCTGGTTGGTGGTCAGCGGAAAATCTTCCCCACCTTTGCGTTGCGCCTCCAGGGAATCCAGTTTGCTGTTATGAGTATCGGGCGCTTTCAGGCTGCCTGGGGCGGTGGGTTCGACGCCCGGAGCGGTAGGTTTCGGCGTGGGGCGCCACTCCCGATCGTCCGGCGCCAGCGAATCGAGACCCGGCTGCGCTTCCTCGCTGTCGTGGACCGGTGCCTGCTGTTGGTGAGGGTTCGGGTGCTTATCAGACATTACTCGTCTCCTGCTTTCATTGCTAAAAGTGGTCGTTGATAGACCAAAACCCTTCTAACTATAGAACATTACGCTGTCTGCGCCCGGCGAGGGGGCAGGGAGTTATCCTAAAATGCGCATCGGCGGCGAAGGGGCGACGAACGGGGCCACAATCGGCTATGATAGAGGTTTCTGTTTCCCGCTATGTTTAGTGAATCCATTTGTTATGAAACCATTGCGCCAACAAAATCGCCCTGTCATTAGCTACGTGCCGCGCGTGGAGCCTGCGCCCCCGGAACATGCCGTGAAAATGGACCATTTTCGCGATGTCTGGATTTTGCGCGGGAAGTATGTCGCTTTTCTGCTGATGGGGGAGCATTTCCGTCGCTCACCGGCATTCAGCGTGCCGGAGTCGGCGCAGCGCTGGGCTAACCAGGTGCGTCAGGAAGGTGAGATTGAAGCCTGAGTCGGCTGCAGAAATAAAAAAACCGCTGAATGATCAGCGGTTTTTTTTGTGCTTGCCGTTTAGCGATGCGCCAGTTCGGCTTCTTCCTCGCTATCGAAGATCGACTTGTCGGTCTGGCGCAGCCACTGGCTGGTCAGCGTCCCGGCGGTCATTGAGCCGTTAACGTTCAGCGCGGTACGCCCCATATCGATCAGCGGTTCGACGGAGATGAGCAGGGCTACCAGGGTCACCGGCAGCCCCATCGCCGGCAGGACGATCAGCGCGGCGAAGGTCGCGCCGCCGCCCACCCCGGCGACGCCCGCCGAGCTGACGGTGACGATGCCCACGAGGGTGGCAATCCACATCGGATCCAGCGGGTTGATGCCCACGGTCGGCGCGACCATCACCGCCAACATTGCCGGATAGATACCAGCGCAGCCGTTCTGGCCGATGGTGGCGCCAAAGGAGGCGGAGAAGCTGGCAATCGACTCCGGTACGCCGAGACGACGGGTTTGCGCCTCAACGTTCAGCGGAATGGAGGCGGCGCTGGAGCGGCTGGTAAAGGCGAAGGTGATCACCGGCCAGACTTTACGGAAGTACTTCAGCGGGCTGACGCCGTTAATCGCCAGCAGCAGGCCGTGGACGACAAACATAATACCCAGCGCAATGTACGAGGCTACCACGAAGCCGCCAAGCTTGATGATGTCCTGCAAATTCGACCCGGCAACCACTTTGGTCATCAGGGCCAGCACACCGTAAGGGGTCAGCTGCATGACCAGACGAACCAGCTTCATTACCCAGCCCTGCAGGGTATCGATCGCGGTCAGCACGCGCTGGCCTTTTTCCACATCCTCTTTCAGCAACTTAAGCGCTGCGACGCCGAGGAACGCCGAGAAAATGACGATGCTGATGATGGAGGTTGGGTTAGCCCCGGTCAGGTCAGCAAACGGGTTCTTCGGCACGAAGGAAAGGATCAGCTGCGGGACGCTGAGATCCGCTACTTTCCCCACATAGTTGCTCTGGATGGCGTTCAGACGGGCGGTCTCCGCGCTGCCCTGGACCAGACCCTCGGCGGTGAGGCCGAACATATTGGTCACCAGCACGCCAACCAGGGCGGCGATCAGGGTGGTGAACAACAGAGTACCGATGCTCAGGAAGCTAATTTTCCCCAGCTGCGAGGCATTGTGCAGGCGGGCCACCGCGCTAAGGATGGAGGCGAAGACCAGCGGCATAACAATCATTTGCAGCAGCTGGACGTAACCGTTGCCGACGATATTGAACCACTGGATGGAATCCTTCAGCACCTGGCTGTCAGACCCGTAGATCAGCTGCAGCGCCAGACCAAATACCACGCCAGTCGCCAGACCGACCAGCACTTTTCTGGCCAGGCTCCACTGTTTATGACGTGTTTGCCCCAGCGCAAACAGTAATACGGCGAACACGACTACGTTCGCTATTAATGGAAAGTTCATCCCCGTTCTCCTGATATTTTTATAACCTGGGCTGGTGGATAACCAGCTCTTATGACGGCAAGGTTAGCAGAAGGCGTTATCAAGGACTTATATTCAAATGGAATGGGTTATAACCAAATGGCGTTTTCCGCCGCTTTATCGCCCACTCTGGTGACTTATAAAGCGATTGAAGGTGATCTGCAGGGAATTGATCACCCCGGATGACCAGCGTATCGCGCTGTTATCCGCCAGCGTCTGCGGCATCCAGACGGCATAGACGAACAGCGCCATACACAAGGCGCGTTCGAGCTGATTGCCCTTGCGCGGCGCAAGGATCGGCAGCCGAAAGCGCCAGCGACAGGGCCACAGCAGCGGCACACCGGCGGGGGTGAGCATATCGGCGAGAATGTGGCTGAGATAGCCCAGCACCAGGCCCTGGAGAGCGTCTGCCGGGACAATCCAGCTGTCAGGCACTTTCAGATAGAACAGCGTCAGCGCGCCAAAGACGGCCAGCAGGCTGTGGGTGAAGCCGCGGTGGCCAAAGGCCCGCGCCACGGGCTTTGAGATCCAGCTCAGCCGTTGGCCAAGAAACGACTTGGGGTGATCGATGTCCGGCAGCAGGCAGGTCAATACCGCCGAGGGCACAATATGCCACCAGTCGCCCTGCGCCAGCACCGGCGTTAACTCTGCGTTTTTGGCAAATACTGCGCAGGCGATTGAAAAGAAGAGATGGCCTTCCGCCGTCATGATAACACACCCTAAACTGTCGATTCATACAGTATAGGGTTTTTATACAGTGTACGGAAGAGGTGACGGTGTAACTCTTTGTCACAAACTCTCAGCGCGCCAGCCATCCGCCATCGACGGCCAGCGTATAGCCGTTAATATAGTCGGCCGCTGATGAGGCGAGAAACACCACCGGCCCCTGCAGGTCTTTCGGCGCTCCCCAGCGACCAGCGGGAATGCGCTCGAGGATCGCCTGGTTACGTTCTTCATCTTCGCGCAGCGCCTGGGTGTTATTGGTGGCCATATACCCGGGCGCTATGGCGTTGACGTTGATACCCTGGCCAGCCCATTCGTTGGCCAGCAGACGGGTCAAACCCAGCACGCCGCTTTTCGAGGCGGTGTAGGAGGGGACGCGGATCCCGCCCTGAAACGAGAGCATCGAGGCGATGTTAATGATTTTCCCGCCTTCCCCCTGGCGAATGAACTGCCTGGCGACCGCCTGGCTGAGAAAGAAAACCGCTTTGAGATTCAGGTCGATCACCGCGTCCCAGTCGCTTTCCGTGAAGGTCAGGGCATCATGGCGGCGGATAATTCCGGCGTTGTTGACCAGAATATCGACCCGGCCCATGGCCGCCACCGCCTGGTCGACCAGACCGCTCATATCATTCTCTTGGCTGAGATCCGCCTGAATGGCGTGAAAGCGGCGGCCCAGCGCCAGCACCTGGGCGGCCGTATCATGGGGAATTTTACGGTTGATGCCGACGATATCGCACCCGGCCTGCGCCAGGCCCAGCGTCATTCCCTGTCCCAGGCCGGTATCGCAACCGGTCACGATGGCGACCTTACCCGTCAGGTCGAAGGCGTTCAGTACCATATTCACCTCTGTCAGCTGATCTACTGGCGCACGATGACGCCACCTGTGACCAGCATAGAGGGAGGAAAACAAAATTACAATTAAAATGAAACAATGTTTTGATTTTGTTGTCGGCGGCGTGACAGCGATTGTTGCACCCGCCAGCGGTCTTAACCGAGCAAGTTCTCAGCAGTGAGTGCCAGCAGTGACGGAAGCTTGACGTCCGCCAGCGCAAAGCGCGGGTCGCGGCTGTTCTCCGCTTCCGGCACCACGATAGACCGCATGCGCGCGGCTTTGCTGGCGATCATGCCATTGACCGAATCCTCCAGCGCGACGCAGCGCTGCGGGTCGACTCCCAGGGCAGCGGCGCAGTTGAGGTAGACCTGCGGGTGCGGTTTGCTCCAGGGTAAATGCTCCGCAGAGGCGAGAGCATCAAACTGGTCGCGCAGTTCAAACATATCGAGCACTTTCTCCAGCATCATCAGCGGCGAGGCCGAGGCCAGGCCCACCTTTAAGCCCTGAGCTTTACACAGGGCCACTGCCTCGCGTACGCCCGGCAGCAGCGGGCGTGAGGCTTCCACCAGCTCAATGGCGCGACGAATGATGCGCGCGGTAGCTTCCGCCCGGTCTACGCCGTGCCACGGCTGCTGCGCGTACCACAGATCCACCACCAGGTCGATTCGCAGACCGAGCAGGTCGGGCAGTTCATCGCGGCGACGGGTATCCACTCCCAGGCTCTCCATGACCTCGACCTCCGCCTGATCCCAGAGCGGCTCCGAGTCAATCAGCAACCCGTCCATATCAAATATCGCGGCCTCAATGCGGCGCTTCGCTGACATATGTCCTTCTCCTGTTGCGTAATCAGATAAACGAATCGGCAATCATGGTATATCATACCGCGCATTATTGGGCGAAATTCGCCGTGGCAGATAGACTTATACCCGACATACTCGGGGGAGCGAGGGAAGCCAGCGCCACGCAACAGGCAGCAGGCGAACCACCAACGCGTCTTTAACAAGGGGAACTCATGACGTACCAACAAGCTGGACGCATAGCGGTTATCAAACGCATTTTAGGATGGGTTATCTTTATTCCCGCCGTGCTGTCGACGCTGATTTCTGTGCTCAAATTTATGTATGAGCACAGTGAAAAGAAACCCGGCATTGATGCGGTAATGATGGATTTTGCGCACGTGATGATTGAGATGATGCGCTTTAACACGCCGTTCCTGAACTTTTTCTGGTACAACTCGCCGCTGCCGGATTTTCACCATAGCCTGAACATCGGCTTCTGGATCATCTTCATTCTGGTGTTTGTCGGCATGGCCCTGCAGGCTTCCGGCGCGCGAATGGCGCGGCAGGCGAAATTTCTCCGCGAGGGGATTGAGGATCAGCTGATCCTCGAACAGGCCAAAGGCGCAGATGGGTTAACCCGCGAGCAGCTCGCTGAACGCATTGTGGTACCGCGCCATACGATCCTGGTGCAGTATTTCCCACTGTACGTGCTGCCGGTGATCGTGATTGTCATCGGTTACTTCTTCTTTTCGCTGCTGGGCTTTCTGTAAGTCAGGTGCCCGGCAAGCCGGGCACCTTCTTATTCCGCTGGCAGAGGACGTGGTTTTCCCTGATTATCAACGGCAACGTAGATAAACAGCGCTTCCGTCGCCTTGTAGCGCTGGCCAATCGGTTCTGAAGAGACTTTTTTCACCCACACTTCGATATTGATTGTCACCGAGGTGTTGCCGCGCTTCACGCAGCGGGCGTAGCAGCACACCACGTCGCCAACGGCGACCGGGCGTAAAAAGGTCATCCCATCCACCCGCACGGTCACCACGCGACCCTGGGCGATCTCTTTGGCCATAATGGCGCCGCCAATATCCATCTGCGACATCAGCCAGCCGCCAAAAATATCCCCGTTGGCATTGGTATCCGCCGGCATTGCCAGGGTGCGTAAAACCATTTCGCCCTTTGGGGCGAGATCTGTTGTTGTCATGCTCTACTCTGTTGTGGTCAAAGACGATCAGCGGGATGCTACTATGAAAATAGCGCAGTGAGAATAGGGGAATACGCCCGCTGGCGCGGGCGCGGTGGTTCAGAAGGAGAGGGTAACGCCGGCGTAATACGCGCGGCCAGGCTCATTGTAGGTCGAGGCGCCGGCATTTTCGCGATACAGTTGTTTATCAAATAGATTACTTATTCCGGCATTCAGGCGAATATCCCGGTTTAGCTGATACTGAGTACCAATACCCACGATGGAATAGGCGCCAACCTCGGTGGTGGCAAGGGTCCCGGTTTCGTTGCGGATCTCCGCATACTGACGCGGCTTCTGACGGCCATAAAGCGTCCAGTTCACATTCGCAGACAGGGCGTCGTTTACCTGCCAGTCAAGCATCGTGTTAACGGTATATTTCGGGATAACCGACAGCGGGTTGCCAGTCTCTTTACTTTCAGATTTGAGCATCCAGGTGGCATTGGTCCGCCAGCTGAGGACATCTCTCAGCATCGGGATCAGCAGATTTCCTTCCAGCCCCTCGACCACGGCTTTGCCGCCGTTCTGCCATTGCAAAATATTATTGCCGCTGGAGGTATAGCCCAGTACCTCTGTTCCGGAGACGATTTTGTTTTTGTAATCGTTGCGAAACCAGGTGACTCCGGCAGCGTAACCATTAAGGTTAAATTCGATACCGATCTCTTTGTTGATACTGATCTCCGGGTCGAGGTCAGGGTTACCCAGCAGGTAGCAGCTGCCTTCAGCGATCGTGTTTGGACAACCGTTGCCGCGGGTGGAGAGCAAATAGCCTTTACTGGATTGATAGAGGTTTGGCGCTTTAAACACGCGCGCGATACCGGCCTTCAGCGTGAACATATCGCCGAGCTCCTGGGACAGATTGAGGCTGGGGCTCCAGTTACTGCCAAACTGATTATGATAATCGAAGCGAATGCCGGGGATCAGGTTGGTGCCGGGCACGGCTTCGATATTATCTTCCAGATAGATACCGGTGAGGGTGGCGCTGTTTTTGGTACTGCGTTGCGTAGGGTCGCCCGAGGTCCCAGGGATAGTCTCGCCGTTGCTGTTAGTGGCCTGCATCGATGCCGGGTCGTCGAGCTGATCATGGTTCCATTCCATTCCCAGCGTCAGCGTCTGGTCCGCCAGCCAGAAGAAAGGCACATTGAATTCCGAGGTAGTACGCCAGGATTCCAGACGGCTGGTGGCATAATCTTCACTGTTGATCATGCCTTCGACGCGGCCGGTAGAGCCTTCCTGCAGGCGGGTATTGTTGGTTTTCTCGTAGTAAACACCGGCTTTGGACTGGCCCCAATCCCATAGACCGTTGTAGGTCAGTCCCCAGGACTGGCGATAGAGGCGATTAGTTTCGTGGCCGTACAGGGAGTCCACCAGCCCGTTCGGGCTAAGATTGCCGTTGCTGTACTGGGTATCGCCAGCATAGATATTCCCCTGACGGCTATAGGCGTAGCTGAAATCGAGAATTTGTTGCGGGGTCATTTTCCATGACAGTAGCGCGTTAATGTCTTTATTGCGGACCCCTTCGCGCCCCGCAGCGTAAGAGCCGTTTTGCGCATGGTTAATATCCCAGGCGTCGGGTTCCGTTTTATTGATATTGCCATACAGGCGCATCGTCAGCGCCTCGCCGGCCAGTGGGCCGCTGAGATTGAAGTTAGCGCGATTGGTCGTGCCTTCTTTGTTGTTTTCCGGCTGGTTGGTGAAGAAAGACAGCGAACCGTGCCAGGTGTTGGTCGGACGTTTGGTAATGATATTGACCACTCCGCCCGCCGCGCCGGAACCATAGCGCGCGGCTGCCGGACCGCGGAGAACTTCAATCCGTTCGACCATTTCGGCAGGTACCCAGTTGCTGTCGCCCCGGGTATCGCGTTCGCCGCGCCAGCTATAGCGAACCGCGTTACGTGACGTGACCGGTACCCCATCTATCAGGATCAGGGTGTTCTCCGGCCCCATGCCGCGGATATCAATCTGGCGGTTGTTGCCCCGACTGCCGCTGGCGCTGTTGCCGGTCAAGTTCACCCCGGGCATTTTACGGATGATGTCTGAGAGATCGTTGACCGGCGGCTGCTTAGCAATATCCTCAGCCGTGATAATCGACACCCCGGGCTGTTGCTTAAGCGCCTCTTCCGCCGTACTGCGCACAATCATCGTTTCGGTATCTTGTTCTGATTCTTCAGCAAAGGCGTTAGGGGCGAGGAGACTGGATATGACCAGCGCCAGGGTCGTGGGCACAGAATATTGCGGCGATCTCATGTAAATATCCTTTTCAAAACAATGCAAAATGAGATCGAGAATATTAATGATAACAATTATCATTACAATGTAACGAGATGAATCTCCATAAAATCCTCACAATTACCGCAACTTTTTATGCAGTTGAGAGAAATCGTGAAGAGAGCCTACACAGTGTGGCTGGGAAGCTGTCAGCGTATGCGCTGAGGTTGTGTGGTTGCATGGAATGTTTGCCAGTGCAGTAAGAATATAGAGGGCGAGCGCGGCGCGCGATGGCGCGCCGGCGGAGGGGTTAGTGGTGGTCGTCCTGCGGCATATGACGGTAGATGTAGATCCCGCTCAGCAAGGTAAAGACCAGCGTGAGGGCGGTTAAACCAAAGACCTTAAAGTTAACCCAGATATTCTGCGGCAGCCAGAAGGCGATATAGATATTGGCCAGCCCGCAGAGAATAAAGAACACCGCCCAGGCCAGGTTAAGTCGCGACCAGACCTGCTGCGGCAGGCTCAGCTCTTTACCCAGCATGCGCTGGATCAGCGGCTTTTTCATCACCCACTGGCTGAACAGCAGCGCGCCGGCGAACAGGGCATAGATCACCGTCACCTTCCATTTAATAAACTCATCATTATGGAAGAAGATGGTTAACCCGCCGAAGACGGCCACCAGCACGAAGGTGATCAGCGCCATTTTTTCCACTTTCCGGTAGCGCACCCAGCTGTAGATCAGCACGACGGCGGTCGCCACAATCAGCGCCGTGGTGGCGGCGTAGATATCGTAAAGCTTATAAAAGGCAAAGAAGACCACCAGCGGTAAAAAATCCAGAAACTGCTTCATACATCGATCCCGTCTTTCAGGACGGACCGGGGAAGGCCCCGGTCCTGGTTAAAATTAGCTGCGGATAAGCATATACACGCGGAATAAATAGATCAGCAACAGGGCGGAAATCAGGTTGCTGATGGTATTAATCACCACCGCGCCGACGTTTGGCGTCAGGGCGGCAAAGCTGGAAGCAAACAGTAACAGCAGGGTTTTCGCCACCAGCCAACCGATAATAGCCGGCGCCACCAGCCGCAGATTGGCCCACGCCAGGCGCATGCTGCTGCGCATGGCGCCGAGGATGCCCATTTTGTCCTGTACCAGCATGATCGGCGCAAAGGCCAGCACGATGGCCAGCAGCACGCCGGGCACCAGCACCAGCATCATCCCCATCTGCACCAGGAAGGTGGTGAACAGGATCAGCAGCAGCAGCTTGGGCAGCACCGGCGCCGAGGCGCCGATGGCGCGCAGGGCGCTAACGCGATGACCGGCGGAGACCAGCTGGATCAGCAGCAGGACGCCGCCGACGAGGATCGCATTACCTACCAGACCCGAGAAGGTTGATGCCGCCGAGGCGCGCAGCAGAACCTGCTGCTGCTCCGGCGTCATGTTCTGCACCAGCTCGAACAGCCCGGCGCTACCGGCGAGGTTATCGCCTTCGCTGAGTATCGACAGCTGCTCGTCGCTGGGTGAAAAGGCATGGCCAAGTACTACCGTAATAAACGCGCACAACAGCGCAATCAGTAAAATAGTAATGAACTGATTACGAAAAAAATTCCCGGTGTCACGGTAGACGGACTTCGCCGTGATAGACATGCATTCTCCTTGAGTGTCGCAGGTGTTAACTAGCCGGCGATTGTACCGCAAATCGTTCCGTCGTAGCACTCTCTGCGCCGGTCAGGGCAGGTATATCTTTGTAAAGAGGCCGCAATGGTGGCAGGCCGTAGCGCGCCCGCGCCCGGTTGCAGGCATCGTTTTCCTCGCCATTTTCCCCGGACATGGCGAATTCGCGACACGGCGAAGGCCGGTTTTCATAAATAGTGCAGTGAACGGCATCGCCGATATCGCCAGACAGGGCCGCGCAGCGGCTCTGGCGCTGATTGGTGCCGCTCATGCAGCGCAGGAAAGGGGTCAGCGGTTCGGTCAGCGCGGAGGGCACCAGGCCGCCCGCGTCGTCGGCTTCCGCCCAGTAGAAAGAGACTCGAAAATACGCACAACAGGCACCGCACGTCATGCACGGGTTGATTTCACTCATAATTACACCTGAAAAAAACGCATCAACACAGATTGTCGGCAGTTAACTTATCCAGCCGCCTCAGCGTCGGCAAGAGGGGCAGAAATAAATTTTTGCGCGAAAAGTGAAAATTGATGTGCGAACAATTCAAGGCATTGCGATCGGTAGCGAAAATTAATCTGGATCAATAAATGTTAAATCTGAGGACTTAGTGTGATCTAAAACAGATCAAACGTAACTCGTTATAGGTATATTTGGCCGCGCTGAAAAACCATAATGAGGAAGTGGATATGAAGAAGTTAGCAGCGGCGGCATTGATTCTTGGCACGCTTTCTACCGGCAGCGTCTGGGCGCATGAGGCGGGGGAGTTTTTCATTCGTGCCGGGACCGCCACCGTCCGACCGACGGAGGGCTCTGACAATGTGTTAGGCAGCCTTGGCAGTTTCAACGTCAGTAACAATACCCAGCTGGGTTTAACCTTTACCTATATGGCGACCGATAACATTGGCGTGGAGTTGCTTGCCGCGACGCCGTTCCGCCATAAGGTCGGCACCGGGCCAACCGGGACTATCGCCACCGTCCATCAGCTGCCGCCCACCCTGATGGCGCAGTGGTACTTTGGCGATGCGCAAAGCAAGGTGCGCCCGTACGTGGGGGCCGGTATCAACTACACCACCTTCTTTAATGAAGACTTTAACGACACCGGCAAGGCGGCCGGGCTTTCCGATCTGAGCCTGAAGGACTCCTGGGGCGCGGCGGGGCAGGTCGGCCTAGATTATCTGATTAACCGCGACTGGCTGCTGAATATGTCGGTGTGGTACATGGATATCGATACCGATGTGAAATTCAAAGCCGGCGGCGTGGACCAGAAAGTCAGCACCCGTCTGGATCCGTGGGTGTTTATGTTCTCCGCAGGCTATCGGTTCTAAATTCTTCTGTAAACTGGCCAACGGATGGCCAGTTCATTGTCTCGTCACACCTGTCTGCCGCAAGCCTCTGTCATCAACAGCGGATCACACTTCCGTCCACTGGCGCAGCAGGTTGTGATACATGTTGAGCAGGGAGAGGACCTCTTCTCCGTCGCCAAAGCGGGCCTTCAGAGACTGGATGGTGCGGTCCAGGTCGTAAAGCATCGCACGCTGCTTATCGTCGCGGACCATCGACTGGATCCACAGGAAAGAGGCCTGGCGGACGCCGCGGGTGACCGGGGTGACGCAGTGCAGGCTGCTGGCGGGATAGAGCACCAGATGCCCGGCCGGGAGCTTCACCCGATGTTGGCCATAGGTGTCTTCAATCACCAGTTCACCACCCTCGTAGCTCTCCGGATCGCAAAGGAACAGCGTCGCTGACAGATCAGTGCGCATCCAGCCCGGCTCGCCGTTCTGGCGAACGGCGCCATCGACGTGAAAACCATAGGTCTCCCCTGGCCCATAGCGGTTAAACAACGGCGCGGAAATCGTTCGCGGCAGCGCGGCGGAAAAAAACTGCGGATGGCCGCGCAGCATATCGAGCACAGCGGCCTGCAGGCGGGCATACAGCGGCGTTCGGGTATCGATCTGCTGGTTCTGTTTGACGGCCGCCCCCTGGCTACCCACCGTAACCCGCCCGTCGACCCACTCGGCCTGCGCCAGCTGCCGGGTAAATTCCGCCACCTGGTCTGTCGATAGCACGTCAGGAATGTGATACATCATCGCGGTGTTCTCTCTAAAAGGTGGGGCGCAACGGCCCCACGCGCAGACTCAGAAATGGACGTTCGCCGTCAGCATAAAGGTCCGGGGTTCGCCCGGATGATAGCGATAGCCGCTCTTGTTGATGGAGGCCACGTAATCGGTATCAAACAGGTTATACATATTGAGCTGCAGATCGAGGTTGCTGTTGACCCGATAGCCCAGTTTGGCGTCGGCAACCCAGTAGCCCTCGGTGTGATCCGGGGTACCGACTGCACCATCGCTGCCCCGGCGCAGGCTTCCGACATAGCGCACACCGCCGCCGACGGACAGATCGCTGGTGGCCTGATACTGCGTCCACAGCGTAAAGGCATGTTTCGGGGTGTAGGCCAGGGCGGAAGATCCATCCTGTGCAACGTTCTGTCCCTCCGTCACTGTCGCATGCTGCTGAGTGTAGCCGGCGATAATCGTCCAGTCCGGGGTCAGGTTTCCGGTCGCGGAGAGTTCATACCCCTCCACGCGCTTTTTGCCGTACTGCGACCAGGTTCCGTCATCGTTGGCGGCCACTTCGTTTTCAATATCGGTGCGGAATAACGCCGCGCTGAGCAACAGACGGTTGTCGAAGATTTGCCACTTGGTGCCCAGCTCGCTGGATTTCGCCTTCTGCGGCTTAAAGTCGGTCCGGTTAGCGCTGTTGCCGCTGCCGCTGGCGGCCAGGGCGAAGCTGCTGCCTCCCGGCGGCTGCTGTGAGATGGCGTAGTTGACGTAGACATTGCCCTGCTCGGTTAAGCGGTACAGCGCCCCGGCTTTCCAGTTAACCAGATTGCCGGATTTAGCGGTATCGACAGTGGTGACCGGGCTGCCGGTCGACTGTCCGGGCGGGCAGGCGATAGCCCCGCGTCCGCTGCCGCCGCAGGCGGTGGCGCTGTCATATTTGGTATGGTAATTGTCGAGACGCAGCCCGCCGTTGATCTCAATCCGCTCGGTCAGCGTCAGCGTATCGAAGGCATAAATCCCGAAGGTATCGGTCTGGCCGTTGGCGTTCGCCCCGTTTCTGTCCAGCCCGCCAATCGACAGGTTGCTCACCGGATGGTAGAGATTCACCGCCGGCGCGGTCTTGGCGTTAACGCCATAGTTGGTCTGGTTTTCCCGGGTAAACTCCACGCCGGCGCTGACGTCATGGCCTATCGAGCCAGTATTGAAAGTCGAGGTGATATTGGTCTGGTTGGTCAGAATGCGGTTGCTGACATCTTTGGTATTAACCAGACGCGACCAGCTCCAGGTGTTGACGTCATTGATATCGGGGGCGGTGATATTGTTCGCGCCGCCCATCACCGCGGTCAAAAGATACTCCTGTTTCACTCGCGACCAGCGGGTGGTATTGCGCACGGTGGTGTTCTCCGTCAGATCGTGTTCGAAGCGCAGGGTACCGCTGTCGGTAGTAGATTTATCGTAATCGGAGTCGGTGCCATAGAAATTGCTGGTATCGACCTTCCCGGCGGAGTTGAGTGCGGCATACTTCGGCGAAGGCGCCGAATAGCCCGGCAGGCCGACGGTAGGGATCCCGCCATCCGGGGTGTTGTTCTGCCGGACGTGCAGATAGTTCAGATACAGACGAGTTGGGGTATCAAGGCCGAAGGCCAGCGACGGTGCGATGCCATAGCGTTCGTTTTCAATGCGGTCCCGACCAGCGTCATGGGTTTTTTCCCCCATCAGGTTCAGACGGAACGCAGCGTTGTCGCTAAACGCCTGGTTCAGGTCGAGAGTGCCCCGGCGCGACCAGGCGCTGCCGATGCTGGCCGAGCCGTCGATCCCGGAGTCAAGGCGCGGCTGCTTGCTGATCATATTGATCGAGCCGGAGGGCGCGCTGCGGCCATAGTCCGTGCCGGCGGGCCCTTTGATGACTTCCACCTGCTGGGTATTGAAGGTATCGCGCGTCACGCTGCCGATGTCGCGAATGCCGTCCACATAGATGCTGTTAGAGGTATCCACGCCGCGCATAAAGATGGCATCCCCGGTGGTTGAGCTGCCATTCTCCCCGGCATAAAACGCCCCGACGCCGGGAACGTTTTTGAGGGCGTCAGTCAGGTTGGTGACGCCCTGATCTTTAATCACCTGTTCCGGGATCACGGTGATGGTGCGGGTGGTATCGACCAGCGGTTTATTGAACTTGGGATCGGCGGAAGCGCCGGGGGAGTAGAGTGAAGGCGGAGCGGCTTCCACTACCAGCGTCTCTTCACTATTTTTGACCGAATTTTCCGCTGCGATGCCTGCTGCCGGCGAGGCTCCCAGACACAGACCTGTAAACAATGCCAATGAGTTGAAACTGCCGAAAGGCAGAGAAGCGTTTTTTTCCATGATAAATGCAGGCTTATTTTTTGTTATGAGCACATATCACACCGCGCAAAAGCGACGTTATTCGTCGTCTGGCTTGCGCTGACCCGGCGTGATTCTATAAATGATAAAAAGAATAGTTATCATTTGCCTTAATATTTACATAGAAAAGTTGACCTTAAAACAACTTTCTTCACTTCGATTTACATAATTCACATTTTTTGAACGATAAAGCGGAAATATAGGGAATGTGCTGCAGAATAAGGTCGGTAGCAAGCCGCGCCGGGCGGGGTTAACTTCCGGGCGGCCATATGATGGTTGTTCCGGCACGGATCACCAGGGCACGGTACGGCCCTGGTAATCGAGATACTCCAGTCCCGGACGTTGCCGTTTGTCGAGCAGGACGTTCACCAGGCGTGGGATCGTCTCTTCGATGGTCAGCGGGGCATCTGCCCCGCCGAGCTCGGTGCGGATCCATCCCGGGGCCATCACCACCAGCGGATGGGAGGCCGAGGAGGGGCGAGCGGCAAAGCTGCGCATAAACATATTCAGCGCAGCTTTACTCCCGCGGTAGAGTTCCCGCTGGCCGGTAAGGTTATTGGTCAGGCTCCCCTGGCCAGAGGACATCACGCCGAGCAGCCCCTGCGGTTTAACTGCCTGCTGCAGGCGCTCGATAACCCGCATCGGCGCCAGGGCATTGGTGAGCATCACCTGGTAAAACTCCTCGGTGGAGACGTCGCCAATGGTCTGCGATGGGTCACGATTGGTGGTACCGGCGTTGACAAACAGCATATCGAGGCTTGCCGGGGGAAGCGTCGCCTGCAGAGCGGCCAGTTGGGCTTCATCGCGGATGTCGAGCGTTGCCAGGCGTAGCCGCAGGGGATGCGTCTTGGCCAGGTCGTGGAGCGGCGTGTGGGATGATAAATCGCGCACGGTGCCGATGACCTCCCAGCCGTGCTGCAGGAACGTCGCCGCCATAGCATGGCCAAGGCCGCGCGAGGCGCCGACGATGAGGATAGTGTTGTGCTGATCGGATTTCATGATGTCTCTCGCTGCAGAAAGGAGGTCTTCACTATAATCAGGCCCGAGATCGGGCGGAAGACGCCGCCAGTGCACTCATATCTTGCAGCAAACGCCCTGTCTAGCGACTGGAGCGATAATGAACGATCCCGATTTTAATTTGCTGGCGGCTCTCGATCCGCTGCCGGTCAGTACCGAGGTGATTACGGTTTCGCAGGCGTGGCATCCGCGTCTGGAGCAGGCCCCGACCACCGCTGGCTGCGGCAGCGGGTGCGTGAGGTGTGTCGCGAGTAAAAAAAAGCCCGCACAAGTGCGGGCAAAAATACTGGAAGCAATGTGAGCAATGTCGTACTGAATACCCGAGTGATTTACTCAACTATTCAGTGATGAGAAAGATAATATTTCTCATTTAAGATATCAACCCCATCTTTTGTGCGGAAGCGATTTTTTATCCGAGGGTGAAAACCGTGCGCTTCTGGCTGTCGTCCTGCGGCCAGGCCGCCGCGATCTCCTGCAGTGGCCGCGGGGTGGTGGCGATGGTCAATTTCCCCGGCACCGCCGCCTGCAGCATTTCACCGGTCGCCGCCAGCAGTTGCGATACCGACAGGCTACCGATACCGCTGCCCATCAGCAGGAGCGGGGCGGAACGCAGCACTGCGCCATTTAACGCGATATCGGCGCCAGCCAGGGAACCCACCTGCACATAGCGCACCGGACTGCCGGCAGGGGTATATTTCGCCAGTGCCGGCAATAATAATTCCGCGCTGTGTCCCCACAGGTAATCGATGACCACATCGATCTGCGCGGCGCTGACCGCTGAAAATTGCCCGCTCAAGGTTTTATCATCAGCGGTTAACTGAATACACTCATCGGCGTCCAGCGCCGCGAGCGACTGCGCATTGCGCCCGGTTGCAATGATTTTTTTCGCCCCCAGATAGCGGGCAATCTGTACCGCCAACTGACCGGCGCTGCCGGTGGCGCCATTAATCAGCACCGTTTCGCCGGCCTGAAGCTGGGCGCGTGTCACCAGCGATGCCCACGCGGACATACCGGGGTTGGCCATCGCCGCCGCCTGGATATCATCGAGCGCATCCGGCAGCGGCAGACAATTCTGCAGGGCGACCGGCGCCCGCTGCGCCATACTGCCGAAGGGGGCGGTGGGGAAGGCGAAGTAGACGCGCTGGCCCTGAGGTGTGGTGCCGACGCCATCGATACCGGGCACAAAGGGCAGATTGCCGTCGAAGCTGTAATGGCGTCCGGATGCCCGGGCCTTAACCACATGGCTTATCGCGGCGGCGCGGACGTCAATGAGCGTCTGGCCGGGCGCGGGCTGCGGGTCGATAAAATCGGCCCAAACCGGGCCTTCTGCGAGATCAAAAACCACGGCTGCTTTCATAAATTATCTCCTGTCGGGAATTATGTGTAAAATACACATATTGTTTTGCAGCACTATACGCGGAAAATTAATATATGCAAGATGCACATAATGACTACGACATTACCGACTTTCACGGCGCGCTGCTGGATATCATCAGCGTAATGAACCAGCCGCTGCGCGATGAGCAGATCCTGCAGGCAGCCGGCATCCAGCTGGAACAGATGCTGTTTCCGCTGCTTGTGGCAGTAGGGCGCCATGGCCCGGTGGGAGTGGTTGAGCTGGCGGATCATTTAGGGCGCGATTACACCACCGTCAGCCGCCAGGTGAAAAAACTGGAAGCCCAGGGACTCGCCTGTAAGCAACCGAACCGTCATGATCGACGGATCAGCGAAGTGACGCTTAGCGCCAGCGGACAACAGATGATCGACAGTATTGCGGTAGCGCGGCGGCGGTTAATGAATCAGGTGCTGGCGCAGTGGCCGGAAGATGAAGTGCAGGCGCTGTTTCGCTTAACGCGCAAATACGCCGACAGTTTGCAGAAATCATCGCCGCCTGGCGCGATGCCAGGCGGCTGATGGTCAGGCGGTTTTGGTCGCTGCCTTCAGGCTCTGGACGAAGGCTTTCAGCTCGTCGAGCATGGTCTGCGGCTCATCGAGGTGGCGTTCGATGATTTTGACGATGGCGGAACCGGAAATAGCCCCGGCGGCTCCGGCGTCAATAGCGGCGCTCACCTGCTCCGGCGCGGAGATACCAAAGCCCTGCAGCGGCGGCGCGGCGTGATATTCCGCCAGCTTCTCCACCAGGTGGTGCAGCGGCAGCGCGGCGCGATTTTCCGCACCCGTCACTCCGGCGCGCGACAGCAGATAGGTGTAGCCGCGGCCATAAGAGGCAATCTGGCGCAGTAAATCGTCATCCGCATTGGGCGGGCAGATGAAAATCGGCGCGATGTTATGGCGCATCGCCGCCTGGCGGAACGGGGCGGACTCTTCCACCGGCACGTCGGCCACCAGCACCGAGTCGACGCCGACGCGGGCGCACTGGGCATAGAACGCATCGATGCCCGGGCTGAAGACGAGGTTGGCATACATCAGCAGGCCGATTGGGATGGTCGGATGCTTCTGGCGGATCGCCGCCAGCATCTCAAAGCACTGCGCCGGGGTCACTCCCGCGGCGAAGGCGCGCAGGGCCGCGCCCTGGATGGTCGGGCCGTCCGCCAGCGGGTCGGAGAAAGGGATCCCCAGTTCAAGGGCATCGGCGCCGCCTTCGATCAGCGCATCGATAATTTTCAGCGACTGCTCCGGTCCCGGATCGCCAAGGGTGACAAAGGGGACGAAGGCGCCTTCCTGGCGATTTTTCAGTTGGGCAAACAGCGTCTCATAGCGTTCCATCAGATTTCCCCTCGCGCTTTCAGGATGTCATGTACGGTGAAAATGTCTTTGTCGCCGCGGCCGGAGAGATTAACCACCAGCAGCTGCTCTTTTTCCGGGTTCTCGCGCATCATCTTCAGCGCGTGGGCCAGAGCGTGAGAGGACTCCAGCGCCGGGATAATCCCTTCGTGGCGGGAAAGCGCTTTAAACGCGTCCAGCGCTTCGTCGTCAGTGATCGACACATAGTCAGCGCGACCGGTGCTGTTCAGAAACGCGTGCTGCGGCCCAACGGACGGGAAGTCCAGCCCGGCGGAAATGGAGTAAGACTCTTCGATCTGGCCGTCGGCGGTCTGCATCATCGGCGACTTCATACCGAAGTAGATCCCAACGCGGCCATGCTTCAGCGGCGCGCCGTGCTCGCCGCTCTCGATACCGTGTCCGGCGGGCTCCACGCCGATCAGGCCGACGTTGGTTTCCTCGATAAAATCAGCGAACATGCCGATGGCGTTTGATCCGCCGCCGACGCAGGCGATCACCGCGTCCGGCAGGCGGCCCTCTTTTTCAAGGATCTGCGCTTTGGTCTCTTCGCCAATCATGCGCTGGAATTCACGCACAATCGTCGGGAACGGGTGCGGACCGGCGGCGGTGCCCAGCATATAGTGCGCCTTTTCGTAGCTGCCGGACCAGTCGCGCAGCGCCTCGTTACAGGCATCTTTCAGCGTGGCGGAGCCGCTGTGCACCGGGATCACCTCGGCGCCCATCAGGCGCATACGGAAGACGTTCGGCGACTGGCGCTCGACGTCCTTGGCGCCCATGTAGATACGGCATTTCAGGCCGAGCAGGGCGCTGGCCAGCGCTGAGGCGACGCCGTGCTGGCCGGCGCCGGTCTCGGCGATAATTTCGGTTTTGCCCATCCGTTTGGCCAGCAGAGCCTGGCCCAGCACTTGGTTGGTTTTGTGCGCGCCGCCGTGCAGCAGATCTTCGCGTTTCAGGTACAGGGTGGTGCGGGTGCCTTCGGTCAGATTCCGGCATTTGGTCAGGGCCGTCGGACGACCGGCGTAGTTTTTCAGCAGGTCGGTGAATTCCGCCTGAAAGGCCGGGTCCTTCTGCGCGCTGACAAAGGCTTCTTCCAGCTGGCGCAGGGCGGGCATCAGGATCTGCGGCACATACATGCCGCCGAATTCGCCGAAGTAGGGGTTCAGTAAAGTGCTCATTATTGCTCCTTAATATGCGCGCAGCGTCTGGAATACGGAGGCCAGCTTGCTGGCGTCTTTAATCCCGGGTTGCGACTCTACGCCTGAATTGAAATCGAGTCCGGCACAGCCGCTTTTGGCCGCTTCCACACAGTTATCGGCGCCGAGGCCGCCCGCCAGCATGACGTTGCGCAGATCCTGGCCCTGCAGCAGGCTCCAGTCAAAGCGCTGGCCGCTGCCGCCCTGGCCGTTGTCGAGCAGGTACTTGTCGACATGGCGGAGCGTACGGGCCGGGAAGGTTTCGCCGACGCTCAGCGCTTTCCAGATGCGGACGTTGTCCGCGAGGGCGTCGCGCAGCGCGTCGATATAGGCCTGGTCTTCATCACCGTGCAGCTGCACGGCGGCCAGCCCCAGAGCCTGCGCGCGGGCGACCACCTCCTCCAGCGGCGCATTGCGGAAGACGCCGACGTACTGCAGCGGCGCAGCGGCGATCACCGCTTTGGCCTGGGCGTCATTCACCGCTCGCGGCGAGGTCGGGACGAAGATCAGCCCGCCGTAAATGGCGCCGGACTCCCAGGCCACCTGGGCATCCTGCGGGCGCGTCAGGCCGCACACTTTGTTCTCGCCGAGCAGCACGCGTTTAACCGCCGTTTCCAGATCCGCCTGCTCCATCAGGGCGGAGCCGATCAGGAAGCCGTTGGCGAAGTGGCTCAGCTCGCGCACTTCGGCATAGGTATGGATGCCGGATTCGCTGATCACCGTGACATCCGGGCCGAGACGCGCCGCCAGCTGACGGGTGCGGTTAAGGTCAATCGACATATCGCGCAGGTCGCGGTTGTTAATGCCCACCACCTTCGCCTTCAGGGCGATGGCGCGCTCCAGTTCCTCTTCATTGCTGACTTCGGTGAGCACGCCCATATTCAGGCTGTGAGCCACCGCCGAGAGCTGACGATACTGTTCATCGTCGAGCACCGAGAGCATCAGCAGGCAGGCGTCGGCCTGATAGTAGCGCGCCAGGTAGATCTGGTAAGGGTCGATGGTGAAGTCCTTACACAGGATCGGCTGCGGCGCGACCTGGCTGACGATCGGCAGGAAATCGAAGCTGCCCTGGAAATATTTCTCATCACACAGCACCGAGATCGCCGAGGCGTAGTGCTTGTAGATGCTGGCGATCGCTGCCGGATCGAAATCCTCGCGAATCAACCCCTTCGACGGTGAGGCCTTCTTGCACTCGAGAATAAACGCGGTGCGGGTGCCGGCCAGTGCGTCATAGAAATTGCGCTGCGTCGGAACGATCTCATTTTGAAAACTGGCTAACGGTTGTTGTTGTTTGCGGGCTTCCACCCAAATCGCTTTGTCGGCAACGATTTTTGCTAAAACGGTTTGCATTATTTACCCTCTTGCCGCTAAGGCGGTCACTCTGTCATAGGCCGCGCCGCTGTGCAGCACATCCAGTACCTGCTGAGCGTTAGCTTTCAGATCTTCATGCCCGTGTAAACGCATCAACATGGCGACGTTGGCGGCGACGGCGGCTTCGTGAGCGGCTTCACCTTTACCTTGTAGCAAGCGCGTCAGAATGTCACGGTTTTCTTCCGGGGTGCCGCCCGCCAGCTGCGCCTGATGGTAAGGCGTCAGGCCGAAGTCGTCGGCGGTCAGCTGATAGCTTTTAATTTCCCCGTTATGCAGTTCGGCCACCACCGTAGGCGCATGCAGCGAGACTTCATCCATCCCACCGCTGTGCACCACGGCCGCGCGCTGATAACCCAGCACGCGCAGGGTCTCGGCGATCGGCAGCACCAGTTCCGGGCTGTAGACGCCAATCAGCGCCAGCGGCGGATGCGCCGGGTTGATCAGCGGCCCCAGCACGTTGAACAGGGTACGGGTCTTCAGCTGCTGACGGACCGGCATCGCGTGGCGGAAACCGGTGTGGTACTTCGGCGCGAACAGGAAGCAGACGCCCAGCTCATCAAGCGCGGCGCGGGATTTATCGGCGTTCATATCGAGATTAATGCCGAAGGCCGCCAGCAGGTCAGAAGAGCCTGATTTACTGGAGACGCTGCGGTTGCCGTGTTTCGCCACTTTTAACCCGCAGGCCGCAGCGACAAAGGCGCTGGCGGTGGAGATATTGATGCTGTTGCTGCCGTCGCCACCGGTGCCAACGATGTCGGCAAACAGGTAGTCCGGGCGCGGGAACGGCGCGGCGTTTTCCAGCAGCGCGGTAGCGGCGCCGGCAATTTCCTGCGGCTGCTCGCCGCGCACTTTCATGCTGACCAGCGCGGCGGCCAGTTGCTCAGGCTTCACTTCGCCGCGCACGACGGCGGAGAACAGCTGGTGGCTCTCCTGCTGGCTCAGGGTTTCCGCCTGGTACAGCTTCTCGAGGATCGGCTGGAGGGTGTTGGTATGCTCCAGCTTCTGCAGCGCCCAGGCCAGGGTCTGCTCCAGCAGTCGCGCGCCCTGGGTGGTGAGGATCGATTCCGGGTGGAACTGGAAGCCGCACACCCGATCCGCATCGTGACGCACCGCCATCACCATACCGTTGAAATTGGCGTTAATCGTCAGCCCGGCGGGAATATTGCTGCCGACCAGCGAGTGGTAGCGCGCCACCGGCAGCGGGTTAGCCAGACCGGCAAACATCGCCTGGCCGTCGTGCTCAATGCTGGAGGCTTTGCCATGGAGGATCTCCCCCGCCTGGCCGACATAGCCGCCGTAGGCTTCGACAATGGCCTGGTGGCCGAGGCAGATGCCGATGATCGGCAGCTTGCCGCGCATACGGGTCAGTAGCTCCGGCATGCAGCCGGCTTCGCTTGGCGTACCCGGGCCCGGGGAGAGCATCAGCACCGGGTTGTCCATGGTGCCCAGACGCTCAATCAGCGCCTGCGCCGGAACGGAGTTGCGATAAATCACTACGTTATGGCCGTTGGCGCGCAGCTGGTCTGCCAGGTTATAGGTAAAGGAATCGATATTATCGAGCAGCAGAATGTCAGCCATCAGAAAATCTCCTTCGCGTGATGGGCCTGGGCAATGGCGCGCAGCACCGCGCGGGCTTTATTTCGGGTCTCATCCGCTTCCGACTGGGGAACCGAGTCGAGCACAATGCCGGCTCCGGCCTGGACGGTAGCGATACCTTCCTGCACGTAGGCGGAACGGATGACGATGCAGGTGTCGAGGTCGCCGTGGGCGGTGAAATAGCCCACCGCGCCGCCGTAGCTGCCGCGGCGTTTACCTTCGGCGGCGGCAATCAGCTGCATGGCGCGGACCTTCGGCGCGCCGCTGAGGGTGCCCATATTCATGCAGGCGCGATAGGCGTGGAGGACGTCGAGATCCTGACGCAATTCGCCTACTACACGGGAGACCAGATGCATCACGAAGGAGTAGCGGTCAACCTTGGTTAAATCAGCGACATAGCGGCTGCCCGGGGTGCAGATGCGCGCCAGGTCATTACGCGCCAGGTCCACCAGCATCAGGTGTTCGGAAAGCTCTTTATGATCGGTGCGCATTTCCAGCTCGATGCGGCTGTCGAGGTCGCGATCCAGCGAGCCGTCGGCGCGGCGGCCGCGTGGCCGGGTGCCGGCAATGGGGTAGATCTCAATCTGACGGCTGACGGCATCATACTTCAGCGAGCTTTCCGGCGAGGCGCCGAACAGGGTGAAATCATTGTCCTGCATAAAGAACATGTACGGGCTGGGGTTGCTCTTCTTCAGCACATCATAAGCGGCCAGCGGCGATGGGCAGGGCAGCGAGAAGCGGCGGGAAGGAACCACCTGGAAGATTTCCCCGGCGCGGATCGCGCGCTGCATTTTGCGCACCACCGCGCCGTACTCTTCATCGCTCTGGTCAACGTCGCAGCGCATTTCGGCCACGGTGGTAACCGGTAGCGGCGCCGGCGGCTCGTTCAGCTGCTGACGCAGCTGGCTCAGGCGCTGCTCCAGGCGCTGTTTTTCACTCTCCAGCGGGGTGAACAGGCTGGCCTGAATGCGGGTATGCTTGGTCTGATGGTCTATGACCAGCAGGGTTTCCGCCAGATAGAAGCAGTAGTCCGGGCAGGCGGTGTCGCTTTGCAACTGGGGAAGATCTTCAAAACCGGCCACCAGGTCATAGGCGAACAGGCCGCCGAAGAACATCGCTTCGCGCTCGTTGTCCGGAACGCTCACCAGCTCCTGCAGGAGACGGAAGGCGTCAAACACCGACAGTGAGCAGAGACGGGCGTCTTCATCGAGCAGGGCGCTGACGGCCGGGAAGGTCAGGATGCGGCCGTTGGGCTGGCGCTGATTGTTGATTCCGGAGGGCAGCGCGCCGTCCAGTAGTTCCAGCAGCGCCGCGCCGTTGGCGGAGAGGGCCTGAATAGTGACAGTGTCACCAAGGGCCGTAATGCGCAGCGCGCTATCGACCAGCAGCAGGCTTTTTAAGTCATCTTTGCTGTCGATGTCAGCGGATTCCAGCAGCAGCGTCGCCGGACGGGCGCCGCACAGTTGGTGGAATAACGCCGTCGGGTTCTCCCGGTAGATGGCGTCGCTGGTGAGAAGCTCGAGTGCCGGTTTGGATGTTTGCATTATTGTTCTCGCCTGTTCGTATTATTTTTGTCCAATAAAAAGCCCGCTCATTGGCGGGCCGGGTATCTGTATGCTGAATGCAAAACGCGATCACGCCGCCCGTCGTCAGGAGGTGCGCCACCAGCTGTGCAGAGTGATAAAGTGCATTTTCATCGTGATACCCCTTCATGTGAACTTGCGTACTAGTTAACTAGTTCAATGGAATAAAGTCAACCCTTGTTTGCAGATTTTCTCTGCCTGTCGGTATGATAATGCGCTTATTTACGTTGATGTCCAGCAGGAGTCCTTTTGAGCGACAGCCAATACGCAGTGATTTACGATCTGCACAGCCATACCACCGCCTCTGACGGGCGGCTGACTCCGCAGGAACTGGTCCATCGCGCCCATGAGATGCGCGTCGGCACCCTGGCGATCACCGACCATGACAGCGTGGCGGCGATCCCGGCGGCCCGGGAGGAGATCGCCCGCGCCGGATTACCCTTGACCCTGGTGAACGGCGTCGAGATTTCCACCCTCTGGGAGAATCACGAGATTCATATTGTGGGTCTGAATATTGATATTGCGCACCCAACGATGACCGCCCTGCTGGAGGAGCAGAAAGCGCGGCGCCAGCAGCGCGGTCAGATGATTGCCGAGCGCCTGGAGAAGGCGCGGATCCCCGGCGCCTGGGAAGGGGCGCTGCGACTGGCGGACGGTGGCGCCGTCACCCGCGGCCATTTTGCCCGTTTTCTGGTGGAGGCCGGCCATGCGAAAAACATGGCGGAAGTCTTCAAAAAATACCTTGCCCGCGGGAAAACCGGTTACGTGCCGCCGCAGTGGTGTACAATAAAACAAGCGATTGATGTGATTCATCATTCTGGCGGCAAGGCGGTGATTGCCCATCCCGGGCGCTACGATCTTTCCGCCAAGTGGTTGAAGCGACTGTTGGCCCACTTTAGCGAGCAGGGCGGTGATGCCATGGAAGTGGCCCAGTGTCAGCAGGCGCCCCATGAACGCGCCCAGCTGGCCACCCTGGCCGTGCAGTTTGGTCTTCTGGCGTCGCAGGGATCCGATTTTCATCAGCCCTGCGCGTGGATCGAACTTGGCCGTAAGCTCTGGCTTCCTGCCGGCGTGGAAGGCGTCTGGCACAGTTGGGAAGCGGCCGCCGAATAAAAATTGAGAGGGAAGTATGAGCCAGTTTTTTTATATCCATCCGGATAACCCGCAGGCGCGGTTGATTAACCAGGCGGTGGAGATTGTGCGTAAGGGCGGGGTGATCGTTTATCCTACCGACTCCGGCTACGCGCTGGGCTGCAAAATTGAAGACAAGGGGGCGATGGAGCGGATCTGCCGCATTCGTCAGCTGCCGGACGGCCACAACTTTACCCTGATGTGCCGCGATCTGTCCGAGCTGTCAACTTACGCTTTTGTGGATAATGTGGCGTTTCGCCTGATGAAAAACAACACGCCGGGCAACTATACCTTTATCCTTAAGGGGACCAAAGAGGTGCCGCGTCGGCTGCTGCAGGAGAAGCGTAAAACCATCGGCATGCGCGTCCCGTCTAACCCCATCGCTCAGGCGTTGCTCGAGACCTTAGGCGAGCCGATGCTCTCCACGTCGCTGATGCTGCCCGGCAGCGACTTTACCGAATCCGACCCGGAAGAGATCAAAGATCGTCTGGAGAAAGTGGTGGACCTCATCATTCACGGCGGTTTCCTTGGGCAGCAGCCGACCACGGTTATCGATCTCACTGAAGACACCCCGGTGGTGCTGCGCGAAGGCGTCGGCGACGTGAGGCCGTTTCTCTAAGGCTATCTGCCGGGCGGTGCATCATGCGCCGTCCGGTACCCCGCGTTTTCGCCCCGACGGCACGATAATCATCCATAGCGCTACACAAACCAGCAGCGCGCCGAGAATCAATCCTTCCTCCACCGTCTCTCCGAGGCAGAGATAGCCCCACAGCGCCGCAAAAGGTGGGATCAAAAAGGTCACCGACAGCGAACGCAGCGGCCCTATATCTGCAATCAAGCGGAAGTAGAGAATATACCCTGCCGCCGTGCAGACCACGCCCAGCATGACTATCGCTATCCACGGCAGACTCTGCCGCCAGTCTACGGCAGGCCCATGCCAGCAGGACCAGAGAAAGAAAGGAAACAGAAACAGCGTGGCGCCGACCTGGCTACCCAGCGCGACGCGTTCAGCCTCGAGGCCGCCTCGCTGCTGGATCCAGCGGCGGGTCAGAAAGCCGGCCAGACCGTAACAGGCGGTCGCGGTCAGGCAGGCGCCAATCCCCGGCAGCAGCAGGGCGGCGCTAAGGCCAGATGTCGGGCGCGCGATCACCGCCACGCCAATGGCGCCCAGTATCGCGCCGCCGCCTTTGCGCAGGGTTAACGGTTCTGCAAAGCATAACGCGCCGATCAGCACCCCCATCATCGGCGCCGTGGCGTTAAGCGTGGCGGAGTACCCTGCCGGCAGCCATTGCGCGGCAAGGCAGTACATGAGAAAAGGAAGGCCTGAATTAATGACCCCCAGCTGCAGAGTGGATGTGAATTTTCCCTGATACCCGCTCCATTTACCCTGCACGCCGAGTAACAGCCCGAGCGCGATAGCGGCGAACAGTACGCGAAGAAAAGCGCTGGTCATCGCCCCGAAGGCCGGGGTGGTGATGCGCATAAACAAAAAGCTGGCGCCCCAGAGGGCGGCGAGCAGCAGCAGGCGGCCATAGTCGATAACACGCATGATTGACTCCTTGTAGTCACGAAGGAAGTCAACTGTAGAACCCACGAGCAGCGTCCGACAAACGCGTTATGCTTACATGATTAAGTTTTTCTTAACTGAGGTTCCATACCCATGAAACTCCCGCCGCTGAATGCGTTGCGCTGCTTTGAGGCGGCGGCGCGGCTGCTCAGCCTGAAGCTGGCCGCCAGTGAGCTTTGCGTCACGCCCAGCGCCGTCAGCCAGCAGATTGCCCGCCTTGAGGAGACGCTGAATGTCCCGCTATTTATCCGTACTCCGCGACGGTTACAGTTAACGGCGGTGGGAGAGATCTACCTGCGGGCCATTCAGCCGGCGTTTCATCAGATAGCCGCCGCCACCCAGCGTCTGCAGGTGCCCCCGGGACCAGAAAAGGTAGCTATCAGCTGTACCAGCGGCTTCGCCATTCAGTGGCTGCTGCCGCGGCTGGCTGATTTTGAACGACGCTATCCGCAGATAGAGATCCAGATCGGCACCACCAACCGGCGAGTGGATTTGCTGAGTGAAGGGATCGATTTTGCCGTGCGTCATGGTGTCGGCGGCTGGCCGGAACTGCAGGCTTACCGCCTGCTGGATGACGACCTGATGCCGGTCTGTAGCCCGCAGCTGATCGCTCCGCGCCGGACGCTCACCGATGCGAGCGATCTACTGCAGTATCCGCTGCTGCACGATGAACATCGTGAAGACTGGGCGCTGTGGTGTGAGGCCGTGGGGCTGGCGCCGCACATCGCGCGGCGTGGGCCGGTGTTCACTGATTCCAACGGCGTGACGGAGGCGGCGTTCGCCGGTATGGGGATGGCATTGCTGCGACGCTCATTCATAGCGCCTGCGCTGACGCAGGGGCGGCTGGTTAATCCTCTGGCGCAGCCCATCGCCTGTCCGCTGGCCTATCATCTGGTTTACCACGAGACCGCGCTGCTGGCGCCTGCCAACCGCTGTTTTCGCGACTGGCTGCTTGGCCAGCGCCCGGCCGTTGCTGAGGAGCGCGCGTAGTGAGGGGGGCGCTGTCCGATAAAGATCTGTATGCGTGAATGGGCACAGGAGAATGAGGAAAATCTGTTCCATACTAAAGACGGGGCGCGGCGAACAGAAGCTTTCCCGACGAAGTTAGTGTAGTATGTTCGGCCACGAATACGGGCTCGCGGTGGATATCCTGAACGCGCCGACGAGACTTTACGTTAAAAGTATATACGTAACAATGAGTTGTGCTTTTGGCCTCATTGTTTCATAAAGCATACCAGACGCCTGGGAAGGCGACACCTTAAGGAAGCTCAATGAGCGAGAAACTGCAAAAAGTGCTGGCCCGCGCCGGCCACGGCTCCCGCCGTGAAATTGAAGCGAAAATCGAAGCTGGCCGCGTCAGCGTCGACGGCAAAATCGCCACCCTCGGCGATCGTGTGGAAATTGTCCCTGGTTTAAAAATTCGTATCGATGGTCATCTGATCTCGGTGAAAGAGTCTGCCGAGCAGATCTGCCGCGTGCTGGCTTACTATAAGCCGGAAGGCGAGCTGTGCACCCGTAACGATCCGGAAGGACGCCCGACGGTGTTTGATCGTCTGCCTAAACTGCGCGGCGCGCGCTGGATTGCCGTTGGTCGTCTGGACGTGAATACCTGCGGCCTGCTGCTGTTCACCACCGATGGCGAACTGGCCAACCGCCTGATGCACCCGAGCCGTGAAGTCGAGCGTGAGTACGCCGTTCGCGTTTTCGGCCAGGTGGATGATGATAAGCTGCGCCAGCTGTCGCGCGGCGTACAGTTAGAAGATGGTCCGGCAGCGTTTAAAACCATCAAATTCACCGGCGGCGAAGGGATTAACCAGTGGTATAACGTTACCCTGACCGAAGGGCGTAACCGCGAAGTGCGTCGCCTGTGGGAAGCGGTCGGCGTGCAGGTCAGCCGTCTGATCCGCGTGCGCTACGGCGATATTCTGCTGCCGAAAGGCCTGCCGCGCGGCGGCTATACCGAGCTGGACCTGGCGCAGACCAACTACCTGCGCGAGCTGGTGGAGCTCACGCCGGAAACCAGCTCTAAGGTTGCCGTCGAGAAAGACCGTCGGCGGTTGAAAGCCAATCAGATCCGTCGGGCGGTGAAGCGTCATAGCCAGACCAGTGCTAATCCGCGCCAGGGTAACAACAGCAACCGTCGTTCCAGTACTCGCAATAAGACTAACGGTTAATGTTATGCGTTCCGGTGACTTGCCGCCGGAACGCGTACTTCCTTCCGCGCTATCAGGCCCTCAGTAGTCAATCCCCATCTGCGCTTTAATCCCGGCATCAAATGCATGCTTGACCGGACGCAGTTCGCTGACGGTATCGGCCAGTTCAATAATATCGCGATGACAGCCGCGGCCGGTGATGATCACCGACTGATGGGCAGGGCGCTCACGCAGGGCGCTCAGTACCGACTCCAGCGGCAGGTAATCATACGCCACCATGTAGGTCAGCTCGTCCAGCAGCACCAGATCGAGCTGGTCGTCAGCGAGCATACGGCGGGCATGCTCCCAGACCGCCAGGCAGGCGGCGGTGTCGCTGTCGCGATCCTGGGTGTTCCAGGTGAAGCCGGTGGCCATCACCTGAAATTCGACGCCGTGAGGCTCCAGCAGATTACGCTCGCCGTTAGGCCAGGTCCCCTTGATAAACTGGATCACGCCGACTTTTTTGCCATGGCCGACGGCGCGGGTCGCGGTGCCAAAGGCGGCGGTGGTTTTGCCTTTGCCGTTGCCGGTAAAGACCATCACAATGCCGCGCTCGTCCTGGGCCGCCGCCACCCGGGCGTCAACTTTATCTTTCAGCCGCTGCTGGCGTTCGCGGTAGCGTTCATCACTCATTGGGCAATTCCTGGTTTACGTCCCGGTTGGGCGTCGAAGGTCATTCCCGTCTTGCGACGACTGTCGTCACCCATCAGCCACAGATAGACGGGCATAATGTCAGCGGGGGTTTTCAGTTTCAGCGGATCTTCCGTCGGGAACGCGCTGGCGCGCATTCCGGTGCGAGTGCCGCCGGGGTTGATACAGTTTACCCGCAGGTGGCGGCTTTGATACTCGTCGGCCAGCACCTGCATCATCCCTTCGGTAGCGAATTTGGAAACGGCATAGGCGCCCCAGTTGGCGCGGCCCTGACGACCGACGCTGGATGAGGTGAAGACCAGCGAGCCCGATTCCGAACGGAGTAATAAAGGAAGAAGCGCCTGGGTCAGCATAAAGGTGCCATTAACGTTCACCTGCATCACCTGCTGCCAGACCTCCGGCTTCTGCTCTTCCATTGGGCAGATGTCGCCGAGCAGGCCAGCGTTATGCAGCACGCCGTCAAGGCGGGGATAGTGCATGCTGATCTGCTGCGCCAGCTGCTGGCACGCCTGGGGCGTACAGGTGAGCAGGTCGAGGGTAAACCAGCGAGGGGGAATACCACCCTCACGCTCAATCTCCTGGGCGACGGTGCGCAGTTTGTCGTCGTTGCGACCCAGCAGGATAACGCTGGCGCTATAGCGCGCGTAGGTCAGGGCCGCTTCACGACCAATCCCGTCGCTGGCCCCGGTGACCAGGATGATGCGATCTTTCAGCAAGTGACGTTGTGGTTGATAATGCACGGCAACTCCTTGGGCGATCGGTTCCCGATCGCGCTTCATCTTTGGTATCTCACTTTTGCGCTGTTATGCCTGAAAGCGCCCGCCATTGCAATCGGCGAAGCGGAAAGTATTCACAAAATTAATATCTTGCAACGATTTCAGCCGCGCGAAAAAAAACGGAATCCGCTGCGCAGAGAACACAAAGCACAAAGACTTCTCGCCAGCGGCTGAGGTACACTGTGCAGCAACGTCAGTGCTTTACACAAGGTGAAAACGTGGAATTACTTGCTCAGTACGGCTTATTTTTAGCCAAGATCGCGACGGTTGTCGTCGCCATCGCGGTGATTGCCGCTATTATCGTCAACCTCGCTCAGCGCAAGAAGCAGCGCGGCGAGCTGCGGGTGACCAATCTTAGCGAGCATTATAAAGAGATGAAGGAATCGCTGGCGGTGGCGCTGCTGGACGGCCCGCAGCAGAAGCAGTGGCATAAGGCGCAGAAGAAAAAGCAAAAACAAGAGGCGAAGGCGGCCAAAGCGCGGGCGAAGCTGGGTAATGCCGAGCCGGAAGGCAAGCCGCGCGCCTGGGTGCTGGATTTCAAAGGCAGTATGGATGCCCATGAGGTCAATAGCCTGCGGGAAGAGATCACCGCGGTACTGGCGGCGGCGAAAGCGCGCGATCAGGTGGTGATTCGCCTGGAAAGCCCCGGCGGGGTGGTGCACGGCTACGGTCTGGCCGCCTCTCAGCTGCAGCGTTTGCGCGACAAGCAGATCCCGCTGACGGTGGCGGTCGACAAAGTGGCGGCCAGCGGCGGCTATATGATGGCCTGCGTGGCGAACAAAATTGTCTCGGCGCCGTTTGCGATCCTCGGATCTATTGGTGTGGTGGCGCAGATCCCGAACCTGCACCGCTTCCTGAAGAATAAAGATATCGATATCGAACTGCACACTGCCGGGCAGTACAAACGAACGCTCACCATGCTGGGCGAAAATACCGAGGAAGGGCGGCGCAAGTTCCGCGAGGATCTCAATGAGACACATCATTTGTTCAAGGATTTCGTCCACCGGATGCGTCCGGGACTTGATATTGAGCAGGTGGCCACCGGCGAACACTGGTACGGGGTGCAGGCGCTGGAAAAAGGTCTGGTGGATGCGGTTGAAACCAGCGATGAGCTGCTGCTGGGGCTGATGGAGAGCCACGAGGTGATCGGGGTGCGTTATCAACAGCGTAAGAAGATGCTCGACCGCTTTACCGGTAGCGCGGCGGAGAGCGCCGATCGGCTTCTGCTGCGCTGGTGGCAGCGCGGTCAGAAACCGCTGATGTAAATAACATAACGCGAGGCCTGGGCCTCGCGTTATTGTTTTCACTGGTCTTAATCGACCAGGTGGTACTTGTCCGACAGCTCGTGAGCAAGATACTTAAACATGTTAAATACCGCTGTACTCTTCGGCGTCGGTAGTCCCTGCTCATCAAGGTAAAACTCACCGCTAAACACCAGGACATTGTTGCGCTGAACGACGTCGGTGGCTTCGATACCGGCTAACGTATCCTCATGTTCGCGAATAAGTTTGTTGGCTTTTTCGAGCAGCGTCTGGCGATCGATTGGTTGGGTTGTACCTTGCATAACGGACTCCTCTTTTTCTCCGCGCGTAGTTTACGCCGCGCGGCGGCGTGGGGCAAATTTTCCATGCATAAATCAGGGGTAATGGTAACCAGTGGAGAAACAGCCGTTTACTGGCGGGATTTGCTTTTGCATGCTAATAAAGTTGCGTAACGAATTTTATCAGGTACAGTGTGACGCTTTCGGCGATCTGGCAACAGATTTGCTTGACATTCGGCCAAAAATTCTTCGTGCTATGTCACCTGACGAGAAAAAGTCAGCAAACTCAAGCGCCTGGTTTTACGGAGATGAAACGGGTGTTCAGGGTTGATATTCACCGACGGTGCCGCAACATATGAGGCAGTCGCCAGTGGAGGGTGTATGAATGTGCGATGTATTCCTGGATGAATCAAATTAGGTAAAGGTGAATATGGGTAAAGCTCTCGTTATCGTTGAGTCCCCGGCAAAAGCCAAAACGATCAATAAGTATCTGGGTAATGACTACGTGGTGAAATCCAGCGTCGGTCATATCCGCGATTTGCCGACCAGTGGATCAGCTTCCAAAAAGAGCGCCGACTCTACCGCCACCAAAGGGGCTAAAAAGCCTAAAAAGGACGAACGTAGTGCTCTGGTTAACCGTATGGGCGTGGACCCATGGCATGACTGGAATGCGCACTATGAAGTACTTCCGGGTAAAGAAAAGGTAGTTTCAGAACTCAAACAGTTGGCGGAAAAAGCTGACCACATCTATCTCGCAACCGACCTTGACCGCGAAGGGGAAGCCATTGCCTGGCACCTGCGGGAAGTCATCGGCGGCGATGAACAGCGTTACAGCCGCGTGGTGTTCAATGAGATCACCAAAAACGCTATTCGTCAGGCCTTTGAAAAGCCGGGCGAACTGAATATCGATCGGGTTAACGCCCAGCAGGCGCGTCGTTTTATGGACCGCGTGGTGGGCTATATGGTTTCGCCGCTGCTGTGGAAAAAAATCGCCCGTGGTCTTTCTGCCGGGCGCGTGCAGTCCGTCGCGGTCCGCCTGGTGGTGGAGCGTGAACGTGAAATTAAAGCGTTCGTCCCGGAAGAGTACTGGGAAGTCGACGCCAGCACCACCACGCCGGGCGGTGACGCCCTGCCGCTGCAGGTGACCCATAAGGATGATAAGCCGTTCCGTCCGGTCAGCCGCGATGAGACCATGGCGGCGGTATCGCTGCTGGAAAAAGCCAGCTACAGCGTACTGGAGCGTGAAGATAAGCCGACCAGCAGCAAGCCGGGCGCGCCGTTCATCACCTCCACCCTGCAGCAGGCGGCCAGCACCCGTCTGGGCTTCGGCGTGAAAAAGACCATGATGATGGCTCAGCGACTCTATGAGGCAGGGCACATCACCTATATGCGTACCGACTCCACCAACCTGAGTCAGGACGCGCTGAACATGGTTCGCGGCTACATCAGCGACAAATTTGGCAAAAAATATCTGCCGGATAGCGCGAACCAGTACGCCAGCAAAGAAAACTCGCAGGAAGCGCACGAAGCGATTCGTCCGTCTGATGTGAACGTGCTGGCGGAAACGCTGAAAGATATGGAAGCGGATGCGCAGAAGCTTTATCAGCTGATCTGGCGCCAGTTTGTCGCCTGTCAGATGACGCCGGCGCAGTACGACTCCACCACGCTGACCGTGGCTGCGGGTGATTTCAAACTGAAAGCGCGCGGTCGCACTTTACGTTTCGACGGCTGGACAAAAGTCATGCCGGCGCTGCGCAAGGGCGATGAAGACCGGACGCTCCCGCTGGTCAAACAGGGCGACCGCCTGAGCCTGGTGGAGCTGACGCCTGCGCAGCACTTTACCAAGCCGCCGGCGCGTTTCAGCGAGGCCTCGCTGGTGAAAGAGCTGGAAAAACGCGGGATTGGCCGTCCGTCGACCTACGCGTCGATCATTTCGACCATTCAGGATCGCGGCTACGTGCGGGTGGAAAATCGTCGTTTTTACGCCGAAAAAATGGGCGAGATCGTTACCGACCGGCTGGAAGAAAACTTCCGCGATCTGATGAACTACGATTTTACCGCGCAGATGGAGGATCGCCTCGACCAGGTTGCGAACCACCAGGCCGAGTGGAAAGAGGTGCTGAACCACTTCTTCGGCGATTTTACCACCCAGCTGGCGACGGCAGAGAAAGATCCGGAAGAGGGCGGCATGCAGCCGAACCCGATGGTGCTCACCAGCATCGACTGCCCGACCTGCGGCCGTAAAATGGGGATCCGTACCGCCAGCACCGGCGTTTTCCTCGGCTGTTCGGGCTATGCCTTGCCGCCGAAAGAGCGGTGCAAAACCACCATCAACCTGGTGCCGGAGAACGAAGTCCTCAACGTGCTGGAAGGCGATGACGCGGAAACCAACGCGCTGCGCGCCAAACGTCGCTGCCAGAAGTGTGGGACGGCGATGGACAGCTACCTTATCGATCCTAAGCGTAAGCTGCATGTCTGTGGTAATAACCCGACCTGCGACGGCTACGAGATTGAAGAGGGCGAATTCCGCATCAAGGGCTATGACGGCCCGGTGGTGGAGTGCGAGAAGTGCGGGTCTGAAATGCACCTGAAAATGGGGCGTTTCGGTAAATACATGGCCTGTACCAACGACGAGTGTAAGAACACGCGTAAGATCCTACGCAATGGCGAAGTGGCTCCGCCGAAGGAAGATCCGGTGCCGCTGCCGGAGCTGCCGTGTGAGAAGTCTGACGCCTACTTTGTGCTGCGCGACGGGGCGGCGGGCGTCTTCCTGGCGGCCAACACCTTCCCGAAATCACGGGAAACGCGTGCGCCGCTGGTGGAGGAGCTGTACCGCTTCCGCGATCGTCTGCCGGAAAAACTGCGTTATCTCGCCGATGCGCCGCAGCAGGATCCGGAAGGCAATAAAACGCTGGTACGCTTTAGCCGTAAAACCAAGCAGCAGTACGTGGCGTCTGAAAAAGAGGGCAAAGCGACCGGCTGGTCAGCTTTCTTTATCGACGGTAAGTGGACGGAAGCCAAAAAGTAATGGCGTTCGTTCGGGCAGGAAAAGCGCGCTTTTCCTGCTCAGGCGACCGGCAGAGAGAGTGCATTTCTCTGCCGTGTCGTCTTTCCCTCTTTGCGTTAATTTCCTCCCCTTATAACCACCTATATTATTTTTCGTTAGCGTCTATACAGTGTTGATATAAATGATATAGTGGTTATATTTAACGCCTTTTTTATTATTAAAACGTCTTATACATCATCGCTTTCAGGATGCATTGCGGCGCCACTATGGCCAACTGCCGGGAGCCCAGGGCCTTCATCGGCGACAAGTTGCCTGAACGTAAAGTGTATTAAGCGGCTTCATTTTACGCGCAAACGGATATCAGCCATGAAACTACAACAGCTTCGCTACATCGTTGAGGTGGTTAACCATAACCTGAATGTTTCATCCACCGCCGAAGGGCTCTATACCTCCCAGCCGGGTATCAGTAAGCAGGTCCGGATGCTGGAGGATGAGCTGGGCATTCAGATCTTTGCCCGCAGCGGTAAACACTTAACCCAGGTGACGCCGGCCGGGCAGGAGATCATCCGCATCGCCCGCGAAGTGCTGTCGAAAGTCGATGCCATCAAATCTGTCGCCGGAGAGCATACCTGGCCTGACAAAGGGTCTCTTTACGTCGCCACCACCCATACCCAGGCGCGCTATGCGTTACCGGGAGTGATCAAGGGGTTTATTGAACGCTACCCGCGGGTGTCGCTGCATATGCATCAGGGCTCGCCGACTCAGATCGCGGAGGCTGTGTCGAAAGGCAATGCCGATTTCGCCATCGCCACCGAGGCGCTGCATCTGTATGACGATCTGGTGATGCTGCCATGCTATCACTGGAACCGGTCGATTGTAGTGACCCCCGAGCATCCTCTGGCCACCAAGGGCTCGGTGTCCATAGAGGAACTGGCCCAGTATCCATTGGTAACCTATACCTTTGGTTTTACCGGCCGCTCCGAACTGGATACCGCGTTTAACCGTGCGGGCCTGACGCCGCGCATTGTTTTTACCGCCACCGATGCCGACGTCATCAAAACCTATGTTCGCCTGGGGCTGGGGGTAGGGGTAATCGCCAGCATGGCGGTGGATCCGGTCTCTGACCCGGATCTGGTGAAGCTGGATGCGAACGGTATTTTCAGCCACAGCACCACTAAGATAGGTTTCCGCCGTAGCACCTTCTTACGAAGCTACATGTATGATTTTATTCAACGTTTTGCTCCCCATTTGACCAGGGACGTGGTAGATACCGCGGTGGCTTTACGCTCGAATGAAGATATTGAAGCGATGTTCAAAGATATAAAACTTCCGGAAAAATAACCCTGAAAATAATAATGGCACTCCCTGCGAGGAGTGCCATTAACTATGATGGACTGTATTTAACAACTTAAACCTCGAACCAATCACAAAATTAATAATTTTTGGCAACACGTTTTTCATTATGCCCGCCGCGATCAAATAACCGGTTAAATATATTCCATCAGGCCTAAATTCACTGGATTAATCTTTTATCCATAATTAAGATTTATCTGTACCTGATGATTTGAGCAATTGGTGGTGACAATATGATAAGTAATATCGATTACATGAAACTGGCGATGTCATACGAGAATGACAAAACCGAAATCGATCCCGTTCTGCGTAGTCGCGTATGGGGCGTAGTGTTGGTAGGGTTGGCGATGTTCTGGAGCATCATCGCGCTCACCATCTGCAACATCTGGATTGTCAGCTAAAGCTGTAGGTCATCGTTGTAGATACATGTCATTTTTATGACAGTGAAAGGAAACTGTAATATAAAATCAGTGACCGGCAATACAGGGAGAATATATTTTGCCGCTGGATTCATCCAACCTGAAATCACTCACCAGAGCTAATCACTGCCAGCTGGCCGATTAGCTCTTTTTTTGTCCTCGTGTACTAATACAATATCGGCATACGCCCTCTTTGCACTATTTTGGTGCTATTTCGCCTGCTCTCGGATAATTCCCGTTTCCTCTCTCTCTGTCTCGTCGTATTTAGCAATTTGGGTTGTTATCAAAGTGTTATGCTCAGTATGTGTTATCTTTAATGGAGACCCTGAGGAGAATCAGGGTATGCCATCCCTGAGATAAAGGAGGAGCTATGTCGTCAACCCTACGAGAAGCCAGTAAGGACACGCTGCAGGTCAACGATAAAACCTGGCATTACTACAGTCTGCCGTTGGCGGAGAAGCAGCTGGGCGAGATCAGTCGACTGCCCAAGTCGCTGAAGGTGCTGATGGAGAACCTGCTGCGCTGGCAGGACGGTGACTCGGTAACTGAAGAAGATATTCGCGCCCTGGCCGGCTGGCTGCAACAGGCCCATGCCGACCGGGAAATCGCCTACCGTCCGGCACGCGTCCTGATGCAGGACTTTACCGGCGTGCCGGCGGTAGTGGATCTGGCCGCCATGCGCGAGGCGGTGAAACGCCTTGGCGGCGATACGGCGAAGGTTAATCCGCTATCGCCGGTTGACCTGGTGATCGACCACTCGGTGACCGTTGACCGCTTCGGCGACGACGAGGCCTTCGAAGACAACGTCCGCCTGGAAATGGAGCGGAACCACGAACGCTACGCTTTTCTGCGCTGGGGGCAGCAGGCCTTCAGCCGCTTCAGCGTGGTGCCGCCGGGCACCGGTATTTGCCACCAGGTGAACCTGGAATACCTTGGCCGGGCGGTCTGGAGCGAGGAGGTGAACGGCCAGTGGATGGCGTGGCCGGATACGCTGGTGGGCACCGACTCCCATACCACCATGATTAATGGTCTTGGCGTGCTGGGCTGGGGCGTGGGCGGGATTGAAGCGGAAGCCGCTATGCTGGGCCAGCCGGTGTCAATGCTGATCCCCGATGTTGTGGGCTTTAAGCTCAGCGGCAAACTGCGCGAAGGCATCACCGCCACTGACCTGGTACTGACGGTTACCCAAATGCTGCGTCAGCATGGCGTCGTCGGCAAGTTTGTTGAATTCTACGGTGACGGCCTGGATACCTTACCCCTTGCCGACAGGGCGACCATCGCCAATATGGCGCCGGAGTATGGCGCCACCTGTGGCTTTTTCCCTATCGATGACGTAACGCTCAGCTATATGCGTCTCAGCGGCCGTAGCGAAGAACAGGTCGCGCTGGTGGAAGCCTACGCTAAAGCCCAGGGCATGTGGCGCCAGCCTGGCGATGAGCCGGTCTTTACCAGTACCCTGGCGCTGGATATGAGCAGCGTCGAAGCGAGCCTCGCCGGGCCGAAGCGACCGCAGGATCGCGTGGCGCTGGGCGATGTTCCGAAAGCCTTCGCCGCCAGCGGCGAGCTGGAGGTTAACCACCTTCAGCGTCAGCGTCAGCCGGTTGACTATACGCTGAACGGGCATCACTATTCGCTACCGGATGGCGCGGTGGCTATTGCAGCGATTACCTCCTGCACCAATACCTCTAACCCCAGCGTGTTGATGGCCGCCGGCCTGCTGGCGAAAAAAGCCGTCGAACGCGGCCTGCAGCCGCAGCCGTGGGTGAAAGCTTCCCTGGCCCCAGGCTCGAAAGTGGTGTCGGATTATCTGGCCCATGCCGGCCTGACGCCTTACCTCGACCAGCTCGGCTTCAATCTGGTGGGATATGGTTGCACCACCTGTATCGGTAACTCCGGTCCATTGCCTGAACCTATCGAAGAAGCGATCAAAAAAGGCGATCTGACCGTCGGGGCAGTGCTCTCCGGTAACCGTAACTTCGAAGGGCGTATTCATCCGCTGGTGAAAACCAACTGGCTGGCCTCGCCGCCGTTGGTGGTCGCCTATGCGCTGGCGGGGAACATGAATATCGACCTCACCCGCGAGCCGTTGGGACAGGGCAAGAATGGCGAGCCGGTCTATCTGAAAGATATCTGGCCGAGCGGGGAGGAGATTGCCCGCGCGGTGGAACAGGTCTCCACCGAGATGTTCCGCAAAGAGTACGCGGAAGTGTTTTCCGGCACTGAGGAGTGGAAGGCGATCAAGGTGGAGGCGTCAGATACCTACGACTGGCAGGAGGACTCGACCTATATTCGCTTGTCGCCGTTCTTTGACGAGATGGGCGTTGAGCCGCTGCCGGTAGAGGATATTCGCGGCGCGCGGATCCTCGCCATGCTGGGCGACTCAGTCACCACGGACCACATTTCGCCGGCGGGGAGCATCAAAGCCGATAGTCCGGCAGGCCGCTATCTGCAGGAGCATGGGGTTGCCCGGCGCGACTTTAACTCCTATGGTTCCCGTCGCGGTAACCATGAGGTGATGATGCGTGGCACCTTCGCCAATATCCGCATTCGTAACGAAATGGTCCCAGGGGTGGAAGGGGGCATGACCCGCCATCTGCCGGATCCTGAACCGATGGCGATCTACGATGCGGCGATGCTGTACAAGGCTGAGGGCACACCGCTGGCGGTGATTGCCGGTAAGGAGTATGGCTCAGGTTCCAGCCGTGACTGGGCGGCGAAGGGGCCGCGCCTGCTGGGGATTCGGGTAGTGATCGCCGAGTCCTTCGAGCGTATCCATCGTTCCAACCTGATCGGAATGGGCATTTTGCCGCTGGAGTTCCCGCAGGGCGTCACCCGCAAAACGCTACGGTTGACCGGGGAAGAGCGGATTGATATCAGCAATCTGCAGTCGCTTCAGCCTGGCGCTACGGTGCCGGTGACCCTGACTCGCGCTGACGGCTCGCAGGAAGCGATCCCTTGTCGGTGCCGTATCGACACGGCGACCGAACTCACCTACTACCGCAACGACGGCATCCTGCACTACGTTATTCGTAATATGCTGTGAAACAAAGGGCCAGCATCGCTGGCCCTTTTTCGGTTATTCCACCGGTTTATTCCGTCGGCTTGCTGTTCAGCAGATGGCCCATCTTGGCGGCTTTGGTGTCCAGATAGTGAGCGTTTTTCGGGTTACGCCCGACGATCAGCGGCACCCGCTCCACAATGTTGATCCCGGCTTCGGTAAGAATTTCCACTTTTTTCGGGTTATTGGTTAATAACCGCACCTGCTCAACGTTGAGCAATTTGAACATGTCGGCGCACAAGGTGAAATCGCGCTCATCGGCGGCGAAGCCAAGCTGATGGTTCGCTTCGACAGTGTCGTAGCCCTGATCCTGCAGCGCGTAGGCGCGGATCTTATTCAATAAACCAATGTTGCGTCCTTCCTGGCGGTGATAGAGCAGGATCCCCCGACCTTCTTCAGCGATATGCGACAGGGCCGCTTCCAGCTGAAAGCCGCAATCACAGCGCAGGCTAAACAGGGCATCGCCCGTCAAACACTCTGAATGTACGCGGGCGAGGACCGGCGACTGCCCTGATATATCGCCATACACCAGCGCGACATGATCCTGTCCGGTTGCCAGTTCTTCAAAACCCACCATCAGGAAATCGCCCCAGGGGGTTGGCAGTTTGGCTTCTGCCACACGTTTAAGCTGCATGTGATTCTCCAGATTCTGTCAGCACCTGACTGTGCTTTCTGTTTCCCGCTATTTTGCCACAACGCCTGGACGTTCTCCTAATCGCGAACGGTTAGCCGTGTGGAAAGCGCACAAACGATCTACTTTCCGCTATGATGTTCATCTACAAGGAGAAGGAGAGAAAATGCTGTTGATAGCCCGACGAACTGCTCTCGCGGCGGCGCTGCTGCTGGTTATGCCCCTCACGGTCTGGCTTTCCGGGTGGCTGTGGCAGCCTGGACTGCCGGTTGCCATGTTGAAAAGCCTGTGGTGGGTGACGGAAACGGTGACCCAGCCGTGGGGAATTATCACTCATGTCGTGCTTTGCGGCTGGTTCCTCTGGTGTCTGCGCTTTCGCCTGCGCGCGGCGTTGATCCTGTTCCTTATCCTTGCCGCCGCTATCCTGGCGGGACAGGGGGCGAAATCCTGGGTCAAGGCGCGGGTCCAGGAGCCGAGACCGTTCGTCATCTGGCTGGAAAACACAAGGCAGGTGCCGGTGACGCAATTCTACGCGTTAAAGCGTAAAGAACGCGCTAAACTGGTGCATGAACAGCTGGCGCAGGCGCAGGACATTCCGTCATTTTTACGCAAACACTGGCAGAAGGAGACGGGGTTTGCTTTCCCGTCAGGTCACACCATGTTTGCCGCCAGCTGGGCGTTACTCGCTGCGGGGCTGCTGTGGCCGCGTCGCCGCTGGGGCACAATCGCGGTGCTGCTGGTGTGGGCGACGGCGGTGATGGGCAGTCGCCTGGCGCTGGGCATGCACTGGCCGCTGGATCTCATCGTCGCCACGCTGATCTCCTGGCTGCTGGTCACGGTGGCCTGCTGGCTGACGCAGCGCCTTTGTGGTCCGCTCTCGCCGCCCGGAGAAGAGGCGCAGGATATTAAAAAACGGATGCCTGAAGCGGAATAATGTTGATTTTAGCGGCATCCGACCGCATATCCTGAAGAGTTGCCATGCTTTTTCATTCCACCGCTGCGGCGAAAATGATACTTTATAGGGCTGAAAGCGGGCTTTTTTCGCGCAACCCACATAACGGGAAGTCATGTGAAATATTTACTCATTTTCTTACTGGTGTTAGCAATCTTCGTCATTTCAGTGACGCTGGGGGCGCAGAATGACCAACAGGTCACTTTCAACTATTTACTCGCTCAGGGTGAATTCCGCATATCGACGCTGCTGGCGGTGCTGTTTGCCGCGGGCTTTGCCATTGGCTGGCTGATCTGCGGCCTGTTCTGGCTGCGGGTGCGTGTCTCACTGGCGCGCGCGGAGCGGAAAATTAAGCGTCTTGAGCATCAGATTGCCCCCGTCAGCCCGGCGGCTGTCGACGCAGGCGTGCCTGCGGTGAAGGAATAACCTCTTATGCTGGAGTTGTTGTTTCTGCTTTTACCCGTTGCCGCCGCTTACGGCTGGTACATGGGGCGCAGAAGTGCACAACAGTCCAAACAGGACGATGCGAGCCGCCTGTCGCGAGATTACGTGGCGGGGGTTAACTTCCTGCTCAGCAACCAGCAGGATAAAGCCGTCGACCTGTTCCTTGATATGCTGAAAGAGGATACCGGTACCGTTGAGGCGCACCTGACGCTCGGTAATTTGTTCCGTTCGCGCGGCGAAGTCGACCGCGCGATCCGAATTCACCAGAGCCTGATGGAAAGCGCGTCGTTAACCTACGATCAGCGCCTGTTAGCGGTGCAGCAGCTGGGACGGGATTATATGGCCGCCGGACTGTATGACCGCGCGGAAGACATGTTCAAACAGCTGGTGGATGAGACCGATTTCCGCCTCGGCGCGCTGCAGCAACTGCTGCAGATTTACCAGGCGACCAGCGACTGGCAGTCGGCTATTGAAGTGGCTGAACGGCTGGTGAAGCTAGGGAAAGAGAAACATCGTGGCGAAATCGCCAACTTCTGGTGCGAACTGGCCCTGCAGCAGATGGCAGCCAACGATCTGGATAAAGCGATGGCGTTGTTGAGAAAAGGCGCCGCCGCGGACCGCAACAGCGCCCGGGTATCGATCATGATGGGCCGGGTGTGGATGGAAAAGGGCGACTACGCCAAAGCGGTGGAGAGCCTCGAGCGGGTTATCGATCAGGATAAAGAGCTGGTGGGTGAAACGCTGGAGATGCTGCAGACCTGCTACCAGCAGCTCGGCAAAACCGATGAATGGGAAGTTTTTCTGCGCCGCTGCGTGGAGGAGAACGCCGGGGCGACCGCCGAACTGATGCTGGCGCAGATCCTTGAGCAGCGGGAAGGCGTCGAAGCGGCGCAAAACTACGTCACCCGGCAGCTGGAACGCCACCCGACCATGCGCGTCTTCCATAAGCTGATGGACTACCATCTCAACGAAGCGGAAGAAGGGCGGGCGAAAGAAAGCCTTGGGGTGCTGCGAAACATGGTTGGTGAGCAGGTGCGCAGCAAACCACGCTATCGCTGCCAGAAATGCGGGTTTACCGCTCATACACTCTACTGGCATTGTCCGTCCTGCCGCTCGTGGGCGACCATTAAACCCATTCGCGGTCTCGACGGCCAGTAAAGCCAAAAAAAATGCCTCCGTTAGTTACAACATACTTATGGCTTCACTCCTCTCCAGGCGCAGCCCCGGCAGCGCCATCGTCCGGTCAGGGCAGGTACGGCAGTCTGTTATTTTGTTCGCTTCACAGGTAGAATGCTGCCCGTTTACCTTTTTTGCGCCACCCCGGCGCCCATCAACACTAAGGTCTGGTCATGACGTCTACAGCTATCCCATCTTCCCGCGCTGTCACATCCTCTCCCGTTGTGGTTGCGCTCGACTATGATAATCGCGATAAAGCGCTGGCATTTGTCGACCGCATCGACCCGCGCGACTGCCGCCTGAAGGTGGGCAAAGAGATGTTCACCCTGCTGGGCCCGCAGTTTGTCCGCGATCTGCATCAGCGTGGGTTTGAGGTGTTCCTGGACCTTAAGTTTCACGATATTCCCAACACCACCGCCCGCGCGGTGGCCGCAGCGGCTGAGCTGGGCGTATGGATGGTGAATGTTCATGCTTCCGGCGGCGCGCGAATGATGACCGCCGCGCGCGAAGCGCTGCTGCCGTTTGGCAAAGATGCACCGTTGCTGATCGCTGTCACGGTACTCACCAGCATGGAGTACAGCGATCTACAGGATCTGGGCATCACCTTATCTCCGGCTGACTACGCGGCGAAGCTGGCGGTGCTGACCCAACGCTGCGGCCTTGATGGGGTGGTGTGTTCAGCCCAGGAGGCGGTGCGCTTTAAGCATGAGCTGGGGCAGGCGTTTAAGCTGGTGACCCCGGGGATTCGTCCGCAGGGCAGCGACGCTGGCGATCAGCGGCGAATTATGACTCCTGAGCAGGCTCAGGAAGCTGGGGTAGACTATATGGTGATTGGTCGCCCGGTTACTCAGTCGGCGGATCCAGCCGCGACGCTGCGGGCGATCAACGATTCTCTGCGCAAGGGGGCATAATGAGCGATTCCAACAGCCGTCTGGTCTACTCCACCGAAACCGGGCGTATCGACGAGGCGAAACCGGCGCCGGTGCGCCCGAAAGGCGACGGCATTGTGCGGATCCAGCGCCAGACCAGCGGCCGCAAGGGCAAAGGCGTCTGTCTGATTAGCGGGATTGATGCCGACGATGCTGCGCTAACCGCTCTGGCGGCAGAGTTGAAAAAGAAATGCGGCTGCGGCGGCGCGGTGAAAGATGGCGTGATCGAGATCCAGGGCGATAAGCGGGATCTACTCAAGTCGCTGCTTGAGGCGAAAGGGATGAAGGTCAAGTTAGCCGGTGGCTGATCGCTATTTTCTCTCTGATCCAATGGTCTGGTTGAAATAACAAGGCCGCGGTAAATGCCGCGGCCTTGAATGATTTAACGTGCGTAAGTCAATTCGTGTGAATTATTCTTTTATTTCGTCAGATAATTAAATTATTTGCCGACCTGGTGACCAATAATACCACCGACTGCTGCGCCACCCAGGGTACCGAGCGCGCTACCGTCAGTTAACACCGCACCACCGATAGCGCCGGCGCCAGCGCCGATAGCCGTGTTACGATCGCGTTTAGACATGTTAGAGCAAGCGCTCAGAGACATTGCTACAGTGACAGCCAGAACGACAGCAGCCATTTTTTTGCTCGTTGAAGTCATCATTTTTTTTCTCCTGAATAATCTATTCATGGATTACAGCGCTCCTTTAAGCATAGCCTGATAAAGCAGCTTTAGGGCAATTCCATGAAGTTAAGGTGCGCAGGTGTCACGAAAATCACGCAGGTGATAGTCACTTCCTGTTATATCGCTAATAATAATTTTACTTTTTTTAAAATTTATCGTCAGGTAAAAAGTCTTAATTAGCGGCTCGGAATACTCTCAGAGCGATAAAGCGCCCCTTCCGGCGCTTTGGCAGGAGATGGGGCGGCGGAGGATCAGATGTAGGGCACGATATCGACGGTCAGGCCGCTGCGGAGCAATTGTTCGCGACAGGCGTCCGGTAAGCGATCGTCGGTAATAACGCGATTAAAGCGACCGGCGGGACCGAGCGGATAGGGATGTACCGCGCTGAATTTTGAACTGTCGCTAAGAATAATTGCCTCACAATGCTTCTCCAGCACGGCGTTCACCACGTCCGCACGCATCATATCGCGGCCGGTAAAGCCGGTTTCCGCCTGCCAACCGTCGATCCCGATGAAGGCTTTGCTGAAATGCACCTGCTGGATGAACTGACGGGTTAGCGGACCGACCATACTCTCACTGCGTTTCTGATAAATTCCGCCCAGCAGGATCACCTCTCCTGGGGTCTCTTTCAGCAGATGGGCGATATAGCTGCTGACGGTAATGATGGTGATATCGCCGCGCTCGGCCAGCGTACGCGCCAGCAGGGCATTGCTGCTGCCGTTTTCGATAAATACCGTTTCACCGGTATTCACTAGCGCCGCAGCCCGGCTGGCCAGCTCACGCTTAATGGCGAAATGGGTCATCATGCGGGTTTCGACATCTTCGCTGTCCAGCGGTACGGCATAGCCATGAGTACGGCGCAAATAGCTCTGCTTTTCCAGCAAATTCAAATCCTGACGAATAGTAACCTCAGAGACACCGGTCATCTTCGCCAGATCGGCGACGCTCATGCGGCCTTTATCGATGACCACTTGCAAAATACTTTGTTGTCGGGCGTTCATAGCAACATCACTGTTAGGGGGCTATATGGCGAGCAACCGGTCCATATGGCCGGCTGCGGCATGGCTGATATTCAGATTTCCCAGGGCGCCTTGGGTTGGTTTTGTTGTTCAGCATCGTCCGCCGCCAGCGCCAGCAGCTCCGCTTTGAGGATCTCCAGATTATGGATCGCAGAATGGTAATCACCGGCAACCAGAATATCCAGCACGGTATCGATACGTTGAGCGAGCAGGTGGGCATTCACATCTGACATGGCATTATCCTGGTAACAAAAACGAATGAAATCAATGATGCTAAAAATGAATGAAAAAGAGAAGCGAAAAAAACGCACAACCTTAATCGGTGCGACGGAAATGGCTGGATAGAGAGGAAAGAAGCAGCGGTTCCCGCAGGAACCGCTGTGAAGGGGCGTCAGACCGCCGGACGCGCAATAATGCTGCGGGTTTCCATGCGAACTTCAGCGATAGTGACATCGATAACGTCAGTCACTTTATAGACTACTTCACCTTTGATCTGCACGGTACCGTTCTCCTGGCTGCACACCAGTTCGTCGCGCACGGCGTGGAGGAACGGGGCCGGAATAAAGGCGACCGCGCCATTGTCCACCAGACGCACGCGCATCCCGCCGCGGCTGACGTCGATGATCTCCGCCGCGAAGCGGGTATCGGTCCCGGCTTTATCGTTGAGGAAACGGGCGTACAGCCAGTCGGCGACGTCGCGCTCGGCCATCCGGTTGAGACGACGGCGCTCCGCCATCTGCACGGTGGCTTCATCCTGGGGACGCGCAATGGTCTCGCCTTTAATGATGGCTTTCAGCAGACGGTGGTTGATCATGTCGCCATACTTACGGATCGGCGAGGTCCAGGTGGCATAGGCTTCAAGCCCAAGACCAAAGTGCGGGCCCGGCTCGGTGCTGATTTCCGCAAACGACTGGAAGCGGCGAATGCGGCTGTCGAGGAAACCGGTCGGCTGAGCGTCCAGTTCCCGGCGCAGCTTGCAGAACCCTTCCAGGGTGAGCACTTCCGTCGGGTCGACGTGCACATCATGGGTTTTCAGCAGGGCGGCCAACTGCTCGGTATTCGCCGGGTCGAAACCGGTATGAACGTTATAAACGCCGAAGCCGAGCTTGTCGCGCAGAACGCGGGCGGCACAGATGTTGGCGGCGATCATCGACTCTTCGACAATGCGGTTGGCAATGCGACGCGGTTCCGCGACGATATCCAGCACTTCGCCTTTTTCGCCGAGAACAAAACGGTAGTCCGGACGGTCTTTGAACACCAGCGCATGGGTCTGACGCCATTCGCTACGACGCTGGCACACGTCCTTCAGCAGCGTAATTTGCTGCGCGATCGCCTCGCTGTCCGGCTGCCAGCTGCCGCGGCCTTCCAGCCAGTCAGAGACGTCGTCATAGGCCAGCTTGGCTTTCGATTCGATGGTGGCGGCAAAGAACTCGATATTGTCTTCGATGGTGCCATCGGCCGCCAGAGTCATCCGGCAGGCCAGCACCGGGCGCACTTCGTTAGCGCGCAGGGAGCAGAGGTCGTCCGACAGCTCGCGCGGCAGCATTGGAATGTTGAAGCCCGGCAGATAGTTGGTAAAGGCGCGCACTTTTGCGGCGTTATCCAGCTTGCTGCCTTCGGCAATCCAGGCGGTCGGGTCGGCAATGGCGACCGTCAGCAGCAGTTTGCCATCAGCAGTGGACTCGGCATACAACGCATCGTCCATATCTTCGGTGCTGGCGCTGTCAATGGTGACGAAGTCGAGGGCGGTTAGGTCGCGGCGCGTCAGCCCCTCGTCGAGCATCTCGGTGGCGACGCCGTCCGGTGCCTCTTTCTCAAGATTATGGCGCGCCAGGGTTACCCACCATGGGACGAAGTGGTCGTCGCTAAAAGTGATGAACTGGGTCAACTCGGCGTAAAATCCGCGGTCGCCTTTTAATGGATGACGGCGCATCTCGGCGACGGCCCAGTCACCCTGTTTAAAATCGTGCTCAACGCCGCGGGCGGCGCGGCAGGGAATGGCGTCTTTCAGCAGCGGATGGTCAGGAACGATAGCGAGGCGATCGTCTTTCTTCTGGACTTTACCGACAAAACGAGTCAGGAAGGGCTCAACCAGCGATTCCGGCTCGGCGCTTTCGCGTTCTTTTTCAGAATGGATCACCGCGACGATACGGTCGCCATGCATCACTTTTTTCATCTGCGGCGGCGGAATGAAGTAGCTCTTCTGAGCGTCCACTTCGAGGAAGCCAAAGCCCTTTTCCGTGCCCTTAACGACCCCTTCCGCGCGCGGCGTCTGGGAATGCAGTTGCTGTTTAAGCTGCGCTAGCAGCGGGTTATCCTGAAACATAATTAGGTATTTTCGTGGCTAAAAGAGCGGCTGACATTTTTACGCGAATATGCCTGCCGCAGCAAGCGCTGTTTCAGCAATTTACGTCTGCTGACGCACATTGCCGAGGGCGATTTTCAGACGATTCATCCATCCGCACAGCCCGCTCCAGATCAACAGATCGATTGCTTGTTGCTCAGAGAGTCGATATTCCGCGAGGGGCGTTAACTGGGCGGCGCTAAACCGGTCAGGCGAGCGTGTTAACAGCTGCACCGCGGTCACGAGAGACCGGGCCTGAGGATGCTGCTGGAGCCAGTGATGGAGGGCCTGGTCGCCCTCCCGCAGATGGCTGGCGAACTCCTCTTCACCCTGCCAGTGGGGGAGCCAGGCGTCAAAACAGGTGGGGCTGCCATTGGTGCGCGCCGTGAGTAAGGCGACCTGCGGGCCAAAGGTATCATCCGTGCTGAGCTGGCGGATCAAGGTCTCCAGAGGCGCGAATAACTGTGGGTCGCAGGCCAGCAGCGGCGCCAGCTCGCCCAGACCGGGCAGCGACTGCCAGCCGGCGATGCGCCGCTGACGCTCATCATCGGCATACTGCAGGTCGGGATCCGCAATGTCTGCCTGCCATGCTCCCGGCGGCGGGGCGAACAGTTCCGCGGGTGCGTCCTCTTGCTGGGGCATACCGGGGATCCAGCGCACCGGAAAGCCCTGGGCCGCCTGCAGGACGGCAATCGCCCGCGCCTGGAAGCCGACGAATCCGATAATCTGGTTGAACAGAATAATGTCCCGACTGGTTAAGCCCACTTCGTCCAGCTGGCTACGGGAGAGAGCGTTAATAACCGAGGGCGAACCGGCAAGCTGACGAGCATATTGCGTGATTTGCGCCAGACGACGGTTGCTCTCGCGCGAGGAGTCGGGGCCTGGCAGGGGAGCAAGGCGGGCGGCGTAGTGGTTACACAGCCGCTGGACGCCGTAGACCTGGGCGACGGTGAGCGCGGTGCTGAGTCGATCGTAAGCGGTAAAGGTCTGCAGGCGACTCACCGCCACCTGGTCGGGAAACAGCAGTTCGGCCAGCTGGCGTGCGGGGTGTAGCCAGTCAGCGTGGGCACGTAGCCAGGCGGCCGGCAGCGTCAGGTCCAGCAAAAAGCGGTCTTCAACATGGGCGGCTTCAGGGACGAGCGGCAGGACATCCACCGGGCAGATTGTTGACTGGGTTTCGTGATACCAGTGATTTTTGCCATTCACGCGGCGTGGCTCCATGGGCTTTCCTTGTTCGGTATGTGGCGAACCGCCGTTCCGCGGATCGTTTATGCAGAACTATCCTGGCGTAACCCGGAAGCAGGAGAAAATATTGATACGTGCTAACAAATAGCCGATTGGAATAACAGGTGGGGCGTAAGGCGTGGGGGATGGAAGAACCCTCCTCACCGGGGCGAGGAGGGGAAGGAACTTATTTCAGTTCCAGCTCGTTCATGGCGGCGATATTGAACCCGCCGTCAACGTGAACGACTTCACCGGAGATCCCCGCAGACAGGTTGGAGCACAGGAAGGCTGCGCTGTTACCCACATCTTCAATGGTGACGGTGCGACGGATCGGGGTGACCGCTTCGCAGTGCGCCAGCATTTTACGGAAATCTTTAATACCGGACGCGGCCAGCGTACGGATAGGACCGGCAGAGATGGCATTGACGCGAACGCCTTCCGGACCCATGGCGTTAGCCATATAGCGGACGTTAGCTTCCAGAGAGGCTTTGGCCAGACCCATCACGTTATAGTTCGGGATCGCGCGCTCTGCGCCCAGGTAGGAGAGCGTCAGCAGAGCCGAACCCGGGTTCAGCATGCCGCGGCAGGCTTTGGCCATTGCCACGAAGCTGTAAGCGCTGATGTCGTGCGCGATTTTGAAGCCGTCGCGGGTGACAACGTCAACGTAGTCGCCGTCTAACTGGTCAGCCGGGGCAAAACCGATAGAGTGGACGAAACCATCGAATTTCGGCCAGACTTTTTCCAGCTCGGTGAACAGCGCGGTGATGCTCTCATCTTCAGCAACGTCGCACGGCAGCACAATGTCAGAACCCAGCGCGGCAGCAAATTCTTCTACGCGACCTTTCAGTTTTTCATTCTGATAGGTGAATGCCAGTTCCGCGCCTTCGCGGTGCATTGCCTGCGCGATGCCGTAGGCGATGGACAGTTTGCTGGCGACGCCAGTGATCAAAATGCGCTTACCGGAAAGAAAACCCATAGCTTTAATCCTTATCGTTATTGCTTATTTTTACTTTAACAATCATAACGTTAACATTGTTATTTCAAAATAACTCAAATTTAGCCGGGAATTATATCCCACTGACGACCCCTTGTGTCACGATATTTTTCAGCCGGTCCGCGCCGCGCGGGGCAAAAGTACATCGCGATAGCTGCAGTATATCATCTCTCCTGACGATTATTTGAGCGCGATCTCCGCCAGCAGCAGGCGTCCATTGCTGCCCACGGGACGCAGATTCCGCGGGGATCCACCGCGCCAGCAGAAGCCGCTGCCGGCCGCGCAGCGTCGCCCGGCCAGATCCCACTCGCCTTGTAGAACATAAGCGACCCCCTCGCTGGCAGGGCATTGCAGGTCGCTAACGACCTGAACTGTCGCCGACGCGCGCCCGCGCTGAGTCATGATATTGAAGTCCAGCCCTGGCGCAACGATCCCGACGCTGGACAGCGCCCATTCGCCGGGGAAAGCCCACGGCTGCCAGAGCGCCAGCGGTTGGTCGATATTCTCGCCACACAGCCGTAGCGGCTGCCCCGCCAGCAGAGTAATGACCCGGTCGACGCCAGGAAAGGGGGAGAAAGGGCCATCCGCCTGCAGGGTGGCAATACTCGCTCGCCAGAGAAAAGGGGCATCTGGAGCGGGTACGCAGATGATTTCGCGCGTCTCTCCGCCGCCGTTTTTCCACGGCGTGACGGGGAGCGTCGAAAGTTGAAAAGGGACCATCATGGGCAGCATACCTTAGTTAATCGCTTCCGGCGTCAACAATAAGCACCGCCTTGAGCTAGTTTAGTAACTTTCTGCAATACAAATATTTTACATATTCGTCACAAAGTGAGAGTGCATGCAAGGCGGTGAGTTGTCAATGCTTGTATATACAAGAACGATTGAGTGAGGTGATATTAATAACTTGAGTGAGGAACCTATGTCTTCGTTTTCGTCTACAGACGGGCAGTCAAAGAGCAATTATGCTGGAATGAGTGAAAGGCGGTCGATTGATTACATCCCGGAAAGCGAACGGCATGGACACCCTTTTAGCCAGTTCACCCTTTGGTTTGGCGGCAATCTGCAAATTACGGCGATTGTCACTGGCGCTTTAGCCGTTGTGCTGGGCGGCGATGTAGTGTGGTCGCTGGTCGGGCTTCTGGTCGGTCAGATGCTGGGGGCGGCGGTGATGTCTCTGCATGCGCTGCAGGGACCGCGACTGGGACTTCCGCAAATGATCCTTAGCCGCGCCCAGTTTGGGGTTTTTGGCGCGGTGGTGCCGCTGGTGCTGGTTTGCGTCATGTATATCGGTTTTTCTGCCAGCGGCACCGTATTGGCCGGGCAGGCAATGGCCAAACTACTGAATATCAGCCACGTAGCCGGGATGCTGATATTCAGTGCGATTATTATCGTTATCGCCGTCCTCGGTTATAAGGTGATCCACAAGCTGGGCAAACTGGCGAGTATCGTCGGAATTCTCGCCTTCGTTTATATGTTCATCACGCTGCTACTTTCGGCCGATCTCAGTGCGCTCGCGCACAATAACCATTTTTCGCTGCCGACGTTTTTATTAGCCGTATCGCTCTCCTCATCGTGGCAGATCGCTTTTTGCCCCTATGTATCCGACTATTCGCGCTACCTGCCACGCGATGTTTCCGCCACGAAAACGTGGTGCTCAGTGTTTTTCGGCACCGTATTGGGTACCCAAACGTCGATGACGCTCGGGGTTCTGACAGCGGCCATTGCCGGCAGCGCGTTCCCTGGTCACGAGGTGAGCTATCTGGTGGGATTAGGTAAGAGTCAGGCGATGGCCATGGTTATCTATTTCGCCATCTGTTTTGGTAAAATTACCTTCACTACCCTCAATGCGTACGGCAGCTTTATGTCGCTGACCACCATTGTTTCCGCCTTCCGCCGGCAAACCGTGCTGTCGCAAAAGTGTCGCATTGCATTCGTGGTGCTGATGGTGACGGCTTCCTGCATTATCGCGTTGCTTAGCGAACCCGCTTTCTTAAAGCATTTCACGCATTTTCTTCTGTTTCTGCTGGCGTTCTTCGTGCCGTGGAGCGCCATCTGTCTGACGGATTATTATCTTATCTCGAAGGGCGCCATCGATATTCCGGCGCTAAGCGACCCGCAGCAACGCTACGGGTTCTGGAACCTGTACGCGATCACCCTGTATATCGTCGGTGTGCTTATCCAGTTGCCGTTCATTGAGAACCCGTTGTTCCATGGTTCGCTCACGTGGATCTTCGCCGATAACGATGTCTCATGGATAATAGGTTGGTTTGGCACCGGGGTTCTTTACTACGCGCTGCGCCGCTTTGACCGCCGGTCGCTGCCGGCGCAGAGTCTTTTCCCTTCTACCTGAATGACAAGGGCGGCGTGAGGGCCGCCCCTGCCGTTGCCTGCCAGCTATTTCCCGTCTTTGCGCCAGGCGTCGGCGGTGAGGGCTTCCCCGAAGTGGCCGGCGATCAGGCGCCGGGTCAGGTCGTGCAGCGGCGAGGCCAGCACATCGGCAGTGCTGCCGCGCTCGACCACTTCGCCGTTATGCATCACCAGCACCTGATCGCTGATGTGTTTCATCATTCCCAGGTGCTGAGTGACATAGATATAGGAGATGCCCTGTTTCTCCTGCAGCTCCAGCATCAGGTTGATAAGCTGGGAGCGCATCGACATATCCAGCGAGGCCAGCGCCTCATCGCAGACGATAACCTTCGGGCGCAGGATCAGCGCCCTGGCGAGGCCGAGACGCTGCTTCTGACCGGGCGCCAGCATATGGGGGTAGTAGCTGACGTGGTCCGGCAGCAGACCGACCATGCGCAGGGTGTCGATTATCTGCTTCTGCCGCGCCTCGGCGTCGAGATCGGTATTCAGTCGCAGCGGAAAATCGAGGATCTGCGAGATGCGCTGACGCGGGTTCAGCGAGGTCGACGGATCCTGAAAGATCATGCGAATCTTCTGGCTGCGGTAGGAGTAATCCCCAAAAGTCAGCGGATGATCGTCAATCAGCAGTTCGCCGCTGGTGGGTTCCACCATGCCCGCCAGCATCTTCGCGAGGGTCGATTTCCCGGAGCCGTTCTCGCCGATAATCGCCAGCGTCTGCCGTTCGCGCAGGGTAAAACTCAGCGGTTTAACCGCCTCAACCGTCTGACGGTGAAACCAGCCGGTGCGGTAGCGAAAGGTCTTACTGAGTTGGCGAACTTCCAGCAATGTTTCGACCATTTCACTCTTTCTCCATGTTCAACGGGAAATGACAGGCGTACAGATGGTTGCGCGCCCCGGTAAGACGCGGCGTTTCGATACACTCGCGCTGGGCGTACGGGCAGCGCGGCCCCAGCCGACAGCCGATAGGCAACTGCTCCAGCAGCGGGATCGCTCCAGGCAGGGTGTTGAGGCGACTTTTATGCGGCATGGCGCTACCGAAATCCGGGATCGCGCGGATTAACGCCTGGGTGTAGGGGTGATGTGGGAGGGTGATCAGCTCTTCGCTGGGCCCGCTCTCCACCGTCTGCCCGCAGTACATGACGTTGATTTTATCCGCCCATTTGCTGAGCATTTGCAGGTCATGGCTGATCAGCAAGATGGTGGTGTTGTTGTTCTGGTTGAGCCGCGTCAGCAGGCGAATAATCTGCGCCTGGGTGGTCGGCTCCATGGCGTTGGTCGGCTCGTCGGCAATCAGCAGACGCGGCTGGTTGGCCAGGGCGATGGCGATCATCACCTTCTGGCACTCGCCCTCGGTCAGCTGATAGGGGAAGCTGCGCATGGCATCTTTGTGATCTTTAATGCCGACGCGGTGCAACAGCTCGATGGCCCGGCGCTTGCGCCAGCCCAGCCGTTGCCACCAGCGGCCCTTGTAGGTCCAGCCTGGGATACTCTGAATCAGCTGCTGGCCGATGCGCTCAGAGGGATCGAGGCACGACTGGGGCTCCTGAAAAATCATCGACACGTTATGGCCGATCAGCTTCCGGCGCTCGCGGTTCGACAGTCGCAGCAGGTCGATGTCATCGAAGCGCATGCGGTCGGCCGTGACCCGCCAGTTGTCTTTGGTCACGCCGCAGATAGCTTTGGCAATAAGGCTTTTCCCGGAGCCGGATTCCCCCACCAGGCCGCGGATTTCGCCTTCGGTCAGCGTCAGGCTGACGCGATCGACGGCTTTTACCCAGCCTTCGCTGGTTTTAAATTCAATGGTTAAGTGACGAATATCGAGTAACGGCATTATTCTACCCCGGCAATGATCGCCCGGCGAATACCGTCGCCCAGCAGGTTGACCAGCAGTACGCTGAGCATAATCGCCGCCCCGGGGAGCATCACGGTCCACGGCGCCACATAGATAAGCTCCAGCGCATCGCCCAGCATGGCTCCCCATTCCGGCGAAGGCAGCTGGGCGCCGAGATCAAGAAAGCCCAGCGCGGCAATATCCAGAATGGCCATCGACAGGGCGCGAGTGATCTCGGTCACCAGGCCGGAGGCGATATTGGGCAGGATGGCGAACAGCAGAATATTCAGCGTCGAGGCGCCGTCAAGGCGGGCGGCGATGATGTACTCTTTCTCCAGCTCATCGTGGACCATGCTGTAGACGGAGCGCACCATGCGCGGCAGCAGCGCCAGCCAGACGGCGAACATCGCATGGCTGAGATGCGGCCCGGCAAAGGCGACGACGATAATCGCCAGCAGCAGCGAGGGGATGGAGAGCAGGGTGTCGAGGATATGGTTCATCACCGCCGAGCGCAGGCCGTGGGTCGATCCGGCAATCACGCCCAGCACCAGACCAAACAGCGTGGCGCCGAGGGTGACGACAAAAGCGCCGCCGACGGTGGGCGCCGCGCCGCTCAGCAGTCGGCTCAGCACATCGCGGCCGAGGTCATCGGTTCCCAGAAAGAAGGAGACTTCGCCATAGCGCGACCACGACGGCGGCAACAGCTGGTAGCCGAGGAACTGCTGGTCGATGCCGTAGGGGGCGAACCAGCCGCCGAAGATGCAGAGCAGCAGCAGGCCCGCGCAGCCGTACAGACCGATCATCGCCGTGGTGTCGCCATAGAACTTACGCCATACGGTGCGCAGCGCGCCGGGCGGACGCTTTTCCAGATAAACGCTATCGTAGGGCATACCATTCCTTATGTTTCAGTGGGTTAGCCATGGCACCGAGAATATCGGAAATCACGTTGACAATAATCACCAGCGCGCCAATCACCATCACTCCGGCGGAGATCGCCGCGTAGTCCTGCTGGCGAATGGCGTTGATCAGCCAGCGGCCCAGTCCAGGCCAGCTGAACACCATCTCAGTGATCATCGCCAGGGTGAGCATGGTGGAAAACTGCAGGCCGAGACGCGGGATCACCGGCGGCAGGGCGTTGTGCAGCACATGGCGCAGTAGAATTTTGCGTCGCGACACGCCGCGGGTGGCGGCCGCTTTTACATAGTTAGTGTCATACACCTCGCTGGTGCTAATGCGCATCAGGCGGATCACTTCGGTGGTGGGGGCGACCGCCAGGGTCAATACCGGCAGCACCATATGCCGGGCGGCGCTGACGATCATCTCATGGCGCCACGGCGAGTCCGAAAGCCAGGCGTCGATCAGCGCGAAACCGGTGACGTTTTTCACCTCATACAGCAGATCGAAGCGACCGGAGACCGGAAGCCAGCCGAGGGTCAGGGAAAAGAAGAGGGTCAGGAGCAGCGCCAGCCAGAAGACCGGGATCGAGAAACCGACCAGCGCGACGGCGCTGATCAGGGTATCGGGCCATTTATTGCGCATTACGCCGGCGATCATCCCCACCGGAATGCCTATCAGCAGGGCAAAGCCGAAGGCGAGTATGCACAGCTCCATGGTCGCCGGGAAAACCTCGCGCAACTGCTCAGAAATCAGCTGGCCGTTAATGCTGGAGACGCCGAAATCCCAGTGCAGCACCCCTTCAAACCAGAACAGCCACGCATTCCACAGGGAAGCGCCCTGCAGTGGGGCATGAGGGGTGAAATAGCTCAGGCTGAAACCGACAAAGGTCAGAAAAAAGAGGGTGATCAGCAGCAGCAGCAGACGGCGCAGGGTAAAAATAATCATGGCTTTTTCACCTCTTCGGTATTTTCCCGCGATACGCCAGCGAACGAAGCGTTACCGAAAGGGCTGAGCACCAGGCCTTTCATATCATAGCGGTAGGCCTGCAGCCGCAGCGACGAGGCCAGCGGCAGGACCGGCAGTTCGCGGGCGAGGATCCGCTGCGCCTCTTTGTAAGCGTCCATCCGCGAGGAGAGCTGCTGCGAGAGCAGCGCTTTTTGCAGCACGTCGTCAAACTCCCGGTTACACCAGTGGGCAAAGTTGGTTTGCGAGGCGATGGCCGCGCAGCTTAGCAGCGGTCGGAAGAAACTGTCCGGATCGTTACTGTCCGTCGCCCAGCCGGAGAGCGTCAGGTCGTGGCTCATGTCCATCAGGCGCGCCTCCTGGAAACGTCCCTCTACCGGCACAATAATCACCTTAACGCCAATCTGCGCCATATCCGCCTGGATAAGCTCCGCCGTTTTCAGCGGGCTGGGATTCCACGCCTGCGAGCTGGTGGGCACCCACAGCTTGAGGGTCAGGTTTTCCAGCCCCAGGGCTTTCAGGCGGGCGCGGGCCTCCTGCGGATTATATTCGGTAATTTTAGCGTCATTATCGTAGGCCCACGAGGCCCGCGGCAGCATGGACGCCGCCGTCTCCGCGGTGCCATAGTAGATGGACTGCATCAGGCGCTGGTTGTTAATCGCCAGCGCCAGGGCATGGCGCACCTCAGGGTTATCCAGCGGCGGCTTGGCGGTGTTGAAGGCCAGCCAGGCGATGTTCATTCCCGGGCGCAGCGTCAGGCGCAGACGCGGGTCGTCACGCAGGATCGTCAACTGGCTGGCGGCTGGCCAGGCCAGCACGTCGCATTCTCCGGTCAGCAGTTTCGACAGGCGGCCGGTGCCGCCGGAGCCAAGGTCGACCACCACCTGGGGCATCAACGGTTTGCCGCGCCAGTAGCCGGGGTGGCGCTGCAGGCGAACATATTGTCCGGAGCGGTAATCGGATAGCTGGAACGGGCCGGTGCCAACCGGCTGGCGATCCAGTTGCTCCTGGCGGTCGTCCTGCGTTAAGCGGGCGGCATATTCGGCAGAGGTAATTGACGCATAGTGGGTGGCCAGATGCCAGAGGAACGAGGCGTCCGGCCGCTTGAGGCGAAACTCCACGGTCTGATTATCCAGCTTGCGGACGCTCTCCACGCTGTCAGCAAACTGCAGACTGTCGAAGTAGGGGAAGCTGCTGCCGTTGACGTTGTGCCACGGATGGTCGCGGTTAAAAATACGGCCAAAGGTAAAAATGACGTCATCGGCATTAAAGTCCCGCGTCGGGGTAAACCACGCCGTGCGTTGAAACGGGACGTGGCGGCGCAGGTGAAAGCGGTAGGTGGCGCCGTTATCGAGAACTTCCCAGCTCTCCGCCAGCTCGGGGACCAGCCGGTAGGTATAGGGATCGACGTCAAGCAGACGATCGTAGATCTGAGCGGCCAGCGTATCGACAATCAGGCCGCTGCTGACTTTCTGCGGGTTAAAGGTATTAACCTGGCCGCTGACGCAATAGACGAAACCGCTATCGCGGATATCGGCGCGGTCGGGGAGCGCAGGGGCGGCAAAAGCTGGCCCACACAGCAGGGAAACGGCTGCCAGGAGAGATGACAATTTCAGGCGCATATTTTCTGTTTGATTATAGAGCTGAACTCTATCTTATTAAGATTAATAGACATTCACCACCGCCTTCAACAAGCCTGAGGGATAATGCGGTTACCGGGTGCGTATAGTATTCAGTCAATTGATTAAAATAGTCGCGGAACCGAGTCTGTATAGTGAAACATGGTAACTTTTTATCGCCGATATCGCCAGTCAGCTCTGTTTGGCCGCGGTTGACCAAACGGCGACGGCGTGCGGACGCTAGAGAATAGATTCAGTATAGCGGGGAGAAAGCCGATGACCCGACGGGCGACTAGCCATACCCGTCGGGTGTGATACAGGGGGAGCGTGTTTTGATTATTGTGACAGTGTCACTTTATAATAGTCCATGTTCTGCAGGTCCTCCAGCAGCCCGGGGCCAACCGGCTGCCACTGCAAGCGCTCGCGGGTCCATGCCGAGCTGGCGCGCAGGTCAAGGGCGGTAAACGGCGCAAACCAGCCGAACCAGGCGTCGACCTGCGACTCATCCAGGTGGGTCAGCGGCAGGTTTAATCCGTGGGCAATTACCGCGGCAATATCGCGTAATGCGATCCCCTCTTCGGCCACCGCATGATAGCGCTCGCCGGCCGCGCCCTGAAGCAGCGCGCTGACATACAGACGTGCGACGTCATCGACATGGGCGGCTGACCAGCGGTTGCTTCCCTCGCCGCGCAGGGCTACCGCCCCGTTGGCGACCGCGCGTTCGATGTAGCAGGTCAGCAGTCCCTGACGCACGGTGTCATGCACCTGCGGTAAGCGGACCACCCTGACATCCACTCCCGCCTCCAGCAACTGCTGGCCGGCGAGCTCTGAGGCGGTGCGCGGGCTGGGGTGCGCTGAGTTGAAGAACGACTCCCGGGCCGGGGCGCCGCTCCCGTCATCGCCCATCAGCGTGCCGGAGGTGATCACCAGCGGCCGCGTGCTGCCTCGCAGCGCCTGGCCCAGGGCCAGGATCGCCTGGCGGTCTTTCTCGCAGTTAGCGGCAAAGCGGCTGAAGTCGTGGTCGAAGGCGGTATGGATCACCGCGTCGGCGTTCCCGACGCCAGCCAGCAGCGACTCCGGGGCATCCAGCGTGCCGCGATGCACCTCGGCGCCGGCCGCCTTCAGGGCCTGTGCGGTGCTCTCGCTGCGCGCGAGGCCGATAACCTGATGGCCCGACGCCTGCAGCGCCGGAAGAATACGTGAGCCGATAAATCCGCTCGCGCCGGTAAGAAATATACGCATCATGGATCTCCTGAATGGGTTTCAGGCGTATCCTACCTGCGATGTCATACTATAAAAGTAGAGACATTATCGGGGTATAAATTCTAACAGGCAGAACCCACAGGCAGATGATGAACACTTCTGACAACCATGCTTTAGGCGATTTTCTCCGCGCCCGCCGCCAGCGTCTCGATCCGGCAACGTTTGGCTTCCCGGCGGGACGCCGGCGCACCCCGGGGCTGCGCCGCGAAGAGGTCGCGCAACTCGCCAGCATCAGCCCGACCTGGTATACCTGGCTTGAACAGGGGCGCGGCGGGGCGCCTTCCCGCGAGGTGCTGGAGCGGATCGCCCGCGGTCTGCGGCTGACCACCCCGGAGCGCGAGCATCTGTTTATTCTCGCCTTTGGCCATCCGCCGCAGACGCGTCTGACGGTGACGGATGATATGACGCCGCGGCTGCAGCGGGTGCTTGACGCTTTCACCATTCCGGCGATTATCCGCACCGCCAGCTGGGACGTCATCGCCTGGAACACGCCGGCGGCCAGGGTGCTGACCGACTACAGCCAACTGCCGCTGGCGGAGCGCAACGTGCTGCGCCGCCTGTTTACCCGGCCGGAGGCCCGCTGCACTCTGGAGGACTGGCAGAGGGTGGGGCAGCTTATCGTCAACGCCTTCCGCGCCGACGTCACGCGGATGGGCGCCACGAAAGAAACTGACCAGTTGATCGCGGAGCTCAGCCAGCAGAGCGTCGAGTTCGCCCGTTTTTGGCAAAGCCATGACGTCGCCGGTCATGGAGAAGGCTATAAGCGCATTAACCACCCGCAGATGGGTCCGCTCGATCTGGAATTTACCTCCTTTGCCGTGGAGGGCCGTCCCGATCTTTCCCTGCTGGTCTTTAATCCGGCAACGACGGAGAGCCAGCGGAAAATTCACGGTTTACTTCAGGGGGCTGTGGGCGACTGAGGGGTAAACTCGTACAGCGCCAGCGCGTTGCTCTGCAGCGAGTCGATCCGCAGCCAATAGCCATCGAGCCTGGCTTCATCCACGCTGAGCGCCGGACGGGCCTGATGCATCAGCCACTGATAATCCTCGGCGTCAGGGCCGCTGCGGCTGCGAAAGGCGTCCACCAGCGGGAACAATGCGCCGTGGTGCTGATCGAACAGGTGCTGTTTGATGCGCCAGCTGCCATCCAGGCCCTGCAGCCGCACGCTGTAGGGCTGGCTGAAGCGCTGGATAAAGGCCGCTTCGCTGGAGAGCCAGGGATTGTAGACCACCGTATTGCGCAGCAGCAGCTGGTAGTGACCCTGGTGGTGGAGCAGCAGCAGGTTTTTATCGTGAACCAGGATCTCGCCGCGCAGCCGCCGCCAGAGCCAGAGTACCCAGTAAACCGGGCGCGGCAGGCCGTGCAGATAGTGCAGCGCCAGGCTGGAGGTATCGAGCTTGCCGTTGGCGCGAGCTTCGCCCTGGAGGCCTGAATTTAACCAGAAGCCCGCCAGCCAGACCTGGTCCGCCACCCCCAGCAGATTATCCATCAGCAGCGCGCCGCGAAAAAAGCGGCCGTTGGTATCCCGCGTATCGCCGGTCAGCGTATTCCAGGAGAGCAGCCACAGCGGCAGGTTGAGCTGACGCTGGCGCAGGGCGCTGTGGATCTGCCGCAACTTGTGCAGCGGATAATGTTCACTGGAGGCCAGGCGGCTGCTGTCAACCTGGGCCAGATCCAGCTGTTCGTTGGCATCTGCCTGGCAGGCGAGAAAATCCGCCTCTGCCAGCAGCGGCGAGTGGAACAGCGGATCGTTCCCGGGATCGCTGGGAGCAAAGCGGTGCCAGATCCCCAGCTGCGGCTGCGGCAGCAGGCGATGAAGGACCCCGCGCTGCTGCCGCCAGGCGGCCTGGCGCGCAGCTTCGCTGGCCTGCGGCGACCAGTGCCAGACAAAGCGCCAGCTGTTGAGCGTGGCTGGCGGAAAATGGTTGGCGGCGAGCTGCAGGAAGCGCTGCAGCAGGTCACTGCGGGTGGTGACGCCGGTGTGCAGGATCACCTGCCAGCCCATCGCCGCCAGCCAGCTAAAAATCTGCTGCAGGTTGTACCAGCAGGCGTAGCCGGCCATCTGCGGATCGTCCCAGCCGGTGCCGAACAGCCGACTGCTGAGAAAGGGATCGTTGATATCGATGGCATACACCGGCAGGGCGTGGTGCAGCTGTTCGAGTTCCCGGCGCACATCTTCGCGCAGCAGATCGTCCAGTTCGCGCACGGTCACCACCATCCGGGTATGGCGCAGCGCTGCGGGGCGCGCTGGACGATCGCGCAGATTGATCTCCCGGGTCTGCGGTGGGTTGATCGGCAGGGGGGGACTTTCCCGGTCGCGTGGTTCCGGCTCATTGAGTCGCGCATACAGCCGGTCGACCGCCACCGGCTGCCAGCGATCGGCCTGCGGCGGGCGCGGTCGGGCAAGCTCCAGAGGATGCTGTTCACGATACTGGCGCGGCGTCACGCCGTGCTGGCGCTTAAACAAATCGCTCATCATTCGCGTACTGGCGAATCCCTGTTCGCGGGCGATTTGCTGGACGGTTTTGCGGGTGGTTAATAGCTGGTCGGCGGCGTGGCGCAAGCGCAGCGCGGTGAGGTACTGGACAAAACTTACCCCGACCTCTTTGCGAAATAAGCGTGACAGCCAGGCCTCGGAGACAAATTCCGCGGCCGCCACCTCCTGCAACGAGAGGCGACGCTGATAGTTAGCGTCGATCCGCGCCACCACGCTGGCTATTCTCCGGCTCCATTTTTCGGTATCGCGCCGGGGCGTGGAGGCGATGGGCTGGCTAAAGCGCGTGGCCAGCAGCAGCGCTATCTCACTCAGCCAGCGGTTGGCCTCCAGTCGGTAATGGCCAGGATGATTGACCAGGCCGCTCACCAGTAGCTGGCGCATCAGGCGGCGCAGGCCGTCATCGGCATCCCGGGTGCGCGGCGTTATCTGGTAATCGACGGCAAAAAAGGCATTATCGAGGCGGGCCAGCCAGCTGGCGGAGAGGGTGAGGATCATCACGGCGTTGGCCCCGGCGCTGCGCAGACTCCAGCGACGGTTGCGGTTAACGATCGCCAGCCCGTCGGCGGCGAGCGGCTGCGACGCACCTTCCGCCACCGCCAGATTTACGCTTCCCTCCAGCACCCACAGCAGCGTCAGCAGATCGCTTTCCGGCTGGGTCAGCTGACGCACATCGCGTACGGTGACGCTAAAGTCGCCTGCATGCTGCTCCACATGACTCTCCTCTGTAGACAAAAAACAACCGGTTGTTTTTTGTCATAACCGATATGTATGAAAAACACTCATTGATTTTTCGTCAATATAAAACAAAAAAGCGCGCCTGCAAGCTGAGCCACCCGCATAAACTCGAAAGTGTCGTGCAAACACAACACAGGAATAACAAAAATGACACATCCGTTGCTAGAAGCATTGCAGGTTAACGAGGCGCAATTTATTGCTCTGCGTCGTCGGTTCCACCAGCAGCCGGAGATCGGCTTTGAAGAGCACCAGACCAGCAGCGAGGTCGCCCGACTGCTTGGCGAGTGGGGATACGAGGTTCACCGCGGCCTGGCGGGCACCGGAGTGGTGGGCACGCTGCGCGTCGGCGAGGGGAAAAAACGCCTTGGCCTGCGGGCGGATATGGATGCCCTGCCGATGCAGGAGCGGAGCGGTAAGCCGTGGGCAAGCCAGGTTGAAGGGCGCTTTCACGGCTGCGGCCATGACGGACACACCACCACGCTGCTCTACGCCGCTGAATATCTGGCGCGCACCCGCCAGTTTACCGGCACGCTGCAGCTGATTTTCCAGCCCGCGGAAGAGTTGCTGTACGGCGGGCGGGTAATGGTCGAGGACGGTCTGTTTGACCAGTTCCCCTGCGACGCCATCTTCGGCCTGCACAATATGCCGGGTCAGCCGTTGGGCAAGATCGGCCTGCGCGACGGGGCGATGATGGCCTCCTCCGATACGCTGCATATTGAAGTGAAGGGCGTTGGCGGCCACGGCGCGGTGCCGGAGCATACGGTGGATGCCACGCTGGTGGCCTGCCATATTACCCTCGCGCTACAGTCCATTGTCTCGCGCAATATCACCCCGTTTGAGCCGGCGGTGGTGACCGTCGGCAGCATCCAGGCCGGTCATGCGCCCAATATCATTAACGATCACGTGCTGATGAAGCTCACGGTGCGCACCCTCAATGAGCAGGTGCGCGAGACCGTGCTGCAGCGGATCCATGATATCGCCGTGGCCCAGGCGGAGAGCTTCAATGCCACCGCCACGCTGACCCACGTCAACGGCAGTCCGGTGTTGCGTAACGATCCGGCGACGAACGCCATGGTGCGGGAGGTGGCGACAGCGCTGTTTGGCGCAGAGCAGGTGGGCGAGGTGAAGCCGTTTATGGGCAGTGAAGATTTTGCCTTCATGCTGGAGCAGCACCCGCATGGCAGCTATTTCACTATCGGCGCCGGCGATGAGCCGGATCGCTGCATGGTGCATAACCCGGGGTATGACTTCAACGACGCGCTGTTGCTGACCGGCGCGGCGCTGTGGTGCGGCCTGACGGAACGCTATCTGCGCTAATCACGAGAAACGGGAGGGCCATGCGATGAGCACTGTCACAATAAGCGACACCCCGTTTGTCGGCAACGATCGCCTGCTGGTGGGGATTGTGTTAAGCGTTTTAACCTTCTGGCTGTTCGCCCAGTCGGTGATTAACGTGGTGCCGGCGATGAAAAGCAGCCTTGATATCTCTCTTGAAACCTTAACTCTGGCCGTCAGTCTCAGCGCGCTGTTCAGCGGCTGCTTCGTGGTCGCCAGCGGCGGCCTGGCGGACAAGTTTGGCCGGATGCGGATGACCACCCTCGGGCTGGGGCTGAGTATCGTCGGCAGCGCCATGCTGGTGGTCGCTCAGGGACCGGGACTGTTCCTGGCCGGCCGGGTGCTGCAGGGGCTGTCGGCAGCCTGCATTATGCCAGCGACGCTGGCGCTGATTAAGACCTGGTATGAGGGGCGTGCGCGGCAGCGGGCGGTCAGCTTCTGGGTCATCGGCTCGTGGGGCGGCAGCGGTCTCTGTTCCTTCGTCGGCGGGGCTATCGCCACCGGTCTGGGCTGGCGCTGGATCTTCGTCTTCTCGATCGCCGTTGCCCTGCTGGCGCTGTTTTTGCTGCGCGGCACGCCGGAGAGCCGCAGCGCCAGCGCCAGCCAGCATAAGCTGGACGTCGGCGGTCTGCTGAGCCTGATTGTTGCGCTGGTGCTGGTGAATCTGTTTATCAGCAAGGGCCACGGCTGGGGCTGGAGCAGCCCGCTGTCGTTGACCATGCTGGCCGGGGCGCTGGCGGCGGGGACGATATTTATCCGCAACGGCATGCGCAAAGGCGAGGCGGCGCTGATTGATTTTGCGCTATTTAGTAACCGGGCCTACGGTGCGGCAGTGCTGTCGAACTTTCTGCTCAATGGAGCGATTGGCACCATGATGATCGCCAGCATCTGGCTGCAGCAAGGGCACCACCTGACGCCGCTGGAGAGCGGGATGATGACCCTCGGCTATCTGGTGACCGTCCTGGCGATGATCCGGGTCGGCGAGAAGCTGCTGCAGCGCTATGGCGCCCGGCTGCCGATGATGGCCGGTCCGGTGTTGACCGCTATCGCCATCGCGCTGATATCCTGCACCTTTCTCGAAAAGGCGCTGTATATCGGGGTGGTGTTCGCCAGCAACGTGCTGTTTGGCCTCGGGCTGGGCTGCTACGCCACGCCATCGACGGATACTGCGGTGGCCAATGCCCCGGAGAACAAAATCGGCGTCGCCTCGGGGATCTATAAGATGGGCAGCTCGCTGGGCGGGGCGATGGGTATCGCCGTGACAGCGTCACTTTTCACGCTGTTTTTACCGCTGGGCATGGCCCATGCCGCCCAGTATGCCCTGTGGTTTAACGCCGTCTTATGTCTGGGGGCGATGGCGGTGAGCGCGCTGCTGCTGCCGCGCGCCTCTCACAGCTGATGCTTTTTCAGCAGCGCGCGGAGCTGGTGATAGGTTAATCCCAGCAGCTCCGCCGCCTGCTTCTGATGATACTTCGCCTGCTCCAGACTCCGCTGCAGCAGGCGTTTTTCCTGCTGGAGCTGGAAATCGCGCAGATCCAGCGGTAGCGCGGGCAGCTCATCGCCGGGCGCGGCTTCCGGCGGAGAGCCGGGGGACTGACGAAAAGGGTTAATAATAATCGCGTCCAGCTCATGTTCGCTGTCGCCGTGGCGATACACCGAGCGCTCAACCACGTTCTTCAGTTCGCGAATATTCCCCGGCCAGCGGTAGCCGAGCAGCGTCGCGGTCGCTCGTTCGCTAAAGCCGGGAAACAGCGGCAGACCGAGTTCGCGGCACATCTGGATGGCAAACTGGTTGGCGAGCAGCATGATGTCGCTCTGCCGGTCGCGCAGCGGGGGGAGCCTTACCACGTCGAAGGCCAGGCGGTCGAGCAGGTCGGCACGAAAATGACCTTCCTCGACCATCTGCGGCAGGTCAGCGTTGGTGGCGCACACCAGCCGGACGTTAACCTGCAGCGGCTGGCTGCCGCCCACGCGCTCCAGCTCGCCATATTCAATCACTCTTAACAGCTTCTCCTGCACCAGCATTGGGGCTGTCGCCAGCTCATCGAGAAACAGCGTCCCGCCGTCGGCGCGCTCGAAGCGCCCGGGATGGCGCTTGCTGGCCCCGGTGAAAGCCCCGGCTTCGTGGCCGAACAGCTCCGAGTCGAGCAGATTATCGTTCAGCGCCGCGCAGTTCAGCGAGATAAACGGCCCCTGCCAGCGGCTGGAGAGGTAGTGGAGACGGTTAGCAATAAGCTCTTTCCCGGTGCCGCGCTCGCCGATGACCAGCACCGGTTTATCCAGCGGGGCCAGCCGGGAAACCTGTTCCAGCACCTCGAGAAAGCTGTTGGCCTCGCCCAGCAGATTATCCTTGTACTGCGCCATGATGAATTTCGCCATTAAGTAGTGTAATTAACCAGGTGACTGTAGCAATGCCCAGCACGTTTCGCAACCACACTCTTTAAAATCAATAAGATAAAAAGTTGGCACGCCATTTGTATTAGCTAAGCCACAGGTGAATGCCTGAAACCAGAACTATGAGGATTGAAATTATGGGTATTTTTTCTCGTTTTGCCGACATCGTGAACGCCAACATCAACTCCCTGCTGGAGAAAGCGGAGGACCCGCAAAAGCTGGTGCGTCTGATGATCCAGGAGATGGAAGACACGCTGGTTGAGGTGCGTTCGACGTCGGCCCGCGCGCTGGCGGAAAAGAAACAGCTGACCCGTCGTATTGAGCAGGCGGTCGCCCAGCAGGCGGAATGGCAGGAAAAAGCCGAGCTGGCCCTGCGTAAAGAGAAAGAGGATCTGGCCCGGGCGGCGCTGATCGAAAAGCAGAAGCTGACCGACCTTATCGCTCAACTGGATCATGAAGTGCAGCTGGTGGATGAAACGCTGGCGCGCATGAAGAAAGAGATTGGCGAGCTGGAGAACAAACTCAGCGAAACCCGCGCCCGTCAGCAGGCGCTGGCGCTGCGCCATCAGGCGGCGAGTTCGTCCCGCGATGTGCGTCGCCAGCTGGACAGCGGTAAACTGGATGAGGCGATGGCGCGCTTTGAATCCTTTGAGCGTCGCATCGATCAGATGGAAGCGGAAGCGGAGAGCCACCGCTTTGGCAAGCAGCAGACGCTGGATCAGCAGTTTGCCGAACTGAAAGCGGACGATGAAATCAGCGAGCAGCTGGCGGCGTTGAAAGCCAAAATGAATCAGTCCAACCAGTAAGTATGATTGCGCGGCGCGGCGTTGCGCCGCGGCTCACCCCCTGTAAGGAGTACACATGAGCATGCTTTTTCTCGCCATTCCGCTGACGCTGTTTGTGCTGTTTGTTCTGCCGGTCTGGCTGTGGCTGCACTACAACAATCGCGGCGCCAACGGCAGTCTGACGCAAAATGAGCAGCAACGGCTGCTGCAGTTGACCGATGACGCGAAGCGGATGCGCGAACGCATTCAGGCGCTGGAAGCGATCCTGGATGCCGAACATCCGAACTGGAGGGACAAATAATGGCCGGACTGGATCTGAATAAAAAACTGTGGCGTATCCCGCAGCGCGGGATGGTAAAGGGCGTCTGCGCGGGCATTGCTCAGCATCTTGATGTCCCGGTGAAGCTGGTGCGCCTGATTACCGTGCTGGCGATGATTTTCGGCCTCTTTTTCTTTGTCCTGGTGGCCTACATCATTTTGACTTTTGCTCTGGATCCGATACCGGACAGCGAGCTGTACGGTCATAAAGCGCCGAGCAATGGCGATCTGCTGGCCGCCGTGGATGCCGAACTGGCCTCCGGTGAACAGCGTCTGCGTGAAATGGAGCGGTATGTGACCTCCGACACCTTTACGCTGCGCAGCCGCTTTCGCCAGCTGTAAACCCTGTTTCTAACGAATGAGGCAACGCATGAATAGCAAATGGCAACGCGCCGGGCAGCAGGTGAAGCCCGGTCTGAAAATCGTCGGTAAGCTGGCGCTGCTGACCGCGCTGCGTTATGGCCCGGCGGGCGTTGCCGGCTGGGCGGTTAAATCGGTCGCGCGTCGGCCGCTGAAAATGCTGCTGGCGGTGGCGCTGGAGCCGCTGCTCAGCCGGCTGGCCAACCGCGTCACGCGCGGGATGAAATAATGCCGCCGTGGGGAAGGCGCAAAAGGATTAACGTTGTCCTGCTTATCCCCGGCAGATAGCTTATGATGACGAGACATACCTTCAGGGCATAACGGACTGGCGATGAAGCGACTGAAAACTGAATTGAATGCGCTGGTCAACCGCGGGGTTGACCGGCATTTACGTCTGGCGGTGACCGGCCTGAGCCGGAGCGGTAAAACGGCGTTTATCACCGCGCTGGTCAACCAGCTGTTGAATATCCACACCGGCGCCCGCCTGCCGCTGCTGAGCGCCGCACGCGAGGAGCGGCTGCTCGGCGTCAAGCGCGTGCCGCAGCGGGACTTTGGCATTCCCCGATTCACCTACGACGAAGGGCTGGCCCAGCTGTACGGCCAGCCCCCCATGTGGCCAACCCCGACGCGCGGGGTGAGCGAGATCCGTCTCGCGCTGCGCTACCGTTCGAATGACTCCCTGCTGCGCCATTTTAAAGATACCTCCACGCTGTATCTGGAGATTGTCGACTATCCGGGCGAGTGGCTGCTCGACCTGCCGATGCTGGCGCAGGATTATCTGAGCTGGTCGCGACAGATGACCGGGCTCCTGCAGGGACAGCGTGCGGAGTGGTCGGCCCGCTGGCGGCAGCTATGCGCCGGGCTGGATCCGCTAGCCCCTGCCGACGAGGCTAGGCTGGCGGATATCGCTGCCGCCTGGACCGACTATCTCCACGCCTGTAAGCGCGAAGGGCTGCACTTTATCCAACCCGGGCGCTTTGTCCTGCCCGGAGAAATGGCGGGCGCGCCGGCGCTGCAGTTTTTCCCGTGGCCCGACGTCGACGCCGTCGGCGAAGCCAAGCTGGCGCAGGCCGATAAACACAGCAACGCCGGCATGCTGCGCGAACGCTACAAATTCTATTGCGAAAGGGTGGTGAAGGGGTTCTACAAAGAGCACTTCCTGCGCTTCGACCGGCAGATTGTGCTGGTGGACTGTCTGCAGCCGCTCAACAGCGGGCCGCAGGCGTTTAACGATATGCGCCTGGCGCTGACCCAGCTGATGCAAAGTTTCCATTACGGGCAGCGCACCTTGTTCCGCCGGTTGTTTTCGCCGGTTATCGACAAGCTGCTGTTTGCCGCTACCAAAGCCGATCACGTCACGATCGATCAGCACAGCAATATGGTGTCGCTCCTGCAGCAACTGATTCAGGACGCGTGGCAGAACGCCGCCTTTGAAGGGATCAGTATGGATTGCCTGGGGCTGGCGTCTATTCAGGCGACCCAGAGCGGGCTGATTGAGGTGAATGGCGAGAAAATTCCCGCCCTGCGCGGCAATCGCCTGAGCGACGGCCAGCCGTTGACCATCTATCCCGGAGAGGTGCCGGCGCGCCTGCCGGGCCAGGCCTTCTGGCAGCAGCAGGGATTTCAGTTTGAAAACTTTCGTCCGCAGGTCATGGATGTCGATCGGCCTTTGCCGCACATTCGTCTCGACGCGGCGCTGGAATTTTTGATTGGAGATAAACTGCGATGAGCGAACCGTTAAAACCGCGGATTGATTTTGATGGGCCGCTGCAAGCGGAGAAAATTCCGCCGCTGAAAGGCGCTCGCGCCTTCGACACCCTGGAGGCCGACAACTTCGCGCCAGCGCGGCTGGTGACCGGCGAAGAGGAAGAGGGGGCGGCGGAAGCGGTGGTGGAGTCGGTCCTGCGACCCAAACGCAGCCTGTGGCGGCGGATGGTCAGCGCCGGACTGGCGATCTTCGGCGTCAGCGTCGTGGCGCAAGGCGTGCAGTGGACGGCTAACGCCTGGCAGACCCAGGACTGGATTGCGCTGGGCGGCTGCGTCGCCGGGGCGCTGATCGTCGGAGCCGGCGTCGGATCTGTAGCCACCGAGTGGCGCCGTCTGTGGCGACTGCGCCAGCGCGCCCACGAACGCGATGAAGCGCGCGATATGCTGCACAGTCACGCGGTCGGTAAAGCGAAAGCGTTTTGTGAGAAGCTGGCGCAGCAGGCCGGGCTGGATCAGTCGCATCCGGCGCTGCAGCGCTGGTATGCCGCGATCCACGAAACGCAAAGCGATCGCGAAGTGGTGAGCCTTTATGCGCAGCTGGTGCAGCCGGTGCTCGATGCCCAGGCGCGGCGGGAAATCAGCCGTTCGGCGGCGGAGTCGACGCTGATGATTGCCGTCAGCCCGCTGGCGCTGGTGGATATGGCGTTTATCGCCTGGCGGAACCTGCGGCTGATCAACCGAATTGCCACGTTGTACGGCATTGAGCTCGGGTATTACAGCCGTCTGCGACTGTTTCGCCTGGTGTTGCTCAATATCGCTTTCGCTGGCGCCAGCGAACTGGTGCGCGAGGTGGGCATGGACTGGATGTCGCAGGATCTGGCGGCCCGGCTGTCGGCGCGCGCCGCGCAGGGCATTGGCGCCGGTCTGCTGACAGCCCGTCTCGGGATCAAGGCGATGGAGCTGTGCCGCCCGCTGCCGTGGATCGCCGATGATAAACCGCGACTCGGCGATTTTCGTCGCGAGCTGATTGGGCAGTTGAAAGAGACCCTGCAGAAAAGCAAAACCCGCCCGGAGAAGTAACCTCCGCTCAGAGACATCGCCGGGCGGCGGCTTCGCCTTGCCCGGCCTTCGACGTCAAGCTCTGGCACGTGCACCCTGGCAATATTCGATTAGGCGCATTCCGCCGCCAGCCACTCGCTGAAGGCGCGAAAGCGCGGGCGGGAACGATTCTCCTGCGGACAAATCAGGTCATAGCCAAAGGGCGAGGGCGCTTCATTTTCAGACAAGGCCACCAGCCTGCCGGCGTCGAGCAGCGGCTGGATCAGCGTTTTACGCCCCATCACCACGCCGAGTCCATTGAGCGCCATCTCGATGGCCAGCGAGTGGTTATTCACCGCGTAATACCGGCCGTCAAAAGGTAACGCCTGTCCGCTGTGCTGGCACCACAGGCGCCATTCCGCAAATTGATCCTGTACGTCGGTGGATTCGCACGCATGGATCCAGACGAGCGCCGCCGGGTCGCCGCCGCTCAGCGGACGATACTGTTGGCGATAACGCGGGGAGCAGACCGGGAGCAAACTTTCCGCCATCAGCCGCTGTTGATAAAGATCGGGATAGCGCGTGGCGCCGTAGTAAATTGCCAGATCCACCCGCTCCTCGTTAAAATCCATCACCCCGGCGCGCACGCGAAACTGCAGATTCAGTCCCGGCCATTGCGTCTGAAAGCGCGGCAGACGCGGCATCAGCCACAGATGGGCCAGCGTCGGCGCAATACCAATATGCAGCGTGCCGCGCAGATCCTGATCGCGAATATCCTCAATTTCATCGTTAATCGCCCGCAGCGAATGGCTTAACGTCGCCAGCAGCCGCTTACCTTCCTCTGTCAGCGCCAGTTTACGCGTCATGCGGATAAACAGGCGAAACCCGATGTGCATCTCCAGCCTGCGGATCCGATGGCTGACCGCTCCCTGGGTAAGGTTCATTTCATGCGCGGCAAGGGTAAAGCTCAGGTGGCGGGCGGTCACCTCAAAGGTCTGCAGCAGCGCAAGGATGCTTTGTTGCTCAAGCACAGATTGTCTCCCTTATGCATTAATTAAGTTCATGCATAGGCCGATTTAATTCGTTTGTTAGGCCAGTTTTGCCGGTTTTAAATAGTTATATCGTAACTAAACCGAGGTATACCATGTCAGGACTCAAAATTGTGGTGATTGGCGGTGGCTCCAGCTACACCCCGGAACTGATTGAAGGTTTGCTCAACCGCTATCACGAAATGCCGGTCGCTTCGCTATGGCTGGTGGACATTGAAGAGGGCAAAGAGAAAGTCGAGATTATCGCCGGACTGGCGCGGCGAATGATCGCCAAAGCCGGGCTGACTATTGAAGTGGTGGCCACCCTTGACCGGGAAAGCGCGCTGCGCGATGCCGATTTCGTCTGCTCGCAGTTTCGCGCCGGCTGCCTTGACGCCCGCATCAGCGATGAACGTATCTCCCTCAAGTATGGCTTGATCGGCCAGGAGACCAATGGCCTTGGCGGCTTCGCCAACGCCTGTCGCACCATTCCCATCGCCCTGGAGATCGCTGCCGATATGGAGCGACTGTGTCCCGACGCCTGGCTGCTGAACTTTACCAACCCGTCGGGGATGGTGACCGAAGCGATCCTGCGCCACAGCCGCATCAAAGCCGTCGGCCTGTGTAACGTGCCGGTGATTATGCAAAAAGGGATAACCACTCTGCTGCAATGCGCTGACGAAAAAGAGGTGGTGATCCAGGTCGCCGGCCTGAACCACTTTATCTTCGTGCGCCAGATCCTGCACAAAGGTAAAGAATGGCTGCCGGAGGTGATAGCCGAGATCAACGCCGGTCGGGATCCGCTGGTGCCGCGCAACATTCCGCCGTTCCGTTGGCCGTCGCATCTGCTGCAGGGCTTAGGCATGATCCCCTGCGCCTATCTGCGTTATTACTACATGAAAGATGATCTGCTGCGCCAGGAGCTGGCGGAGGCGGGCGGCGAAGGAACCCGCGGGGAAGTGGTTAAGCAGCTGGAAAAAATCTTGTTTGACCAGTACCGCGACCCGCACCTGGCGGTCAAACCGAAGGCGCTGGAAGGGCGCGGCGGCCAGTACTATTCCGAGGCGGCCTGCGAGCTGATGAATGCCATCTACAACGACAAGCGGATTATCATGCACGTCAACACGCGTAATAACGGCGCCATCAATGGCCTGCCGGATGACTGCGCGGTAGAGGTCAGCTCGCTGATTACCGCTTCTGGTCCGCTACCTCTCAATGTGGCGCCGTTCCCGGAAGATACCCTGCGTTTGCTGCAGCTGATGAAATCATTTGAACGGCTGACTATCGAGGCCGCGCTCACCGGCAACCGCCACACCGCATGGCGTGCTCTGATGCTGAATCCGCTGATCGTCAGCGGCGAGAAGCTCGAACTGGCGTTGGATGAGGTGATCGCTGAGAACCGTCAGTGGCTGCCTGCTTTCCACGCCTGACCCAAGACTCACCGGCCGCCTGGCCGGTGATTTAACCACTGACCGTCTGACTTTACGCCACAGCGCCCATTTTTCCGCCACACTGTCAATAATTGTTGACAGTTAGCTTCCCGAAAACCCATTCCTGGCCTATTATTCTCCCGTCATTGGCACTTTTAGGGTGAACACTCCCATGCGTCTTGAAGTCTTTTGTGAAGACCGTCTCGGTCTGACTCGTGAATTGCTCGATTTGCTGGTGCTGCGTGGTATTGACCTGCGCGGTATCGATATTGACCCTATTGGCCGAATTTACCTCAATTTCGCCGAACTGGAATTCGCCACGTTCAGCAGCCTGATGGCTGAGATCCGCCGTATCGCCGGCGTGACGGACGTGCGCACCGTGCCGTGGATGCCGTCTGAACGTGAACACCTGGCGCTCAGCGCGCTGCTGGTAGCGATGCCGGAGCCGGTGCTGTCGCTGGATACCAAAGGTCGGGTGGAACTGGCGAACCCCGCCAGCTGCCTGCTGTTTGGCCAAAGCCAGGCGAAGCTGCGTAACCACCCGGTGGCCCAGCTGATCGCCGATTTTAACGTTCAGCGCTGGCTGGAGAGCAGCCCGCAGGAGACGCATGCGGAGCATGTGGTGGTGAATGGGCAGAACTACCTGCTGGAAGTGACTCCGGTCTATCTGGAAGGCGAGCATAACGAGCGAGTGCTGACCGGCGCCGTGGCGATGTTGCGCTCAACCGTGCGCATGGGACGCCAGCTGCAGACCATGACCAGCCAGGATACCAGCGCCTTCAGTCAGATCCTCGCGGTGGGGCCGAAAATGCGCCACGTGGTGGAGCAAGCGCGCAAGCTGGCGATGCTCAGCGCGCCGCTGCTGATTGTCGGCGACACCGGCACCGGTAAAGATCTGCTGGCCCATGCCTGCCATCTGGCCAGTCCGCGGGCGGGCAAACCCTATCTGGCGCTCAACTGCGGCTCCATTCCCGAGGACGCGGTCGAGAGCGAGCTGTTTGGCGACGCGCTGCAGGGCAAGAAGGGCTTCTTCGAGCAGGCCAACGGCGGCTCGGTGCTGCTGGATGAAATTGGCGAGATGTCGCCGCGCATGCAGACCAAGCTGCTGCGCTTTCTCAACGACGGCACCTTCCGCCGCGTTGGCGAGGATCATGAAGTGCACGTCGATGTGCGGGTGATCTGCGCGACGCAGAAAAACCTGATCGAGCTGGTGCAGAAAGGGCTTTTCCGCGAAGATCTCTACTATCGCCTCAACGTCCTGACGCTGTATCTGCCGCCGCTGCGCGATTGCCCGCAGGACATCATGCCGCTGACGGAGCTGTTCGTGGCCCGCTTTGCCGACGAGCAGGGGATCCCGCGGCCGAAGCTCTCTACCGATCTCAGTACGGTGCTTACCCGCTACAGCTGGCCCGGCAACGTCCGCCAGCTGAAGAATGCCGTCTATCGCGCACTGACCCAGCTGGAAGGATTTGAGCTGCGTCCACAGGACATTCTGCTGCCGGACCATGACGTCGCCTCGCTGCCGGTGGGCGAGGAGGCCATGGAAGGGTCGCTGGACGACATCACCCGCCGCTTTGAGCGCTCGGTGCTGACCCAGCTCTATCGCAGCTACCCCAGCACCCGTAAGCTGGCGAAGCGGCTGGGGGTGTCGCATACCGCCATCGCCAATAAGCTGCGTGAATATGGTCTGAGTCAGAAAAAGGGCGACGAATAATCCCGCCAGGCCGGCGACTCACGTCGCCGGCATCCCGGCCTGCAAAGCGGGCCAAACCTGTATATACTGGTTTTTTAATCCTTTTTCCGGGGTGGTGCATCTTGGCGTCGCGTCGCGCGATCGGGCACTGGCTGATATTGCTGCTGCTCTCTGTTCTCTTTTCCTCGCTGCTGTTACGAATACACCTGCCGGCAGCGCTGCTGCTGGGGCCGCTGATCGCCGGTCTCATTTTGAGCCTGCGCGGGGTGAAGCTGAGCATCCCTCGCCCCTGTTATCTGGTGGCGCAGGCCATCGTCGGCTGCATGATCGCCCGGGCGATTAATCCCTCTGTTTTTGGCGTGCTGTTCAACAACTGGGCGCTGGTGCTGGCGATCCTGTTGACCACCCTGGCGATAAGCGGCCTTACCGGCTGGCTGCTGGTCCGCTACAGCGCGCTGCCGGGCGCCACTGGCGCCTGGGGAAGCTCTCCCGGCGGCGCGTCGGCAATGGTGGTGATGGCCCAGGAGTACGGGGCCGATGTGCGGCTGGTGGCGCTCATGCAGTATCTGCGGGTGCTGTTTGTCGTCGGCGCGGCGGCGCTGGTGGTGCGCTATGCCCTGGGCAATGAAGCACAGGAAATGACTCAGGATATTGTCTGGTTTCCATCGTTGACCCTGAATTTCCCTTTCACGCTGCTGCTGACGGCGGTGGCCTGTTGGCTGGGCATGCGGCTGCGCATCCCCTCCGGGGCCATGCTGCTGCCGATGCTGCTTGGCGCGCTGGCCCAGGGCGGCGGCTGGCTGATGCTGGAGCTGCCGGAGTGGCTGCTGGCGATGGCCTATGCGGTGCTGGGCTGGACGGTGGGGCTCCAGTTTAATAAAGCCATTTTTCTGCTGGCCCTCAAGACGCTGCCGCAGATTATCGCCTCCATCATCGGACTGATCCTGATGTGCGCCCTGATGGCCCTTGCCCTGACCCATATTCTGCAGATGGACTTTATGACCGCCTATCTGGCCACCAGCCCCGGCGGGCTGGACACGGTGGCGATTATCGCCGCCGGCACCCGGGCGGACATGTCGTTTATTATGGCGCTACAGACGCTGCGGCTGTTTACCATTTTGCTGACCGGCCCGGCGATGGCGCGGGCTATCTCCCGCTATGCGCCGCGGCAATAAAAAGCCCTCGCAGAGCGAGGGCTGGGCAGATCGAATGTCCGCGAGCGCGATGCGCCCGGGCAATCTGTTATCAGGCTTTCAGGGCGGCCAGCGCGGCGTCGTAGTCCGGCTCTTCGGTGATTTCGTTCACCAGCTGGCTGTAGACGACCTGATCGTTTTCATCGATTACGACCACCGCACGCGCAGCCAGGCCAGCCAGCGGACCGGTGGCGATGGCGACGCCGTAGTCAGCGAGGAAGGACGCGCCGCGCAGCGTGGACAGGGTGACCACGTTGCTCAGGCCTTCCGCGCCGCAGAAGCGGGACTGGGCGAACGGCAGGTCAGCGGAAATGCACAGCACTACGGTGTTGTCCAGTTCAGCGGCCAGCTGGTTGAATTTACGCACTGATGCGGCACACACGCCGGTATCAATGCTCGGGAAAATATTCAGTACTTTACGTTTGCCGGCGTACTGGCTCAGCGCGACGTCAGAGAGATCTTTGGCGACCAGCGTAAACGGCTGCGCTTTAGCGCCTGCCTGCGGAATGGTGCCCTGAACAGAAACGGGGTTGCCCTGGAAATGCACGGTTTGTGACATGGTTATCTTCCTGTTTACATATAGTTAACGTCGCGAGTAGTGTATGACATCCGCCAGCTACACGGCAAACCCTATTTAACATTTACCAGAGAGGACAAGGGAATGCGTAACGTGCGAGTGTATGAGGAAGCCTGGCCGCTCCATACCCCTTTTGTGATCGCCCGCGGTAGCCGCAGCGAGGCAAAAGTGGTGGTAGTGGAACTGGAAGAGGACGGCGTGAAAGGGGTAGGCGAATGCACACCCTATCCCCGCTATGGCGAGAGCATCGCCTCGGTCATGGCCCAGGTGATGGCGATCGGCGAGCAACTGGAGGCGGGGCTTACCCGCGAACAGCTGCAGCGGCTGCTGCCGGCAGGCGCCGCCCGCAATGCCATTGACTGCGCGCTATGGGATCTGCAGGCCCGGCGCGAAGGCAAAACCTTGGCCCAGCTGTTGGGCGTGGCGTTGCCTGACCGGGTGATTACCGCCCAGACGGTGGTCATTGGCACGCCGGATCAGATGGCGGCCAGCGCCGCGGCGCTGTGGCAGGCAGGGGCCCAGCTGTTGAAGGTGAAGCTCGACGATCGACTGATCAGCGAGCGGCTAATCGCTATCCGCCAGGCGGCGCCGGAGGCTACGCTGATTGTTGACGCCAATGAGTCCTGGCACAGCGAGGGGCTGGCGGCGCGCTGTCAGCTGCTGGCGGACCTCGGTGTGGCGATGCTTGAGCAGCCGCTCCCCGCCGACGACGACTCGGCGCTGGAAAACTTCGTTCATCCGCTGCCGATTTGCGCCGACGAGAGCTGCCACACCCGGGAGAGCCTGCCGCGGCTGCGCGGGCGCTATGAGATGGTCAATATCAAACTGGATAAAACGGGCGGCCTGACCGAAGCGCTGGCTCTGGCCGGGGAGGCGGAACGGCAGGGATTTGAACGGATGCTGGGCTGTATGCTTTGCACCTCGCGCGGGATCGCCGCCGCGCTCCCTCTGGCGCCGCTGGCGCGCTTCGCTGACCTCGACGGCCCGACATGGCTGGCGGTGGACGTTGAGCCGGCGCTGCGGTTCAGCACCGGCGTGCTTCATCTTTAAGCCTGCCAGCGCAGCAGATCGGTCATCGCCGGCAGGTAACGCTCCGTTGCCTCGTCTGCGGAGACCGGAGGAAACTCGGCGGTGATGCAGGGGAGTCCGATATCGGCGCACCAGCTGCCAAAGGAGCCCGGCGTGTCGTAGCCCACGCTGCCCACCAGCGGCAGGGAGAAGGCGTCGGCCAGCCAGCGACCCAGCGGGCTGTGGCCCGGATCTTCGATGCAGGCCAGCGGATCGTGAAAGGAGACCACCCACGCCGGATGAATCTGATGGATCAACTGACACAGGGCCTCGGTCTCCCGTTCCGAACCCGGCTGCTCGCCGGTCAACAGCACCACGTCGCGCTCCGCCGCCGCGCTATTCCAGCGGTAAACCGTTTCCCCTTGCTTCCAGTTGGCTGCTGGAAAGTTACGGTTGAGGTCAACGCCGCGGGCATTGGCGCGCAGCCCGAGCTGACAGCCGTCAGGATTGACCGTCAGCACCACGTGGTGGCGGCGCAGCTCGGGTTTCAGGGTGCGCAGGGCGCAGGAGAGGGTCACAATCGACGAATTCTCATCACCGTGGGTACCGGCAATAATCAGCCCGCTACGGCTGTCGGCCTGCGGCGCAGGAAACCACAGCAGCGGCGCGCCCAGTTCCGAGCTGCCATACTGCCGGGTTCCCGGCGGAAAGTCGCCGCGCTGCGGGCGAGGACGTGAAATAGACATAGGGCTTCCTGTGTGTCGTTATTATTTAGTGTTGGCGAAAAGCGTATCGGGATCAAACCCATTCCCTGAGGCGTGAAATCCGACGGCACATCAATTTTCTATCATATGTCGTTTGCAATTTCAGGTGATGAAACAAATAATTATCGCTCTGTTGGCGGTATTTTTTTCATTTTAAAGGGGATCTTATGAAGTATCCTGTCGCTTTGACATGCGGCGCGCTGTGGTTAGCCAGCGTATCTTCTCTGGCCTGGGCGGCTGACGTACCGCCGGGCACGGTACTGGCGGAAAAACAGCTGTTAGTGCGCCATATCAAAGATGAACCCGCCTCGTTAGATCCCGCCAAAGCGGTGGGCCTGCCGGAAATCCAGGTGATCCGCGATCTGTTTGAAGGTTTAGTCAATCAGGATGCGAAAGGCAACCTGGTTCCAGGCGTAGCGACCCGCTGGCAGAGCAACGATAACCGCGTCTGGACCTTTACCCTGCGTGATAACGCCCGCTGGTCCGACGGCACGCCGGTTACTGCCGAAGATTTCGTCTATAGCTGGCAGCGTCTGGTGGATCCGAAAACCACTTCGCCGTTCGCCTGGTTCGCGGCGCTGGCGGGGATCGCTAACGCGCAGAACATTATTGACGGCAAAGCCGCGCCGGAGACCCTGGGAGTCACCGCCGTCGACGCCCACACCCTGCGGGTGCAGCTGGATAAACCACTGCCGTGGTTCAGCAACCTGACCGCCAGCTTTGCCTTCTATCCGGTGCAAAAGGCGAATGTCGACAGCGGGGCGAACTGGACGCGGCCCGGCAGCCTGGTGGGCAACGGCGCCTATGTTCTGAAAGACCGTGTGGTCAATGAGAAGCTGGTGGTGGTGCCGAACACGCACTACTGGGATAACGCCAAAACGGTGATCCAGCAGGTCACCTTTGTGCCGATTAACCAGGAGTCCGCCGCCACCAAGCGCTATCTCGCAGGGGATATCGATATCACCGAGTCTTTCCCGAAAAATATGTACCAGAAACTGCTGAAGGATATTCCGGGGCAGGTGTATACCCCGCCGCAGCTGGGTACCTACTATTACGCTTTCAATACCCAAAAGGGGCCGACGGCGGATGAGCGGGTACGCCTGGCGCTGAGCATGACCATCGATCGCCGGGTGATGGCGGAGAAAGTATTGGGGACCGGGGAAAAACCGGCCTGGCGCTTCACGCCGGACGTGACGGCGGGCTTCACCCCCCAGCCGTCACAGTTTGAGAGCATGAGTCAGGCTGAGCTTAATGCCCAGGCGAAAGCCCTGCTGGCTGCCGCTGGCTATGGCCCGAATCGTCCGCTGAAGCTGACGCTGCTGTATAACACCTCTGAGAACCACCAGAAGATTGCCATCGCGGTGGCGTCGATGTGGAAGAAAAACCTCGGCGTGGAAGTGAAGCTGCAGAACCAGGAGTGGAAAACCTATATCGACAGCCGTAACACCGGCAATTTCGACGTGATCCGCGCTTCGTGGGTAGGGGACTACAACGAGCCGTCCACCTTCCTGTCGCTGCTGACCTCCACCCACAGCGGAAATATCTCGCGCTTTAACGATCCGGCGTACGACAAAATCCTCGCCCAGGCGGCGGTAGAGAATTCGGCCAAAGCGCGTAACGACGATTACAACGCGGCGGAAAAGATCATTATGGTCAAAGCGCCGATCGCGCCGATCTACCAGTACACTAACGGCCGATTGATTAAGCCGTGGCTGAAAGGCTACCCGATCACCAACCCGGAAGATGTGGCCTACAGCCGTACCATGTATATCGTGAAGCACTAACCGGTACTGGTTGCCTGATGATGCCAGGCAACCATCGCTGATCCCCGAGCTGGCGCGTCTTGCCGCGCCAGTTTTTCCTGCTCTCCTTCTCGCGCCACAGTAGAAAGTCTCACTTTTCTGGCAGTATGGCCGACTGATGCCAGGTTCTACCATCTGGTCGCGAAGCATCAGAAGATCTCATCCGCCGGGTTTTTATCATGATGCTCAACGTATTCGGCAATCATGCCATCCGGATGCCGAACCAGCATGTTCCAGCCGGTGGGCACGGCCTTCACCGGGTTGATAATCGTTGCCCCGGTGGAAGGCAGATGTTTCTCCCAGGCGGTAATGTCGTTTACCAGGAAAGTGGCCTCGGTGGCGCGAAACGGAGCCAGGCTTTGCTCGGTTCCGCCAATTAAAAGCACGGAACCCACCTGCGCCAGTTTGAGATCGTATTCGGGATAGTCAAAACGTAACCTTGCCTTTTGCGCGATGAGATGTTCATAAAACGAAACGGTTTCTTCAAAGCGGGCAATCAGCACGCATCGACGGATCAGGATATTAAGGACTTTCATTATATCTCCTTCGCCATTTTCTCAGAGATAGCGTAGCAGCACTGAGGTGGAAAGAATGTTTAAGCGTTATCAGCGCACTGCGATTAATGAATTGAATGCATAAGTCAAATCAGGAATGACAGGCTAATCGTGACCGCGTTCCTGTCTTACCATGGTGTTTTAACAAGAGGGGAGCTTCACCGTGGAATATTCAGTATTAAGTAACGCTCGCAAAATGCCGATGCTGGGTTTCGGCGTTTTCAAGGTGACCGATAAAGCGGAGTGTAAGCAGGCGGTGTTGAACGCCATTCGCACCGGTTATCGCCTCATCGATACCGCTGCCGTCTACGATAATGAAGATGCGGTGGGTGAGGCCGTGCGCGAAGCCATCGCCGAAGGTCTGTGTACCCGCGAGGCGCTGTTTATTACCTCCAAACTGTGGGTCCAGGACATGGCCAACACCGGGATGGCGAAAGCCGGGATTGCCGCGTCATTAAAAAAATCGGGCCTGGAATACTTTGATCTTTATTTGCTACATCAGGCGATGGGCGATTATTTCAGCGCCTGGCGTGCGCTGGAAGAGGCCTATGAGGCCGGTACCCTGAAAGCGATCGGCGTCTCCAATTTTTACCCCCATGTGTTAGCTAACTTCTGCGAAACTGTCAGAATTAAACCAATGGTGAACCAGGTTGAACTGCATCCTTATTTCGCGCAGCCCGCGGCGCTGGAAGCCATGAAGCATTATCACGTTCAGCCTGAAGCGTGGGCGCCGTTAGGCGGTGGCAGACATAATCCGTATCAAGATGCATTGCTTCGGGGGATCGCCGATGCGCACCAGAAAACCATTGCGCAGGTTGTTCTGCGCTGGAACGTGCAGCGTGGCGTCACGGTGATCCCTAAATCCACCCGCCAGGAGCGCATTGAAGAAAATTTTGCTATCTGGGATTTCGTATTAACAGATAACGAAATGGCGCAAATCAGCGCCCTGGATTTAGGCTATGTTGGCGAAGCGGTAAAACACTTCAACCCTGAGTTCGTTCGCGGATGTCTGGGGGTGAAAATCCACGACTGATTGCGGCATCGGCTGATTCGATATCCATCTCCTCGCCTGCGCTGCGGCGACGGGTTCAGTATGCTGGTTAGCGCCCACGCGTTTGCCGCGATGGTTGTCAATGCGGTAGTCGATCGTCACGGGCAGTTGACTGGTGACAGTTGATCCTCTGGCCGGTGACATGTCGGTTGGATGCTTCCGTCGCAGTGGCCTTTAAAGCGGCAGTCTCCCGGGAAATATTCGCTACCAATGACCGGGTGACGCTGCGCTTTATTGATGCGGGAGAGGTCTTTCCGGCCGAGCGCCTGGCGCTGGCGCGTGGCGATGAGCGCTTCGATGTCGATCCGTTAGCGGAAAGCGGCAGAGGTTTGCGGCTTATTCTGCGCGCGGTGGACTATTTTAATGTGGAAACCCGCGCCGGGGAGAATGTGACGACCCTGATAAAAGCGTTGCCGGATGCCGTTCTTCGCCATTCCACCGACGATCGCGTCAGGTGAAGGAACAGAGCTTGCCCCCAGGTGAATCCCCGGGGGAATTTTCCCGCCCGCGTTCACCCTCTTCATCCGTCTTATGGCTGGGCCTGAGCGGTGGACAGCGCGCCCAGGTGATAAGGGCGAAGAGTATCTAACGTCATCATGGCTGATTTGCAGAAAATGCATTTCGCACCAAAAGGGTTTTTTTCAGTGACGTCAAACTGGGACGTTCTGTACTGGGAGCCATGGCAGCATGGGCATCTAAAATGGATATGTTCGATCATAATGTAAACCTTGTATGGGTGATGTTCTGTTGAAAAGACAATGGTCGTTTTCAGGAAAATTAACGCGGCTGATTTTAGTTGGTGGTAAGCCGGGTTTTGTGTCAGATGGCGGACTTTTTAAGGAGTCGACAAGGATCTGACAGGGCCTGTTTACAGAAAAAGCAAACTACTAACGGGACTGCTCAAAGGAAGGTGGTATCAGGGATAACGCCTGGAGATGAGAACACGTACTCAGATAATAACTTTTTGTCTGGTAAATCGACTCAACGATTAACGCACGTGCCGTGAATAATAGCAAACGTTATTTTAGCCTTCCGGATGCCTGCTGCGCCAGGGGAGGCTTCATCAGCGCCGTCACCCAGTCGATAAATACCTGTACCCGGGCAGAGAGCTGCCGATTACTGGGATAGAGCAGGGAGAGCGGGAGCGGCGCAGGGCGAAAATCGGCCAGCACTTCCGTTAACGCGCCCGACGCCAGATCGGCCTCAAGGCGGGGCAAGGGGGCCTGATACAGGCCAAAGCCAAGCCTTGCCGCTTCGGCGCCAACGTCGGCATCGGAAGTCAGCAACCGACAGGGCAAACTGACCTCGCTCTGACGGCCATCCTGGGTAAAGCTCAGCGGCAAGGTACGTTGCGTGCGCGATGAAACAAACCCGATCATCACGTGGCCCGTCAGTCCTTCAATCGTATGCGGGGTGCCGTACCGGGCGAGATAGGTCGGGCTGGCGCAGGTGATCTCCTGCAACCCGGCGAGCGGCCGGCAGATCATCTCGCTGTCGCGGAGATGGCCGCCGCGAATGACGCAGTCGACTCCCTCGCGAACCAGATCGACGTCACGCTCGCTTTCGCCGATCTGCAGCGTAATGTCCGGGTAGCGGGCGAGAAACTGCGGCAGCGCGGGCAGCAGCAGGGTCCGCGCCAGGTTGCCCGCCACGTCTACCCGAATGGTGCCGGAGATGCTCCCCCCGGCGCTGCGGTTGGCCTCCTCAAGGGCCGCCAGAATGGACACGCAGCGCTGATAATACAGCGAGCCTTCTGCCGTCGGCCGTACGTGCCGGGTGGTACGATGTAGCAGCCGCGCCCCGAGACTGACCTCCAACGCTTTAATAGCCGCGGTCGCTACTGGCCGGGAAACCCCCAGATCCGCGGCGGCGGCACTGAATGAGCCCCGTTCGACGATGCGCACAAACAAGGTCAGAGTATCAAGTTTATCCATGACATTGTTCCAGCTGGCAAAACTATCCTGTCGCCCAACGCGGTCTTATCGTCGGCATTCAGGGGCTTATAATCGCTCATGTTTTCAGCAGAGAGAAAAGGAGAAAACATGAACAATAGCGCAAAAATCGCCCTGGTGACAGGCGGCAGCCGCGGCCTGGGACGCGCGACCGTCGAAGCGCTGGCACAGCGCGGCGTAAATGTAGTACTGACCTACAAAACGCGTCTTGCCGAGGCGAACGAGGTGGTTACACGGGTTGAAGCACTGGGCGCCCGGGCGATCGCGTTGCCTTTCAGCGCTGGCGAAATCGACACCTTTGACGCATTTGTTAGCGCTTTTCAGGGCGCGCTGACGGAGCTGGACGCCGATAAATTTGATTATCTGGTCAATAATGCCGGCAACGCCAGCGGCATGGGATTTCTTAACGCCACGGAAGCGGAATTCGATGCGCTGTATCGCATCCACGTGAAGAGCGTTTTTTTCCTCAGTCAAAAACTATTGCCGCTGCTGGCCGATGGCGGGCGAATAGTGAATGTCTCGTCCGGCCTCACCCGCATCGTGATGGCGAACCGGGCGCCCTATGCGATCATGAAATCCGCGGTGGAAACCCTGACTCGCTATATGGCGTTTGAGCTGGGCAGTCGCGGGATCACGGTGAACTGCGTGGCGCCCGGCGCCATCGCCACCGATTTCAGCGGCGGGGTGGTGCGGGATAACCCGCAGGTCGCTCAGGCGGTAGCGAACATGACGGCGCTGGGCCGACCTGGCCTGCCAGAGGATATCGGGCCGATGATCGCCTCGCTGTTATCCGATGATCATCGCTGGGTGAATGCCCAGCGCATTGAGGTTTCCGGGGGAATGCGCATCTGAGCGAAGAAAACCGGGGCTGTTTTCATCCGTAGTCAATCGATATGTCAGTGGATGCCGATATAGCGCGACGCTGTGGAGAGATAAGGAAATAATGATCTGCCGCGTTGCTCGTTAAATATTAGTGATTGACCTTATTGCCTGAATGCGCAAGATTATTGTTGAATAAACAGTCAATATGCTAAATATATTTAATGCACGTATGAAAGGATTTAAGATATGGATTTTGAAAATGAACTGACCAGTAAGATCCTTGATCCCATTCACGGCACTATTCGTTTGACGACACTCGAGATTGCCTTTATCAATCACCCCCTGTTCCAGCGCTTACGCAACATTAAACAGAACTCTTTTTTATATAAGGTGTTTCCCTCTGCGGTGCACAGCCGCTTCGAACACTCTCTCGGGGTGCTGCATTTATCAAGTGAAATACTCAATAATTTACGCCTGAATGCGATACGGTATCAAAAGAAATATGATGATGGCCATGTGTTTGGTCATATCGATCAGATACCAAAACACAACATTCAGGAGTTGAGACTCGCTGCCCTGATGCATGACATCGGGCATGGGCCTGTATCCCACCAGTTTGAGAGTTTTATGCCTGGTAAGCACGAATTCTCCGATGTTCTCCCCACAGCCTACCATTCGATCATTGATGTATTAAGCAAGCCAGAACAGAAAGTTGAACATGAACAGCTTTCGCTGTTGTTCAGCCTGATGATTTATCATGATCTGAGAAAACAAGGTAAGGTCGATGACGAAATAAATATCGAAAATGTGTTAAAAATCATCGAAAAAAGATACGGTGACCAACAGATCATTGAGGAAATTAATGGAAAGGCAACAGATATCCTGCCGTTAATGACCTCGATCATCTCTTCCTGTCCGATCGATGCCGACCGGATGGATTACTTGCTCAGAGATGGCTATTTCTCCGGCGTCAAGTGTGGTATCTACGATTACAATCGCTTGTTTATGTCAATTGTCCCGGTCGAGGAACAGGGAAAATTGTACCTTGCTTACAAAGAGAGTGGGATTGATTCGATCGCTGAGTTTATTGGGGCGCGCTCCAGCCTTTTCTCGCAGGTGTATTACCATAAAACAAACCGCGCCTTTGCGACGATGTTGAGCACATTATGTGAGATTATGCAAAGCAAGGATCCACAAAATGTCATTATCGCTGACGTTACCGACCGTATCGTTGACCATAGCGATGAAAGCTTCATCGACGCGCTGAAGGAGTTTTATTTGGCGTGCAGTGATGATTATTTTTTGAATGACAAGGTTGGTGAATGGATAGATATCAGCGATACCGAGGCGGTTAATAAAAAAATACTTGATGACATTATTAACCGACACCCATGGTCGAAGGTCTATGAGGCCAAACACTCTGTGTATAAAGCTAACATCGCTGACAAGGAAAATAAGGCGTGGAAGAGTCAACTCACCGGGTTATTGACTTCTGTATTACAGCCTCATTTCAAACCACATGAATTTGCCGTTGATATTGTCTCCGACTGCGCCTTTAAAGACCTGGATAAAACCGAAGTTAAGCTTTTGGTGAAAGATCTTAAGAACCGCTACGAAATAAAACCGTTAATTGAATGTGGTGATAAGTTAAATCAGTATCAAATCATCAAATATTGCATTCGGGTATTTGTTGACCGCGATATCAAAGAACGCGTAACTCCTGAAATAATCTATAAAATCAATGAAATAGTGGTCAAGCAGATCGCGTTGCTGAATTGATGATGCCCGTCAGGGCAGCGATAAATCTTTCAGGGGCTGGTTTTTTAACCGGCCCCTGAAGATAAGCGGTAAATCGTGGCGCATCCCCGCCATCGGTATAACTTACAACAGCGCGTTTACCCGAGACTAAACACCGCGCTGAGGCATAGATTCCCGCAGGGGAGCGGGTGGCTCAACAAAAACGCCGGCTCAGTATGGTTATTCCGCCAGCAGGGCGGCGAATTTCGCCAGCCACTGTGGATGAGCCGGCCAGGCGGGGGCGGTAACCAGGTTACCGTCCACATGCGCCTGGTCGATACCAATATCCGCATAGTGCCCGCCGCTCAAACGCACTTCCGGGGCGCAGGCGGGATAGGCGCTGCAGGTGCGGCCCTGCAGAATACCGGCGGCGGCCAGCAGCTGCGGGCCGTGGCAGACGGCGGCGATAGGTTTACGCGCGGCGTCGAATGCCTGTACCAGTTTAATAACCTCCTCGTTCAGGCGCAGATACTCCGGCGCCCGGCCGCCGGGGATCACTAGCGCATCGTAGTTCTCGGCCTTTACTGCGGCGAAGTCAGCGTTCAGCGTGAAGCGATGGCCCGGCTTTTCGCTATAAGTCTGGGCGCCGTCAAAGTCATGGATTGCGGTCATGACATAGTCGCCAGCGGCTTTATCCGGGCAGACGGCATCGACCTGGTGGCCAATCATCTGCAGCGCCTGAAAAGGAACCATCGTTTCGTAATCTTCGGCATAATCGCCGACCAGCATTAGGATTTTCTTGCTCATCTTTGTGTCTCGTTGTGGGCGAAAGGTGTCTTAGATATAGCCTGGCGACTTGCAGAATGCGAACCGTTCAGGATGCCGACGACGGTGTCGTGTGCGTCTTGTAACCGGGCTCATGTTTTTTTGCTAACGACAACTTTGTCCGACATCGCGCTGTGGCTCGTTATCCGCAAAAAATCGGTTTGTGGGGAGTAAGGGGAGCAGAAGAATATTGTTACCGTTTAGATTTCGCGCCTGCACTATTAAGCGTCCGCCGCGAAGGGGCAATCGGATGGAAGCCAGATATTATCCCTCTGAGTAATTTATTGCGTTGTTACGCTAAATTTGCATAATGAGCGAATTATATTGCCCCGGTCGTCTCTATGGTTTCCTTTATTCATCCGCTTAATGTTTTAGCCCGCCTTATAGTATCCTTTGCAAACATTCCTTTGGTGCATTATTTATTGAATTTATCATTGACGGCTGTTTCATATTTTAAATATTGATATTCATGGTGCTTTTATTTTCGTGGTGAAAGGGGATGTTTATGAATAAATATAATTATTAGGTGGTTAAGTTGATCGCTAATCCATTTTTGCTTTATCATCGTCACGTTTCACATCAATATATCTTCAATAATTATTCCTTAAGGAAAGGAACTGCTATGGCTGATACGTTCCAGAATGAAGTCCCCAGGGCGCGCATTAATCTCAAATTATCTCTTCATACCGGCGGCGCGCAAAAGAAGGTCGAACTGCCGCTCAAACTGCTTACCATTGGCGATTTTAGTCATGGTAAGGAAAACCGGCCTTTATCGGAAAGAGAAAAAATCAACGTCAATAAAAATAACTTTAACAGCGTACTTTCGGAATTTAGCCCGGAAGTTAACCTCTCGGTGCCGAATACGCTGGCCGGCAATGGCGAAGAGGAGAACGTCAGACTGCGTTTTACCGACATCAAAGATTTTGAACCGGAGCAGGTTGCCCGGCAAATTCCGCAACTCCGCGCCATGCTGGCGATGCGTAATTTATTACGCGATCTCAAATCCAATCTGCTCGATAACGCCACTTTCAGAAAAGAGCTTGAGGCAATCCTGAAAGATCCGGCGCTGTCCCAGGAATTACGCGACGAAATGAGTGCGCTTGCCCCGAAATAAGTGCGGGGCAAGTCTGTTAATGGATTAACCGGGAAAATGCTAATGTCTGTTACCACAGAAAACGCCCCTGTTCAGGGGCAAACCACGCTGCAGGAAAACAGCGCGGGCGAGGGCGTTTACGCCTCGCTGTTTGAAAAAATTAATCTCACCCCGGCGTCTCGCCTCGGGGATATCAACGACTTTCTGGACGATGCCGCGCTCTCCGAGGCGCCGGCGGCGGAACGTCTCACCGCGGCGATGCAGGTGTTTATGGAACGCATCCGTCAGTCCGGCCAGCGGGTGGAAAAGCTCGACAAAACGCTGATCGACCACCATATCGCCGAGCTGGATTTCCAGATAAGCCGTCAGCTGGACGCGGTGATGCACCATCAGGAGTTTCAGCAGGTCGAATCCCTGTGGCGCGGCCTCAAACAGCTGGTGGACAACACCGACTATCGGCAGAACGTCAAAACGGAGATCCTCGACGTCGCCAAAGACGATCTGCGCCAGGACTTTGAGGACGCGCCGGAGCTTATCCAGAGCGGCCTCTACTGGCACACCTATACCGCGGAGTATGACACTCCCGGCGGCGAGCCGATCGGCTCGGTGATCTCGGCCTATGAGTTCGACGCCAGCCCGCAGGATGTGGCGCTGCTGCGCAATATCTCCCGCGTCTCTGCGGCCGCCCATATGCCGTTTATCGGCGCCGTCGGCCCGGCCTTCTTCCTGAAAGAGACCATGGAAGAGGTGGCTGCCATTAAGGATATCGGCAACTACTTCGATCGTGCGGAATATATCCGCTGGAAGGCGTTTCGCGAAACCGACGATGCCCGCTACATCGGTCTGGTGATGCCGCGCGTGCTGGGTCGTCTGCCGTACGGTCCGGACACCGTGCCGGTGCGCAGCTTCAACTATGTCGAGCAGGTGAAAGGTCCGGACCACGAAAAGTATCTCTGGACCAGCGCGGCGTTCTCCTTCGCTTCCAATATGGTGAAGAGCTTTGTCAATAACGGCTGGTGCGTGCAAATTCGCGGTCCGCAGGCCGGCGGCGCGGTGAAAGATCTGCCCATCCATCTGTACGATCTGGGCACCGGCAACCAGGTGAAAATTCCTTCCGAGGTGATGATCCCGGAAACGCGGGAGTTTGAGTTCGCCAGCCTGGGCTTTATCCCGCTGTCGTACTACAAAAATCGCGATTACGCCTGCTTCTTCTCGGCCAACTCCGCGCAGAAACCGGCGCTGTACGATACCGCCGACGCCACCGCCAACAGCCGTATCAACGCGCGTCTGCCTTATATCTTCCTGCTGTCGCGCATCGCGCACTACCTGAAGATGATCCAGCGCGAGAATATCGGCACCACCAAGGACCGGCGTCTGCTGGAGCTGGAGCTGAACACCTGGGTGCGGAGCCTGGTGACCGAAATGACCGACCCCGGCGACGAGCTGCAAGCCTCCCATCCGCTGCGCGATGCCAGCGTGGTGGTGGAAGATATCGAGGATAACCCGGGCTTCTTCCGCGTGAAGCTGTACGCGGTGCCGCACTTCCAGGTCGAGGGGATGGACGTCAATCTGTCGCTGGTTAGCCAGATGCCAAAGGCGAAGGCGTAGGTTCGGACGATGATGAAAACGGAACGTCCGTTGTGGGGCCGGGGCATTATGGTGTCGCCTCAGCATTTTCAACAGCAGGCTGCGTACGCAGCCTGGACTGCGGAAGTGATTGCCCGGATGGGTCTTAACCACCCCTGGGGAGTGGTTGAGGCGACCTTCGAACCAGAGATGCTCAAACTGGGCCGCCTGCAGGCTCACAGGCTGCAGGTCCGGTTCCAGGATGGCACGATGATTGATACGGACAATGCCGATGCGCTGCCGTCCGCGCTGTCGCTGGACGGCGCGTCCGGCGAGGCGGTGATCGTGCTGGCGCTGCCCCTGATGCAGGCGAATGGCGGCAACTGTCTGAAGCCGGAGGAGGTGGCCGAAAGGCCGGCGCGCTTCCGGCAGCGCTGGCGCGATGTCCGCAACCAGTTCGGGGATGATACCCGGCAGATTGCCGTCATACAGCCGGAGCTGACCCTCCGCTTCGCCCACCAGGACAACAGCGATTACCTGACCTGTCCGCTTGTTCGCCTGCAGCGGGACTCGCAGGGGGCCTGGCTTATCGACGAGACGTTTCTCCCGCCGCTGCTGCAGATCCAGGGCAGCCGCTGGCTGGCGACGCAGCTTGAACAGCTGCTCGTCCAGCTCCGGGCTCGTCTGACGCGCCTGATGGCCATGCGTCGCGAAAGCAATGAACGGATGGCTGATTTTGCCGTAGCCGATGTCTCTCTGTTCTGGTTGCTGAATGCGCTGAACAGCGCCGAACCGGTGCTGGGGTACTTTCTGCGTTACCGGCAAAGCCCGCCGGAACGCCTCTACCCGGAGCTGGCGCGCCTGGCTGGTAGCCTGCTGACCTTTTCGCTCACCCATCAGGCGAATGCCGTCCCGATCTATCAGCATGACCAGCTGAACGCGGTTTTTCCGCCGCTGTTTGATTTACTGAGCGACCTGCTGGAGGCGAGCCTGCCATCGCGGGTGGTGGCGATTGCGCTGGAGCATGATGTCCGGCTGCACTTCTGGCAGGCGCGTCTGCACGATGCCCGGCTGCGGGAAGGGGCTGATTACTACCTGTCGGTTCGTTCGTCGGTACCGGTCGCCCAACTGCAGGAGCAGTTTCCGCGCCAGTGCAAAGTGGGCAGTCCGGATCATGTCAAAGCCATCGTCAACTCCTCGCGGACAGGGGTGCCCCTCACGCCATTGCGTCATGTGCCAGCGGCGATCCCGCTGCGTCTGGAAAATCAGTATTTCAGCCTCGATGTGTCCCACCCTCTGGCGACGGAAATGCTGCAGAGCGGCACCTGTATGTTTTACGTGCCGGGGATGCTCGGTGAGCCTGAACTTGAACTTTTTGCGGTACTACGAACGTGAATGAGCCTAAACGCGGCAACGCCGCGTCCATTGATATTGATGCGCTGCTGCAGAACACCTGGTTGCAGGTTATCAGCCTGCGCCACGGCCCGCAGTTCCGCGATGAGGAAGGGTACACGCTATGGCAGCGCTGTATTGCTGATGTCGAGCGCGTGCAACATGAGCTGAAGGCGAGCGGGCTTGATGACGCCAGCTGTCAGCATATTCTCACCGCCCAGTGCGCGCTGCTCGATGAAGCAGTGAAAGGTCGCGGCGTGGAGGATGAGGCCTGCCTGCAGTGGTATGACATTCCGCTGCAGGGGCACTTCCTCGGCACCATGGACGCCGGCGACACCCTGTGCGAGCGGATGCGTAATGTGTTGCGTGAACCGGCGCCCAACCTGGCCGTGGTCACCTGTTTTCAGCGGGTGATGCTGCTGGGTTTTATTGGCAGCTTTCGCTCCCTCCACGACCCCGAGCGCCTGAAGCTGGTCAACGCGCTCGGTGAGCGTGTTCCTCCTTTTCAGTGCCCGGCTACCGCTCCCGTACTGGTAGAGAGTCGCGCCGGTCTGGGGATAAGCGGCTGGCTGGCCCCATGGCCGGTACGTATTGGCCTGAGCGTGGTGGTGGTACTCGCCCTGTGGTGGGGACTCAACCACTGGCTCGATCACCTGCTGCTGACCTTGTTACCGGGGGAGGTGAAATGAGCCCCGCGCAGCAGCGTGGGCTGGCGCTGTGGGCCAGTCTGCTGAGTGCGCTGGTGTGCCTGCTATTTTTGCCGGTTCCCCGCTGGGGGGCGTGGCTCATTCTGCTGGTCACGCTGGCCCTGATCATCGGGATCTGGCGCATCGCCAGTCGTCGTACCGGACGTAACGTCGCATCAACCCTGGACCCTCTCCCGGAGGGCGCTTATCGCCAGCCGGTGGTCCTCGTTTGCGGCGACCTGCCGTGTGTCTGGCCGCCAGCGTCACCGGTGCGAGTCGTCAAACAGGGCTGCTGGATCCGCGTGGAAAAGACGGAGGAGCTGCAGCAGGTCGCGCGCCAGGTATTGAGCCAGCGGCCGGAATGGGGGCCTCAGCTGTCGGTGCTGCTCTGCGTCTGCCCGCAGCGGCATGCGCAAAGCGATGCGCTGACCAGCGCTCTGCTGGCCCTGCGCTGGCAACTCAGCCAGCTGCGTCAGCAGACGGGGTATGCCGTACCGCTGGCGCTGCAGGGGCAGGTGGGCAGCGCGATGAGTCGCGACCTGTTGTGGCAGGCGGCGATACCGGGTGAAGCGGTGAAAGTCTGGCAGCCCTCCTGCGCCCCCTGTTCCGTACCGGCCTGGGTAAGCGCCGGTGGGGCGGCCGCGCTGGAGCAGCAGGTGCTGATGAACAGCCTGATGGGCTGGTTTGAACAGCACGTCCATGCCGTGTTGACGGATGAGAATACCGACCTGCCACCTCTGCCCCCTGCGGCCGTGCTGTGGGGCCTCGGGCCCTCGCTGCCTGGAAGTCTGGCATCGTCGGCCTGGACGACGTGGTTATCCCGACATAGCGGCCTGTCGCGGGTAGCTGGCTGGCAGCCTGGCGAGAGCGACACCGGGGACGCTTCAGCTTTGCCGGAATTCATCCTGCCGCAGTTACCGGCGGGACGGGGACTCACGCCACGAGGCTGGGCCTGGCGCGCGGCGCTCGCGATTTTCACCCTCGCGGCTGTCGCCGCGCTGCTCAGCAGTGGCTGGAACAATCGACAACTGCTGCAGCGCGTGGGCGTCGATATTGCCCGTTATGAGCGGATTGCGATGGATGATTATCGACCAAAAGCCAGCGCTGTCAGGGTGCTGCGTGAAGATGCCACGCTGCTCGATAGCTGGGCGCGTAACGGCGTCCCGCTGCGCCTGAGTCTGGGCTTGTATCACGGGGAGCAGATTCGCCTGCCGTTGCTGGAGGCGATTCGCGGTTACGTGCCGCCTCCGCCTCCGCCCAGGCCGGTGCAGCACGTCGCGCCGGATGTCATCCGCCTTGACAGCATGTCGCTATTCGATACCGGGAAATGGGTACTGAAGCCTGGTTCGACAAAGCGGCTGGTCAGCTCGCTGATGGACATTAAGGCCAGGCCCGGGTGGCTGATCGTGGTGGCGGGTCACACCGACAGCGTGGGTGAGGAAAAAGCCAACCAGCTATTGTCGCTGAAACGTGCGGAATCGGTCCGCGACTGGATGCGCGATACCGGCGACGTGCCGGACAGCTGCTTTGCCGTACAGGGCTATGGCGAAAGCCGACCAATTGCAACAAACGATACGCCGGAAGGCCGTGCGCTGAACCGTCGTGTCGAAATCAGTCTGGTGCCGCAGGTAGACGCCTGCCGGTTACCGGACCAACCCTCTGCGTCATCCCAGGATGATGGCGCTTCACTACACAATGGAGAGTAATTCCATGGCAATTCCTGTTTATCTTTGGCTGAAAGACGACGGCGGCGCGGACATTAAAGGGTCTGTCGACGTTCAGGATCGTGAAGGCAGTATCGAAGTGGTGGCTCAGGAGCATAACCTGTACATCCCGACCGATAACAACACTGGCAAACTGACCGGCACGCGTATTCATACGCCGTTCCTGTTCACCAAGGAGATCGACTCCTCCAGCCCCTACCTGTACAAGGCAGTGACCACTGGCCAGACCCTGAAATCCGCTGAGTTCAAGTGGTACCGAATCAACGATGCCGGCCAGGAAGTGGAGTATTTCAATACCAAACTTGAGAACGTCAAGGTGGTGAAAGTGAATCCCCTGATGCACGACATCAAAAACCCCGCCTACGAGAAGCACAACCATCTGGAACAGATTGAGCTGCGCTACGAGAAGATCACCTGGACCTATAAAGACGGCAACATCATTCACTCCGATAGCTGGAGCGAACGCGCCACCGCGTAATTGCCCGTCATAGTTCGCGCCGCTGGCGCGCAGGCGACGTTCGCTCATCCCGGCCGCATCGTTATCTTTGCGGCCGGGGATTATTGCGGGCGATCGCCTGATGCGGGCAGCGTTTCTCTGCCCGCCGTTTTTTGCTGAGCGCCTGAGATACGGGTTCTCAGCAAAGAAAAACACAATCTGTCTGCCTGACCTTGTGCGCTTGGGGTTCCTGTTCGGGAACAGCGACGGGCGGTAGCGTGTCCGGAACCAATAAGAGAGGATCTCATGGAAAATCCAGCCAGCCTGTTACGCCGTCTTAATCCCTGCTGTGCCCGCGCAATGGAGGGGGCGGCCTCCCTGTGCCAGACCCGGGCGCATGCCGAGATCCTGCCCGAGCACTGGCTGCTTAAGCTGCTGGAACAGGGGGAAGGCGATCTGACGGTGCTGGCGCGGCGCTATGAATGGGATATGGATGCGCTGTGGCAGGATCTGCTGAACTGGCTGGATAAACAGCCGCGCTCGGTACGTCATCGTCCCCAGCTCTCTGACCATACCCTGAGGCTGATGCAGGAGGCCTGGCTGATTGCCTCGCTCAGCGGCGAAGCGCAGATCCGCAGTGTTCACCTGCTGATGGCGCTGGTTGAAAAACAGAATCTGATCCAGTGCGATGGCCTGTGGCCGCTGTTAACGCTGGGCCAGCGTCAGCTGGAACGCCTGCGCCCCTTGCTTGATGCCCAGTCCGACGAACGTCCACCAGCGCAGCAGGAAGCGGCGCTGGCGCAGCCCCATGGCGGGGACGTGGAATTTGTGGGGCGTCCTGCGGGCAACGAACTGAATGCGGATGGGCTCAATCCGGCGCTGCAGAACGCGCTGGACAAATTCACTCTCGACGTCACCGCCAAAGCCAGAGACGGCCAGATTGACCCGGTGTTCGGACGCGACACGGAAATCCGCCAGATGGTGGATATTCTCTCCCGTCGGCGAAAAAACAACCCAATCCTCGTCGGTGAGCCGGGCGTGGGCAAGACCGCTCTGGTGGAAGGCCTGGCGCTGCGCATTGCCGAAGGCAACGTCCCCGACGCGCTGAAGCCAGTGTCGGTGCGCACCCTTGACCTCGGTCTGCTGCAGGCCGGCGCCGGGGTCAAAGGCGAGTTCGAGCAGCGGCTGAAAAATATCATTGAGGCGGTACAGCAGTCGCCTTCGCCGGTGCTGCTGTTTATCGACGAGGCGCACACGATCATCGGTGCGGGTAATCAGGCGGGCGGCGCGGATGCCGCCAACCTGCTGAAGCCGGCGCTGGCCCGGGGCGAACTGCGGACTATCGCCGCCACCACCTGGAGTGAATACAAGCAGTACTTCGAGCGCGACGCCGCGCTGGAGCGCCGCTTTCAGATGGTCAAGGTGGATGAGCCGGACGACGACACCGCCTGCCTGATGCTGCGCGGCCTGAAGTCCCGCTATGCCGACCACCACGGCGTGCATATCACGGATGATGCGGTGCGCGCCGCCGTGACGCTGTCACGACGCTATCTCACCGGTCGCCAGCTGCCGGACAAGGCAGTGGATTTACTCGACACCGCTTCCGCCCGCCTGCGTATGAGTTTGGATACCGTGCCTGAGCCGCTGACCCGCATGAAGGCGCAGCTCACCGCGCTGGCAATGGAGAAGCAGGCGCTGCTGGAAGATATTGCGCTGGGCAACAGCGCCCGCGGCGATCGGCTGGCGGCCATTGAGCAGGAGGAGATCCGCCTTATTCTGGCGCTGGATACCCTTGAAACTCAGTATGGTCAGGAGCTGCAGCTGACGGAAGCGCTGCTCGCCTGTCGCCGCGATATCTCCCGCCAGGCGGAAATTAGCGATCTACAAACCGCGCTTATCGCCGTCCAGCAGGGCAATCCGCTGCTCGGGCTGGACGTCGACGTCCGCACCGTGGCGACGGTGATTGCCGACTGGACCGGCGTGCCGCTCTCCTCGCTAATGAAAGATGAGCAGACGGAGCTGCTGAGTCTGGAAGAGAGTCTCGGCAAACGGGTGGTTGGCCAGCAGGCGGCCCTGAGCGCTATTGCCCGGCGCCTGCGCGCCGCGAAAACCGGCCTGACGCCGGAGAACGGTCCGCAAGGGGTGTTCCTGCTGGTCGGGCCGAGCGGCACCGGCAAAACGGAAACGGCGCTCGCCCTGGCCGATGCGCTGTTCGGCGGCGAGAAAGCGCTGATCACCATCAATCTCTCCGAGTACCAGGAGCCGCACACCGTCAGCCAGCTGAAGGGTTCTCCGCCCGGCTACGTCGGCTACGGCCAGGGCGGGATCCTGACCGAGGCGGTGCGCAAACGCCCCTACAGCGTGGTGCTGCTCGATGAGGTGGAAAAGGCCCATCGCGATGTGATGAACCTGTTCTACCAGGTCTTCGACCGGGGGGTAATGCGCGACGGCGAGGGGCGTGAAATCGACTTTCGCAACACCGTGATCCTGATGACCGCCAACCTCGGAAGCGACCTCCTGATGCAGTTGCTGGATGAACAGCCGGAGGCCAGCGAATCAGACCTGCACGAGCTGCTGCGCCCGGTGCTGCGCGGCCACTTCCAGCCGGCGCTGCTGGCCCGCTTCCAGACGGTGATTTACCGTCCGCTGCCGGCGGGAGCGCTGCGCACCATTGTCGGCATGAAGCTCGGGCAGGTAAGTCAGCGTCTGGCTTGCCATTACGGAATCAACACCACCCTCAGCGAGAGCCTGTTCGACGCGCTGACCGAGGCCTGCCTGCTGCCGGATACCGGCGCCCGTAACGTCGACAGTCTGCTCAATCAGCAGATCCTGCCGGCGCTGAGTCAGCAGCTATTGAGCCATATGGCGGCGGGGCAGAAACCGCGCCAGGTGACGCTGGGGTATCACGAAGAGGAAGGCGTCGTGATGGCGTTTGACGAGGGGACAATATCCGATGAGTAGCGTGAAATCGTTGTTGTTCAGCCATAACCACCACCTGCTTTCGGTGAAGGGATGTGAAGCCGGGCTTGATGTGCTGGCCTTCGAGGGCGATGAAGCCCTGAGCCAGCCGTTCCGCTACCGTATTGAATTCACCAGCGCAGACCATGCCATCAGCAAAGAGATGATGCTGATGAAGGCAGCCTCCCTGACGCTGCAGGCGCCGGTGGCTCAGGGCTTCGGCATCAATGTTCAGCAACCCGTGCGGGTTATCCAGGGCGTGGTGACGGGGTTTGAACGGCTCAGTACCTCCAGGGATGAAACGCACTACGCGCTGACGCTTCAGCCGCGCCTGGCGCTGCTTAATCGCTCGCACCAGAACGCCATTTACCAGGACCAGTCCGTTCCGCAGATTGTGGAAAAAATCCTCCGCGAGCGCCACGGCCTGCGCGGTCAGGATTTTCTGTTCTCGCTGACAAAAACGTATCCGCGACGCGAGCAGGTGATGCAGTACGGCGAGGATGACCTGCGCTTTATCACCCGGCTGCTGGGTGAGGTGGGGATCTGGTTTCGGTTTACCGCCGACACGCGGCTGCACATCGACGTCGCTGAGTTCTGCGACAGTCAGCAGGGCTATGAGAAGGGGCTGACGTTGCCTTCGGTCCCGCCGTCAGGGCAGCAGTCGGCCGGGGTGGACGCGGTGTGGGAGATGGCATGTCGCCACCGCGTTGTGGAGCAGCAGGTCAGTACCCGCGACTACAACTACCGCGAGGCGACGGCGGACATGAACGCGCAGGTGGATGTCACCCGCGGGGAGACCACTACCTTTGGTGAGGCTTACCACTGGGGAGATAACTACCTGACCGCCGGGAATGTCCATGACCGCCATCCGGCGCCGGAGTCCGGGGCGTTTTACGCCCGGCTTCGCCATGAGCGTTATCTTAACGGCCAGACCCGGATGCAGGCCACCACCAGCTGCCCGACGCTCTGCCCGGGACAGGTGCTGAAGGTCACCGGCGGAGAGGAGGTGGCCGGGGAGTTTGCTGATGGCGTGCTCGTCACGGCGATGCACAGCCACGCCCGGCGCGATGCCGACTTTGCGGTGGAGTTTGCCGGCATACCGGACAGCCCGGACGTCGGCTACCGGCCTGAGCCCGGCGCGCGTCCGGTGATGGCCGGGACGCTGCCGGCCCGCGTGACCAGCACCCGGGAAAACGACACCTACGGGCATATCGATAAACACGGACGCTACCGGGTGAATATGCTGTTTGACCGGGCGCGCTGGGAAACCGGGTTCGAGAGCCTGTGGGTCCGCCAGTCGCGGCCGTATGCCGGAGACACTTACGGCCTGCACCTGCCGCTGCTGGCGGGGACGGAGGTGGCGATTGGCTTTGAGGATGGTAACCCCGACCGGCCGTATATCGCGGGCGTGCTGCACGACTCGGCGCACGGCGACCACGTCACCATTCGCAATGACAAACGTAACGTCCTGCGCACCCCGGCCAACAACAAAATCCGCCTCGACGATGAGCGCGGGAAAGAGCATATCAAGCTCTCGACGGAGTACGGCGGCAAGAGCCAGCTGAATCTGGGGCACCTGGTGGACAGTGACAGGCAGCCGCGCGGCGAAGGCTTTGAGCTGAGAACCGACAGCTGGGGCGCTATCCGGGCACAGAAAGGGATATTTATCAGCGCGGACGGACAGGCGCAGGCTCAGGGGCAGGTGCTGGCGATGGAGCCGGCCCTTGCCCTGCTTTCAGCGGCATTACTGGAGATGGAATCCCTTGCCGCCAGCGCACTTCAGGCTCAGGCCCTGACAGCTGATGTCAGTCGTCAGCAAAAACTCCTGAAGCAGAAAATTGAACAACTGCATGGGGAGGTGATCCTTGGCAGTGCGCCGAAAGGAATTGCCCTGGTGAGCGGTGAAGATATGCAGTTTTCGGCCAGCGATAATCTGACTCTTACTGCAGGTAAACAGCTCGATGTTGGTGCACATAAGGACTTTACCATGGCGGTAGGTAAGCAACTGAGTCTGTTTAGTCGTGGAGGTGTCAAACTATTCAGCTCGCAAAATGATATTGATATTCAGGCTCAGGGAGGGAATATCACTACTTGGTCGACGGAGGATACGCATATTTCAAGTGGCAGAAAAATGGTCATTACAGCACAGGATGAACTGACGCTGATATGCGGTGGCGGCTATATCAAAATCACTGGTGGGAATGTTGAAATTGGCGGATCGGGCAAACTGCTGATTAAGAATTCGGGGATAAAGAAAGCAGGCGCTGGCAGTATGCAGGGTGTTATGAGGTCGTTTGAACCCTCAACATTTGATGAAAAATTTATAATCAGAAATGCGCTGACTAAAGAACCACTGCCAGGGAGAGCATACAAAATTACTATGCCAGATGGTTCAGTTGTTTCTGGTGTAACAGATGATTCTGGAGCAACGTCACTCAATTCATCTGAGGTTATCGACAATATGAACATAAGCTTGGTTAAGGCGAAATAAGATGAGATGGAGTCAATCAGACCGGAAAGTACTTACAATTATAGCTATTGTCGGTTTGCTACTGTATGTCATTTATAAAGGCTTACAGTTCCTGGCAGGGGTCAGTATGGGGGCCAGTTTTGGCGTAGGGCTGGGAGGTATGAGCGGTTCTCAGAAGGTGGAGGAATCACGAAAAGTTGAAACTGATGCTCCGCCTCAGGTTCTTTATCGCATAGATAAATATCGATACCTGACACTGGAGAACTACATATCTTGTGATAAGGGGGGGCAGGTTTATTACAATGATGCTCAGAGGGAAATAAAAACTCACTTGGGATGGGAGCACGAATTTTATGATTTCTCGTATCGCCGTGGTAATTATTTTGCGGCTTATAAAGGAACTGTTATTAATGGCGCGAATAATGGTTATCTGGCGTTCCCTGGTGCATCAACTAGACAGTATTGCGGTAGCGGAAGAACAGCGCAAGGGTGTCCAGTTTTTTTCTTTTTTTCAGCGGATTATGGTAGAACCTTTGTATATAAAATTGTAGCGGAGGAATACAGCACACCTGAGCGCTTTAGTAAGCTCAAAGTGGTAGTGGCTAATGATGGGGTTTATTTAAGAGATGAGTCTCAAAAAGAGAGTGTGTATTCTCACCCTATAGGTCTTCGCGATCTTTATTCAGTCAATAAATTAAGATTTTCTGATGGGGCTTTAATAAGTGTTTATGATGACTGGCAAAATGAAATTGCCGGGTTAGTGAAGGAGGAGTTGATAAGAAAAAAAATACCTTACGCAAATGAGTATGGGCCAGATTTTCGCATATTTGATTATATTAGAACCTTAACGCCACCGAAAACACGTCATGAAAGTAATTTAATGGTAGATGAATTATCAGAAATTCGAATGAAAATTGAAGATAAAATCTATGGTAGTAGAGTTAAATTCCCTGAAATTTCAACACAAAGTATTGATTCTAAATATACATGTAATAGAAATGTTGAGGCTAAAACCATCACGTATACGTTTGTCACAAGTGGAAAAAAGGAAGTGGTAAAAAATGAGCAATAAACCTGAGCCTATCCGTGAACTTGAATGTAAGTTTGATGATAATGGAAGTCCGTCCTGGGACTCCTTTCCTTCTCATAAAAACTGCCAGGTCAGAGGTGGGTGTGACTTACCACCTCATTTACCTGGTATTATTATACTTGTACACGGTGTTAACTCGACAGGAGAGTGGTTTTCAGTTGCGGAGAAAAAACTTTGTGAAGGCCTGAATAAAAGGCTTGGGTTAACCGGAACATCATATGAACTGGAAACCAATAAATATCTTTTTGACGATAAATTAGATGCTGTGCCTCTAATGTCCAGGGATTTACCTGATGTTAATATAAATAAATCTCCCGTAATTCGTTTTTACTGGGGGTATGCTTCGTCTAAAGGTAATGAAGATAGATACATCATACCTTTAGCTAATAAGAAAGGTGTTGATTATCATCAACTAAAAAGGGAAAATATGCCCTATGCCAATATTATGGCACAGGGTCCATTTTTCTGGGGCGGCGGACCATTCCAGAACGGTACAAACAATTTGCATTCTTTATGGAGTGAAAAAGGGTTCAAAGAGAGAGTCGGTGGAGTCAAAGTTCAGTGGTTTAATGAGGATAAGGATCGCCTGTTAACCAATGCGCCACCGCGTAAATACTATGCCCATGCAGCCAAACGCCTTGCAGACATGGTTGACAGTATCCGTAATAAATATCCTAAAGATACAGTCACTATTATTTCTCACAGCCAGGGTACAATGATTGCAATGGCAGCGGTAGCGATAGCTAAGAACGCACCTGATGCATTATTTTTACTTAACTCACCCTACGCATTGGATCACAACGACCTTAATGGCGCGTCACTTCCGGCAGATGAGTGTATTTCGCCAGAAGGACGGCAGAATACGCTATCTGCCATCATTGACAAGGTGGCCTGCAGAAAAAATCATTTGTCATCTCTTGGCTATGAAGGGCTTTGTGTCGGACAGACGGCAGATAAAAAGAACTGGCGACCTGATGTTGCACTTGTTGGGGAAAATGGAGATGGTCTTGCTGAGCGAGATAATCACGGGCGCACTTACATCTACTTCTGCCCTCATGATCGTGTTATGGGGTCACGCCCGCTACGCTCAATTGGCTGGCAGGGATTACCTAATGATTCACAGGGGCAGCCCCATCCACTGCTGAAAAAGCATCAGGGATATTTATTTCAGCGTATGCTGGCGCGCAGTACTCCATGTGGCGAAACTCCTAATCCCGTGACACCGTTTGCAAAATTGCCGGATGGAAAACCATTCTGGGACGACAAAGGCGATAAATATCAAAGCAGTAGTTTCACCTATCCCGACCCTCCGGAATGGCAAACAGTTTTTATTAATGCGGAAATGGTGCCTGAACCTATAGAGGCTGCAAAATTAGCTGATTTTGACGAATCACGCGTTGGAGCGGAGCATGACGACAGAGAGATAGATGGCTGGGGTGAAATTAACCCGGACAAAAAAAGTAAAAACGACAATACCTATGACAACTATATCAATCTTTACCCCGATCAGGATATTGTGACTGGTTTTAAAAATACAGGTACGGAATCCGAACCAAGAATGGTTCCCGTAACACGTAAGGAGACATTTGAAGAAAAGGATCTTCGCCTGAGGACCTATGTTTCTCAGCCCACGGATCACAGCACACTGCCAATGCGTGCTGATTTCATGTCTAAGGTGGTCGCATATGACTTACCCATTGGATACTGTGATGCAACCTGGGATAAAGAATTTATGGCTGATTTACGGCGAAAAGCTGACTGGACTCAGGGGGAGGATCCGTATCTCTTCACTGGAATACCTGACAATGTGCCTGAGCCTGATATAATTAGTCGTGAAACTGTTACTGATAAATTTAATAAGGAGAAATATAAATTACCCATGTACAGATCTGTCAATAAGGCATAAACAAGTATTATTAAGACATTCAGTTTAATAAACGTGATGAATATCAAAATATATATTTAAGGTCTTATTTTTAACCAAAGGAATGGCAAGTGGGTAAATATATCGTTGTAATAGGGGATGCTACTTCACATGGTGGTATAGTAACTTCAGCTTCGTCCAGTTTTGAAATATCGGGAAAAAATGTCGCCCTCCTGAACGATACTGTATCCTGCCCGTATCATGGTACAAATAACATCATTGAGTGTGATTTTTCTGCCTATGAAGAAAACGGCCGTGGAGTTGTTATCCATCATTGTAAAACACAGTGCGGAGCTGTGGTTATTGCCAGTTTACAGGATATGGAGATCGGATAATGGGATGGTCTCTACCGGTTATTCCAAAGAAAAACAGCGCCCAACAGTGGTCGCCTTGGTTATGCCTCTTGATTGTTTTATTAGGTTTTGTTCTGTCGCTAATTATTGCAGTGTTGGACTCTCCGGAAAACAGATTTCTTTCTTTTAGTAGTGGTTATTGGCTGCCAATGATACTACAAACTACTATCGGATGTTTTACTGTAGTCACCTTCTACACGTTCTGGTGGGAGGTTCAAGCTTTTGCTGTTTGGCGTTGGAATTCCTGGAGACATAATACGAATCTTCTGTGGTTCAGAAGAGCACACAAGCACCACTTTGTAAGCTTCCATTGTATAATACCAGCCAACTCTCAATTGCTCCCTAAAATCGCTGGTGTATCGTCGGAAAGCATTGATGAAAAACCGCCGCTGACACTGCTTCCTGGCGAGCCACTAACGCCGGGTATTTCGCGTTTTGAACAACTATGTCGATTACTGTTTGTCAGTATCCCACAGAGGCTTCTTGATAAGCATTCGGGTAATTTAACGGTGATGTTACTTACCTCTTCTAGCGAAAAAGAAGCGGAACAGCGGGCATTTCGACGACTCTGGGATAGCGAAAAACTCTCTGGTTTACCTTATACATTGGTGCTCCCGAAAGAGTTCGCCTTTAAAGACTGGAACCAGTGTGTATCTACTACATGCGGCAACATTCTGGTGCTGGCGATGCATTATCGGCAGCCTAATGAGTCATTCCCAGAGTTTGCAAGCGTTTTACTGCTTAAACCATCATCTTTAGTTAAGCAAGGTGAATATAATTTTACCCCCAAAATATTCCATGCAATGCCCCTTCGTGGTGATGCCATGGAGAGTGAATTAATTGAATGGCGTGATATGGGGCAACAACCATCAGATCAAAGATATTTAGTCTGGCATAGTGGATTAAACATTACGGTCCGACAAGAATTGGGTAGAGTTTTAAATACACTACCATTACCACTGATTGATAATATCGGAGTTGGGGGAGTAATTGATTTTGACAAGGAATTTGGCGTTTATAAAAGGCTTGCAGGATGGCTGATGATTGCGTCAGCTTGCGAAATGACACGTTATGGCCCAGCAACACATTTACTTTTGTGCGAAAATGAGAATGAGGGTTGGGCTGTGACAATAGGAAAGAGTTGTCCGGTGATTTCTCCCCAATTAAGAGAATTTTATTTACCCCCATTTCCTGCTGGAACAGTTATGATGGCGTTGTTGTTTAGTGTTAGTATTTTCGGTTTGATAGCAAATTGTTCACCCTCGATTGCATTTTCCTGGTCTGGCATGGTGATATTTTCATTTCTTCTTGTAGTATCTTTTTCTTTTATAGCCATTCTTACGCGCAATGTAATTTCAAAACTGCTGTATCCTCGTTTTGTTAAGGCTGTCAGAGAGCCCAAAAAGGAAAGGTTGGAATGAGAAAAAACATACGATTGGTAGGTTTTGGTCTCCTGATTTTGGTTATCTTGTTCCTGATTGTTTTATTAATTTCTCAGACAAATAAAATCCCTGCTGTTATTGAGGGATATACCACTTGGTTAAAGATAGGCGCGATTATAGGAATATCTTGCATTTCCTGCATAACAGCTCAGTTCGTCTTATCTGAGAGGCATATTGAAACACCATTTACCCCTGATGATGAGAACTATGTCAACGAGATGTATTATGCGACGGCAGAGAACAACAATGAATTAAAAAAATATCTTCAGCACCGCTATAGTTTCTTTTGGCACCGCAAAGTCCGCCTGCTGCTGGTTACCGGCGACGAGGCGGCAATCGAACAACTGGTGCCTGGTCTGCGCCAGCAGCGCTGGCTGGAGGGCCAGCGTACCGTTCTGATTTACGGCGGCAGTCTGCTCTCCGAGCCCGACAGTGAGCAATATGCCGCGCTGCGCAAGCTGCGCCGTGACCGTCCTCTGGACGGGATTGTGCGGGTGATGCCGTCGTCTCTGACCCTGACGCCGCAGATAAGCGAGAGCGACCTGCGTGGGCTGGAAAAAATCAGCGAACTGCTGGGCTATGCCGCCCCGGTCTGGTTATGGAAACTGTGCGACAGTGAGTGGCCGCAGGCTGACCGCGCGGTGCAGGCGGTAGGGGTTAGCTTCCCGTTGCGCGCCACTGAGGAAGATGTCGCCCGTCAGCTTGCGCAGATGCTGCCCACGCTACGGGAGCAGGGGATGCACCAGATCGCAGCAGATACCCGCCACGACTTCCTGCTGCGTCTGGGGCAGCAGCTTATCGACGGGGAGATCGCACAATGGCGCTGGCAGCTGGCGCCGTGGCTGACCGCCTCGCGGCAGCGACTTGCGCTGCGAGGCCTGATGTTTAGCCTGCCAGAGCCTCGTACCGTAGATCCGTATCAGGAAGCTGATGCCCTGCCTGCGAGCCAGCCTCACCTCCTGACGCTGCCCGCCACCTGGCAGGGGATCGTCGATGACTGCCGCCGTTTACGCGGGCATCACGTGGGAATGGCATGGGAGCGGGGCCTGGCGTGCGGTCTGCTGGCCATCTTCGGCCTGTGGGCGGCGGGACTGCTGCTCTCCTTTGCCCTCAATTACAGTCAGATTGCTTCGGTAGCGGGAAAAGCCCGCGACCTGGTGGCCCACCCCTCCGTTTCTGACTATCAACTGACGGCCCTCCATGCCCTGCGCAATGAGGCCGGCCGTCTCGTGCACGATGGGCAGAAGGGAGCACCCTGGTATCGGCGCTTTGGTCTGGACCATCATCAGCAACTATTAAACGCCGTCCTGCCCTGGTACGGTGTGGCGAATCATCGCCTGATACGTGACCCGGCCAATGCCGCGTTGCAGCAGGCGCTCAGCGCGCTGGTCAACTCCGCCCCCAATAGCGACCAACGAGCCAGGCTGGCGAAACCGGGCTATGACCAGCTGAAAGCCTGGCTGATGATGGCTCGTCCGGATAAAGCCGATGGCGCATTTTTCGCGCAGACCATGAAAACGGTCCAGCCGACGCGAATGGGGATCTCGACCGGTCTGTGGCAAAGTCTGGCGCCGGATTTGTGGGCCTTTTATCTCTCCCTGCTGCCCGAGCGGCCAGAGTGGAAGATCATCCCGGATGCGCAACGGGTGAGTCAGAGCCGTCAGGTTCTGTTGCAGCAGCTAGGTCGCCGCAATGCCGAAAGCACCTTATATGAGAACATGCTCAAATCCGTGCGTCGTAATTTTGCCGATGTGTCGCTGGAAGACATGACCAGTGGCACCGACGCGCGCCGCCTGTTTACCACCGATGAAGTGGTCCCGGTGATGTTTACCCGCCAGGCATGGGAAGGCGGCATTCAGCAGGCCATTGATAAGGCAGCCAGCTCGCGCCGGGAGGAAATCGACTGGGTGCTGAGCGATTCGCGCAAAACGGTGTTGACAGACCTGTCGCCGGAGGCGCTGAAAGCGCGTCTGACCCGACGCTACTTCACCGATTTCGCCGGCAGCTGGCTGAATTTTCTCAACAGTCTGCGACTTAATCCGGCGACCAATATCGCCGATGTTACCGACCAGCTCACGCTGATTAGCGATGTCCGCCAGTCGCCGCTGATTGCCCTGATGAATACCCTTGCCTGGCAGGGGCAGGCGGGGCAACAAAGGGAGGGGCTGTCGGACAGCCTTATTAAATCGGCCAAAGATCTGGTGGGCGGGAAAGACAAGCCGGTCATCGACCAGTCGGCCGCCGGCCCGCAGGGGCCTCTGGATGACACGTTCGGCCCACTGCTCCAGCTGATGGGGAAAAACACGGGCAGCAACGTCATGTCGGCCGATAGCACCCTGAGCCTGCAAACCTATCTGACCCGTATCACCCGCGTGCGCCTGCGCCTGCAGCAGGTTGCGAATGCCTCCGATCCGCAGGAAATGATGCAGGTCCTGGCGCAGACCGTCTTCCAGGGAAAAAGCGTCGACCTGACCGACACGCAACAGTACGGTAGCCTGATTTCGGCAAGCCTTGGCGAAGAGTGGAGTGGCTTCGGCAACACTCTGTTTGTGCAACCGCTGACCCAGGCATGGGAAACCGTGCTTCTGCCGTCGGCGGCCAGTCTGAATGACAAATGGCGCCGATCGGTGGTCGCCAACTGGCACACCGCCTTTGACGGACGCTTTCCGTTTGCCGCCAGCAAAAGCGACGCCTCCCTGCCGATGCTGGCTGAGTTTGTGCGCAAAGACAGCGGGCGAATCGAACGTTTTCTCACGACGGAGCTGAACGGTGTCCTGCATAAAGAAGGCAGTCAGTGGGTGCCGGATAAGGTCAACAGTCACGGCCTGGTCTTTAATCCGGCCTTTCTGCGCGCGATCAATCAGCTAAGCCAGCTGTCCGACATTCTTTTCACCGACGGCAGCCAGGGGATCAGCTTTGAGTTACAGGCCAGGCCTGCCCCGGAGGTTGTCGAGACACAGCTGACGATAGACGGCCAAAAGCTGCGCTATTTCAATCAGATGGCCGACTGGCAGACTTTCCGCTGGCCGGGGGAGACGTATAAACCCGGCACTCTGCTGACCTGGACCACCGTCAATGCGGGCACGCGTCTGTTCGGTGACTACAGCGGTACCTGGGGCTTTATTCGCTGGCTGGAGCAGGGTAAACGCCATCCGCTGGATCGCAGCCAGTGGATGATGAGCTTCTCCGCTCCGGATGGCCGCACCCTGCAGTGGGTATTGCGCTCCCAGCTTGGGAGCGGCCCGCTGGCGCTTCTGGCGCTGCGCGGATTGACCCTGCCGGATCAGATTTTCACTGTCGATGCGGCTGAGAGCGCACAGGCCCTGACGACGGGGGTAGGGAATAGTGACATGGATGAGATGGAATAATGAGCATTTTACAAAATTTGGTTGCCGCCAGTCAGTTGGATGAAAGCGCACTGCGCCAGCAGGCCCGGTCACGCCAGGCGCAGTGGCAGTCCTGGCTTGCGCCAATCAGTGATAGCCAGCCCACCGGGAGCGATCCGGGCTATGACGATGGTTTTCAGCGTATCCGCGAGGAGGTCAATAAGATCTCCGGTGTCGATACTGAACTGATTTGCCAGCTGGCAGAAAAACTGCTGACTCAGACCTGCAAGGATCTGCGCGTGATCACCTTTTACGTGTGGGCGCGTCTGCAGCAGGATGGTGAAACCGGTCTGGCGGAGGGCGTTACGCTGCTGGCGGCAATGCTTGAGCGGTTTGGGGCTATGCTCCATCCCCAGCGTGAACGTAGCTGTAAATCAGCGCTGGAATGGCTTGGCAGTCGCCGGATGTCGGACAGCCTGTCTCTTTATCCGGAAGTCGACATGACCACTATGCAGGTCATTATCGGGGCGTTATTGCTGGCGGAAGCCACTTTTTCCGGCTTGGCTGAAGCATCTCGCCCCGATCTTTCCGGGCTATATCAGATACTGGAGAACCGCCTGGTGCAAAGCGGCGGAGCCCACAGTCTGGTGCCGCAGACCAGCCGCGAAGAACACGATCTGCTACCCCAACATACGGACACCGCACCGGTAATGCATACCGTCACGTCAGGTCGTGATTTGCTCGATCAGGCTAAGGTGCTGGCGAAATATCTGCGTGAGTGTCCCGGCGGATGGCTGGCAGGTCATCATCTGATGAAGAGTGTGCGTTGGGATACGTTAACGGAGTTACCGCCGCTGGATGCCTCCGGCCGGACACGGCTATTGCCTCCCAAGCCTGAGAGTAAAGCCCATCTTAAGCGGTTGTATTTACAGAAAAGCTGGTCGGAACTGCTGGAGCATACGGACACGCTGTTGGCGCAAGGCGTCAACCATCTGTGGCTGGATGTGCAGTGGTACGCCTGGCAGGCGTTGCTGAAACTGGATGCTGACAGTGTACGGGCCGATATCCTGTGCCGGGATATGAAAGGGCTATTGGCTCGTCTGCCGGGGCTGGAAACCCTGGCGTTTAACGATGGTACGCCATTCGCCGATGAAGTGACGCTCAACTGGCTTAACGAACGTGTCCTGGATGAGATGGCCGGATGGCAAGATGAGCCGGTAATGGCGGCGACCAGCGCTGATGAGGTGCTGTCGCTGGAGCCAGAAGTGCTCACCCGCGCGGACGATGAAGGTATTGAGTCGGCTTTGAACTGGTTACAGGCACAGCCGGGCTATACCACCAGCCGCAATCGGTGGCTGATGCGCTTGCTGATGGCGCGAGTCAGCGAGCAGTACGGAAAAAATGAAATGGCGCTGCATCTGCTGGCGGAACTCGACAGCCTCGCCCGGGAAATGACGCTCGAACAATGGAAGCCGGAGCTTATCTTTGAGGTCAAAGCCCGCCGACTCCGGCTGCTCAGAGGCAAGGCCGGGCGCAGTGAGGCAGAAAAAAATCGCTTGCTGCCAGAAATGGAGTCATTGCTTGCCGGGCTCATCGCTCTGGATCCTGCTCGCGCCGCGGTGCTGTGCGCATAATTCACGCATCATTCACATTGCACTCCCTGCACCTGCGGTTCTCTGCATATCTGAAAGCTATTACTTCTTCTGGTGATTTATGGACGATTTAACCCTGCGTTATTACGACGCTGAAATGCGCTACCTGCTGGAAGCGGGTGAAGAGTTTGCCCGTGCTCATCCTGAGCAGGCGGCAATGCTCAATCTCGACAAAGCGGGCGCCCGCGACCCCTTTGTCGAGCGTCTGTTTGAAGGTTTTGCCTTCCTGATGGGCCGCATGCGCGAGAAACTCGATGACGATCTGCCTGAGCTGACCGAAGGCGTGGTCAGTCTGCTGTGGCCACATTATTTACGTACCATTCCCTCGATGTCGGTCGTCGAATTCACCCCCGACTGGCCGGAAATGAAAGAGCCGATGACGATGGCCAAAGGCTTTGAAGTGCTTTCCCGGCCGATCGGTGAAAAGGGCACGCGCTGCCGGTACACCACCACCAAAGCGATCGCTCTGCAGCCGTTATCCCTGGAACGCGTCCAGCTGGCCACCGATACGGATGGCCGGTCGGTGATCACGCTGCGCTTTACCTGCAGCCAGCTGACGGACTGGCGCCGGGTCGATCTCAGTCATATCCCGCTGTACTGCAACGCCGATGCGCCGCTGGCCTGCGCCATGCACGAGGCCTTTACCCTCAATGTGGCCCGGATGTGGCTGCGCATCCCCGATGAGGTGGACAGAAGGCCGCTGGACGGGTATTTCAGCGCGCTGGGATTTGGCGAGGATGACGGCCTCTGGCCTGAAGATGGCCGCAGTTTTCGCGGTTACCAGCTGCTGCTGGAGTATTTTACCTTCCGCGAAAAGTTCATGTTCATCGATCTGCGCGGGCTGGAGACGGTGGCTTTTCCGGCCGGACTGGCGTGGTTTGAAATCGACGTCGTGCTGGCGGAACGCTGGGAACATGACTTCCGCTTCAGCGAAAAGCAGCTGCGCCTGCACTGCGTGCCAGTGATCAACCTGTTTCCGCTGGAGTCCGATCCGCTGACCATCAATTCCCTGCAGACCGAATACCCGCTGCGCCCGATGCGCATGCAGGACGGCCACACCGAAATTTACACCGTCGATTCCGTGATCTCCTCACACCAGCAGGTTTACGCGCCGTTCTCAAGTTTTCGCCACAAAGGCGGCATGATGCGTCATGACGCGGCGGACTATTACTATCATACCCGGGTGCGCCGTGGCCCCTCCGGGCTGTACAACACCTGGCTTATCGTCGGCGGAGAAGCCTTTGATAATCATACCGTACCGGAAGATGAAAGCCTGTCGCTGACCCTCACCGGAACCAACGGCCAGCTGCCGCGTCGCGCGCTGCAGAGCACCGTGCTCGATACGGTGATGAAAACCACTTCCGCCAGTATTGCAGTGCGTAACCTCTGCGCGCCGACGCTGCCGTGCTATCCCCCCGCCCAGGACCGTTTTCACTGGCGGGTGCTGAGCCATCTGGGCAGCAGTTTTCTTTCCCTGATGGATAACGCGGAGGTCCTGCGCGGCACCCTGGCGCTGTATGAATGGACCGACAGCGAGATGAATCGTCGGCGTCTGGAAGCCATCCTCGACGTGAAGCACCGCGCAACAGAGCGCTTTGCACAGGGCCATCTGGTGCGCGGCGTACAGATTGAAGTCACCCTCGACAGTCACGGCTTTGCCGGACGAGGCGATATATGCCTGTTTGGCGAGATGCTTAGCCGCTTCTTCGCGCTCTACACCGACATCTACTTGTTCAACCGCCTGATTATCATTCTGCAACCAACCGGAGAACGACTGGAATGGGAAGAGAAGCACAGCCGCCGCATTCCCGGCTGACCCCGCGACTGGAGGCCGACCTGCCGCGGATCAATTTTTACCGCTTCTGCCAGCTTCTGGAAAAACGGCGTCCCGGCCAACCGCTGATGGGGGGAACCAGCCATCCGGCTGACGATCCGGTGCGTTTTTACCCGCATCCGGGAATGGGATTTCCCGCCAGCGAACTGAAAGCCGTGGAATACGATGAGGCCGATGACAGCAGGCCGCCGGTCATTCGCACCACCTTTATGGGGTTGTACGGTGTCGATTCGCCGCTCCCGACGGCATATCTCGATGATATCGCCCAGCACAGGGAAGGGCATGAAGCGCTGCAGGGCTTACTGGATATCTTCAGCCACCGGATCATGACGCAGTTTTACCGCATCTGGCGGAAATACTCCTGGCCCGCCACCTTTGAGCCCGGCGGCACCGATCGTCTCTCGCAGTCGCTACTGGGCCTGGCGGGGCTAGGCATCCCCGGCACGACGCAGCATATCGCCTCGCCGGCGTCGCGCTTTCTGGCGCTAACCGGCGTGCTGCGTCAGCCGGGCAAAACCCAGCAGGGGATCCAGGCGCTGGTCACCCTGCTGGCCCCGGAGACCACCGTCAGGGTGAGCCCGTACAGCCTGCGTCCGGTGGCGATCAGCCAGCCGCTGGGGTTTTACGGCGATGACGACTTCTTCCTGGACGGCAATACGCCGCTGGGTGACGAAGCGATGGATGCCAGCAGCCAGCTCCTCGTCGCCCTTACCACCGACAATCCCGCGGAGGCGCAGGGCTGGAAGCCTGACGGCCCGCTGTTTCGGGACTTTCTCATCCTGCTGCGGGTATACCTCGGCTGGCGATTCCGGGCCAACATCACCCTGACCGCGCCGACCCGACTGCTGGCTGTCCCGCCGCTGGGGGACGAGCCGTTCTGGCTCGGTATGAACGGCGTGCTGGGCGTGGGTGAGGGCGAGAGTGAGGACGATATTCCTCAGACCTTTACCACCGAGCTGGGTACCTATACGGGCCTGCAGCCTGCCACCTTTCTACAAGGAAACCGACGTGTTACGTATAAGTTTGACTAAAACCGCCTGTCTGCTGCCCCTGCTTGCGCTTTGCCTGAGCGGATGCGGACTCACCCAGCGAGTCTCGGAGGGAACAAAGTCTGCCTTCAACGCCGTTTTTTATAAGAAAATTAATACGCTGCATCTGGACTTTACCGCGCGCGAAGCGCTCAACACCGATGCCAGAGAGAATCACTCGCTCTCTGAACCGGTGGTGGTGCGCATCTATCAGCTTAAAGATCGCCAGACCTTTGACCGGCTGGTTTACCAGCAGCTGCTGGAGGAGGGGGATATTCTGCTCGCCGCCGATCTCCTCGCCAGTCGCGATGTGGTGATCGGTCCCGGAGGGGACGCCAGTCTCAATATGCCGCTGGAAGCGGAGGCGACGTTCGTGGCGGTTGTCGGCCTGTTCCGCCATCCGGACACACAAAGAAATACCTGGAAGCAGGTGCTGGCGCGTGAGGAATTGGATCCGGACAAGCCGCGCATTTTCACCGCCGAACACAACCAGCTACGGCTCAGGCCTGAAGCGGCGAAGTAACGTAAAAAAACAAACATTTGCGGCGGGGCCATCGCGCCAGTTCGCCCTCAACCTTCGTAACCAGCGAACGGGCGATAACCATCTTCATCCAGCCCAACCGGTTTCATCACAGCACAGGGAGATAACGTGACAGCGAGGGAACGTTTTTTTAAGAAACTGCAGCAACAGCAAAATCCGCGGCGGACAGCGGCCCTCGACGGGTCGGCCGCCGCGGATATCGCCAGGTTTCGTCAGCAGATGGCGGCGCTGGCACAGCAGATAAGTCAGTGGTTTGATGGAACCGGTATTGAGGTGGTGATTTCGACCCGCCATCTCCACGACCTGAGTACCCTTGGCCACAGCCTCAACAGCGGCATCTGCCGCTACGATATCCCGGCCATTCGTCTGCAAAACGACGAGCGCAGCGTCAATATCGTGCCGCAGCAGCTGTTGGATGGCGTGGAAAAGGGGATCGTGACCCTGAGTCTTGAGGCGCCCGACGGCGCGGGCTCCCGGGAGGTGTTTTATCTGAGCCTGGCCCCGGAGGAGGGCTGGATGATCCGCAAGGCGCACCAGTCCCCGGAAGCGCGGCTTATGCTTACCGAAGATCGCTTTTTTATGGCGGTCGACAGCCTGGCCTGAAGATCCCTGACAGGCGATGACGTCCCCGCGGCGGCGGTGCAAAGCGCGCATCGCCGCCCTGAGGTATCAGGCGCCAAACGCTCCGTCGATGGTGTGCATGGCGCCAGTGACAAACGATGCCTCCGGACCGGCCAGCCACGCCACCATTCCCGCCACCTCTTCCGGACGGCCATGGCGCTTAATGGCCATAAAGCTGTGCATCAGCTCTTTCATCGGGCCGTTCTCCGGGTTGGCGTCGGTATCAATTGGGCCGGGCTGGACGACGTTGACCGTGATGCCGCGCGGGCCAAAATCCCGCGCCAGGCCGCGCGCCAGCCCCTGCAGGGCCGATTTGCTGAGCGCATAGGCCGCCATTCCCGGCAACGGCATGCGATCGCCATTGACTGAGCCGATGACAATAATGCGCCCGCCTTCCGGCATGCGGCGCGCCGCTTCGACGGAGGCATGGTAGGGGGCGTGAATATTGATGCGGAACAGGCGATCGATGGCATCGCTGTCCTGCTCGAGAGCGTCACCGAAAAGCGCGATCCCGGCATTGACCACTAACACGTCCAGCGGGCCGCTGTCGCGGACCAGGCTTATCACCGCATCGCGATCGGCGCTGTCCGCCTGCACCGCCGTGCTGCCGGTCTCTGCCGCCAGCCGCTCGGCCGCTTCCGGCGAACCGGAATAGCTAAACACCACCGACGCGCCATCGGCGACAAAACGCCTGACGATCGCCGCGCCAATTCCCCGACTCCCGCCTAAAACCAGCACTGATTTGTTGTGAAACGCTGTCATATCCCACACCTCATGATATTGTAGTGATGATTACAATATGCTGCGGCTAAACAGGCTGTCAAGGATTAATATAGTGACCACTACAAAACAAGGGCGTACTCCGGGACGTCCCCGCCAGTTTGATGCGGAACAGGCCATTGAAACGGCGCAACGCCTCTTCCACGCGCGAGGCTACGACGCGGTGAGCGTGGCCGATCTGACCCAGGCTTTCGGCATCAACCCCCCGAGCTTTTATGCCGCTTTTGGCAGTAAGCTCGGGCTGTATACCCGCGTCCTGCAGCGCTACAGCCAGACCGGGGCCATTCCCATCGATGCCCTGCTGCGAGACGACCAGCCGGTGGCGGCGTCGCTCATCGCCGTATTGCAGGAGGCGGCTCGCCGCTATGTGGCCGATCCGGCCGCCGCCGGCTGCCTGGTGCTGGAGGGGGTACATTGTCAGGATGCTGATGCCCGGGTGGCGGCAGGCGAATGGCATGCTGCGGCAAGAGCCAAAATCCAGCAGTATATCGCCCGCCATCGCCCGCAGGACGCGCTGCGGGTGACTGACTATATGGATACGTTGATGCTTGGCCTGTCGGCGAAAGCGCGGGAAGGGGATAGTCTGCCGCGTCTTCTGGAGACCGTGCGGCTGGCAGGCCTGGCGCTGGAGCGCATCCTGCCAGCCTGAGTCGTCAGATGGTTTGTCCGCCCGACACCTCGATCCGCTGGGCGGTCACCCAGCGGTTATCGTCGCGTAGCAGGCTGGCGATCATCGGCCCAATATCCTCGGGAACGCCCACCCGTCCCAGCGCCGTCATGGCGGCAAACTGCGCGTTTACCTCTGCGTCGTCCCGCACCAGCCCACCGCCAAAATCGGTGGCGATAGCGCCGGGGGCGATGGTATTGACGGTGATGCCGCGCCCGCCCAGCTCGCGGGCCATGTACACGCTCAGCATCTCCACAGCCGCTTTGGCGGCGGCGTAGGCGGAGAAGCCAGGATAGGAGACGCGGGTCAGCCCGGAGGAAAAGTTAACGATCCGCCCGCCGTCTGCCAGCAGCGGCAGCAGGGTTTGTACGAGGAAAAATACCCCCTTAACGTGGACGTTAAACAGCCCGTCGAACTGCGCTTCGCGCGTTTCGGCCAGCGGGGCGAATTCGCCGTGCCCTGCGTTATTGATCAGGTGGTCGAAAGTGGCCCGCCCCCAGACGCTGGCCAGCGCGCTGCCGAGGCTGTCGGCGAAGGCCGGGAAGCTGGCGGTTTGCGCCATATCCAGCGGCAGGGCGATGGCCTTGCGGCCCAGGGCGCGGATGTCGGCGACCACCGCTTCCGCCTGTTCGAGACTGCCGCGGTAGGTGACGATGACATCCCCACCCTGGCGGGCGATATCCAGTGCGGTCTGACGGCCAAGGCCGCGGTTGGCGCCGGTAATAAGTGCAATTTTAGTCATGTTCGGTCCTCTCTGGTATGTGGAGTCCTTACAATAGGAGAGGCTCACCGGGCCGGGTTGCCCAATCCTTGTTATTTTTTGCCCATTTCTCTCCGTTCACTCCCTTTTGCCGGGAAATAGCGCATACTCAGGCTTTAAAACTTGCCTGAAAGGATCTTATGCGCGACGCCCTGTTCGATCTCTGCCGCCGGTTTGCCGATGCTCATGTCGATAGCAGCGGGGTGGCAGTTACCCCGGTTCCCGGTATAACTCTGGTGCGGGCCCTGCATCCTGGTGACCTGCAGGCGGCTATCGCCAGGCCGCTGGTGGCCATGCTGCTCCAGGGGCGTAAGAGCGTGACCACCGGCCTGGCCAGCTTTGACTATGGTCCGGGCGAGGCGATGGTGATCGCCGCGGATGTTCCCACTACCAGCCAGATCACCGAGGCCAGTCAGCGTTTTCCCTATTACGCGCTGGTGCTGGAGCTGGACCTGGCTATCCTGCGCGAGCTGCAGGAGGCCGGGCCGTCAGGGCCGGATGAGGCGCCCCGCGTTGGTATCGAACCGATGAACGCCGATGTGACGGATGCCGCTTACCGGCTGGCAAGGCTGTTTGATCAACCGGGGGCGCTGGCGGTGCTGGGGGAAGGTCTGCGGCGGGAGCTGCATTACTGGCTGTTGCAGAGTGTCCATGGGCCGGCCATCCGGGCGCTGGGCGCCGTAGACAGCCATTCGGCGCGGATCCGTCGGGCGGTGGCGATGTTGCGCCGGGATTTTATGCAGCCAGTCAGCGTCGACGCACTAGCCGACGCCGCCGGGATGAGCGTCTCTGTCTTTCACCGTCATTTCCGCGCTATGACCACGCTGTCGCCGCTGCAGTTTCAGAAGCAGTTACGCCTGATCCACGCCCGCCGCCTGATGCTGGCGGAAGGGATGAGTATTGCGCAGGCTGCCGGGGAGGTGGGCTATATCAGCGTGTCGCAGTTCACCCGGGAATACGCTCGCCTGTATGGCGCGCCGCCGGGCCGCGATCGTCGACGGGAAAAAATGAGCGCCTGACCTGGCGCGCGGGCTGCCGGCAGCTCATCCCTGAGCCTGACGCCGGTGCTTTAGTCCGCGATTTTCGCCGTGATATGCACTTTGTTGCCCATTCGCGCTTCAGTGATGCGATAGGTAGTCGCGCCCTCGCGGGCGGCTTGCTGGCGGATTTTGCTCTCCGCATGGTCCAGGGTATCGCCGGTGGCGGTGATGGTTCTGGCATTTGCCGCCAGGGGCAGCAGACAACTCAATACGATCAGTGGAATTAACTTGTTCATCGTCATTCTGTCCTGTGAGAGAAAATCAGCGCGCGGTCTGCAGCCAGCCGGCAATGTCCTGGGTCGGCAGCTGGTGGCGGGCATTCCAGGTGTCGCCCATCGGCCACCACACTCCATCCCCCCGGGCGAAGGCGGCGCGATAGCGCAGCATGGCGTCATCCGGGTCTGTCCGCAGCTGCTCCAGCAGGGCGGGCAGGGTGTGGACGGCTTTGCTGAACGTCTGCTGCGTTACGCGCTCCACGGTATCCGCCAACTGCCGGTAAGAGGTCGTTTCGCCGGCAACAAACACCACCTCGTTGACGATCCGCGGCTGATGCAGATAAATCGCCGTGGTCAGGCGGCCAATATCCGCCGGTGAGGTGACGGTCACCTGGGTATCCCAGCTGCCAAGGGCGTGAAGGGTTCGGTTGGATAAATTCACTACATCGAAGTCTGGTTCGAAGAGAAAGCTGGTAAACATCCCGGTGGAGACAATGACCCACTCCGTGGCCCGCTGCGCGCGCAGCAGGGTCCGGACATCGTACTGCTCGTCCCAGACCGGCTGACCGCTGCCTTTGCCTACCACATCGTAATTGACGCCAAACTGCCAGGGAAAATAGCGGGGTACCCCGGCCGCCAGCACCGCGCGGGTAATTTTCAGCTGTGTCCCCGGACCGGCGACAAATCCCATGCAGTTAATCACGGTGGTGAATCCGCGAAACTGATCGGCCAGCGTCTCCATGGCGCTACCGGCGATGTCGACGGCGAGGAAGGTGGCTCCGGCGTCGGCCAGCGCCTGATGGTTTGCCGACCGCAGCTGGCCGGCTTCATCCCAGGCCGCCGGCGAGACGATGACCGAGACCGTGCCCTGGCGCTCGATTACCGCAGGCACCAGCGCATCGAGAACGGCGGCGCCCAGTTGTCCCGCTCCAAGCACCAATACCTTTTCCGCATGATTAAAATTATCAGTTTTCATTTTAACTCCTTGCTCAGTTAAGCCTTTTGTTGACGGGCTACAGGCTCAGTGTAGGGGGACGGTCGACATTCGATAAGTACAGCGTTTCGGGTTAGACTGTTCGTAATAATGGGATAATGAGCGCCGGGGGGGGTAACGAAATGGACAAACTGGATGCCATGCAGGTCTATGTTGCGGTCGTGGATGCCCACAGCTTCGCCCGCGCGGCGGAGGTGCTCGGGCAGCCGCGCTCCACGGTATCGCGGGTGGTGAAGGAGCTGGAAGCCTGGCTCGGGGCGCAGCTTCTCCAGCGCACCACCCGCAAGCTCAGCGTGACGGCGGAGGGTCGCCGGTATTATGAGGAGTGTAAAAGGCTGCTGGCCGAGATGGCGGCGATGGAAGCCTCCTTTCCCGGGCGCTCGGCTCAGCCAGCCGGGCGGTTCAAGGTAGGGATGCCGCAATCCCTTGCCCGCCACTGCATTCTGCCGAGGATCGGCGAGTTTTTGCAGCAGTATCCCGACCTGGAGCTGATCCTCTGCTCAAGCGACAACGTGGAAGATATTATTCAGGAGGGATTCGACTGCGTGATCCGTACCGGACGGATCGAAGATTCCACCACCCTGGTGGCGCGTCCTCTGGCCCGCTACCGCTGGATGGTCCTCGCCTCGCCGGCCTGGCTCGCGGCCCACGGCCGGCCGCAGAGCATCGACGAACTGCACCAGCATCGGGCGGTGGGCTACCTTAATCACCGTACCGGGCGGACCATCGACTGGCTTTTCTCCCTCGATGAAGGCGACTGCGCGATCCGCATGCGGGAGACGCTGGTGGTCGACGATACCGATGCCTACATTCAGGCCGGCATTCAGGGGCTGGGCCTGATCCGCGTCGCCAGCTATCTGGCGCAACCTTATCTGCAGAGCGGGGCGCTGGTCGCCTGTCTGGAGCAGGCCGCTTCTGATCTCCCCTTGTCGCTGGTCTATCCGCAAAACCGCTATCTGCCGCCGGCGGTGCGCGCGTTTTATGACTGGAGCAGGCGCGTTCTGCAATCCCCGCTCAGCGAGGCCTGATGCCGGGGCATCGGCCCGGTTATTGACCGCGCATGGCCTGTTTTAACTTCGCCACCAGCCAATTCAGCGCCGGATCCTGCGCCCGCCGTTTGTGCCGCAAAATGCACAGCGTAAATTCCGGATACGCTACCGGCGGAGCGTCCGCGCGCAGCGCATACTGCGCCTGCCAGCGCTGCGCCAGCCCCTGCGGGACGGTGGCGAACAGCGGCAGGGTGGTCAGCAGCAGGGGAAAGGTGGAGAAATTCTGCGTGGCAAAGCGCACGCGCCGCGCGAGTCCCTGGCTGGCGAGCTGGCGGTCAATTTCACCGTGGCCGGTTTCGCGATAGGCCACCATCACGTGTTCCCAGGCGACAAAGTCGCTCACCGACAGCGGCCCGCGGCAGGGGATCTGCTGCGGCGACCACAGGGTGGTGACTCCCATGGTCATCACTGGCTCGCTGACCACCTCCCCGCGGCTCTGTTTGTTGACAGACACCGCGACATCAATGCGCTCCTCCTCCAGCAACTGGCGAACCTGGAAGGGGTCGGCGGCTATCGACTGCAGTGAGACTCCGGGCGCCTCCTGCATCATCCCGGGTAACAGCTGGGGCATCAGCCAGTGTTCGCTCCAGTCGCTGAGGCCGATGCGAAAAAGCTGCTGCGCGCGCGCCGGGACAAACTCCCCGGCACCAAACATCGCCGAATGCAGGTTTTCCATCAGCGGCTGCAGGTCGGTCATCAGCGCTTGCGCCCGCGGCGTCGGCAGGATGCCTCTGGCGCTGCGGACGAACAGCGGGTCGTCAAACATCTCGCGCAGCCGTTTCAGCGCCCCGCTGATAGCCGGCTGGCCAAGATGGAGCACCTCTGCGGTGCGGGTGACGCTCCCTTCGCGGTACAGCACCATCAAGACTGTCAACAGATTCAGATCGATACGACTAAAATCATTTTCAATGATTTTGTTCATTATGATAATCAATTTGAATGTGGGTTATCCCGGCAGCATAGTGAATATCACCCCGATAAATCAACCAGCGCAATGCGCGCGGAGGGAGTGATGCAAACTTACCAGACAGGCGATAGCCTGATTTTCAAAGTGCCGGAGCGCGAGATTTCCCTGCAGCCGGCGGCGCTCTATCCAGAGGCGTTCCCGGTAGCGGAGGCGGAGGCCGTTATTCAGCCGATTGCGCTGTCAATCCACAGCTGGGTGGTGCAGACCCCCTACGATCTGATTGTTATCGATACCGCCACCGGCAATGGTCGGGAGCGCGGCGGCAATCCGCTCTATCATCAACTTAACACGCCGTATCTGGAGAATCTCCGCGCCGCGGGAGTGAACCCGGAGGACGTGACCCTGGTGCTACTGACTCACCTGCATACCGACCATGTCGGATGGAATACCGTCTGGCAGGACGATCGCTGGGTGCCGCTGTTTCCCAACGCCCGCTATCTGTGCTCGGCAAAAGAGCTGTCGCGGGTGAAAAACAGCGAACGCTACCGGGCGCTGTGGCTTGACAGCCTGCTGCCGGTGATTGAGGCCGGCCAGCTGGAGACCGTCGATGTGGCGACCCGGCCGCGGGTCGGCGGACGGATCGACTTTATTCCCACCCCCGGCCACAGTCCGGACCATGCCGCGCTGGTCCTCGCCGCCGGAGATGACTACGCCTGTTTCTCCGGCGATCTTCTGCATTCCCCGATCCAGTTTGCCCATCCGCAGTGGAATTCAGCGTTCTGCGGCGATCCCCGGCAGGCGGAAGTCTCGCGACGGGAGATGATGGCGTGGGGGGCAAGCCATCATGCTCAATGGTTCACCGGGCATTTTGCCGGGCCTTCCTGCGGCTGGCTGGAGAAGGATAAGCAAGGTGACTATCGCTGGCGAGAGGCCGGGAAACAGGCTGCAGATAAGGGGAACAGTGATGAATAATGCGCAAAGCGTGTTGGTTTTTGGCGCCACCGGTCAGCAGGGCGGCTCGGTGGCGCGGGCGCTGCTGCACCGCGGCTGGCGGGTTCGGGCGCTGGTCAGGGATCCTTTCTCCGCCGGGGCCGCTGCGCTGGCGGCGCGGGGAGCCGAGCTGGTCGTGGGTACCTTTGAAGACCGGGCGGCAATGCGGTCGGCGATGGCCGGGGTCGACGGCGTCTTCAGCGTCCAGCCCAGTTCGCCGGGAGGGACGGTGACCGATGAGCAGGAGGTACGCTACGGGATAACCATCGCCGATCTCGCCGTCGAGTGCGGGGTGAAGCATCTGGTGTACAGCTCCGGCAGCGCGACGGGGGAGACGCCGACCGGCGTAGCGCATTATGACACCAAAGCGGAAATTGAACGGCATATTCGCCGCCTGCCGCTGGCGGCGACTATCGTGCGGCCCGCCACCTTTATGGAGCTGCTGGTGATGCCTGGTTTTGGCCTTGATGAAGGTCGTTTTCAATTTTTTATGTTGCCGGAGGGGAGAATGCAGGTGCTGGCGGTGGAGGATATCGGCCATCTTGTCGCGGCGGTTTTTGCCGCGCCGGCGCGGTTTGCCGGCAAGACGTTCGAGATCGCCAGCGACAGCGTGACCGGCCGTCAGCTGGAGGGGTTATTCTCCGCGGCGGCGGGACGGCCGATCCCCTATTCGCGATTTTCCGACGAGGTGCTGGCCGCCAGTCCTTTTCTGCATAAGCTGACCAGGCTGGTGGACGACGGGCGGCTGGCGGGGCACGCCGACCTCGACGCCCTGCGCCAGCTGCACCCGCAGCTGCACACCTTCGCCGGCTGGCTGGCCGGCCCCGGCCGTCCCGCCTTCGAGCGGGCGCTGACCAGCGCGGCCAGCTGGGCGTTTGATCGTTAAAGGCTGGCGTTCTGGTCACCCGCCAGGCGCGCTGTCTCGTCGGTGACCGGCCGCCGCTAGCCGACAGTCAGGATCGCGTCGGCCAGCACCGCTAAAATCCGCTCTGCGCGCGGGGCATGGGACGGTTGCTCCCGCAGCCAGGCAAGCGCGGCGATCAGATCGAACAGCTCCTCTCCGCTGAGATCTGGCCGTGCCAGCCCGGCCTGCTGCGCGCGGGTCAGTAGCGACGTACCGGCGGCGCGCAGGGCAACGCAGGCGCAGTGCAGGGCGGACTCAGGATCGTCGATGGCGCTCATCAGCGGGGCGATGATCCCGCGATGCTGATGGGTAAACGCCACGCTCTCGGCCAGCCACTCCAGCAGCGCCGCGGCAGGATCGGCGGCGAGCAGAAGCGACTCAGCCCGGGCGGTTAGCGCCGCAAAGCGGCTGCGGAGCAGGGCTTCCAGCAGGCTGTCGCGGTTGGGAAAGTGGCGGTAGAGGGTTCCCATTCCGACGCCCGCCCGGCGGGCGATATCGCGCAGCGACGCCTCGGCGCCTTGCTCCACAAAGACGTCCCGGGCCACCTCGATCAACAGGTCATAATTTTTTCTGGCATCAGCTCTCATTGGCGTTCCTTGACAATCGGAGCACTGCTCCATATATTCGGAACAGTGCTCCGTTAAATATAACGCATTTCCATATGAGGAGAAAGCGATGTCGACGCAGATGATGAAGGCCGTTCAACAGCACGCCTTTGGCGGGCCGGAAGTCCTGAGCTATGAGGATGCGCCCATGCCGGTGCTGCAGGCCGGTGAAGTACTGGTACAGGTGCACGCGGTGGGCGTGAACCCGCCGGACAGCTATCTGCGCGATGGCTAACAACAGCTGCCCCCGGAGTGGCGGCCCGAGGTCCGCTTTCCCTTGATCCTCGGGACCGATCTCTCCGGGGTGGTGGTGGCGCGGGCGGATGACGTCCGGGAGGTGGCGGTCGGCGACGAAGTGTATGCTATGGCGCGTTTTCCCGAAGGGGCGGCAGGGGGCAGCCGCGCTTACGCCGAGTACGTTAGCGTGCCGGTCAGCGACCTCGCTCGCAAACCCCTAACCCTGAGCCATCAGCAGGCTGCCGCGGTGCCGATGTCGCTCCTGACCGCCTGGCAGTTCATGATCGATCCCGGGCATGAGGTGGCGAATCCGCTGCAGCCGGGGCCGCATCGGCCGGTGCCGCTGGCGGGTAAACGCGTCCTGGTCAACGGCGCGGCAGGGGGAGTCGGTCATTTCGCCGTGCAGTTGGCGAAGTGGCAGGGCGCCGAGGTGATTGCCGTCGCCGCGGGCCGCCATGAAGCCTTTTTACGTCAGCTCGGCGCGGATAGCGTTATCGACTATACAACCACCGCAGTGGAAGAGACGGTGCGTGACCTGGACCTGGTCATTGATGCGCCGGGCGGGCCGGCCAGCGGCCGTTTTTTGCGTACCCTGCGACCCGGCGGCGCGCTGTACCCGATCTTTCCGCTCGGCTTTGCCGGGGCGGAAGAGGCGCGACAGCGCGGAGTGACGGTCTCCACCACCCAGGTACGCTCCAGCGGCGCGCAGCTCGCCCGGCTTGCCGACCTGCTGGACGCCGGGGTCATCCAGGTTGCAATTGACAGCGTTTTCCCCCTTGCGCAGGTGCAGATGGCGCATGAGCGAGCAGCGCAGGGGCATCTTGAGGGCAAAATCGTGCTGTCGGTGATGGACTCGTCAGCCGGGTAATCCCCGACGGCCAGGGTTGCGTTTTTGCTTCTCCCGGCGGCGGACTAAAACAGCGCCAGCCGGGCAAGACGGTCCAGCGCGTTGCTCAGCGCCTCGTCCCCTGCGGTCAGGCTGATGCGAATAAATCCTTCCCCCCCTGCGCCAAAACCCGTGCCCGGCGCCACCAGAATATGCGCTTCCTGCAGCAGCAGACGGGCAAACTCCTGCGAACGGTAGCCGGGCGGTACGCCGAGCCAGAGGAAGAAAGTGCCTTGTGCGTCACGCGCCGGCCAGCGCAGCGCAGCCAGTCGACGCAGAACCCACTCCCGACGTTGATGATAGACCGCCGTCAGCTGCGCAATCCGTTCGGCCGGCAGGTTGAGCGCGGCGATCGCCGCATCCTGAATCGCGCCAAACACCGTACTGTAGCTATGGGTGTGCAGCTTTTTAAACGCCCGGATAATCGAGGCGTTGCCGACCGCGAAGCCGAAGCGCCAGCCGGCCATATTAAAGGTCTTGGAAAAAGTATAGGTTTCCACTCCCCATGCTTTGGCGTCGGGCTGGGAGAAGAGGCTCAGCGGCGCATCGCTGGCCGCGCTGCCGATGGCCGCATAGGCAAAATCATGGAGGATCGGCACCTGGTGACGACGAGCAAACTGCAGCGCGCTGGCGAACAGCGCCGGCGTGGCGAGGGCGCCGGTTGGATTATGCGGATAGTTAAGCACCACCAGCCCGGCCTTGTCAGCGACTTCCCGGGGAAGATCGTTAAAATCCGGCAGGAAATGGTTCTCCGCCCTGAGCGGCAGGCCATAAAACGCCGCCTGGGACTGCAGCGCCGCCGAGCGGTAAATCGGATAGCAGGGATCGGTGGAGATGAGGTATTGCCCGGGGCTGAGCAGCGCCCGCGGGATGCCGCCTATACCGATATGCGACCCCTGAAACACGGCGACTTCGCTGTGCGGATCGAGTTCCACATCATACTGCCGGCGATAGAACCGGGCGATCGCCTCGCGGACCTGTGGTTTGCCCCAGAACGACGGGTAGCCATGGTTTTCACGACGATGAATAGCGCTCTGCAGCGAGTCAATCACTTCCGGCGGGGTGGGTTGATCCGGACTGCCGCTGGAAAGATCGATCAGCGGCAGCGCTTCGGTGTTGACCTCCGCGGCCAGTTTTTCCAGCAGGCTGAACAGATTCTCTTCCAGGGCGTCCACCAGCGGCGAAGCAGTAAAATCAGGCATAACATTCCCGGTTTAAATCACGAATAATTAACCATCTTTAAGGGATTTATAGCGGCTGGCTAAATAACAATATACGCAAAAGATTCTTGTTTTTAAGATATGTCGGTATAGCAAAAGTTAATGAGGAATTAGCAAAAGGAAATTCGGCGTTCTGGCTTACAACCCACAATCGGCTGTGATTTAATCGTTCAATATCGCCAACCCTCCAGGAAAATACCTTATGAACAAGTCAGTTGCGCGCGGGATCGCTCTCGCCCTGTTGTCGGCCACCTCTTTTTATGCCGCCGCCGACGCTCATCTTATCCGCGTCGGCTTTAACCCCGGGCCGTATAAAGAACAATTTGAGAAAGGCGTCGCGCCCTATTTATTGAGTAAAGGGTATAAAATCGAATATAAGGATTTCAGCGACGGTATTCAGGTGAATGACGCGGTAGCCCGCGGCGATATCGAAGCGAATATTATGCAGCATCCGGTATATCTGAAAGCAATTAATGAGCGGCTGGGGATCGATAACGTGGGCATTGTGCAGGTCCCCACGCCGCCGATGGGGCTGTATGGTGGGAAACTGACCACCCTGGGGACCCCGGCGGCGGGCACCGTCGTGTCGGTACCAAACCAGCCGTCAAATGAATATCGCGCGGTACTGGTGCTGGAGAGCCTTGGCTGGGTGAAAATTAAACCAGACAGCGATCCGGCCACTTTTTCGCAGCGTAACATCGTAGATAATCCTTACAAAATTGTCCTAAAAGAGATGGATAATGCCCAGCAGGTTCGCGCTCTGCCGGACGTCGACTATGGCCTGATTCAGGGCAATTTTGCCGTCTCCAGCGGTATGTCCCTGACCTCGGCCTTAAAGCTGGAAGCAGCCACCAGCCATTTTATTAATGTCGTGACCGTCGCCGGTAAAAATCAGAAGGCGCAGTTTGCCAAAGATATTATCGATGGCTACCACTCGGCCGAGTTCAAAAAATATATTCTCAGCCATCCGCAGTATGATGGTTACCTGCTGCCTGACTATTTAAAATGAATAACGCGATGATAGAATTTCGCCACGTCAGTAAAAGCTTTTCCAGGAAAGGACATCCGGTTCTGGCCTTGCAGGATATTAATCTCAGCATTGAGCGAGGCGATATTTTTGGCATTATTGGCTACAGCGGGGCAGGAAAAAGCACCTTATTACGGCTGATTAATCGTCTGGAAACACCTGGCGAGGGCGAGGTACTGTTAAACGGCGAGCCGCTACAGGACTGCAGCGGCCAGCGCCTGCAGGCCATCAAAAAAGATATCGGCATGATCTTTCAGAATTTTAATCTGCTGAATTCGAAAACCGTTTTTCATAACATCGCCATCCCGCTTATTTTACAGGGGCGCGACAAGGCCTTTATCCAGGCGCGGGTGGCGGAACTGCTGGCGTTCGTCGATCTGAGCGACAAAATCCAAAGCTACCCTAATGAGCTGTCGGGCGGACAAAAGCAGCGGGTCGGTATTGCCCGGGCGCTGGCCACCAACCCGTCGGTCCTTCTGTGCGATGAAGCCACCTCGGCGCTCGACCCCCACACTACGGTGCAGATCTTACTGCTTTTGCAGGAGATTAATCGTCGGTATGGCATCACCATCGTACTGATCACCCATGAGATGTCGGTGATCCAGAAAATCTGTCACAAGGTGGCGGTGATGCAGGCGGGCCGTATCGTTGAACAGGGGGCGGTTTTTGATCTCTTTGCTCAGCCGCAGCATCCGGTCACTGCCAGTTTCGTGCAGTCGGTGGTGCACGACCGCCTGCCGCAGCGGGTGGCGTCGTTCCTGCAGCGCGATAACGGCGCCCGGGCTTTACGCCTCGAATTTGTCGGCGCGACGGCGCAGCAGCCGATTATTAACCACCTGATCCGCGAGTATGCTGTCGAGGTGAATATCCTGTTTGCCAGCATGTCTGAAGTTCAGGGCCGGATTCTGGGATTTATGATTGTGCAGCTCCTCGGCGAGCCTGACGAAACCGAACGCGCCATCACCCATCTGGTCGATGCAGGAGTGAAAATCACCCATGTTTGATCTTATTGATACCGCCATCACCGGCGATCAGTTTCTGCTGGCGCTGCATGACACCCTGATTATGGTCGCCGTCTCGCTGGGCTTTGGCGCGCTGATCGGCGTCCCGCTGGGGATTGTGCTGGTGGTTTGCCGTCCCGGCGGCATCGTGGCCAACCCGGTGGTGCATCAGGCGCTGAATCCGCTGATTAACGTGCTGCGCTCGCTGCCGTTTATCATTTTGCTGATTGTGATCCTGCCCTTTACCAGACTGCTGGTGGGCACCACTATCGGCACCGCGGGAGCCATCGTGCCGCTGATCGTCTTTGTCGCCCCCTATATTGCCCGACTAGTGGAGAGCTCGTTGCTGGAGGTGGATGAGGGGATCCTCGAGGCCGCGGACGCCATGGGCGCAACCCCCCTGCAGACTGTCTGGCACTTTATGCTGCCGGAGGCGGCGGCATCGCTGATTCTGGCCCTTACCACGGCGACCATCGGCCTGCTTGGTGCGACCGCCATGGCAGGAACGGTGGGCGGCGGCGGAATTGGCGACCTGGCGATCACCTACGGCTATCAGCGTTTCGACGCCTTTGCCACCCTCACCACCGCCCTGGTGCTGATTGTTATTGTCCAGCTTATTCAGACGCTGGGGACCCGCCTGGCTCGCCGGCTGCGTCGCGATTAATCGCTCTACCGCGCCGGGGTTGACCCGGCTAGCGTGCGCAGACCGCGGCGAAGGCGCTGGCTACCCGCGCAATATTGCCGTGGTTGAGCCCGGCCACGCAGACCCGACCGCTGGCGATCAGATAGATGCCATGCTCTTGACGCAGAACGTCTACCTGATCGGCGCTAAAGCCGGTGTAACTGAACATGCCGCGCTGGGTCAGCAGATAGGAAAAATCCCCCGCCGGCAGGGCTGCCTGCAGGGCCTTCACCAGCGCGACGCGCATGGCGCTGATGCGGGTGCGCATGGCCTCCACTTCTTCCTGCCACAGGGCATTCAGCTCGGGATCGTTGAGCACCTGCGACACCACCTGGGCGCCAAACCCCGGCGGGCTGGAGTAGTTGCGCCGCACGGTGGCTTTCAGCTGGCCCAGCACGCGCCCGGCGATATCGGCATTGTCACAGACCACTGACAGGCCGCCAACCCGCTCGCCATACAGCGAAAATATCTTGGAAAACGAGTTGCTGACCAGCGCCGTCAGCCCGGCGCTGGCGATGGCGCGAATGGCATAGGCATCTTCATCCAGCCCGCGGCCAAAGCCCTGGTAGGCAATATCGAGGAACGGGATCAGCTCCCGGGCGATCACCACCTCAATCACCCGATCCCACTGCTCGCGGGTGAGATCGGCCCCCGTCGGGTTATGGCAGCAAGGGTGAAGCAGCACAATGCTGCGCGGCGGCAGCTGCTGGAGGGCGGCGAGCATAGCGGGGAAATTCACCCCGCGGGTGGCGCTGTCGAACCAGGGATAGGTATGTAGCTCAAAGCCGGCGCCGGCAAAGATGGCAACGTGGTTCTCCCAGGTTGGATCGCTGACCCAGACCGCGGAGTCGGGGAAGTAGCGCTTGAGGAAATCAGCGCCCACCTTTAGCGCGCCGGAGCCCCCCAGTGTCTGGATGGTGGCGATGCGTCCGGCACGCAACGCCGGATGATTGTCGCCAAACAGCAGGGTCTGGACCGCGCGGCGATAGGGCGCCAGCCCCTCCATCGGCAGATAAAGGCTGGCCTTTTGCTGCTGACTCTGCAGCCGGTCAGCGGCCTGACGGACCGCCTCCAGCTGGGGAATAATGGCCTGCTCGTTATAGTACAGCCCGATGCTGAGGTTAACTTTGTCTGCCCGGGGATCCTGTTGAAAGGCTTCCATCAGCGACAGGATAGGATCGCCCGCATAGGCGTCAACGTTCTGGAACACAGTGGTTACTCCTGAAATGACCGTCAAAGGTGAAGCCATTACACCGCGTAGCGTCCGGGACGGTGGTTCATGGCGATAATCGAATTCAAAATCACGGCGCCGAGGATAGAGACCAGTAGCATCGGCAAGCTCACTACCCACAGCGAGGCGGTGACGATGCAGGCGTCAACCACCATCTGGAATTTACCGGCGCGGATGCCGCTTTTGTCCTGCAGATAGAGGGCCAGAATATTGACGCCGCCGAGACTCGCTTTATGGCGGAACAGCACCACAAAGCCGATGCCGACCATGATGTTGCCGAAGAGGGTGGCGTAATAGGGGTTCAGGCGATCGACATGGATAAAGTAGCCGTGCAGGTCGGAGAACAGCGACACCAGTCCGACCGCGCAGAAGGTTTTCAGCGTGAAGGCGGCGCCCATCCGCCGGAAAGAGAGCCAGTAGAATGGCAGGTTAATGGCGAAGAAAACCACGCCGAACGGCAAGTGGGTGGCGTAGTGGATCAGAAAGGCCATGCCCGCCGTCCCGCCGGTCAGGGCGCCAGCCTGGCGAAAGAGGATAATGCCAAAGGAGATCATCAGCGTGCCGAACAGCAGCGCCAGGGCATCCTCCAGCCAGGTGTGGGTCAGTTTTTCAGGGGAAAGGACGTTATCCATAAATAAGCACTATCTTTTCGTTAACAAGGATAAGCTCTTGTTTGCAAAAATCGCACCAGAGGAGCGTGCCCTGGCGAGCGTTTGCGGAAAAAATACCCGTGGTTTAGCCTAACCTGTTGTTCTGACAGGAAGAGAAAATTGCACGGGGCGTGCGTTTTATGGTTTCCGAATGCGTGAATTGTGCGAACTTGCCGCTTGTCGCGCATTGTCTGGCCCCGCGTCTGCACCAGCGCAGGGCACTGTGCCCCGGTTCAGCGCAGCGGGGTCGTGCCCGGCATCAGCTGGCCGTTCTCTTTAAGGCGGTTGAGCACGACGGCGGTTTTCAGATGGGCCACCCCTTTGTTTTGCGCCAGAATATGGCTGATCAAATGGCTCAGACCGGGCAGGTCCGGGACCGTTACCCGCAGCAGATAATCGGCGTCGCCGGTGGTTTTCCAGGCGTCCAGAATGGCGTCCACTTCACTGAGCATCTGATGAAAGCTCTCCACGCATTGCGGGGTGTGATTCAGCAGACGCACCTCAATCAGGCCAAGCATCTCCTGCCCGGCTGCATCCGGCGCCAGACGCGCATGGTAGCCGAGGATAAGCTGTGCCTGTTCAAGGGCGATACGGCGGCGCGAACACTGGGAAGCGGACAGGCCGATAAGCTCGCTCAGCTCCTGATTGGTTAAACGGCCATTGGCCTGCAGCAGGGTAAGTATTTTCAGATCATAGTCGTCGATGTTGTACATAGTGGCCACTAGCGGAACGTAAAAGTGGCTACCAGCCTAACAGTTTTTTGCCTGGCGTGAAGCCTGAGCGGACGGCGGCAAACCGGATGCACCAAAACGGGTCAGGTTTATGCATCAATCCGCTCTTTTTCTCATGATCTGTGCGTTATCTGGCCAGTTTTCGCGTGTGATGCGCCAGGTCGGCGCCGACATGACCAGCTACCGGAACTGATTTGAAAAGAATATTTGAATATATTTCAATTAATTAATTTTTGTCTGACGCTGCAAGACGCTCCGCTGGCCTGAAAGTTGCTACCGGCGAACGTGACTTTTTACAGACAGGGGCAGGTCAGAGATGACAACGCAGCAAGAGCATCAGTTAAAACGCGGGTTAAAAAACCGCCACATCCAGTTGATCGCCCTCGGGGGGGCGGTCGGCACCGGACTGTTTTTAGGTATCGCGCAAACGATCCGTATGGCAGGCCCGTCGGTCCTGCTGGGGTACGCCATCGCCGGGGTAATCGCTTTCTTTATCATGCGTCAGCTTGGCGAAATGGTGGTAGAGGAGCCGGTGGCGGGGTCGTTCAGCCATTTCGCCAACCGCTACTGGGGGCCCTTCGCCGGGTTTATGTCCGGCTGGAATTACTGGGTGTTGTACGTGCTGGTAAGCATGGCGGAGCTGACGGCGGTGGGGATCTATATTCAGTACTGGTGGCCGGAGGTACCCACCTGGCTATCGGCGGCGATCTTCTTCGTGGTGATCAACGCCATCAACCTGACGCACGTCAAAGTGTATGGCGAGCTGGAGTTCTGGTTCTCGATTGTCAAAGTGGCCGCCATCATCAGCATGATCGCCTTTGGCTGCTATCTGTTATTCAGCGGTCACGGCGGCCCGGCGGCGACGGTGGCCAACCTGTGGCAGGACGGGGGATTTTTCCCTAACGGCATCACGGGCTTGGTGATGGCCATGGCGGTGATCATGTTCTCCTTCGGCGGGCTTGAGCTGGTGGGGATCACCGCGGCGGAAGCCGACGAACCGCATAAAACCATTCCCAAAGCCACCAACCAGGTGATCTACCGTATTCTGCTGTTTTACGTGGGGTCGCTGGCGGTCCTGCTGTCACTCTACCCGTGGCGGAACGTCGTGGAAGGGGGAAGCCCCTTTGTGCTGATCTTTCACGCCATTGACAGCAATATTGTGGCCAACGCCCTCAATCTGGTGGTGCTCACCGCCGCGCTGTCGGTCTACAACAGCTGCGTCTACTGCAACAGCCGGATGCTGTTCGGCCTGGCTCAGCAGGGCAACGCCCCGCGTGCGCTGCTGCGGGTGAACCACCGCGGGATCCCATTGACCGCCCTGGCGGTATCCGCCGTCGCCACGGCGCTTTGCGTGGTGATTAACTATGTGATGCCCGGGAAAGCCTTTGCCCTGCTGATGGCCCTGGTGGTGGCCGCCCTGGTCATCAACTGGGCGATGATCTGCATCACTCATCTTAAGTTCCGCCGCGCCATGCAGCGGGCGGGGAAGGTAACGGCTTTCCAGAGTTTCGCCTATCCCCTGACAAACTGGCTGTGTCTGCTGTTTCTCGCCGCGATCCTCGGGGTGATGTATCTGACCCCGGACATCCGCATCTCCGTCTGCCTGATCCCGGTATGGCTGTTGATCCTTGCTGCAGGCTATCTGCTGCGCAGGAAAAGCGCGCCGGCGCCGGTGGCGGCGCTTGAGGAGCGTTAATCTGCGACGCCCTACCTGGCGGCAGGGCGATATTATTGCGCTGAAAATATATAGCGCCAATATATAGGATGGTTTATATAATTACGATAAATGATAACTAACAATATCACGCTGAATATAAATTAGAATGTGAGGAGACCGCGCGCTTTTTATTGATCTTGCGTACCGCTTTGCTACTATCCAGCCGGCATTGAGACTGTATTTAATAATGCCTGGAAATGGAATAGTAAAAACCATAATGGAGTAGGGTATGAAGCATGTGCACAAGCTGGCCTGGATAGGCCTGTTCGTCAATATTATTATCTGTTTTGTCGCGCGAAATTTATTACTTGATGAAGGACAGCTGAACTTCCATAGTCGGGCGGACGGCGTATGGTCCTGGCTGGTGCTGGCCCTGTTTATTGCCGTGGTGGTTCAGGCGATCAGCATAATGCTGTCAGGCCGCTACCCTTATCTGGCCATCGTCCTGGCGTTTGTTGGCGGCATCGTGATGGTGCCCGCCAGCGTGATCTTTCTGGTGGGTAGTCTGTTCAGCTTGCAAACGCGGATTAACGCCGGATTTACGCCCTGGCGATCAACCACGGCAGTGGGCGAGGCTGATAACCAGCAGCTATTAACCTTTAATGCCTCAGGCTTTTATCCCCAAGGGGCGCTGGCGCTCATCGCCGGGATCATTATTTTAATGATTGGCATGGGGATAGGCGGAGTATTTATTGCCGCCGGTATTGTTGCGCTGTGCAATGGCTATCGTCTGCAAAATCGGGTGGTGATTGGCGTGAGCGGCGAGTCGATGATATTTACGCCGGGGCTTTATGCCGATACCTACGTTATTCCCTTGCGGGATGTTGCCGTAGTTGAACGCAGCAATAATGATGCGAAAGTCCGGCTGCTGATCCGTTCCAGCGGCAGAAGCTTCACGTTGCGTAAAAAACTGCTCGCCGGCGATAAGGTTAATGACGCCTTCGCCGCCATTCTGGCAAAACTGACTACCGTTTAATGCTGGCAGAATAGAGAAGCCGCCAGGCGGCGCGAGGCGTCCTGGCGGTGAAAGGTGGGGTTAGCCTGCGCGGCTACCGCACCAGCTTGTCTCTTACGAACAGCACTGCCTGTTAATCCACGTTAGTAAAATAATCGCGCGCGGCGGTCTCGACGCGTTTCGCATCCAGCCCGGTCTTCTCAGTGATCTGTTCGATAAACGATTTAAATTTTTCGCACATCACGTTACCCCCTTCCCAGTGGGCGACGTAAAATTTGCACTGATAGCGATAAAAATGGAGAGTGGTATCTCCTAACGTGTAATACATGCGCTTCTCCTGTCCGGTAGTACGGTTGCCGCGTCCACAGCGTCAGCAACCTCTTTCTCATTACGATCGATCTGCATTCTATCCTCCTCCCAATTGGCTGAAATTTCCAGCGGTGCTTTGCGCCATGGAGCAGGATAAAGCAATGTTAATCTGCGGATAGATAGTGATTTTTTCTAAGGTGGCGCAAAAGTAGCGGTTACCTGCGGGCCGCGCAGGTAACCGGAGAACAGGGCGGATTAGCGCAGCGTGTTGCGCTCGTCGTCGGACAGGTCCAGGGTCTGCACCATACCACTTTCAGCAGAGCGCACCGCCGCTTCCAGAACGGCCATCACCGCCAGCGCTTCCACCGGCGGCACCGGATTGGCGATCTGGCCCTTCAGCGCATCGCGGATCAGCATATAGTACTGGCGCTGATCGCCCTGCGGGGTAGCCTGCGCGTGGGCCTGCAGCGAGGCATCATAGATAACCAGCGGGTCGTCATCCTGGCCCCAGTCGGCGCTGCCCGGTACCACGCCCGCCAGCAGCTGGCTCTCCTGTTGGTCGGCCCGCGCTTTGATAACGCTACCTTTATCGCCGTGCACGGTGAAGCGCGACGAGCCGCCCGCGACCAGCATGCTGCAGTGCAGGATCACTTTATGCGCCGGGTAGTTTAATACCACATGCGCCCAGTCGTTGATCTCCGCCCCGTCGCGCAGGGTGGCTATGTTACCTTGCACCGACTGCGGCAAACCAAATAGCTGCAGCGCCTGGTCGATCAGGTGCGGCCCCAGGTCAAACCACAAGCCGCTGCCCGGGACGTTCTGCTCGCGCCAGCGCACGCGGACTTCCGGGCGGAAGCGGTCGAAATGCGACTCGAAATGTTTCACCGCGCCGAGGGTGCCTTGCTCAATCACCTGACGGATCCCGAGATAGTCGCTGTCCCAGCGGCGGTTATGGAAGACGGAGAGCAGACGCTGTTTCTCCTCCGCCAGGGCGATCAGCTCCCGGGCCTCCTGCATATCGAGGGTAAAGGGCTTATCCACCACCACATGTTTGCCGGCGTTCAGCGCCAGACGTGCCAGCGGGGCGTGCGTGGCGTTAGGAGAGGCGATGACCACCAGGTCAACGTCCGGATGCTGGACCGCAGCTTCCGGGGAGGCGATCACCGTGACGTCCGGCAGGTCGCGTTTGACCTTCTCTTCATCGCGGGAAGCGACGAACGCCAGGTTCAGCCCCGGCACCGAACGGATAAGCGGCGCGTGGAAGGTCTTACCGACGAATCCGTAGCCAATCAGGGCGATATTTATCGTGTTGTTACTCATCAGGTTCTCCACGTTGTTAAGCGTCAGCAATATGTACAGAGAGGGCGGGGTCATCCCCCAGCTCAGCCCAGGGACGATCAAGAAAAAGATGGTGAATGTCGCTGAGTCCGGCCACCCGCCACGGTTCGCAGCGGTTGAGTTTGGTATGGTCCGCCACCAGCCAGTGCTCGGCGCTGGCGGCCAGCATGGCGCGTTTAACGTCGGCATCAGCTTCCTGGCTGGCGCTCAGCCCCAGCCCGGCATGGAGCGCGCAGGCGCCGAGAATGGCGATATCGGCCCGGTAGCGGGTGACCAGCGACAGGGTGGCGCTGCCGGCGAACAGCCGTTGTTTACTATCCCACTGGCCGCCAAGCAGGATCAGCTGGATATCGGCACGGTCGCTGAACAGCTGAGCGATATCCAGAGAAGCCGTGATCACGGTCAACGGCCCTTTCAGCTGGGCTGCCACCGCCAACAGCGTGCTTCCGGCGTCGAGAAACAGCGTCGAGCCAGAGGGAATGCGCGCGGCGACCTGCTGACCCAGGCGCTGCTTGGTCTGGGTGAGAAGAGCGTTTCTGCCCTGGCGCGTCATGGCCGGGACGTTAAGGGCGATGGCCCCGCCGTGGCTTTTCTGCAGCACGCCCTGTTGTTCCAGGTCGCTCAGATCGCGGCGAATGGTATCGGCCGACACCTGCAGCTCTGCAACCAGTTCGCTGATGCTCAGCTGACCGGTTTCGCTAAGCCTGTCGAGAATATGTTTTTGCCTGGCGAGCTTATGCATGGCCATTGACTCCGCAAATTAACGCAATAAACAGCATAATACAGCAAGAAGTTGCAAAATAAACGGCAAAACGTCGCTCTGTATGTGTTGAATCGTGAAGAACTTGATTTCACTAAGTTTTAACGTTAAATGAGGTGAGCGCCGCGACCGGGGGCGAAAGCGCTTTTCAATGAAGCGACTAGGCCTGTATTTCCGGGTTATTAAAAGCAAGAATGCGCGCTTTCGCGTACCTTATAGAGAAGGCGCGTAATTTAGCAGATATGGATTAACGGAGGTTGAGTGGACGCGATTAAAGGCTCGGAGTTGCAGATACCGGACGCGATCTTCGCGTGGGTGCTCGACGGGCAGGGGGGCGTTAAGCCGCTCGCCGATGACGATATTATCGACAAAGACAAGCCTTGCTGGCTGCATCTCAACTATACCCATAGCGACAGCGCCGACTGGCTGGCGGCCACCCCGTTGCTGCCCAATAACGTACGCGATGCCCTGGCGGGAGAGAGCACCCGGCCGCGGGTGACGCGGATCGGTGACGGGGCGCTGATCACCCTGCGTTGTATCAACGGCAGTACCGATGAGCGGCCCGACCAGCTGGTGGCGATGCGCCTGTATATGGATGAGCGGCTGATCGTCTCCACTCGTCAGCGCAAAGTGCTGGCGCTGGACGATGTGCTGGGCGACCTGAAGGAAGGTAATGGCCCGACGGACGGCGGCAGCTGGCTGGTGGAGGTCTGCGATGCGTTGACCGATCATGCCAGCGAGTTTATCGAACAACTGCACGATCGCATTATCGACCTGGAAGACGACCTGCTCGATCAGCAGGTGCCGCCGCGGGGATTTCTCGCGCTGCTGCGTAAGCAGCTGATTGTGATGCGCCGCTATATGGCGCCGCAGCGCGACGTTTATGCCCGGCTGGCCAGCGAGCGGCTGCCGTGGATGAGTGACGATCAGCGGCGGCGAATGCAGGATATCGCCGAGCGGCTGGGGCGCGGTCTGGATGAGATCGACAGCTGTATCGCGCGGACGGCGATCATGAGCGACGAGATCGCCCAGATTATGCAGGAGTCGCTGGCGCGGCGGACCTATACCATGTCATTGATGGCGATGGTGTTTCTACCCAGCACCTTTTTAACCGGCCTGTTCGGCGTCAACCTCGGCGGGATCCCTGGCAACAGCTGGCATCTGGGGTTTAGCCTTTTCTGCTTGATGTTAGTCGTTGTCATCGGTGGTGTTGCGTGGTGGTTACATCGCAGTAAATGGCTGTAAAGAATCGCCTTTTAGCGGCTGTAGTGCCGGGAAAACCCGGCAATGTTTGAGCGAAATCAATAAACCATCTACCCATTCAGGGCAATATCTCTCTCGCAGGTGAATGCAACGTCAAGCGATGGGCGTTGCGCTCCATATTGTCTTACTTCCTTTTTTGAATTACTGCATAGCACAATTGATTCGTACGACGCCGGCTTTGTTGAGTCGGCTTTTTTTTTGCGCTCTCCGGACCAGCTTCTACCCTTACTAAGACACCCGACGGTTTCTGGCCGTTGACGCCTGCGGGTACGCCCGTATCACTCTCCGGGAGGCCTCGATGTATTACGCTTCAGAGCTGACAGCCCAGTCTATCCCTATCTCGCCCGAGCCGAACGATCCGGCTCCTTTACCCGATCCACGACCGCGTCCGCAGCCCCAGCCCGATCCGCCGCCTGACGAAGAGCCGATTAAATTGTCGCATCAGGCGCGGAGATCTGCGAGGATACGCGCCTGCAGATTGTCTGCCTTTTAATACGAGAATACATTGTGACCGCTTTTTCTACCCTGACTGTTTTACCTGCCGCCCAATTAGCCAACCTTAACGAGCTGGGTTATCTGTCGATGACCCCGGTTCAGGCCGCCGCCCTGCCGGCGATCCTCGCGGGGAAAGATGTGCGCGTGCAGGCAAAAACCGGCAGCGGAAAAACGGCCGCATTTGGGCTGGGTCTGCTGCAGCATATCGATCCGGCGCGCTTCGAGACCCAGTCGCTGGTGTTATGCCCCACCCGCGAGCTGGCCGATCAGGTCGCCGGCGAGCTGCGCCGCCTGGCGCGCTGCCTGCCGAACATCAAGATTCTGATGCTCTGCGGCGGGCAGCCCTTTGGCGCCCAGCGAGATTCCCTGCAACATGCCCCGCATATTATCGTCGCCACCCCGGGCCGTCTGCTCGATCATCTGCAGAAGGGAACGGTCTCCCTTGACGCGCTGCAGACCCTGGTGATGGACGAAGCGGACCGCATGCTCGATATGGGCTTCAGCGATGCCATTGATGAGGTGATCCGCTTCGCACCGGCTGACCGGCAGACGCTGCTGTTTTCTGCTACCTGGCCGGCGGCAATCGCGGCGATCAGCGGCCGGGTGCAGCGCAATCCGCAGACCATTGAGATCAACACTGTCGACGCGCTCCCGGCGATTGAGCAGCAGTTCTTTGAAGTTTCCCGCCACGGTAAGATTGCCCTGCTGCAGCGCCTGCTCAGCCAGCATCAGCCCGCATCCTGTGTGGTGTTCTGCAACACCAAACGCGATTGCCAGGCGGTCTGCGATGCGCTCAACGCCGCCGGGCAGAGCGCCTTGTCGCTGCATGGTGACCTTGAGCAGCGCGATCGCGATCAGACGCTGGTGCGCTTCGCTAACGGCAGCGTCCGGGTTCTGGTGGCGACCGACGTCGCTGCCCGCGGTCTGGACATCAAATCCCTGGCGCTGGTGGTGAATTTCGAGCTGGCCTGGGATCCGGAGGTGCATGTTCACCGCATCGGCCGTACCGCCCGCGCCGGTGAACAAGGGCTGGCCATCAGCTTCTGTGCGCCGGAAGAGGCGCAGCGCGCCACTATTCTGGCCGACATGCTGCAGCTTTCCCTGAACTGGCTGCCGGCGCCGACGGGCAACACCATCGCGCCGCTGACAGCGGAGATGGCGACGCTGTGTATCGACGGCGGGAAAAAGGCGAAAATGCGCCCGGGAGATGTGCTGGGAGCCCTGACCGGGGATATGGGCTTTGATGGTGCCGATATCGGCAAAATTACCGTCCACCCGGCCCACGTCTATGTGGCGATCCGCCAGAATATGGCGCAGAAGGCGTATAAGCAGTTACAAAATGGCAAGATCAAAGGTAAATCCTGCCGCGTACGACTGCTGAAGTAAGGGCAGGAGAGTGCGTCTCAGGCGGCTGCCTGAGACGCGTGAGGGTTATTTCACTTCCACCACGTTCAGACGCAGCTCATCGAGACGGGCGTCTTCTTCTTCCGGCTGCCAGCCGGCGGGCTGCAGGGGAATATCTTCCCTGTCAAACGCCAGATCGCCACCATCCACCACCTCTGAGCCGTGGGTGATACCTTTAAAATCAAACAGATTGACGTCGCTCAGGTGCGAAGGCACCACGTTCTGCATCGCGCTGAACATGGTTTCAATGCGCCCAGGATAACGCTTATCCCAGTCGCGGAGCATATCGGCGATCACCTGGCGCTGCAGGTTTGGCTGCGAACCGCACAGGTTGCACGGAATAATCGGGAAGCCTTTGGCCTGGGAGAAGCGCTCGATGTCCTTTTCGCGGCAGTAGGCCAGCGGGCGGATGACGATGTGTTTGCCGTCGTCGCTCATCAGCTTCGGCGGCATCCCTTTCATTTTGCCGCCGTAGAACATATTCAAAAACAGCGTCTGCAGGATATCGTCGCGATGATGGCCGAGGGCGATCTTGGTCGCCCCGAGCTCGGTGGCGGTACGATAGAGGATGCCGCGACGCAGGCGAGAGCACAGCGAGCAGGTGGTTTTTCCTTCCGGGATCTTCTCTTTGACGATGCCGTAGGTGTTCTCTTCGACAATCTTGTATTCAACCCCCAGCTGCTCCAGATACGCCGGCAGAATATGCTCCGGGAACCCTGGCTGCTTCTGATCGAGGTTCACCGCCACCAGCGAGAAGGAGATGGGCGCGCTTTTCTGCAGATTGCGCAGGATCTCCAGCATGGTATAGCTGTCCTTGCCGCCTGAAAGACAAACCATAATGCGGTCGCCCTCTTCAATCATATTGAAGTCGGCAATCGCCTCACCGACGTTGCGGCGCAGACGTTTCTGCAGCTTATCGATGTTGTACTTTTCTTTTTTACTGATTTCTTGGTTTTGCAGCATGTAATAGTGGCTCAATTCATAGTGTGGCATCAGAAGAGCACGCATTCTGCCAGCCGCTGAACAACGTGGCGCTGGCGCGTAGCAATTATTGAGGTTTGACAGGCAACCGTGGCGTGTATGGTACGGATTCAGGGGCGGAATGTCAGCATCTTTCCGGCACTTTCGGCAGCGAGCAGCCAGGCGGGGGCGGCTGATGCGGAAATAAAAAGCCCGCCGGGCGGCGGGCTGCGGCGTTAGCGGACCACTAGTACCGAGCACTCGGCGTGACGAACCACCGCGGCGGCGTTGGAGCCCAGCAGATAAGTTGTAATATCCGGTCGGTGCGAAGCGATGATCACCAGGTCGGCTGGCAGCGACTTGGCCAGCGCAAGGATTTTATCTTTTGGCGATCCTTCCGCGACGTGAAAATGCATCCGGTCTTCCGGGATGGAGAACTTCTTCGCGATCTCTTTCAATTGCGTTTCAGAACCCTCACGCAGCTCGTCCATGCCGGGAAGCTCAGCGGTATAGGCCATTCCCAGTGAGGCATAATAGGGCAGAGAAGGGATCACGGTGAGGAAATGCACCTCGGCGTCGTCAATCCGCGCTTCCGATTCAACGTGACTGATAATGCGTTCAGTAAATTCTTTATCAGAGATATCGATAGGGACAAGAATCATTCTGCTCATAAAACCTCCTGTTTAAGTATCCCTTCATATTGTACGGTATTAGGGCACGTTTTGTATCATGACCGCAGTCACACTTTGACATTAACGTAGCTTGCGTTCGGGAAATTTTCCTTTGATCACCCCGTCATAATACCGGCCTTTTGACACCACCTGTAAAAAATCATGAAAAATACGCGGTGGGACCCCGGTATATTGTAATGGCGGCTGGTGATAGAAATAGATTTCCAGTGTGGCGGAGGCGTCATCGTAGGCGACGGAGATAATTCGTGAAGATTTTACCGGATGGTGGTGCATGATGGACGTCCTCGGGCAAGCACTGACTGGCCATGACTATATCATTAAACGGACGGCTATTTTAGTCCGCGAGATATAGCGTTTTGTTTTATCTGCAGCGAGGCGGGAGGGGGAAAGCCCGCCGGAACCGGCGGGCAGGCGCATCAGAACTGGTAAACCAGGCCCAGGGCGACGATGTTATCGGTAGAGATACCGTTGTCTTCGTAGAATTTGTCGTTACCATCCAGCAGGTTGATTTTGTAATCAACATAGGTGGACATATTACGGTTGAAGTAATAGGTCGCGCCAACGTCCATATATTTGACCAGATCTTTATCGGCATAGCGGCCGTTATTGTACAGATCTTTGCCTTTGGACTGCAGGTAGGAGATGGCCGGACGCAGGCCGAAGTCGAACTGATACTGCGCGGTGACTTCGAAGTTTTGCGTTTTATTGGCGATACCGCCACCGTTGGTACTGCTGGTAGAGCCGTATGGCGTCATATTGCGGGTTTCAGAGTACATGGTCGCCAGGTAAATATCGTTGGCGTCGTACTTCAGGCCGGCGGTCCAGGCGTCCGCTTTGTCGCCTTTGGCGTATCGTTCGGTGTGAGTATAGTGTTGCTGGTCGCCTGTACGGTCAGACGAGGTGTAAGCTGCCGCCGCGCTGATGCCCATGCCGAAGTCGTAGGAAGTGGAGAGGCCGAAACCATCGCCATTGTCAAAGCGAACATCGCTGTCGCTGCTGCGGTTATTGGTGCCGACGTTGATATCCTGCGCGTTCTGGCCTTCGTTTTTACCCTGATACTGCAGGGCGAAGTTCAGACCCTCCACCAGACCGAAGAAATCGCTGTTACGGTAGGTTGCGACGCCGTTGGCGCGGCCTGCCATAAAGTTATCCGCATAGGTGTAGGAGTCGCCGCCGAACTCCGGCAGCATATCGGTCCAGCCTTCAACGTCGTACAGCACGCCGTAGTTACGTCCATAGTCGAAGGAGCCGTAATCGCCCACTTTAATACCGGCGAATGCCAGACGGGTCCACGCCTGATCGCTGGAGGTCTCGGTGTTGTTGGCCTGAACGTTATATTCCCACTGGCCATAGCCGGTAAGCATATCGTTGATCTGGGTTTCGCCTTTAAAGCCAAAACGTAAATAAGTTTGATCGCCGTCTTTTTTCGAGTCGCTGGAGAAATAATGCAGACCATCTACCTTGCCATAGAGATCTAATTTATTCCCGTCTTTATTATAAATTTCCGCCGCATGCGCGGCACCGGCGGCTAATAAAGCCGGAATAACGAGGGCCAGTACTTTTCTTTTCATGAAGAAATTCCTTTAACTGTTTTTATGTTTTAACTTCCGGGTGGGAAGTGAACTCATGCTAAAGGAGCGGTCTGAGATCCGGTAAGACTCAATTGTTACGATATAAGTAAAATCTAAAATAAATAATACCAATGAAATGGTGATAATTATGCTGAATGCATTTATAGATAATATACAAAATAAAAATTATACATGCCCGGGCTAATCACGTATTATTTGCGCGTTATATGCCTTTATTGTCATGCCAATAATTTATTGTTGCCGTCTCATTCTGCGGAATGATGTTGTTTATCGGTAAAACGACAAGCCCGAACGTTGTGTTCGGGCTTTTTTTATGGACAAAGGTGACGGGGCGGTTAACCTTCGCTTGGCGATTTCTCCGCTTTGCCAGCCAGCTGGGCGAGAAAGTCATAGCGCTTCTGCAGATCGGCGGCGGCGTCTTTCCATAGCTGCTCCGCCACTTCAGGCTGCTGGGCGTTCAGGCGGCGGAAACGTTGCTCATTAAGCAGCGTCTCGGCCAGCGCGTCTGATGGCGGACGGGAATCTAGCGCCAGCGGGATCTTGCCTTCATCTGCCCGACGCGGGTCGAAGCGGTAGAGCGGCCAGAAGCCGGTGGCGGTCAGCTGACGCATCTGGTCGTGGCTGAGCGCCAGATCGTAGCCATGCTCTTCGCAAGGGCTATAGGCGATGATCAGCGATGGCCCCGGATAGGCTTCCGCTTCCTGAATCGCTTTTACCGTCTGGTTCAGCTGCGCGCCCAGCGAAATTTGCGCCACATAAACATGACCGTACATCATCATGCTGACGCCCAGATCTTTACGCGCCTTGCGTTTGCCATGCTCGCCAAACTTAGTCACTGCTCCCAGCGGGGTGGCTTTTGACGCCTGCCCGCCGGTGTTGGAGTAACACTGGGTGTCCAGCACCAGAATATTGACGTTTTCCGTCAGGCTCAGTACATGGTCCAGGCCGCCGAAGCCGATATCGTAAGCCCAGCCGTCGCCGCCGATCAGCCAGACGGATTTCTCCACCAGCGCGTCGGCATCGGTCAGCAGCTCTTCAGCTCCCGCCACGCCGGCCAGCGCCTGACGCAGGGCTGCCACCTGTTCGCGGCGAACTTCCGGCGTCGCCTCGGCGTGCAGCGCCGCGTTCAGCTCTGCCGGCAGCTTGTCGGCGAATTCGCTCAGCAGGCGCAACACGCGCTGGCGATGCTGGTCGACGGTCAAGCGGAAGCCGAGCCCGAATTCAGCGTTATCCTCAAACAGCGAGTTGGCCCATGCCGGGCCGCGGCCGTTGGCGTCGGTAGTGTACGGTGTCGAGGGCAGGTTGCCGCCGTAAATGGAGGAGCAGCCGGTGGCGTTGGCAATCAGCATTCGGTCGCCGTACAGCTGGGTCAGCAGTTTGATATACGGCGTTTCGCCACAGCCCGAGCAGGCGCCGGAGTATTCAAACAGCGGGCTGATCAGCTGTGAGGTGCGAATATCAATGCGCTCCAGTTTGCTGCGGTCGATTTCCGGCAGGTTGAGGAAGTACTCGTAATTGACCTTCTCCTCTTCCACATGCTCCAGGCGGGACATCATATTGATGGCCTTGATCTCCGGGTTCTGGCGGTCTTTCGCCGGACACACTTCGACGCACAGGTTGCAGCCGGTGCAGTCTTCCGGGGCGACCTGCAGAACGTATTTCTGCCCGCGCATATCGCGGGATTTCACATCCAGCGAATGCAGGCTGGCAGGGGCGTTCTCCATCTCTTCCGGGGCGACCACTTTGGCGCGGATCGCCGAGTGCGGGCAGGCGGCGACGCAGTGGTTGCATTGAGTACACAGCGCTTCCTTCCAGATGGGGATCTCTTCGGCGATGTTGCGTTTCTCCCAGCGGGTGGTGCCCATGGGCCAGGTGCCGTCCGGCGGCAGGGCAGAGACCGGCAGCGCATCGCCGAGGCCGGCCAGCATCGCGGCGGTAACCGTTTTGACGAAATCCGGCGCGGCGTCGGAGACCACCGGCGGGCGGTTCGGACTGCTGGCGTTCACCGGCTGGAGCGGTACTTCCGCCAGTGATTCACGGGCCAGGGCCAGCGCCTGCCAGTTGCGCTCCACCAGCTCCTGACCTTTGCTGCTGTAGCTTTTGGCGATGGCTGCCTGCAGTTCCGCCAGCGCGCTATCACCCGGCAGGATCTGGGTTAAATGGAAAAAGGCCATCTGCATCACGGTATTAATGCGCGCCCCGAGGCTGCATTCGCGGGCGATCTTTGCCGCGTTGACCACGTAAAAACGCGCTTTTTTCTGATTCAGGGTGGCCTGGACTTCCTGGGGCAGGCGGGACCAGACCTCATCGGCGCTGTACGGCGTGTTGAGCAGGAAAATGCCGCCGGGCTTCAGCCGCTCGGCCATCTGGTATTTATCGATAAACTGCAGCTGGTGGCAGCCGACGAAATCAGCCTGCGAAATCAGATACGATGAACGAATCGGTTTTTCGCTGACCCGCAGATGCGAGACGGTGAGGCCGCCCGCTTTCTTCGAGTCATAGACAAAATAGCCCTGGGAGAACCATGGGGTCGAGTTGCCGATGATTTTGATGTTGTTTTTGGTGGCTGACACGCTGCCGTCGCTGCCGAGGCCGTAGAACAGGGCCTCGAGCTTGGCCTCTGCCGGCAGGGTATTTTCGCCCAGCGGCAGCGACAGGTTGGTCACGTCATCATAGATCCCGACGGTAAAGCGCGGCTTCGGCTGGGCGGCCTGCAATTCACTGAATATCGCCAGCACGCATTCCGGACCAAACTCCTTGGAGGAGAGACCGTAGCGGCCGCCGATAGTGCGCGGTAGCGTCTCGCGCTCGCCGCGGTTAAAGGCTTCCGCCAGGGCGGTCATCACGTCGAGGTAAAGCGGTTCGGCAAGCGCGCCGGGTTCTTTGGTGCGATCCAGTACGGCAACCGCGCGGGCGCTTTCCGGCAGCGCCGCCAGCAGGTGGGCGGCGGAGAACGGGCGATAGAGGCGGACTTTTAGCACGCCGACTTTCTCGCCGCGACTCAGCAACTCATCGACCACCTCTTCGCAGGTGCCGATGGCCGAGCCCATAATGACGATCACGCGCTCTGCCTGCGGGTGGCCGTAAAACTCAAACGGTTTGTACTGACGGCCGGTGGCGGCAGCGAAATCGTCCATCGCTTTCTCGACATGGTCATACACCGCGTCGTACCACGGATTGGTGGCCTCCCGGGACTGGAAGTAAGTGTCGGGGTTGGCCGAGGTTCCGCGGATCACCGGGTGTTCCGGATTGAGCGCGCGCTGGCGATGCTCAGCGATCTTATCCTGCGGCAGCAGGGCGCGAATTGTGTCATCCGCCAGCGGGGCGATTTTGTTGATTTCGTGCGAAGTACGGAAACCATCAAAGAAATGAATAAACGGCACCCGGCTTTGCAGGGTGGCGATATGCGAGATCAGCGCGAAATCCTGCGCTTCCTGGACGCTGCTGGCGCACAGCATGGCGCACCCGGTCTGGCGGACGGCCATGACATCGGAATGGTCGCCGAAGATCGACAACGCATGGGTAGCGACAGTGCGGGCGGCGACGTGCAGCACAAACGGCATCAGCTGGCCGGCCAGTTTGTACAGGGTGGGGATCATCAGCAGCAGGCCCTGCGATGAGGTAAAGGAGGTGGAGAGGGCGCCGGTCTGCAGCGCGCCATGTACGGCGCCAATGGCGCCCGCCTCCGACTGCATTTCGACCACGCGGGGAACATCGCCCCAGACGTTTTTCAGCCCATTGCCGGCCCAGGCGTCAGCCTGTTCCGCCATCGTTGAACTGGGCGTGATCGGGTAGATGGCGATAACTTCACTGGTGCGAAACGCGACGGAAGCGACCGCGCCATTACCATCAATCGTAATCATATGAAGACACCCTTACATTGCGCAAAAGAATGGACGCGTGAAACCGCGACGCGCCCTGTAATTATATAAGGGGTAGTTTAGCAAACCGCTGACCCCGCCATTTTTGCATTTGTGTCCTCAATGCGCCGGGTACCCGTGACCAGATCAATATTTTGCGTGGTTCGCGGAGAAAATGGCTGCCTGCCGGGAGAGGAACCACCTGCGTCGGGCGACATGGCCGAGGCAGATCAAGCTTTCGGCGAAAATTTGCTAGAAAATGTTAATGAGGCGCATAAATACGTACTTCCCCTCTCGACGCCGCCCGCCACGCTGCCTATTATTCTGGGGTTTGCTTTTTTAAGACGTTTCTGAGGGGAGAGAGAATGCGAGCTGCGATGTTAGTAGGATGTGCGGCGCTGTTGCTGTCCGCGTGCAGTAGTGAACCCGTTCAGCAGGCCACGGCGGCGCACGTCACGCCGGGAATGCGGGCGGCGATGAGCGACGCCGGTCAGGCCAACTGCGCCATGATAGGCGGCTCGTTATCGGTGGCTCGTCAGCTCGATGGTTCGGCGATTGGCATGTGCGCGCTGCCGAACGGCAAACGCTGCAGCGAGCAGGCGCTGGCGGGCGGCAGCTGCGGCTACTAACAGCGGCCCCGTCGCGGGGCAGCGTCAGCGGCACCTCAACGCCGGCTAGTGCATCAGGTCGGCGAGCTTATAGACCAGCGTCTGGTCGGCGGTCGCCAGCGTCAACTGGTTTTCCGTCAGATCGACCTGCGCACCCTCGCGCAGCATCTTGTCGATCGTCGCATCCAGGGTATTGAGCTGGGCGTCGTGGCACAGCATCCGGGTCATCGCCAGCGATTTGACCTTCAGCTCGCCGTCCGACACTTTACCTTCCCCGCTAAAGCCGTTGCACATATTGCCGGATACATACATCTTGCCCGTTATAGCCATCTTCTCACCGAAGCTCAGCTCCAGCGGCCGGTCGCTGGCGTTGACCGCCTGGCCGTTGACGCTGGTCAGCACGAAACGATGATGCTGCAGCTGTTCCGCACCGGTGGACACCTTACTGTTATAGACACAGCCGGACAGCAGCATACCTGCCGCCAGAAGCGCCGCAAATTTGTTCATTTTCACTCCAAAACATTCACATAACTAATAAAACCAAGCCAGTGTAACGGTATCGCAGCGGGGATCTGTGGGGATTATCTGAATGTGCTCCCCCCGGGAGAGGAGCACAAAAGGGAAAGGCATTAGACGATGGCGTTCGGACAGGTTTCGCCGTTGGCGACCTGCTGCAGGTTACCCAGAGTGGTCTCCGAAATGCTGATCAGCGCCTCGGCGGTGAGGAACGCCTGGTGGCCGGTAAACAGCACGTTATGGCAGGCGGAGAGGCGGCGGAAGACATCGTCCTGGATCACGTCGTTGGATTTGTCTTCAAAGAACAGATCGCGTTCGTTCTCATAAACGTCCAGCCCCAGCGCGCCAATTTTCTGGTGCTTCAGGGCGTCGATGGCCGCCTGAGAGTCGATCAGGGCGCCGCGGCTGGTGTTGATCACCATCACCCCGTCTTTCATCTGATCGAAGGCTTCGCGATTGAGCAGGTGGTAGTTTTCGTCGGTCAGCGGACAGTGCAGGGAGATCACGTCCGATTCCTTGTACAGCGTGGCGAGGTCAACATATTCCACCCCCAGCTCCAGCGCGGCGGCGCTTGGGTACGGGTCGAACGCCAGCAGGCGCATGCCGAAGCCTTTGAGGATCCGCAACATCGCTACGCCAATTTTCCCGGTGCCGATCACCCCGGCGGTTTTGCCGTACATGGTGAAGCCGGTGAGGCCTTCGAGGGAGAAATTGGCATCGCGGGTACGCTGGTAAGCGCGGTGGATGCGGCGGTTGAGCGACATCATCATACCGATCGCATGCTCAGCGACCGCTTCCGGAGAGTAAGCTGGAACGCGCACGACGCGCAGGCCAAGCTCCTTTGCCGCCTCAAGGTCGACGTTGTTAAACCCGGCGCAGCGCAGGGCGATATATTTCACCCCGTGGGCCTTCAGCTCTTCCAGCACCGGGCGGCTGCCGTCGTCATTGACGAAGATACATACCGCTTCGCAACCGTTGGCGGTTTTGGCAGTCTTCGCTGTCAGCAGGAAATCGAAGAATTCCAGTTCAAAGCCGTATGCATCATTAACGTGCTGCAGGTACTTTTTATCGTACTGCTTCGTACTATAAACCGCGATTTTCATAAGACTTTTCTCCAGTGATTATACCGTCACGGTAGCATATTTAAAATAATCGTACAATTATTAAAAAATAGTTTAATGAGAGGGTGCTAATCCTAATTCTAGAGCATATCGCGGACTTGCGGAATCTCTTTGAAAGCCAAAGTTTTTTCACCACAAACTGAGGCTGAAAGCGCCGGGGGCGAGCAGCAGAAGCGGCCACAGCAGACCGGAGCTGACGTTAGCCAGCTGAAACGACCACAGCGGCAGACTGCTGGCGCCGCTAACGAAGGGCAGCGTAGCCCTCAGGGGAGAGAGAAAGCGGCTGAAAAAGATAGCCCACGGGCCATAGCGCTGAAAGAAGAGGCGGCTGCGGGCCAGACGCTCGGCGGTCAGCCAGCGTAGATGGGTGAGGCGATGACGGTAGCGAATGCCCAGCCGCCACGATAGCCAGAATCCGCCGATGGCGCCGAGGCTGGCGCTGGACCACATTAACAGGAAATGTCCGAGGCTGGCGGAAGCGAATGTTCCCAGCAGCAGCAGGCCGGAGGTGCCGGGGATTGCCAGCGAGACCAATGCGCAGGATTTAGTGAAGGTAAGCAGAAAAACAATCAGCAATACCCATGGATAGTGGTCCTGTGCGCTCTCTATGAGCGAGATAATTAACGACACCGCCTCTCCCGCAAGCTATTCCCGTCTGGCTGGAGTGTGGCAGGGGCGACTTAAACAACAGTTAAATGATAATGGCCGAACGTCGCGCCGCGAGTCCGGCTGGCAACTATGCTTTAACAGGCCGTAAACTTTCACTCACTGGTCGAACGTGTCACAATGGACGCCTTTCGGCTTTTACTTATGTTGAATCAGGATATTAACTGCCCATGAAGGGTAAATATAAAGCCGCCATCGCGCTGGTGTTAGTTCTGGTGTTATTGCCGCTAACCCTGCTGTTGACGCTAACCCACTGGGTGCCGACGCTGGCGGGCATCTGGCTGCCCGTGGGCACGCGTATCTCTTTGCAGGAGAGCCCGCGCCTGACGCGGTCGGCCCTGCTGATCCCCGATCTGCGTTATCTGGTGGGCGACTGTGAAATCGCCCGGGTGACCGATGCCCGTCTCTCGCGTCCCAGCCGCTGGCGGCTGCATATTGGCCAGCTGGAGATCAACAGCGCCTGCCTGAGCAAACTGCCGGCCAGCGATCCCTCTCCCGGTTCACCGCGCACGCTTGCCGAATGGCAATCGATGTTGCCCTATAGCTGGTTAACCATTGACAATCTGCGGCTCTCGCCGTGGGAGAAATGGCAGGGGCGGCTGGTAATGTCATTAACGCCTGCGCAGCAGGATATCGGCTTTGCCGGGAAGGAACTGAGTCTGCAGGCGCGCCTGCACGGCCAGGCGCTCACCGTCAGCCAGTTCAGCGCCCGGCTGACTGACGATCAGCCGCCGGTGAAGTTGGTGGGGACCTTCCATCTGCCGCTGGTGCCGGATGGTCTGCCGGTCGACGGCCAGATGCAGGGCACCTTCGAATTCCCGCAGACTGCGGAATGGATCGATGCTGAGCTCGAGTGGCAGCACAATCGCGGCCAGCTGCTGGTCACCCCGCGGGGTGAGGTAGAGCCTATTCTGGACCTGCCGTGGGAGATCACCCCGGAGCGGATCACCATCAGCGACGGCCGCTGGCGCACCCGTTACGAGGCGTATCCGCTGCGCGGGCGGGTGGCGCTGTCGGTGGGTAACTGGCAGCAGGGCACCGAACAGATGATCGTCAGCGGTCGCCTGAATGTTCTCACCGAGGGTCATGCCGGGAAGGGCAATGCGGTACTGAATATTGGTCCGGGCAAGCTGAGCATGGATAACAGCGATCTGCCGCTGCGGCTCACCGGCGAGGCCAAGCTGGGGGAGATGATACTATACGCGGCGCTGCCGGCTCAGCTCAGCGGGCCGCTGATCAGCCCGCAGTTGGCTTTTCACCCCGGTGCGTTGCTGCGTTCGCGCGGGCGGGTGATCGACGCGCTGAATATTGACGAAATCCGCTGGCCGCTGGCCGGGGTAAAGGTCACCCAGCAGGGCGTCGATGGCCGCCTGCAGGCGATCCTTCGCGCCCATGAGCAGCAGATGGGCGACTTTACGCTGCATCTGGACGGTCAGGCGAGCGATTTTCTGCCCGACAGCGGCCGCTGGCAGTGGCGCTACTGGGGCGAGGGACATTTTACCCCGATGCAGGCGCGCTGGGATGTGAAGGGCAGCGGGGAGTGGCGCGACAATGCTATTACCCTGAGCAGCCTCTCCACCGGCTTCGATAAGCTTGAGTACGGCACAATGCGGGTCAGCACCCCGCGTCTGACCCTCGAGCAGCCGATCCGCTGGCTGCGTGATGCTGAGCATCCGCGGTTGACCGGCGCGCTGTCGCTGGACGCCGCCAAAACCACCTTCTCCGGCGGCAGCTATCTCCCGGCCTCAACGCTGAAATTCGCCCTCGACGGTCGGGACCCGACGTGGTTCCAGTTCACCGGCGCCCTGCATGCCGAGGCTATCGGTCCGGTGCGTCTGTCCGGGCGCTGGGACGGCGAACGGCTGCGCGGCCAGGCGTGGTGGCCAAAACAGTCGCTAACGGTGTTCCAGCCGCTGGTGCCGCCGGACTGGAAGATGAACCTGCGTGAAGGCAGTCTCTACGCGCAGGTGGCCTTCTCGGCGGCAGCCGGGCAGGGATTTGAGGCGGGCGGCCATGGCGTCCTGAAGGGCGGCAGCGCCTGGATGCCGGATAACCAGATCAACGGCGTCGATTTCGTCCTGCCGTTCCGCTTCAGCGACGGTCACTGGCAGCTGGGCATCCGCCGCCCGGTCTCCCTGCGCATTGGCGAAATCGTCAACCAGGTCACCGCGCGTAATCTGACGGCGGACCTGCAGGGCACCTGGCCGTGGAGCGAGGCCAATCCGCTGCAGCTCAGCGACGTCAGCGTCGATCTGTTAGGCGGGAAACTGACGCTGCTGCAGCTGCGTATGCCGCAGCGCGACCCGGCGTTGATCCGCCTGCAGCATATCTCCAGCAGCGAACTGACCAGCGCCGTCAAGGTGAAACAGTTCGCCATGTCCGGCGCGGTGAGCGGCGCGTTGCCGCTGTGGCTGGAGAATAATCAATGGATCATCCACGACGGCTGGCTGCGCAATGACGGACCGATGACCCTGCGGCTGGATAAAGACACCGCCGATGCGCTGGTGGCGGATAACGTCTCCGCCGGGGCGGCGATTAACTGGCTGCGCTATATGGAAATCTCCCGCTCGTGGACGCAGATTAACCTCGATAATCTGGGCGTGTTGACGCTTAAGGCCAGCATCAACGGCACCAGCCGGGTGGAAGGGAAAAGCAGTACCGTGCATTTAAACTACGCTCATGAAGAGAATATTTTCGACCTGTGGCGCAGCTTGCGCTTCGGCGACAATTTACAGGCGTGGCTCGAGCAGAATGCTACGCTGCCCGTACGGCGCTGTACGGACGGTAAGACATGTAAGGAACCTAAATGAAGAAGCTGTTACTGGCCATGGTGGCGTCGATGCTGCTCGCCGGCTGTACGCCGCGCATCGAAATCGCGGCGTCGAAAGAGCCCATCACCATCAATATGAATGTCAAAATTGAGCATGAGATCCATATCAAGGTCGATAAGGATGTGGAAAACCTGCTCAAATCCCGCAGCGATTTGTTCTGAGGCGACGATGAGAAAACGACTGTTAACCGCGGCGCTGACGCTGGCTTTACTCAGCGCGCCCGCGCTGGCGTTGACCCTGAGCGAAGCGCGCCAGCAGGGACGAGTGGGGGAGACGCTGAACGGCTATCTCGCGCCGCTGCGTCAGGATAAAGAGACGCTGGCGCTGGTAAAGCAGATTAACGCCGCGCGCAGCGAAAGCTACCAGCAGCTGGCGGATGACAACAATCTGCCGGTGGATGAAGTGGCGAAAATGGCCGGGCAGAAGCTGGTGGCCCGCGCGCAGCCCGGGGAGTACGTCCAGGGATTGAACGGCCAGTGGGTGCGCAAATAATTAGCGACAGCGCTTGCGGTATTCCCCCGGGGTGACGCCAAAGCGCTGCTTAAAGGCGGTGGAGAAATGGCTGTGGTCGCTGAAGCCCCAGCGGTAGCCGATCCCCGCCAGCTTTTCATCGTCATGGACATTCTGTAACGCCTGGGCACACAGATCCAACCGCCGGTTCTTAATATACTGCGCCACCACCAGCCCCTGGTCGGCAAACAGCCGGTACAGGCTGCGTACCGACATGCCCGTCTCGCTGGCCAGCCACTCCGGACGCAGATGCTCCGACTGAATGGACGCATCGATTAACGCAATAATCTTCTGAAACTGCTTTTCCCGCCGGGAAGGGGCAGGATCGCGCTGATGCAGCACCGGGCGCAACAGGCAGGCGATCGCCTCCAGCGCGGCTTCGCTCTCGCTGGCGGAGAGCGTCGTGCCGCCCATGCTTTCCAGCAGCAGTCGCTGGCTGAGCTGGACCATTGGCAGAGATTTGTCCAGCCGGCAGGCGGTAGTGATGTCCCCTGTGGGCGCCACCCGCTGGCGCGGCAGCAGCAGCGAGGCCTGACGCGAGGTCTGCTGCCAGACGATGGAGCATGGGCGGGCGGCGTCGATTAACGTGATATCGCCTGCCGCCAGCGTCACCTGGCGATCGTCCTGTTCGATGATGGCTTCGCCGGCGAGCTGAAACACGGTATAGAACCAGGCGTCGTTATCGCGTTTTATCTCATTGCGCGTGCGGTAGAGATTGACGCCGGCGGCGGTGACGGTACTGACCTTGAGGCTGCCGGCGTAGCGGGCGTCAATCTCGCCGTGGAAACTCTCCTCCAACGGCCGGGCGGCGAAATGGCCGCAGACCTGATTGATCGTCGCCAGCCAGCGCTGATACGCCAGCCCTCCCTCTGCCGTGGTCATCATTCGCCCTTCTCCTGTAATAACAATGTTTCCGCATTGTTGCATTTGTGTCGCCTCAGGCAAGGGCGCGATGGCGGGTATATGAAAGAACTATTACCCGCGGCACATTTCTGCGAGGGCAGACGACGGAATTGCGGCGACTGTCACAGCGGCGCAAACGAATGTCACAGAGAAAAAAGCGCCAACCGCCAACCAGACATAGACTGAAAGCACTATCCGCGATGAATAAGGAAAGGGTATGTCCACCTCACAGATAGCGCTGCTTGCCAGCGTCCAGCAGTTTTTAGACCGTCAGCATGGCCTGTATATCGACGGCGCCCCCTGCGCCGCGCAGAGCGAAAACCGGTTAACCGTCTGGGATCCGGCCACCGGGCAGGCGATTGCCACCACCGCCGACGCCAGCCCGGCGGATGTCGACCGGGCGGTGATGTCCGCCTGGCGCGCTTTTGTCGATCGCCGCTGGGCCGGGCGCACCCCGGCTGACCGTGAACGCATCCTGCTGCGTTTTGCCGATCTGGTGGAGCAGCACGGCGAGGAGCTGGCGCAACTGGAAACCCTCGAGCAGGGGAAATCCATTGCCATCTCCCGCGCCTTTGAGGTCGGCTGCACCCTGAACTGGATGCGCTACACCGCGGGGCTGACCACCAAGATCAGCGGCCGGACGCTGGACGTTTCGATCCCGTTCCCGCAAGGGGCGCGTTACCAGGCGTGGACCAAAAAAGAGCCGGTCGGGGTGGTGGCGGGCATTGTCCCGTGGAATTTCCCGCTGATGATCGGCATGTGGAAGGTCATGCCGGCCCTGGCGGCGGGCTGTTCGATCGTCATCAAACCCTCGGAAACCACCCCGCTGACCCTGCTGCGGGTGGCGGAGCTGGCGACCCAGGCGGGCATTCCTGACGGGGTGTTCAACGTGGTCACCGGCAGCGGCGCCGGCTGCGGCGCGGCGCTGACCGCCCATCCGCAGGTGGCGAAGGTTAGCTTTACCGGCTCGACGGCGACCGGGAAACAGATTGCCCGCGTGGCTGCCGACCGCCTGACCCGCGTGACGCTGGAGCTGGGTGGCAAGAATCCGGCGATTGTGCTCAAAGACGCCGACCCCCAGTGGGTTATTGAGGGGCTGATGACCGGAAGCTTCCTCAATCAGGGGCAGGTCTGCGCCGCCAGCTCGCGGATCTACATCGAAGCGCCGCTGTTTGACACCCTGGTCAGCGGCTTCGAGCAGGCGGTGAAATCGCTGCAGGTGGGGCCGGGGATGCAGGAGACGGCGCAGATCAACCCGGTGGTCTCCCGGGCCCACTGCGACAAGGTGGCGGCCTACCTCGAAGAGGCTCGCCAGCAGAAGGCAGAGCTCATCAGCGGCAGCGCCGGACCAGATGCGGGAGGGTACTATATTCCGCCAACGCTGGTGGTAAACCCCGACGCCGGACTGCGTCTCAGCCGTGAGGAGGTTTTTGGCCCGGTGGTGAACCTGGTGCGAGTGGCCGATGGCGAGGAGGCGCTGCGCCTGGCCAACGACAGCGATTTTGGTCTGACCGCCAGCGTCTGGACCCGCGATCTGACCCAGGCCCTGAACTACACCGACCGTCTGCAGGCGGGAACGGTATGGGTCAACAGCCATACCCTGATTGACGCCAACCTGCCTTTCGGCGGCATGAAGCAGTCTGGAACCGGCCGCGATTTCGGCCCTGACTGGCTCGACGGCTGGTGCGAAACCAAATCCGTCTGCGTGCGCTACTAGCCCTCCGTCGGGGAAGGCGAAAGGCTTTTCCCGACGCGCCCCTTGCCGACTTCCGGTCTTTCTCGCTACTGTGGAGGGCAATCTTTGCCTAATCTGGGCGGTGAATCATCAGGAGGTCTTCGGCATGACAGCATTTCCTAAGGTTGCGCTAATTGGTCCCGGCGCCATCGGCACCACGATTGCCGCCGCCCTGTTTGAGAGGGGGAGGGCGCCGATGGTCTGCGGGCGTACCGCCCATTCGGCGCTGGTGCTGCGCACTGACGAGGGTGAGATCGTGGTGCCCGGCCCGGTGCACACCGACCCGATGGCGATAGCCGCCCCCTTCGACCTGGTCTTTGTCGCGGTGAAAACCACCCAGACGGAGGCCATCGCCCCCTGGCTGACGGCCCTGTGTTCCCCTGACACCGTGGTGTGCGTGCTGCAAAACGGCGTTGAGCAGCGCCAGCAGTTTGCCCCCTTGACCGGCGGCGCGACGGTGCTGCCGTCGGTGGTCTGGTTCCCGGCGCAGCGCGATGCCGATGCCTCTGTCTGGTTGCGCGCCACGCCGCGCCTGACGCTGCCGGATCTGCCGGGGGCAGAGCGGGTGCAGCAGGCGCTGGCGGGAACCCGCTGCGCGGTGGACGTGGCGGCTGATTTTACCACCGTTGCCTGGCGCAAACTGTTGCAGAACGCGGTTGCCGGTCTGATGGTGCTGACCGGACGACGCGCCGGGATGTTCGCCCGGGAGGACATCACTGCCCTCGGGCTGGCTTATCTGCGCGAATGCCTGCAGGTGGCGCGGGCGGAAGGGGCCGCCCTGAGCGACAACGTGCCGGAGGAGATTATCGCCGGCTTTCATCGGGCGCCTGCCGACTTAAGCACCTCTATTCTGATCGATCGCCTCAATGGCCGACCGCTGGAGTGGGATATTCGTAACGGCGTGGTGCAGCGTCGCGGGCGTCAGTACGGCATTCCGACGCCGCTCAGCGATATCATCGTGCCGCTGCTGGCGGCGGCCAGCGACGGCCCGGGCTGACCCGGGCTGGCGCGGGTGCGAGCCACTGGAAGCGGGATCTGCTATGATCCCGACTTTCGTTGTCTGGAGCCAGTCGATGTTCAACGACGCCATTGTTTATGACCGCTACGGGCCGCCGGCCGCCGTGCTGACCCTGAAACGCCTGCCGCTGGCGCCGCTGGCGGGCGGACGGGTGCGGGTCAGGATGCGCTTTGCCCCGGTGAATCCTTCGGATCTGATCCCCGTGACCGGCGCCTATCGCCACCGCACCCGACTGCCGGCCGTCGCCGGCTATGAAGGCCTTGGCGAGGTGGTCGCCGCGCCATACGGCAGCCGGTTAGCCGCGGGCCAGCGGGTGCTGCCCCTGCGCGGGGGCGGCACCTGGCAGCGGTTTATCGATCTGGATGAGACCTGGCTGGTGCCGGTGCCGCCGGCAGTTGACGATCTGCTGGCCGCCCGCGGGTATATCAATCCGCTGACGGCGATGCTGATGCTCAAGCGCTGGCCGGTTGCCGGAAAACACCTCGTGCTGACCGCGGCATCGTCCTCCTGCGCCAGTCTGCTGGGGCAGTGGGCGCTGGCGATAGGCGCCCGCTCGGTGAGCGGGATTATTCGCTCGCCGCAGCATCGGGCGCGCCTGGAACAGGCCGGGATCTATCCGATCCTCGATACCGACCGGGCGCTGATGGAGAAGGTCAGCCAGCACAGCGATCTGGTGTTTGACGCGGTGGGCGGCGAACTGGCGAATACGCTGCTGTCGGTGCTGCCCGGGTCGTCGACCCTCATCTCCTATGGGCTGTTATCCGGGCGGCCGCTGACCCAGACGCGCGGTAGCGCGACGGTGCGCAAGTTTCATCTGCGGGAGGCGCTGCCGACACTCAGCGTGGCGGCGTGGCGGACAGCGTTCGACGAAATCTGGCAGCGCCTGCCAACGACCTCCCAGCCGCCGGCCCAGCGTATAGCGTTGAACGACTGGCGGGCGGCGATTGCCGCCGCCGGCCAGCCGGGAAGAGGCGGTAAGATCCTGCTGGATTTCACCGCTGGTTAAGATTACTTTTTCTTTTCGCCCAGAGTAGGGGTTTCGTCAAAGAAGTTCCACGGCTTGAGCAGCGCGTGCGCCCACTCGGTCGGCATGATCGGCCACTCTTCGGCGCGCGCCACGTGGGTGGTGCCGGTGGTGATCCACACGACGTCATCGTGGTTAGTCAGCGACTCATCATCCTTCGCGTACTGGCCCAGGCCGGTATCGTGGGCCGAACGGTTCGGGTATTTCCCTTCCGGGTATCGCTCTGTCGGGTGGTAGCGCGTCACCCACAGCTGTTTATCCATAAAGCTCAGGCGATGATATATCCACTCGTCCGGGGCGAATTTGGCACCGGTCGCCGCCGGGTGCGTGCCGCCGGCGTAAGGGATAATCTGGTATGAGACCGGGTTGCCCATGCGGTTCTCTTTGCTGGTGTTGCTCAGCAGGCGAATGGTGCCAGGGTCGAATTTCTGCGCCGCTTTCTGCTCGCTATCGATTGTGTACTGATTCACCTGCATGGTGCTGGTGCGCGGGCCGCCGGCGGTGTTTGGCTTCACTTCAGGATCCATCGCCACCAGGGTGTTGTTCTCGCCGTCCACATCGAGGTCGAGGCGGAAGTTATAGATGTGCTGGTGAGTGGTGCCGACAATATTATGGTCGATCAGCGTTCCGTAGCGGGTATCCTCTTTGGCGCTGGGGTCATGCATAGTCTTCGCCAGCACGCCTTTCACCGCTTCAATGCCGGTGGCGCCGGCGTCGATACCGATGGTGCCGTTGTCATGGAACACCCAGTCAAAGATATAGTCGTAGTTGCCGACGGTGCTGATCCAGCGTACCACCAGTTCCCGGCGTTCGGTGCTGACGTTGGGTTTGCCCATCTCCAGGTGCTTATACTCAGGCCCGGCATAGCGTTCGAATATGGCCACCGCGCCTGGAATAGTGGTTGGTTTGCCGGTGTAATCGGCGATAGTTTCGTCCAGCAGTACCGCATTTGACGGCGCATCTTTACCGCGTACAATCGGCGAGGTCAGGGTGCCCATGCCATAATCGCCGGAGTCCAGATAGGCTTTGAAATACCAGCCGACGTCCGGGTCGCCGTAGGGGACGATCATCCCGCCCAGGGAACCTTCATACATCACCTGGCGTTTTGTGCCGTTATCGTTGTAAGTCACCGTTGAGAGGATTGGTCCGACGCGCGAGTTCAGGCGCAGATGAAAATCCCAGTTCTGCCAGTGAATGGTATCGCCGGTAATGGTGTAGTTTTTGCCTTCCGGTTCAGTAATATCCAGCGGTTTCACCGCCGGGGCGTTGCGGTCGCGACCATCATACGGACGGGGCTCCATTGGGACCGGGATCACCGGACCTTCTTCGATTTTGATGATTTTCTTCGCTTCAAGGTCGACCACCGCCACCAGGTTTTCAATCGGGTGCGCCCAGTAGTTGCCGTCGCCGGTATCCAGATAACTGACCACCTTCAGCAGACGCGCATCCTGCTGCAGGCCATCTTTGCCATCAAAAAAGCCAACGGTGAGCGGGGTGGTGACCACTTTGCCAGGATCGGTAATACCGTGCTTTTTCAGCACCTCAGCGAATTCGCTGCTGGCATTGATGATGTTCTGCACGCTAACGAAGTCATCGAGCAGCACCATCCCGTGGGCGCCTTTGATCGGCGTCCAGGAGAGGATTTTTTTGTTTTGCAGATCGACCACGGCTTCAATGACGTGTTTGCCATCGAGCATCACCACATCGGCAGTGCGGGGAGCATCGACCGGCGTTCCCTGCAGGGCAAAGGCCCATACCGCCGCCTTATCCGGCTCGTGTAAGGAAATCTCAGTAAAGCGGGTATTCGGCTGAAACTCCGGCGCGGCTTTGACAATGGTCACTGCTTCACTGATTTCCGCCGCCGAGAGCGAGTTTAACGGGTGCGGGCGCTTTTCCACCTGGAAGGTCTGATCGAGACCGGACTGGAACACATCGTTGATAAAGGTATCGGAAACCCAGGCTTTACCTTCCTTCATTACCACAGGCACCGGTAGGTCAAGGGATTTACCGTTGACGATCGCCGTTTTGGCGCCGGGCTTTACTTTGACGTAAGCGCCGTCTTTTATCAGGGTGAACATTTGCGCGTAGTCATCCCACTGCACATCGGCGCCGAATTCCTGCAGCGTTTTATCCAGCGGTACCATGTGGGCTTCGCTACCGTGAGCGAAGACCGGTGATTGCCAGGCGCAAACCACCGTCACGGCCAGCGCCAGCGCGGTTTTACGAGGAGAAAATTTCAAGCCGTTTGCCATTGTGACCTCATCTTATTGTTGTGTTGTCTCTTGCCGCTGCGAATGTCGGCTTTGTCATCCTTAAGCTACCAGCCAGCGGCGCCGGGGCGTTTGTTTGCTTTTGCCAGCTTGTTTGTCAGTTTTGCCAGACGGGCGTAAAAAATGCCTCCGCAGAGGCATTGAGAACGAGCGCTGATTTTTTTGCCGGGTGGCGGCTGACGCCTTACCCGGCCTACGGTCCGTGCGGCCTGCCGTTAATTTATTCACCATTCTTGCTGGCCCGAGCCCGGGGGTACAGGGGGCGGCGGCGACTGGCCGCCCCCTGTGCGCTCCCTGCGCTATGCCAGGCATAACGCAGACGATTAACCGGGAGCGCAATGTGCGCTGAAGCCACGGATAACATAAAGGACTTCCCGGGGCGAAACCGTTGCAAACCGATTGCAGTATCAATGGCTAAAGGGTCGGCCAACAGAGCGCCAGCGGTCTATTTTTCGCTATCACGCCGGGAAATCTCCCTGTTGACGCGCCACCAGGGTCAGAATGGAATACAGCGCCACCGCCTGCTGGTGCTGGTTGAAAATCTCCACCGCCCATTCCACCACGCCGGCGGCTTTCTCATCGGCGCTGCGCTGACGTTTGACCGTTTTCCGCTTACAGGTCAGGCGAACCTGAATGGTGTCGCCCGGTTTGACGGGTTCAATAAAGCGCAGGTTTTCCATCCCGTAGTTGGCGATAACCGGCCCGACGCCGGCATCGACGAACAGCCCGGCCGCGGCGGAGATCAGGAAATAGCCGTGGACCACCCGCTCGCCAAAAATCGACTCGGCGGCGGCGATTTTGTCCATGTGCGCGTAGAAATGATCGCCGCTCAGGCAGGCGAAGTTAACGATATCCGCTTCGGTCAGGGTTCGGCGCGGGGTTAATAAGCTGTCGCCAGGCTGAATCTCTTCGAAATATTTGCGGAACGGGTGAATACGGTCTTCGTTCACCTGGGCGCCGCGCACCCACTGTTGACCGATGGTCGCCAGCATCGTTGGGCTGCCCTGGACCGCGGTACGCTGCATATAGTGTTTCACCGAACGCAGCCCGCCAAGCTCTTCTCCGCCGCCAGCGCGGCCGGGGCCGCCGTGCACCAGCTGCGGCAGCGGCGAACCGTGGCCGGTTGACTCGACCGAGGACACCTCGTTCAGTATCTGAATACGGCCATGGGCGCGGGCGGCGCCGAGGATAAACTCGCGCGCCAGCTCGCCGCTGGCGGTGACCAGCGTCCCCGCCAGACTGCCGCCGCCGGCGCGTGCCAGCGTCAGCGCATGCTGGCGGTCGCGATACGGCATCAGCGTCGCCACCGGACCAAAAGCTTCAATGGCGTGAACCGCCGGCGTTTCATCCGGTTGTGAGCAGTACAACAGGGTCGGCGGGAAAAATGCGCCGGCCGCGCTGAGATCCGCCTCTCCACCGAGCAGTACTTCGCAGCCAGCGGCTATCAGCTTATTGACGCTCTCCTGTACGTCCTGACGCTGTTCGCTATTAACCAGGGCCCCCATCTTAACGCCCTCCTGCGCAGGGTCACCGACGGTTACTTTATGCAGGCGGGAGATCAGTGCATCGCTAACCGCATTAATCTGAGCCAGTGGCACAATGATTCTGCGGATAGCGGTACATTTTTGCCCGGCTTTCGCCGTCATCTCGCGGACCACTTCCCGAATAAACAGCGCGAATTCCGGTTGCTCCGGAGTGACGTCTTCGCCTAACACGCAGCAGTTGAGTGAATCTGCTTCCATGGTAAAGGGAATGGATTTGGCTACCAGGTTAGGGTGCGCCCGTAGCTGCTGGCCGGTGGCGGCTGACCCGGTAAAGGTCACCACATCCTGGCTATCGAGGTGGTCGAGCAGATCGCCCGCGCCGCCGCAAATCAGGCTGATGGCGCCCTCCGGCACCAGGCCGCTGTCGACAATCGCTTTCACCATTGCCTGGGTGAGCTGGGCGGTAGCGGTGGCCGGTTTAATGATCGCCGGCATACCGGCAAGCCACGTGGGCGCCAGTTTTTCCAGCATTCCCCAGCAGGGGAAGTTGAAGGCGTTGATATGGACGGCGACGCCTGATTTTGATGTCAGCACATGACGCGCGGCAAAACCGCCCTGTTTGGAGAGCGGGATGAGCTCGTCTTCCGGCCACAGGATATCGTCCGGTAATTCTCGACTACCGAGCCCGGCATAGGTGAAAAGGGTACCGATACCGCCTTCAATATCCACCCAACTGTCGGCGCGAGTGGCGCCGGTTTGCGCGGAGATGGCGTAGAACTGGTCTTTCTGCTCCAGCAGGTGTTTCGCCACCGCTTTCAGCATCGCGCTGCGTTCAATAAAGGTCATCGCCTGCAGGGCTTTACCACCGCGCTCAATCGCGAAGCGGCGCGCCTGCGCCATATCCAGGCCTTCACTGGTCACCTCCCAAAGCGCCGCGCCGGTGATGGCGTGATGGATAGTACGGGCGCGGCCCCGGCCGGTCTGCCAGGCGCCGGATAAGTAGCTGGCTAACTGCTGCATCGCAAATCTCCAAATGTGTTACGTGTGATATCTATAAATAGTTCTTTTATGAATCATAAAATGCAAGCCCGTATTTAATAAATTATTAACATTGTGATCGCGATGGCGTTACGCTTTATGCTTAACTCACTGTATTGATTGTGGTTTACAAAAGGTTTTGCGGAGATTATCACAAAAAGAGCAAACAAAATTTGTGGTTTTATTTAACCAATATGTAACCTTCAATAAACAAAGTGATTCACATAAATGTTTTTGTTGTGAATATCGGAATCATAAAGGTGATGACGTGACAGAAGAACAACGCTTTGACCAGCGCATCGCGCAGGAAACGGCCATCGAACCGCAGGACTGGATGCCGGATGCCTACCGTAAGACCTTGATTCGGCAGATAGGCCAGCACGCGCACTCGGAGATCGTCGGCATGCTGCCGGAAGGCAACTGGATCACCCGCGCGCCGACGCTGCGCCGCAAAGCGATCCTGTTGGCTAAGGTACAGGATGAGGCTGGACACGGGCTGTATCTCTATAGCGCCGCGGAAACCCTTGGCTGCGCCCGGGAAGACCTGTATCAGAAGATGCTCGACGGGCAGATGAAATACTCCTCCATTTTTAACTACCCGACCCTCAGCTGGGCGGATATCGGCGTGATCGGCTGGCTGGTCGATGGCGCGGCCATCGTCAACCAGGTGGCGCTGTGCCGGACCTCCTACGGCCCCTATGCCCGGGCGATGGTCAAAATCTGCAAAGAAGAGAGCTTTCACCAGCGTCAGGGTTTTGAAGCCTGCATGGCGCTGGCGCAGGGCAATGACGCGCAGCGGCAGATGCTGCAGGACGCTATTAACCGCTTCTGGTGGCCGGCGCTGATGATGTTTGGCCCCAACGATGACAACTCGCCGAACAGCGCCCGCAGCATGGCGTGGAAAATCAAACTGCACTCCAACGACGAGCTACGTCAGCGCTTCGTCGACAATACCGTGCCGCAGGTAGAGATCCTCGGTATGACCGTCCCGGACCCGGATTTGCAGTTTGATGAAGCCAGCGGCCACTACCGCTTCGGCGAAATCGACTGGCAGGAATTTAACGAGGTGATTAGCGGCCGTGGCATTTGCAATCACGAGCGGTTGGCCGCCAAGCGTAAGGCCTGGGAAGAGGGCGAATGGGTGCGCGAAGCCGCGCTGGCCCATGCGCAAAAACAGCAGGCCCGCAGCGCGGCATGAGGAGAGACAACATGAGCAAAGTTTACTGGCCGTTATATGAAGTGTTCGTTCGCAGCAAACAGGGGTTATCCCATCGTCACGTCGGCAGTCTGCACGCTGCCGATGATCAAATGGCGCTGGAGAATGCCCGCGATGCCTACACCCGCCGCAGCGAAGGCTGCTCAATTTGGGTGGTGAAGGCCAGCGAAATCGTTGCTTCGCAGCCGGAAGATCGCGGCGAATTCTTCGACCCGGCGGAAAGCAAAGTCTACCGTCATCCGACTTTCTATACCGTGCCGGACGGCATGGAACATATGTGAGGCGGCGATGAATAACCCTAACCCCGTAGCCACCTACGCCCTGCGGCTTGGCGACAATGGTCTGGTTCTGGCCCAGCGTTTAGGCGCCTGGTGCGGACATGCTCCCGAGCTCGAGATCGATCTTGCGCTGGCCAATATCGGCCTCGACCTGCTCGGCCAGGCGCGCAATTTTTTAAGCTATGCCGCCGAGCTTAACGGTTGCGGCGACGAAGATACGCTGGCTTTTGGCCGCGATGAGCGCCGGTTCAGCAACCTGCTGCTGGTGGAGCAGCCAAACGGCAATTTTGCCGACACTATCGCCCGCCAGTTCTTTATCGACGTCTGGCATGTCGCCCTGTTCAGCCGGCTGGTGAACAGCCGCGACGCGCAGCTGGCGGCCATTGCCGCTAAAGGGCTGAAAGAGGTGCGTTACCACCAGCGCTTTAGCCGCGGCTGGCTGGAGCGTCTCGGTAACGGCACCGAATTATCAAATCGCAAAATGCAGCAGGCGGTCGACAATCTGTGGCGCTTCACCGGCGAACTGTTCCTCGCTGATGAAGTGGAGCTCAGCCTGGTTGAGCAGGGCATTGCGGTTGATCCGCGTGAACTGCAGGCCGAATGGCAAAGCGCGGTACACACGGCGCTTCTCGACTCCGGCTTACAGATCCCGCAGGAAGCGGCCTTCCGCAGCGGCGGCAAACAGGGGCTGCACAGTGAACATCTCGGCCCGCTGCTGGCGGAGATGCAGTATCTGCAGCGTTCGCATCCCGGACTGCAGTGGTAAGTGAGGTGACTATGCAACGTCTTGCCGATATCGCTCCTGCAGAGGTTCGCACCATCTGGGGATTATTAAGCGCGATCCCGGATCCGGAAGTGCCAGTACTCACCATCACCGACCTTGGTATGGTGCGCAGCGTCGCGCGCCATGGCGACGGCTGGGTGATTGGCTTTACCCCGACCTATTCGGGCTGTCCGGCGACGGAGCATCTGCTGGGGGAGATCCGCACGGTCATGAGCGAGCATGGCTTTCAGCCGGTACATATCGTCCTGCAGCTGGATCCGCCGTGGACCACCGACTGGATGAGTCAGGATGCCCGCGAGCGCCTGCGCCAGTACGGCATCAGCCCGCCCCAGGGGCACGCCTGCCATGCGGACAGGCCCGTTGAGGTGAGCTGTCCGCGCTGCGGCAGCGCCCATACCTCGCTGATTAGCGAATTCGGTTCCACGGCCTGCAAAGCGCTCTATCGCTGCGACAGCTGCCGGGAACCTTTTGATTACTTTAAATGTATTTGAGGTTGCCATGACGACGTTCCATTCGCTTAAGGTGGCGAGAGTCGAGCCGGAAACCCGCGATGCGGTGACCATCACTTTTGCGATTCCGCAAGCCCTGCAGGCGGAATACTGTTTTCGCCCGGGCCAGCATCTGACGCTAAAAGCCCGTCTGGGCGGCGAAGAACTGCGCCGCTGTTACTCCATTTGTCGCAGCCGCACGCCCGGCGAAATTAGCGTCGCGGTCAAAGCTATCGACGGCGGGCGCTTCTCGCGCTACGCCCAGCAGGATATCCAGCAGGGTATGGAGCTGGAGGTGATGGTGCCGCAGGGGCATTTCGGTTATCAACCGCAGGCCGAACGGCAGGGAGAATATCTGGCGATTGCCGCCGGCTCCGGGATCACGCCGATGATGGCGATCATGAGCGCGACGCTAGCGACCGAGCCGCAAAGCCGCTTTACGCTGATCTACGGCAACCGCAGCAGCCATAGCATGATGTTCCGCCAGGCGCTGGCCGATTTAAAAGACCGCTATCCGCAGCGCCTGCAGGTGATCCACCTGTTTAGCCAGGAGTCGATGGACAGCGATCTGCTACAGGGGCGCATTGACGGCGACAAACTGCGCCAGCTCGCTGACCATCTGCTGGATTTCAGCCGTTTCGACGAGGCCTTTATCTGCGGTCCGGCGGCGATGATGGACGAGGCGGAAGCGACGTTACGTGAACTTGGCGTAGCGGAGAAATCGATTCATCTCGAACGCTTTAATACCCCAGGCGGCAATGTGAAGCGGGCCGCTGGAGTGCAGGCGGAAGGGCGCACGGTGACCATCCGCCAGGACGGGCGCGATCGGCTTATCGCCCTCAGCGCCGAAGACGACAGCATCCTGGATGCCGCATTGCGTCAGGGCGCCGATCTGCCGTTCGCCTGTAAGGGCGGGGTATGCGCCACCTGTAAATGCAAAGTGCTGCGCGGCGAAGTGGCGATGGCCGCCAATTACAGCCTGGAAGCGGATGAGCTGGCGGCGGGCTACGTGCTGAGCTGCCAGTCGCTGCCGACCAGCGGCGATGTGGTGGTCGACTTTGACGCGCGGGGGATGGCATGAGTGACCTGCTGATCCACCGTCATGGCCGGGTGCTTCAGTTGACGCTGAACCGCCCGCAGGCCCGCAACGCGCTGAACAATGCCTTATTAACCCAGATTGCCGAGGTGCTGGAGTCCGCGGCAGTTGATGACAGCGTCGGCGTCTGCGTTATCAGCGGTAACGCGCGTTTTTTCGCCGCTGGGGCTGACCTCAATGAAATGGCGGAAAAAGATCTGCCTGCCACCCTGGATGATATTCGCCCACGGTTATGGGCGCGAATCGATGCCTTTACTAAACCGCTCATCGCTTCGGTCAACGGCTACGCGCTCGGTGCCGGCTGCGAGCTGGCTCTGCTGTGCGACCTGATTGTCGCCGGCGACAACGCCCGCTTTGGCCTGCCGGAAATTACCCTCGGCATTATGCCGGGCGCTGGCGGCACCCAGCGGCTGATCCGCAGCGTTGGCAAGGCGCTGGCCAGCCGGATGGTGCTGAGCGGCGAGAGTATCGACGCCCGCCAGGCGCAACAGGCCGGGCTGGTCAGCGATATCCATCCGGCGGCGTTAACCGATGAGTATGCCCTGAAACTGGCAACCACCATTGCCCGCCATTCGCCGCTGGCGCTACGGGCGGCAAAACAGTCGCTGCGCCTGTCGCAGGAAGTCAGCCTGCAGGCTGGTCTGCAACAGGAGCGCCAGCTGTTTAGCCTGCTGAGCGCCACCGAGGACCGCCGCGAAGGCATCGACGCCTTCTTACAAAAACGTACCCCGGAATTTAAAGGACGCTAATCGTGGAAGCTTTCATTCTCAGCGCAGTGGAACAGGGCGTCATGACCATTACCCTCAATCGCCCGGACCGCCTTAACAGTTTTAACGACCTGATGCATCACCAGCTGGCGGAATGTCTGAAGCAGGCCGAGCGCGATGATGGCGTGCGCAGCCTGCTGATAACCGGCGCCGGCCGCGGTTTTTGCGCCGGCCAGGATTTGAACGACCGCAATGTCGACCCCAGCGGCCCGCCGCCGGATCTTGGCATGTCGGTAGAACGCTTTTACAACCCGTTAGTGCGCCGTCTGGCGGCGCTGCCGAAACCGGTCATCTGCGCGGTTAACGGCGTGGCCGCCGGCGCGGGCGCTACCCTGGCGCTGGGCTGCGATATCGTGCTGGCCGCGCGTTCGGCCAAATTTGTGATGGCGTTCAGCAAGCTCGGCCTGGTGCCGGACTGCGGCGGCAGCTGGTTCCTGCCGCGGGTGGCCGGCCGTGCGCGCGCGATGGGGCTGGCGCTGCTGGGCGACAGCCTTAGCGCGGAACAGGCCGCGCAGTGGGGGATTATCTGGCAACTGGTGGACGATTCAGAACTGGCGGATACCAGTCTGCAACTGGCGCGCCATCTGGCGGCGCAACCGACGTTTGGTCTTGGGCTGATTAAAAAGGCGCTGCTGGCCTCTGAAACCAACAGTCTCGACGCGCAGCTGGACCTGGAGCGCGATTATCAGCGTCTGGCCGGGCGCAGCGATGATTACCGCGAAGGGGTCAGCGCGTTTCTGGCCAAACGGCCACCACAGTTCAGCGGGAAATAGATGATGACGACATCCTTAGCCACCGTGGCGGTGATCGGCAGCGGCACCATGGGGGCCGGCATCGCCGAAGTGGCTGCCGCCGCCGGGCATCCGGTGCGTATTTTTGATATTAACCCTAAGGCTGTAGACCTGGCGATAGAGGGTATCGCCGGGCGTCTGGCGTCACGCGTTGCGCGGGGCAAACTGGCGTCAGAGCAGGCCGCTGCGCTGCTGGCGCGCCTGCATCCGGCCCACGATTTAGCCGCACTTGCCGATGCAGATTTAGTGATCGAAGCGGCCTCTGAACGGTTGGAGGTCAAAACGGCGCTGTTCACGCAGCTGGCGGCGATCTGCGCGCCGTCAACGCTGTTGACCAGTAATACCTCGTCTATTTCGATTACCGCTATCGCCGCCGGGGTCAAAAACCCGGAGCGGGTGGCCGGACTGCACTTTTTTAATCCGGCGCCGGTGATGAAGCTGGTCGAGGTGGTGAGTGGTCTTGCGACCTCCACCGAAGTGGTGGAGCAGCTGTGCCAGTGCGTAAGCGGCTGGGGGAAACAGCCGGTGCGCTGCCGCTCAACGCCCGGTTTTATCGTTAACCGCGTAGCGCGTCCGTTCTACGCTGAGGCCTGGCGCGCGCTGGAAGAGCAGGTCGCCGCCCCGGAGGTTATCGATGCCGCTTTGCGTGACGGCGGCGGTTTTCCGATGGGACCGCTGGCGTTGACGGACCTGATTGGCCAGGACGTCAACTTCGCCGTGACCTGTTCGGTGTTTAACGCCTTCTGGCAGGACCGCCGCTACCTGCCATCGCTCCTCCAGCAAGAGCTGGCGCTGGCCGGGCGGCTAGGTAAAAAGAGCGGCCACGGCGTCTATCGCTGGCCCGCTGAGACACTGCCGGACGCGGCGCTGCCGCCGGTAATGATGGGTGCTGAATCCGTTACTGTCAGAAGTGACAACGTCACTGAATTAGACGATGTCTTGCTGCTGGAGACTGAAGGCGAGACCGCCCTGGCGCTGAGTATTAAGCATCACCGCCCGGTGGTGGTGTATGACCTGTGCGCCAGCGATACGGTGGTGCTGGCCGCAGCGGCAACCAACGCGCCTGCGGCCATTGATAAGGCCGTGCATTACTTCCAGCAGCAGGGCAAGAAAGTGCTGCGTATTGCCGATTATCCCGGCCTGCTGGTGTGGCGCACGGTGGCGATGCTGATTAACGAAGCGCTGGATGCGGTGCAAAAAGGCGTCGCCAGCCCGCAGGATGTCGATACCGCGATGCGCCTTGGCGTCAACTATCCGCATGGCCCGCTGGCATGGGGAGAACGCCTTGGCTGGCGGCGGGTGCTGCAACTGCTGGAGAACCTGCAACACCATTATGGCGAGGAGCGCTATCGCCCCAGTTCCCTGCTGCGCCAGAAGGCGCTGATGGAGAAGCACCATGAGCAATGATCCGTGGCGAAACGCGCGCGTGATGTACGAAAAAGATACCTGCGCCAGAAAGATGGGGATCGAACTTATCGAAATGGACGACGGTTTTGCGCAGATGAGTATGACCGTCTCGGCGGACATGCTTAACGGCCATCAAACCTGTCACGGTGGTCAGCTATTTACGCTTGCCGATACCGCTTTCGCCTACGCCTGTAACAGCCAGGGGCTGGCGGCGGTGGCCTCGGCGGCAAGCATTGATTTTCTTCGTCCGGCGTTTGCCGGCGACCGGCTGGTCGCCACCGCCAGAGTCAAACAGCAGGGCAAGCTGACCGGCGTCTACGACATCGAAATTGTTAATCAACAGCAAAAGATTGTGGCCCTGTTCCGCGGCAAATCGCACCGCATCGGCGGCACAATCACGGGAGACGTGTAATGCGCGACGCCTTTATTTGTGACGGGATCCGTACGCCGATTGGCCGCTACGGCGGCGCGCTGGCCAGTGTGCGCGCCGACGACCTGGCGGCAATCCCGCTGCGTGAGCTCCTGAGTCGTAATCCCGGGCTCGACCCGGCAGCAATTGATGATGTGATTTTCGGCTGTGCGAATCAGGCCGGGGAAGATAACCGCAACGTGGCGCACATGGCGACGTTGTTGGCCGGTTACCCGCATACCGTGCCGGGCACCACGATTAACCGCCTGTGCGGATCGGGTCTGGATGCCATCGGCTTTGCCGCCAGGGCGATCAAAGCCGGCGATGCCGATCTGCTGATTGCCGGCGGCGTGGAATCGATGTCGCGTGCGCCTTTCGTGATGGGAAAAGCCAGCGCGCCGTACCAGCGTCAGGCGGAACTCTTTGATACCACGATTGGCTGGCGTTTTGTGAACCCGCTCATGGCGCAACACTTCGGAACTGACAGCATGCCGGAAACGGCCGAGAATGTAGCTGAATTGTTAAATATCAGCCGAGCCGATCAGGACGCTTTCGCCTGGCGCAGCCAGCAGCGCACGGCGCAGGCCCAGCGCGACGGCATTCTGGCGCAGGAGATTGTGCCGGTGCAGATTGTCGGCCGGAAAGGGGCGGTTAGCGACGTGCGCGAGGACGAGCATCCGCGCCCGGAAACCACGCTTGAGCAGCTGGCGAAACTGAAAGCGCCGTTCCGCCAGGGCGGCGTCATTACTGCGGGCAATGCTTCAGGCGTCAACGATGGCGCCGCGGCGCTGATCATCGCCAGCGAACAGCAGGCCGCTATCCAGGGGCTCACGCCGCGGGCGCGTATCGTGGCGATGGCGACGGCGGGTGTCGAACCGCGCCTGATGGGACTGGGGCCGGTACCGGCGGTGCGTAAAGTGCTGGAGCGGGCGGGACTCAATATTAACGATATGGATCTGATTGAGCTGAATGAGGCCTTCGCCGCCCAGGCGCTGGGGGTGCTCAGACAGCTCGGCGTGCCGGACGATGCGGCGCACGTGAATCCCAACGGCGGCGCCATCGCGTTAGGCCATCCGCTGGGCATGAGCGGCGCGCGGTTAGCGCTGAGCGCCAGCCTTGAGCTGCAACGCCGGGGCGGGCGCTATGCGCTGTGTACGATGTGTATTGGCGTGGGTCAGGGCATTGCCATGATCCTCGAGCGAGTGTGAGCTAATTTACCTGCGAGTACCCTACAATGATAACTACTACAAAATTAGATCCGATTGAAACCGCATCGCGTGACGAACTGCAGGCCCTGCAAACCCAGCGCCTGAAATGGACGCTGAAGCATGCGTACGAAAATGTGCCGATGTATCGCCGCAAATTCGACGCCGCCGGCGTGCACCCTGACGACTTTCGGGAATTAAACGATCTGCAAAAATTCCCCTGTACCACCAAACAGGATCTGCGCGACAACTATCCCTTCGATACCTTCGCGGTGCCGATGGAGCAGGTGGTGCGCATTCACGCCTCTTCCGGCACCACCGGCAAACCGACGGTGGTGGGATATACGCAAAACGATATTGATAACTGGGCCAATATTGTCGCCCGTTCGCTGCGCGCGGCCGGTGGTTCAGCAAAAGATAAAATTCACGTCGCCTACGGCTACGGCCTGTTTACCGGCGGCCTTGGCGCGCACTACGGCGCGGAACGTTTGGGCGCGACGGTGATCCCGATGTCCGGCGGACAGACCGAAAAACAGGCGCAGCTGATCCGCGATTTCCAGCCGGATATGATCATGGTGACGCCGTCCTACTGTCTGAATCTGATTGAAGAGCTGGAGCGCCAGATGGGCGGCGATGCCCGCGGCTGTTCATTGCGGGTTGGCGTCTTTGGCGCTGAGCCGTGGACGCTGGCGATGCGCGCGGAAATCGAGCGCCGGCTGGGGATCACCGCCCTGGATATTTACGGTTTGTCGGAAGTCATGGGACCGGGCGTAGCGATGGAGTGTCTGGAAACCGTTGACGGCCCGACTATCTGGGAAGACCACTTCTTCCCGGAAATCGTCAACCCGGACGACGGTACGCCGCTGGAAGATGGCGAGCATGGTGAGCTGCTGTTTACCACCCTGACCAAAGAAGCGCTGCCGGTGATCCGCTATCGTACCCGCGATCTGACGCGCCTGCTGCCGGGAACCGCGCGGACCATGCGCCGCATGGACCGCATCAGCGGACGCAGCGACGATATGCTGATTATCCGCGGGGTTAACGTCTTCCCCTCGCAGCTGGAAGAGGAGATCCTCAAGTTTGAACACCTGGCGCCGCACTATCAGTTAGAGGTCAATCGCCGCGGTCATCTGGATTCGCTGGCGGTGCGCGTTGAGCTGAAAGAGAGCGGGCTGGCGCTGAGTCATGAACAACGCTGCCAGATTTGCCATCAGTTGCGTCACCGCATTAAGTCGATGGTCGGGATCTCCACCGATATTACTATCGTCAACTGCGGCAGCATTCCGCGCTCGGAAGGGAAAGCCTGTCGGGTATTCGACCTGCGAAAAGCGGTGGTTAGCGGTTAATCCTCTCTCCGGCTGCGCGGCAGGCACCCGGCTGAAGCGTTTGCGCCGTCAGCCGGGGAGTTTCCTGTGCTATGATTCATAAAGGAAAAATATAACAACAGAATGAATCAGATGAGTAAACTCGACGCCTTTATTCAACAAGCGGTGACGGCGATGCCGATCAGCGGCACGTCATTAATTGCCTCGCTGTATGGCGACGCTTTATTACAACGCGGTGGGGAAGTGTGGCTGGGCAGCGTCGCGGCGCTGCTGGAAGGATTAGGCTTCGGCGAGCGCTTCGTACGCACCGCGCTGTTTCGCCTCAATAAAGAAGAGTGGCTTGATGTTGTCCGCATCGGCCGGCGCAGCTTCTATCGCCTGAGTGATAAAGGGTTGCGCCTGACCCGGCGCGCGGAGCATAAAATTTATCGCGCCAGTGCCCCGGAATGGGACGGTACCTGGCTGCTGCTGCTTTCGGAAGGCCTGGAGAAAAATGTGCTCGCCGACGTTAAAAAGCAGCTGCTGTGGCAGGGGTTTGGCGCGCTGGCGCCGAGCCTGCTGGCCTCGCCGTCGCAAAAGCTGGCCGATGTCCAGTCTCTGCTCCACGAAGCGGGCGTCGCCGAAAACGTCATCTGTTTTGAAGCCCATTCGCCGCTGGCGCTCTCCAGAGCGGCCCTGCGCAGCCGGGTGGAGGAGTGCTGGCATCTCACCGAACAAAATGAGATGTACGAGGCGTTTATCGCCTTGTTCCGACCTCTACTGCCGCTGCTGCGCGATTGCGACCCGTCAGAGTTGACGCCGGATCGCTGTTTCCAGATCCAACTGCTCCTTATCCATTTCTATCGCCGGGTGGTGCTCAAAGACCCGCTGCTGCCGGAAGAGCTCCTGCCGGCGCATTGGGCAGGGCAAACCGCCCGCCAGCTGTGTATCAATATTTATCAACGCGTGAGTCCCGGCGCGCTGGCGTTTGTCAGCGAGAAAGGTGAGAGCTCGGTGGGCGAGCTCCCGGCGCCGGGTCCGCTCTATTATCAGCGCTTTGGCGGTTTGCCGGGCGCATAAGGAGGTTGCATGCCGATATATCAGATTGATGGACTGACGCCGGTGGTGCCGGAGGAGAGTTACGTTCACCCGACCGCGGTGTTGATTGGCGACGTGATCCTCGGCAAAGGGGTCTATGTTGGGCCCAACGCCAGCCTGCGCGGCGACTTCGGGCGCATCGTGGTCAAAGACGGCGCCAATATTCAGGATAACTGCGTGATGCATGGCTTCCCCGGCCAGGATACGGTGGTGGAAGAGGAGGGCCATATCGGCCACGGCGCTATTCTGCACGGCTGCGTGATTGGCCGCAACGCGCTGGTGGGCATGAGCGCGGTGATTATCGACGGGGCGGTCATTGGCGAAAACAGCATTGTCGGCGCTTCGGCCTTTGTCAAAGCCAACGCCGAGATGCCCGCCAACCATCTGATTATCGGCAGCCCGGCAAAAGCGATTCGCACCCTGAGCGAACAGGAGCTGGCGTGGAAAAAACAAGGTACCCGTGAATACCAGGCGCTGGTGGAACGCTGTAAGCAGACGCTGCACCAGGTGGAGCCATTACGGGAAGTCGAAGCAGGGCGTAAGCGGCTGGCGTTTGATGAAAACCTGCGGCCAAAAGCCGCAACCTGAGGGGTAAAATTATGGCAGAGAAATTATCCGCGCACTGTCACTGCGGTGCGGTGGCGTTTACCGTGGAGCTCAGCGACGGCTTCAACACCGTTCGGCGCTGTAACTGCTCATATTGTCGCATGCGTGGGGCGGTCGCGGTCTCTTCGCCGCGTTCAGGAATAGAGGTGGTACGCGGAGGGGATAAGCTCACAGAGTATCGCTTTAATACAGGGGAAGCCGTGCACTTTTTCTGCTCGGTATGCGGGATCTACACCTTTCATCAACGGCGATCAAACCCACAGCAGTATGGGGTGAATGTGGCCTGCATTGACGGCGTTTCGCCTTTCGATTTCCCTTGCGTGGAGGTCAACGACGGCGTGAATCATCCAAAGGATGGCGGCGGAGGCGTGGTGGGGTATTTACGCTACGAGAAAAAGTAAAACTCTCCTCCCGCAGGAAGCGAGAGGAGTGAAATATTAGGCTGCAACCACGCTGTCGATGGCCGCTTTCGCGTCAGACTGCGCTTTGGCCGCGACTTCCGGGCCGTAAGCGATACCTTCGGCGAACACAAAGTTCACGTCGGTGATGCCGATGAAGCCGAGGAAGGTGGACAGGTATGGGGTGACCAGGTCGGTCGGAGTATCTTTATGGATACCGCCGCGGCTGGTAACGACGACCGCGCGTTTACCGGTTACCAGACCTTCCGGCCCTTTCTCGGTGTAGCGGAAGGTGACGCCGGCGCGAGCCACCAGGTCGAAATAGTTTTTCAGCTGCGTCGGGATGTTGAAGTTGTACATCGGCGCAGCGATAACAATCACATCGTTGCCTTTCAGTTCGGCGATCAGCTCGTCGGAAAGGGCCAGCGCTTCCTGCTGACGCGGAGTCAGCGGCGCGTCGCTCGGACGCAGGGCGCCAACCAGTTCGCCATCCAGAACCGGGATCGGATTGGCGGCCAGGTCACGCACGGTGATCTCATCGCCAGGGTGTTTTTCCTGCCATTGTTCAACAAAATAGTCGGAAAGCTGACCAGATTGTGAGTACCCTGCCAGAATACTGGATTTCAGAACTAATACTTTGCTCATGGGTGTTTCCTTTTTTTAATGTGATTGACGGGTCAATGCCCTGGTGCTTGTTGACACTGTATTCACAATCGCGCCACAGAGATAGCGCAATATATCGAATCCTATGTTCAGATTTTTTGAACAAGGCACGAATGACACAGATGTGGTACTCTAAGGCAATACTTCAAAAGAGATTTTCCCGGCAGAGCTCTGCCCGATAACGCTATGACAGAACAACAAAAAATCACCTTCCCCCAGCTTTATCAACAGCTCGACGGCCTGATGCTGCGCGACAAAACGCGCTTTGCCCGCCGTCTACATGGCGTGAAGAAGGTTAAAAATCCTGAATCGCAACAGGCCATTCTGCAGGAGATGGCGCTGGAGATAAGCCAGGCAGCCGGTAAAGTCCTGCTGCGCGAAGCGGCGCGTCCGGCCATCACCTATCCGGAAAACCTGCCGGTTAGCCAGAAAAAACAAGAGATTCTCGAGGCGGTGCGCGACCACCAGGTGGTGATCGTCGCCGGGGAGACCGGTTCGGGTAAAACCACCCAGCTGCCAAAAATCTGCATGGAGCTGGGGCGCGGGCTGAAAGGACTCATCGGCCATACCCAGCCGCGTCGCCTGGCGGCGCGGACCGTCGCCAATCGTATTGCCGAAGAGCTGCAGAGCGAGCCGGGCGGCTGCATCGGCTATAAAGTCCGCTTCAGCGACCACGTCAGCGAAAACACCATGGTTAAGCTGATGACCGACGGTATCCTTCTGGCGGAGATCCAGCAGGATCGTCTATTGATGCAGTACGACACCATCATTATCGATGAGGCGCACGAGCGCAGCCTGAATATTGACTTTCTGCTCGGCTATCTGAAAGAGCTCCTGCCGCGCCGCCCGGACCTGAAAATCATCATTACCTCGGCGACCATCGACCCGGAACGTTTCTCAAAGCATTTCAATAATGCGCCGATTATCGAAGTCTCCGGGCGGACTTACCCGGTGGAAGTGCGCTATCGGCCGATAGTGGAAGAGGCGGACGATACCGAGCGCGATCAGTTACAGGCGATCTTTGATGCGGTTGACGAACTGGGGCGCGAAGGGCCCGGCGATATTCTGATCTTTATGAGCGGTGAGCGGGAAATTCGCGATACCGCCGATGCGCTGAATAAGCTGGATCTGCGCCATACCGAAGTGCTGCCGCTGTACGCCCGCCTGTCCAACAGCGAGCAGAACCGCGTCTTCCAGCCGCACAGCGGACGGCGCATCGTGCTGGCGACCAACGTGGCGGAAACCTCGCTGACCGTGCCAGGCATTAAGTACGTTATCGATCCCGGTACTGCGCGTATCAGCCGTTACAGCTACCGCACCAAGGTGCAGCGCCTGCCGATCGAGCCGGTTTCCCAGGCGTCCGCCAACCAGCGTAAGGGCCGCTGCGGCCGCGTTTCGGAAGGGATCTGTATTCGTCTTTATTCAGAAGACGATTTCCTGTCGCGCCCGGAATTTACCGACCCGGAGATTCTGCGCACCAACCTGGCGTCGGTCATCCTGCAGATGACCGCCCTGGGCTTAGGCGATATCGCCGCCTTTCCGTTTGTCGAAGCGCCGGATAAGCGCAATATCCAGGACGGCGTACGCCTGCTGGAAGAGCTGGGCGCCATCACCACCGATGCGCAGGCAACGGCTTATAAGCTAACCCCGCTGGGCCGCCAGCTCAGCCAGCTACCGGTGGATCCGCGTCTGGCGCGCATGGTGCTGGAGGCGCAGAAGCACGGCTGCGTGCGGGAAGCGATGATCATCACCTCCGCGCTGTCGATCCAGGACCCGCGCGAGCGGCCGATGGACAAACAGCAGGCCTCTGACGAAAAACATCGCCGCTTCCACGATAAAGAGTCCGATTTCCTCGCCTTCGTCAATCTGTGGAACTACCTCGGCGAGCAGCAGAAGGCGCTGTCGTCGAATCAGTTCCGCCGCCAGTGCCGGGTCGATTTTCTTAACTATCTGCGCGTGCGCGAGTGGCAGGACATCTACACCCAGCTGCGCCAGGTGGTGAAAGAGCTTGGCCTGCCGATCAACAGTGAGCCGGCGGAATATCGCGAGATCCATACTGCGTTGCTGACCGGTCTGCTGTCGCACATCGGCATGAAGGATGCCGATAAACAGGAGTATACCGGCGCCCGTAACGCCCGCTTCTCCATTTTCCCGGGTTCCGGCCTGTTTAAAAAGCCGCCGAAGTGGACGATGGTTGCGGAGCTGGTCGAGACCAGCCGCCTGTGGGGCCGCATCGCCGCGCGCATTGAGCCGGAGTGGGTGGAGCCGGTAGCGCAGCACCTGATCAAGCGCTCATACAGTGAGCCGCACTGGGAGCGGTCGCAGGGCGCGGTAATGGCGACGGAAAAGGTCACCGTCTACGGCCTGCCGATCGTCGCCGCGCGTAAGGTCAACTACAGCCAGATTGATCCGGCGCTGTGTCGTGAGCTATTTATCCGCCACGCGCTGGTAGAGGGCGACTGGCAGACGCGGCACGCCTTCTTCCGCGATAACCTGAAGCTGCGCGCGGAAATCGAAGAGCTGGAGCATAAGTCGCGCCGTCGCGACATCCTGGTTGATGACGAGACGATGTTCGAGTTTTACGACCAGCGCATTAGCCACGACGTCATCTCCGCTCGCCACTTTGATAAGTGGTGGAAGCAGGCCAGCCGCGAAACGCCAGACTTGCTCAATTTTGAAAAGAGCATGCTGATTAAAGAGGGGGCGGAGCAGGTCAGTAAACTGGACTACCCGAATTTCTGGCATCAGGGCAATCTTAAACTGCGTCTTAGCTATCAGTTTGAACCTGGCGCCGATGCCGATGGCGTAACGGTGCATATTCCGCTGCCGCTGCTCAACCAGGTAGAGGAGGCCGGGTTTGAATGGCAGATCCCTGGCCTGCGTCGCGAGCTCATTATCGCGCTGATAAAATCGCTGCCGAAGCCGGTACGGCGCAATTTCGTCCCGGCTCCCAACTATGCGGAAGCGTTTCTTGGCCGGGCGGCGCCGCTTGAGCTGCCGCTGCTCGATTCGCTGGAGCGCGAGCTGCGTAAGATGACCGGCGTGACCATCGACCGCGAAGCCTGGCAGTGGGATCAGGTGCCCGATCACCTGAAAATCACTTTCCGGGTGGTGGATGATAAAAACAAGAAGCTGCAGGAAGGGCGCTCGCTGCAGGCGTTGAAAGACGCCCTGAAGGGCAAAGTGCAGGAGACGCTGTCGGCGGTCGCTGATGACGGTATTGAGCAGAGCGGGCTGCATATCTGGAGCTTTGGCACCCTGGCGGAAAGTTACGAACAGAAGCGCGGTAACTATAAGGTGAAAGCCTGGCCGGCGCTGGTGGACGAGCGCGACAGCGTGGCCATCAAGCTGTTTGATAATCCACAGGAACAGCAGCAGGCCATGTGGCGCGGTCTGCGTCGCCTGCTGCTGCTCAACATCCCGTCGCCGATTAAGTATCTGCACGAGAAACTACCGAATAAAGCCAAGCTTGGGCTCTACTTTAACCCGTACGGCAAAGTGCTGGATCTGATTGACGATTGCATCTCCTGCGGCGTTGATAAGCTTATCGACGAGGCGGGCGGTCCGGTGTGGACGGAAGAGGGCTTTAGTCAGCTGCACGATAAAGTGCGAGCCGAGCTCAACGACACGGTGGTGGAGATCGCTAAACAGGTCGAGCAGATCCTCACCGCGGTGTTCAATATCAACAAACGGCTGAAAGGCCGGGTGGATATGACCATGGCGCTGGGGCTGTCGGATATCAAAGCGCAGATGGCGGGTCTGGTGTATCGCGGCTTTGTCACCGGCAACGGTTTCCGCCGTCTTGGCGATACGCTGCGCTATCTGCAGGCGATTGAAAAGCGTCTGGAGAAGATGGCTATCGATCCGCACCGCGATCGGGCGCAGATGCTTAAGGTGGAGAGCGTGCAGCAGGCGTGGCAGCAGTGGCTGAATAAGCTACCGCCGAACCGCCGTGAGGACGACGATGTCCGCGAGATCCGCTGGATGATCGAGGAGCTGCGGGTCAGCTTCTTCGCCCAGCAGCTGGGCACCCCGTATCCTATCTCGGACAAGCGAGTGTTGCAGGCGATGGAGCAAATTACCCCATAGCCTGGCTGGTTGTCCCCGGTGGCGCTGCGCTTACCGGGGCTACTGGTCAGGCGTCCACGCTTAAGCGTTTACCCACGCCAGAGTAAAGCCGTCCCAGCCTTTAGTGCCCACGGTCTGCAGCGCCGTTGCCGTCAACCGTGGCTCGGCGCCCATCATCTCAATGAACTGACGCACGCCCTGAACGCGCTCGTCGGCGCTCTGTGGGTTGACCACTTCGCCGTCGCGTACCACGTTATCGCCAATAATTAGGGTTCCTGGGCGGGAATAACGTAGCGCCCAGCGCAGATAATGGGGATTATTCGGCTTATCGGCATCGATGAAGATCAGGTCGAAAGCGGGACATTCGCCAAGCGACTCCAGGGACTGTAGCGCGGGTCCCTCCCGTAGCGTGACCCGCTGGTCAACGCCCGCCAGCTGCAGATTCTCCCTCGCCACCTGGGCATGATGCGCGTCGGCCTCCAGGGTGAGGAGTTGGCCGTCGGCAGGAAGCTCGCGCGCCATCCAGATGGTGCTATAGCCGCCGAGGGTGCCGATCTCCAGTATCCGCTTAGCCTGGGTTAGCCGTACCAGCAGGGCGAGAAACTGACCCTGATTGGCGGCGACATCGTGTGCCGGGAGCCCGGCACGATGGTTGTTTTCCAGTACCCGATCGAGCACAGGATCGCCGGGAATTAAGGCCTTAATCAAATAATTGTCTACTGCCGACCACTGTTGTTGCATATGACGCTTCCCCATTTAGCTCCCTGATGAGTCAGACCAGCCGCCTCCCAGCGCCCGGTACAGATCGATCTGCGCCAGCAGCAGGTTGTTCTTCACCTGCACCACGCTAAGCTGGGTGGAGAACAGCGTTCGCTGGGCATCAAGCACATCCAGATAAGAAGAGTAGCCGTTACGGTAGCGGTTTTGTGCAATACGTAAGGTTTCCTGGGCAACGGTCTCTTGTTCCTGAAGCTCGGTTAACTGTTCGCCATAGCGACTGATGGCGTCCAGGCTGTCATTGACCTCTTTGAACGCGCTGCGCACCGTTTTCTCATAGCTATAGAGCGCCTGGTTGCGCTGGGCCATGGAGACGTCCACCTGGGCATTTAACGCCTGGCGGTTTAGCAGCGGCGCCAGAATACTGCCGCCAAGACTCCACAGCCGCAGCGGGTTGTCCAGCAGATCCGGCAGCGTCCGGTCCTGCAGGCTGCCGGTAGCGGTCAGGTTAATAGAGGGCAGCAGCTGCGCCTGCGACGAGGCCAGCGTGGCGTCGGCGGCCACCAGCTGGCGCTCGGCCTGAGCGATGTCCGGACGGCGGTTGAGCAAGGTGGACGGCAGCTGCGACGGCAGACGCAGCGGGGTAAGCTGGGCGAACTCGCCGCGTTTTACCGCGCCAGGGTTATCGCCGAGCAGCACGCTGAGCGCATTTTCCTGCTGCGCAATCTGGTGCTGTAGCGGCGGGATCTGCGCCCGCGTTGACCGCAGCTCCGAATCCGCCTGCATTAGCTCAAGGCGTGAAGTATACCCGGTTTCAAACTGACGTTTGGCCAGGCGCCACGCGTCTTCCCTTGATGTTAGCGTCTGCTGGGTCACCCGCAGCTGCTCATCCAGCGACAGCAGCGTGACGTAGCCAACGGCCACCGAGCTGGCGACGCTCAAATTGGCGGCGGCGGCGGCGGCTTTCTGCGCCTCAAGGCTGGCCCCGGCGGCGTTGGCCGCGCTGCGGTTCGCTCCCCAGATATCGACATCATAGCTGGCGGTCAGGCCGCCCTTATACAGTGTGCTGTGGATCGGCAGGCCGGTGGCGGCGGACTGCGTCCGGGCGCGGGTGCCGGTGAGGCTGGCGTCCAGTGACGGAAACAGGCTGCTGTCGGCGGCGTAAGCGCGCGCCTGATACTCATTCACCCGCTCGCGGGCGATCAGCACATCGCTGTTATAGCGCAGCGCCTGGTCGACATACTGATTGAGGGTACTGTCATGAAAATTGCGCCACCATACGCCCTCCACCGGGCTGGCCGGGCCAACGTCGGCCCGCCAGGCGGCAGGAATGGTCAGGGTCGGCTGCGCGCGCTGCACATCGGCGGATTGACAGCCGACCAGCGCCAGAACGATAGCAAGGGCGACCGGGCGGATCATGGTTGTTTCTCCGCACGGGTATCAATAGTCACCTGCACCGACATCCCCGGCCGCAGGCGCTCGCTGTTGTTTTGCCCGTCGTTGACCGTAATACGCACCGGGATGCGCTGGGCGATCTTGACGAAATTGCCGGTGGCGTTGTCAGGAGAGATGGCGCTGAACTCCACCCCGGTCGCCGGGGAGATACTCTGCACCTTGCCGTGGAAGGTCTCGCCGTTGAGCGCGTCTACGGTGAAGGTGACCGGCTGGCCAACGCGTACTTCGGCCAACTGGGTCTCTTTGAGGTTGGCAATCACCCAGTGCTGCGGCGGAACCAGCGAGGTCAGATGGGTTCCGGCGCTGACATAGGCGCCAAGACGCACCGAGATCTGCCCCAGCTGGCCGCCGGTGGGGGCGATAATCTGGGTATTCTGCAGGTCGATCTGCGCCAGCTCAAGCGCCGCTTTGGCGCTGGCCACGTCGGCCTCCAGCGAATCGCGATTGACGATGGTCGATTCACGGTCCTGGCGCGACATCTCCAGCGCCGCTTTCGCCTGCTCAATATCCGCCGCCCCTTGCGCCGCGCTGGCCCGCGCCGAATCACGTTCGCGGATCGACAGCGAACCGTCGGCGGTTAACTGCTGGATGCGTTTTAAATCGGCCTGGATTTTCAGATTCTGCGCGCGGGCGTTTTGCAGCGCGGCTTCATTCTTGGCGATCGTCGCCTCGGCGCTTTTGCGCTGTTGCAGGTTATTGCGCAGCGCGGCCTCTTTCATCGCCAGGGTAGCCTGGGCCTGATGCACCCGCTGTTTATAGATGCGATCGTCTATCTGGAACAGCACCTCGCCCGGCTGGACAATCGCGAAATCTTTGACGTTGACGGCGGTGATATAGCCGTTGACCTGCGGGCTAATAAAGGTGGTCTGCCCGCGCACATAGGCGTTGTCGGTAAACTGGCTATGGCGAGTGAACGGCGGCAGTTGCCAGGCGTAGAGGATCACCAGCACGCCGACGAGGCCTATCGCCGCGGCGGTAAAAATGGAAACCACGCGAATATTATTCCGGGTGTTGGCCTGTTGTTTGGCCGCATCCTGCTGACTCATAACGACTCCAGAGATGAAATGATGATAATTATTTGCTGCCGGTAGCGCGTTGCAACGCGATACGGGCAGTCAGTCGTAAGCGAATTAAGCGCCAGAAAACCCACACTAGTGTCCCGGCGGAGATCGCCGCCGTCAGCAGATAGGTATCATTCCAGGCGAGAATATTGGCCTGCAGCGTCGCGGCGTTTTGCAGCAGGGTGGTGGCCTGAACGTTGAGTAGCGTACTGTCGCCAATCTGGCTCTGATACATCTGGCTGTACTGCTGCAGCCGCTCGACGATCAGCGGGTTCAGGGTGGTTATCTGGTCCGCCAGCTGGCTGGAGTGGAATTTCTCACGCCAGGTCTGGAAGGTGCCGAGGATCGCCGAGCCGAGCAGCCCGCCAATGTTCTGGCTCATACCGAACAGCACCGAGAAGCTGACCAGGTTGCGCGGGTCGGCAAACACGCCGCCAATCCCGGCGAGCATCGCCGGGGCCAGAAAGAAGGCGCTGCCGAAGCCGAGTAAAAACTGGCTGAACATTAATTGTTCCGGACGGGTGAGGGCGTTGGACTGGCTGTCGAGCAGCGAGGCTATCATGATCAGCGCCAGCGCGGTGGCGGTCGGCCAGTAGAGCTTCTGCGGGTTGAGCGTCAGACAGCTGGCAATGATCCCGCACAGAATACCGGCGAAAATCGACCACGCGAGGTTAGTCATCTGTTCGTTTTGCAGGCCAACGTACTGCAGCCAGCCGATGACCCCGGTGTTCTGCTCCGCCAACACGATGCGGATCAACAGCATAATCAGGCCCAGACGCACGATGCTGCCGCTGGAGAGCCATTTGGTATTGAGCAGGGGGTTGCTGCGGTTATGCTCGAAGGTAATCGCAGCGACGATCAGTATTACCGCCGCCGCCAGCGCCCAGCCGATCCACGGCGCTTCAAACCACCACTCGAGCCGCCCTAGCGACAGCACGGCGCACACCAGCGCCATGCCGGGCGCCAGCAGAAAGAAGGTAATGAAATCCTTTTTTTCGAACACTTTTTTACGATCGCTTGGCGGCAGTTTTAGCGCGATGACGCAGGCCAGCGACACCAGCGCCAGGCCCAGCTCAAAGAAGTAGAGACCGCGCCATTCATCGGTCTGCAGCAGTTCGGTGGAAAAGAGGCGCGCCAGGGGAATGGCCAGCGACGAGCCGGTGATGCCGATAGTCAGCCCTTTCAGGCGATGGCGCGCAGGCCAGGCCTGTACCTGGTAGTAAATCCCCAGCGAGCTGAGCGCCGCGGCCACCATGCCATGGGCGGCGCGAACCATCATCGCTGAGCTGAGATCGTTGACGAAGAGGTGGAAAAAGGTGACCAGCACATAGAGCACCAGAAAGCCTTCGGTGAAAGCGCGCAGGCCAAACTGCTGGCGGAATTTCACCAGCAGCAGGTTGATGGAGACGTTGGTCATCACGTATACCGCCGGCAGCCAGGCGATTTCTGTCGACCAGGCGGCGAAGGTACCCTGCAGCAGCTGCAGGTTGGCGGTGACCACTGCGTTGCCCAGCGCGCCGGTGAGACATACCAGCAGACCGACCACGCCGTAGGCAAGGCGTTTCGCCGGACTGTGCAGCGGCGTCGACGGCGAACCGAGCAGAGCCGGTTTTTCATGCGGCGCCCAGTCATGCGGGGCGTAGGGGTTATCCTGGCGACGGGGCATTATTTCTTCTCCACTTCGCGCAACAGCTTTTCCAGCACCCGCTGGGTTTGCTCCTGCTCCTGTGGGGTAATCGCCGTCAGGATCTCTTCGCGCAGATCGTCAGCCACCGTTTTGACCTGTTCATAGAGGGCCTTCCCTTTGTCGGTGACCACCAGCAGTCGCTTACGTTTGTCGCTGGCGGTGGTGATGCGCTCAACCAGTCCGAGGGCGACCAGACGATGGATCAACGGCACAATGGTCGGGCTCTCCACCCCCAGCTCCTGCGCCAGTTCGCTTTGCGACAGCGGCTGCTGGTGGCGGGCGATGGACGCTACCGCCACCCAGCTGGCCTGGCTGAGACCGAGATTTTTCAGCCGACGATTGACCGCCAGCCGCCAGTGGTGCGCGGTGAGGTATAAAAGATGAGAGAAGGTAAGCTGTCGATTGTCCATAGGTCGTCTGTCAATATCGTTAGAGCTCTAACGATTTTATGCCGGATAACCGCCGGAGTTCAAGATGAAAGATAGAAATTGGTTAACGGTATGTACGTTAATTGTAGTTAATCTTCCGGCCGCGATCCGTGTCGTGCGGTCTGCTGACCGAGGATATTTTTATTCTGCGCCATCACCCAGGCGATAAAGGCCCGCAGGGGGGCGGGAATATGTTTCCGGCTTGGGTAGTAGACGCAGAAATGGTCGGCAGGATAGCGGTAGCCGGGTAACAAATGGACCAGGCTGCCCGCGCTCAGCTGCTGCGTCACCAGCGACTGATAGACAAAGGCGATGCCTAATCCGCTCTCCGCGGCCTGGATCATTGCGCTATCGGCATCGACGACCAGATCGCCTTTAACCGCGACCTCGCTAAGCTCGCCGCTGGGGCCAATAAACTCCCAGCGGTACTTCTCACCACCAGGAAAACAGCGGTTAATGCAGCGGAAATTAACTAATGACTGCGGGGTATCGGGCTCTCCGGCTTCGCGTATATAGTCCGGGCTGGCCACCGGGATCAGCGATAGTTTCTCGCCAAAGGGGATGGCAATCATCTCTTTGGGCACATCCTGCGAATAGCGAATGCCGGCGTCAAAACCGGACTCGATAATATTGACTTTCCGATCGGTGGCATACAGTTCGAGCGTCACATTGGGACAGGCGTTTTTAAAGGCGATAAAATAGTCTTGAAAAAACAGGTCAATAACAATGCGCGGTAAATTAACTTTCACCACGCCTTCCGGAGTCAGACGGTGATAATTCAGACTGTCCACCACCCGGCGATAATCATTGACCACCGGCGTTATATTATTAAGAAATTCCTCACCCACTGCGGTTAATGACAAACTGCGCGTTGAGCGATTTAGCAGGCGCACGCCTAACTTTTCTTCCAGATGATTAATAGCGACGGTAAGGGCCGGTGGGGAAAGGTTTAACGCTTTAGCGGCCTGACGAAAACTGCCATGTTTCACTATGAGTATTAATATTTCTATTTGTTGCAGATCGGGCAAGGTTTTCATTGTTAATTTCCAGCTAACACCGCGTTCGGAATAGATTAATTGTTATCAATATGAAAGGGAAGTATATATTTAATGCCATTCAGCAATTAAGGAAAATAAGATGAAAACACGTTATCTTGGAAAAGAGAAGTTTCAGGTTTCCGCATTAGGTCTCGGATGTATGGGGATGAGTTTTGCCTATGGCGGCGCTGAAACGTCGCAGGCGATAAATACGATCCATGCCGCCATGGACCTGGGCGTGACCTTCCTGGATACCGCCGAAGTATATGGTCCTTTCGATAATGAAGTTCTGGTCGGAAAAGCGATTAAAGGTTTTCGCGATAAGGTGCAGATTGCCACCAAATTTGGATTTCGTATTTTGCCGACCGGCCAGGGTCTGGAGCGGATGGCCGGCGTTGACAGCCGTCCGGCACATATTCGCGAATCAGTGGAAGGGTCGCTGAAGCGACTGAATGTCGAGACCATCGATCTGCTCTATCAGCACCGCGTCGATCCCGCGGTACCGGTGGAAGAGGTGGTGGGCACTATGGCCGATCTGGTTAAAGAGGGTAAAATTCGCCATATCGGTCTGTCGGAAGTATCTGCTCAGACGCTGCGCCGGGCCTGCAAGGTACATCCGATCGCTGCCGTGCAGACGGAATATTCGCTATGGAGCCGCGAGCCGGAGGCCGGTATTCTCCACACCTGCCGCGAGCTGGGGGTCGGCTTTGTGCCATACAGCCCGCTTGGCCGCGGCTTCCTGACGGGGACAATTACCGATCCCGGCGTTTTGGCAGCGGATGATTTCCGCCGCCATCTGCCGCGCTTCCAGGCCGAAACCATGCGCAAAAACCAGCTGCTGCTTGAGCGCCTTCAGCAGGTGGCCACCCGCTATGACGCGACCCTTGCGCAGATTGCCCTTGCCTGGGTGATGAGCAAAGGCGAGGATATCGTGCCTATCCCGGGGGCGAGGAAAATTGCTCACCTGCGCGACAATGCCGGCGCCGCGAATATTACCCTCGCGCCGGAGGACATCCTCACCATCGAACATATTTTCACTGCCGACAACGTCACTGGCTTACGCTATACCCAGGGCGATTTTGATTTAATCGAAAAATAATCCCCTACGGGCAGCGGATGGTTATTACTTGCGTGACGTTGTCACCTTTGCCGAACAACTCCTCGTCAGATAGCGCACATCCTCGGCGGTTAACGGCGCGGCAAAGAAAAAAAGGGGCGGCGCAAGGCCACCCCTGATGCGGTTGCTGATGGGGATCAGCCCGGGTAGATGCCGCGGTCTTTACGCGCCATCAGGATGCGCTCGCAGGCCACGATATAGGCGGCGGTGCGCAGCGTACACTCTTTCTCGGCGGCTTTATCCCAGACGTGTACGATAGCGTCGGTCATAATGCGGTCCATCTTGGCGTTGATCTCCTCTTCGCTCCAGAAGAAGCTGGCCATGTCCTGTACCCACTCAAAGTAGCTGACGGTCACCCCGCCGGCGTTGCAGATAACGTCCGGCACCACGATCACGCCGCGCTCGGCCAGCACGTCGTCCGCTTCCGGATAGGTTGGGCCGTTGGCCCCTTCCAGCACCAGTTTGCAGGTCAGCTTCTCCGCGCGCTCGCGGGTGATTTGCCCTTCCAGCGCCGCCGGGATCAGGATGTCCATCGGGGTGGTCCAGAAGGCGTCTTTATCGATCTCCTGGGCGCCCGGGAAACCGGCAATCTGCTTTTTCTCCGCCTGCCAGGCGGTGAGGGCGGCCATATCGATTCCGCCTTCGTTATACAGGGTCGCGGTATGATCCTGAATAACCACGATACGAGCGCCGACGCCGGCGAACAGGCGGGCCGCTTCGCTACCGACGTTACCAAAGCCCTGCAGCGCCACTTTGGCGCCTTCAATTTCGATACCGGCGCGACGGGCAACTTCCCGGCCGGTGACAAACACGCCGCGTCCGGTGGCTTTTTCACGACCGAGGGAGCCGCCGAGGTGGATCGGTTTGCCGGTGACCACGCCGGTGATGGTGGTGCCATGGTTCATGGAGTAGGTGTCCATCATCCATGCCATCACTTTGCCATTGGTGCCGACGTCCGGCGCCGGAATATCTTTCTGCGGCCCGATAATAATGCCGATTTCGCTGGTGTAGCGGCGGGTCAGACGCTCCAGTTCACCTTCTGACAAGGAGAAGGGGTCGACGCGGATGCCGCCTTTGGCCCCGCCGTAAGGAATATTGACCGCGGCGCATTTAATGGTCATCCAGGCAGAAAGTGCCATGACTTCGTTAAGATCGACATCCGGATGGTAGCGAACACCACCTTTACCCGGTCCGCGCGACAGATTGTGCTGAACGCGATAGCCCTCGAAGTGGCGGATGGTGCCGTCGTCCATTTGCACAGGAATGTCGACGATCAGCGCGCGCTTCGGATGGCGCAGGGTTTCCACCCAGTAGGCAAGATCGCCGAGATAAGGCGCGACGCGGTCGATCTGGCGCAGGTAGGTGGTCCATGGAGATGTACTACTTTCAGATGCGTAAGATAACTTTTCCATAAGAGTCCTGTTTCTCAGTGTTATTTATGTCGTGTAAAACCGTGGAATAGCTACAGCAGTAAACTCTGTGCAATGAATGGTATCACCAATTTTATAAAGCGGTATTTGACGGCAATTCCGATTTTTAAATTTTTGTTAGATTTTTTATTTTTTAAGTGAATAACTACGCACGTCAACCACCCGCAAGCTGTGCATTTTAATTCACTTTTTATTCACTTAAGTGCATAAGAAAATATTTTTTCTATGTTTTTCATTATCTTGATGATCTTCAAAAAGTGAATAAATTGCTTTTGTCCGTATTGACAATCTTGTTGTTCACAGGCCAGCATTAGCCCACACAACAACATAGCATTAACCATGAATTAACAATTACCCGCAAAAAGAATAGGGCTTTATTTTTCTGTGGTGAATATTTTTACCATCGCAGCGGGCGCGCTCGTGCCCAAAATAAGCCGAGGGGCAGGGTTGATGTCGATTGTCCAACGCGACGGGAGCGTTTTCCGTCGTCTTACGTTCCGGAGATAAATTATGTCAGGCAGTATGACTCGCGAAGATTTTGACGCTTACCTGGTTCCCTGTTTTGCCCCCGCGCCGTTTATTCCGGTCAGAGCGGCGGGCTCCCGCGTCTGGGACCAGCAGGGGAAAGAGTATATCGATATGGCGGGCGGCATCGCAGTGAACGCCCTGGGCCATGCTCACCCGGCGCTGGCTCAGGCCCTGCAGGATCAACTGGCGAAACTGTGGCATATCGGCAATGGCTATACCAACGAGCCGGTGCTGCAGCTGGCAAAAACCCTCGTGCAGTCGACCTTTGCCGACAAGGTGTTTTTCTGCAACTCCGGCGCCGAGGCCAACGAGGCGGCCCTTAAGCTGGCGCGGAAATATGCCCACGATAAGTTTGGCGGTGAAAAAAGCGAAATCATCGCCTTCAACCACGCCTTCCATGGCCGCACGCTGTTCACCGTCTCCGTTGGCGGCCAGCCGAAATATTCCAGCGATTATGCTCCGCTGCCGCAGGGCATTACCCATCTGCCCTATAACGATATCGAGGCGGTCACCGCGGCGATCTCCTCGCGCACCTGCGCGGTGATCGTCGAGCCGATTATCGGCGAAGGCGGGGTGATCCCGGCGGCCCCGGCGTTCCTGCAGGCGCTGCGTACCCTCTGCGATCGCCATCATGCCACCCTGATATTCGATGAGGTGCAGACCGGCGCCGGGCGTACCGGCCATCTCTACGCCTACCAGCATTACAACGTCGTCCCGGACATCCTCACCAGCGCCAAAGGGCTGGGGGGCGGCTTCCCGATCGGCGCGATGCTGGCGAAAGAGGCCTGGGCGCAGGTCTTCCAGCCAGGCACCCATGGCACCACCTTCGGCGGCAACCCGCTGGCGGCAACCGTCGCTAACGCCGTGCTGGCCCATCTCGATGCGCCGCTGCTGGCGGGCGTTGGCGAGCGCCATGCGCTGATCGTTGACCAGTTGAATGCGATCTCTGCCCGTTACGATGCGTTCAGCGCCGTGCGCGGCACCGGTCTGCTGATCGGCGCTGAGCTGGCGGGGCCGCTGCGCGGCAAGGCCAAAACGTTGACCAACCTGGCGGCGGAAGAGGGGCTGATCGCCCTGATTGCCGGCCCGGACGTACTGCGCTTCGCGCCGGCGCTCAATATCCCGCTGGCGGATATTGCGGAAGCCTTCGTGCGCCTTGATCGCGCCGTTGCCCGCTTAACCCGCTAACCGGGAGGACGGCCTGTGATGCTATTTCGTCCCGTACGGGAAAACGATCTCGACGACATCGTCCGCCTCGCCGCGCGGGCGGGGGTTGGCATGACCTCTTTACCGCATGACGTCGGGCGCCTGGCGGCCCGGATCCGGCGCAGTATCGAGACCTTCGCCGGCGAACTGCCGCGCAGCCAGCAGGGTTTCCTGTTTGTGCTGGAGGACACCGCGCTGGCGCGGGTGGTGGGGGTGAGCGCCATTGAGGTCGCGGTGGGCCTGGATGAGCCATTTTACAATTTTCGCATTCAGAAAACGGTGCGCGCCTCGAAAGCGCTGGGAGTCTATAAGCCCCAGGAGCTGCTTAATCTCAGCTATGACCACACCGGGCATAGTGAGCTATGTACGCTGTTTCTCGACCCGGCGTATCAGCGCAACCGCAATGGTCTGCTGCTCTCCAAGGCGCGCTTTTTATTTATCGCCGCCTTTCGCGAGTGGTTCTCCCCGCACCTGTTTGCCGAACTGCGCGGCTGCAGCGATGAGCAGGGACAGTCGCCGTTCTGGGATGCGCTGGGCCATCATTTCTTCGACATCCCGTTCGCCGATGCCGACCGGCTGACCGGCACCGGCATGAAAACCTTTATTGCCGAACTGATGCCGGCGTACCCGATCTATATCTCACTGCTGCCGGAAGCGGCCCGCGGGGTCATCGGTCAGGTGCATCCCAATACCGCCCCGGCGCGGGCGATCCTCGAGAAAGAGGGTTTCAGCTGGCGCGGCTCGGTGGATATTTTCGATGCCGGTCCGGTGCTGGAGGCGGACACCGATCAGATCCGCGCCGTGCGCGACAGCCAGCGCCTGCCTGTCCGGCAGCTGATGGGCGACCTGCCGGCGCCGACCCTCGTCGCCAACGGTCAATTCGACAACTTTCGGGCGCTGCTGGTGGCCCACGAAGAGCAGGTCTCGCTTGACAGCGCCGCGCTGGACGCGCTGCAGGTCAGTGAAACCGACCGCGTTTATACGGTAACCCTGAATCCAGAGGACAACAGATCATGGCGGTAAAAGCACAGTTTATAGCCGGGCAGTGGCTGCCAGGCAGCGGCGCAACGATGAGCAAACTGGCCCCGGAGGATCAGTCGCTGCTGTGGCAGGCGGCCAGCGCGGGGGCTGACGACGTCCAGGCGGCCTGCGCCGCGGCGCGCGCGGCGTTTTATCCCTGGTCGCACCGGCCGCTGGCCGAGCGTATTGACGTCGTACAGCGTTTTGCCGCGCTGCTGGAGACGCATAAAGAGGCGCTGGCGACCCTGATTTCCCGCGAGACCAGCAAGCCGCTGTGGGAGACCCGCACCGAAGTGCAGGCGATGATCGGCAAGGCCGCGATCTCCATCGAAGCCTATCACCAGCGGACGGGCTTTCATGAGTCGACGCTGCCGGACGGTAAAGCGCTGCTGCGCCACAAACCGCACGGCGTGATGGCGGTCTTTGGCCCCTACAACTTCCCGGGCCACCTGCCCAACGGACATATCATTCCGGCGCTGATCGCCGGGAACACCATTGTGTTTAAACCCAGCGAGCTGACGCCGGCTACCGCTGAAATGACGGTCCAGCTGTGGCAGCAGGCGGGCATCCCCGACGGGGCGATCAACCTGCTGCAGGGCGGAAAAGCCACCGGCCAGGCGCTGCTGGAAAATCGTGATATCGACGGCGTGCTGTTCACCGGCAGCGCGGCGGCCGGTTTCCACTTCCATCGCTACTTCGGCGGCCAGCCGGAGAAGATGCTGGCCCTCGAGATGGGCGGCAACAACGCACTGATCGTCGCCGACGTGGCCGATATCGATGCGGCGCTGCATGTGATTATCCAGTCGGCGTTTATCTCTGCCGGGCAGCGCTGCACCTGCGCGCGCCGGCTGATCGTGCCGCGCGGCGAGCAGGGGGATGCGCTGCTGCAGCGGCTGGTAGAGGCCAGCGCGCAGATCCGCGCCGGCAAGTGGGATGATCAGCCGGCGCCGTTTATGGGCGGGGTGATCTCTCTCGACGCTGCGCAGAACATGCTGGCGGCGCAGCAAAAACTGGAGGGGCTCGGCGGCAAGGTGCTGCTGCGCATGCGCCAGCCTGACCCGCGCTCCACGGTGCTGACCCCGGGGATCGTCGACGTCACCGGTATTGAGGTGCCGGATGAAGAGTACTTTGGCCCGCTGCTGACGATTATCCGTTACGACGGCTTCCCGGAGGCGATTCGCCTCGCCAATCAGACCCGCTATGGCCTGGCCGTCGGGCTGATCTCCAGCGATGCGGCGCAGTTTGATCAGCTGGCGGACGAGGCGCGAGCCGGGATCGTCAACTGGAACAAGCCGCTGACCGGCGCATCGAGTAAAGCGCCGTTTGGCGGGGTGGGCGCCTCCGGCAACCATCGCGCGGCAGCGTGGTATGCCGCCGATTACTGTGCCTGGCCGATGGCCTCTCTGGTCAGCGATACGCTGACGCTTCCGGCGACGGTATCGCCGGGCCTGCCATTCTGATAACGGATCCTGTGAGGACATATGTCTGGTTTTGAAGCAAACTTTGATGGCCTGGTCGGCCCGACGCACCACTACGCCGGACTCTCCGTCGGCAATGAAGCCTCGCAAAATAACCGCGATGGTCTCTCTAACCCTAAAAAGGCGGCGCTGCAGGGGCTGTATAAAATGAAAGCCCTGGCCGACCGCGGCTTCGTACAGGGCATTCTGCCGCCGCAGCCGCGGCCGAATCTGCGTCTGCTGCGCGAAGTGGGTTTCCAGGGCAGCGATGAGCAGGTTATCCGGCAGGCGGCCCACGCGGCGCCGCAGCTGCTCTCCGCCTTCAGCTCCGCCTCGTCGATGTGGACCGCCAACGCGGCGACCGTCTCACCGTCGGCGGACAGCGCCGATGGCAAAGTCCATTTCACCGTCGCCAACCTGAACAATAAGCTGCACCGTATGCAGGAGGCGCCCACCACCTCGGCGATCCTGGGCGCCACGTTCGCCGATCCGCGCTACTTTGCCCACCATGCGGCGCTGCCGCAGCATGGCGACCTCGGCGATGAAGGGGCGGCCAACCATAACCGCTTCTGCCGGGAATATGACCGGCAGGGGGTGCAGTTTTTCGTCTATGGTCGACGCGCCAGCGGCGGTATCGCCCCGGTGAAGTATCCGGCGCGGCAGACCCTCGAGGCCAGTGAGGCGGTGGCCCGCCTGCATCAGCTGGATCCGCGCTACACGGTGTTTGCCCAGCAGGCGCCGCAGGCTATCGATCGCGGCGTGTTTCATAACGACGTCATCGCGGTCAGCAATCGCCATGTGCTGTTCCACCATCAGCAGGCGTTTGTCGATCAGGCGGCGGTGCTGGCCACGCTGCGGGCTAAAAGCGACAGTCTGGATATCCCGTTCACCAGCGTGGAAGTGCCGGACGAGCGGGTTACGCTCGACGACGCCGTGGCCTCTTACCTGTTCAACAGCCAGCTGCTGAGCAAACCAGACGGCAAGATGCTGATCGTGGTGCCGGAGGAGTGCCGCCAGCGGGAAAACGTCTGGCGCTATCTCAGCGATCTCGCCGCCGATAGCGCATCGCCGATCGATGAAGTGGCGGTCTTTGACCTGCGGGAAAGCATGCGCAACGGCGGCGGCCCGGCCTGTCTGCGGCTGCGGGTGGTGCTCAACGTGGCGGAGCGCCAGGCGGTCAACGCCCATAGCCTGATGAACGACGAACGTTATCAGCAGCTGACGGCATGGGTGGAAAAACACTATCGCGACCGGCTGCATGCCCGCGATCTGGCGGACCCGCAGCTGCTGCGCGAGGTTTATCAGGCGCTGGATGAGCTGACGCAGATCCTGCGCCTCGGCGCGGTCTATGATTTTCAGCGTTAAGGAGCGGCAGATGGAGCACCTGGTTAACGATTTACTGCACTGCCGCCTGCAGGCGTGGACCTTTCCGGCGGGCATCGAGGCCCGCTGGCTGGGCGAGGGCATTTTACAGCTGCTGCCGACGGCGCCGTGGCGCCAGGCGACGATCCTCTCCGCCGGCGTGCATGGCAATGAGACCGCGCCGATTGAACTGCTGCTGCAGCTAACCCACGATCTGAGCCAGGGGCGGCAGCCGCTCACGCAGGCGCTGCTGATCGTCTTTGGTAATCTGCCGGCGATCCGCGCCGCGCGCCGCTATCTGCATAACGACCTGAATCGCCTGTTCGGCGGCCGCCATCTGGCGGTCACCCCGGGAAATGAGTCGCGGCGGGCTTTTGCGCTGGAGCAGGCGGTGCAGGCTTTTTATCGCGCCGCCGATGCGGCGGGGCCGGTCAACCGTGGTCATCTCGATATGCACACCGCCATTCGCGGATCGCTGTATCGCCAGTTTGCGCTGCTCCCGGCCCACGCCGGGGATTTTTCGCCCGATTTCTATCAGCTGCTGCAGGCCAGCGGGATGGACGCCGTCGTGCGCCATACCGAAGCGGGCGGCACCTTCACCCATTTCACCTGCGAAAAGTTCGCCGCGCAAAGCGCCACCCTGGAGCTGGGGAAAGTGATGCCGTTCGGCGCCAACGATCTCAGCCTGTTCGCCGCCGCCGACGCGGCGATCCGGGCCTGGATCGCTGACGCGCCGCTGCCGCCGCGCGACAAAGCGCCGGTGGACTACTTCCTGGTCGAGGAGAGCATCATCAAGCGCGAGGGGGAATTTACGCTTAATCTCGCGGCAGACGTTGAAAACTTCACCGCGCTCCCGGCAGGGTATGAGATCGCCCGCCAGGCAGAGAAACGTTGGGTGGTGCAGGCCCGGGCCCCCTATATCCTCTTTCCCAACGCCGGGGTCGCCACCGGCCAGCGCGCCGGGCTGTTGCTCCGCGCCGCTGCCCTTCGTCTCCCGCAACCAGCCTGAGGAAACACCATGACTGAACATCAACATCAGGCGTCACCTGCCGCCGGAGGTGAAGGCGCGTCACAGCTTAAGCGCGGGCTCAGCGCCCGCCATATCCAGATGATTGCCCTCGGGGGCGCCATCGGCACCGGGCTGTTTATGGGGGCGGGGCGCAACATCGCCGTCGCCGGCACCTCGATCCTGGTTATCTATGTGCTGGTCGGGTTCTTTACCTATATGGTGATGCGGGCGATGGGCGAGCTGCTGCTCACCCGCCATGACTACCGCTCGTTTGCCGACTTTGTCGGCGAGTATCTCGGGCCGCAGGCCAGCTTTTACCTCGGCTGGACCTACTGGCTAAGCTGGGTGGTGACCTGTATCGCCGACGTGGTGGTCTGCGGGAGCTATATGCAGTACTGGTTCCCGGAACTGTCGGCGTGGATGCCGGCCCTCAGCATGCTGGCGATTCTGTTCCTGCTTAACCTGCTGTCGGTGAAAATGTTCGGCGAGGCGGAGTTCTGGTTCGCCCTGATCAAGGTGATCACCATTATCGCCCTGATCGGCACCGGCGGCTGGATGATTGCCACCGGCTGGACCTCCCCGGACGGCGTGACGGCCTCCCTCAGCCATCTCACCGACCCGACGGCCTTTATGCCCCACGGCATCACCGGCTTTTTCGCCGGCTTCCAGATAGCGATCTTCTCCTTTACCGGCATTGAGCTGCTGGGCACCATGACGGCGGAGACCCGCGATCCGCAGCGCATTTTGCCCAAGGCGATCAATGCTCTGCCGCTGCGGATTATCATCTTCTATCTGCTGTCGATGGTGGTGATCATCGCTGTCGCCTCGTGGCCGGGGGTGTCGGCGGAGACCAGCCCCTTCGTGACGCTGTTCGCCAAGGCCGGGCTGCCTGCCGCCGCGGCGGTGATTAACTTTGTGGCGCTGACCTCGGCGATGTCCTCGGCCAACAGCGGGGTCTTCTCCAGCACCCGCATGCTGTACGGCCTGTCGGTGGAGAAGCATGCGCACTGGCAGTTTCGTATCCTGTCGCGCAGTACCCGCATTCCGGTGCGCAGCCTGCTGTTCTCCTGCTTCTGCATGCTGATCGGCACGCTGTTGCTGTTTCTGGTGCCGAACGTGATGACCCTGTTCACCATCGTCTCGACCCTGGCAGCGATTATGGTGGTGTTCAGCTGGGGGATGATCCTCGTGGCCTATCTGGTTTACCGCCGTCAGCGTCCGGACCTGCACGCCGGGTCGATCTTTAAGATGCCCGCCGGGGTAGTGATGAGCTGGGTGAGCCTGCTGTTCTTCGCGTTCGCTATCTTCATCATGATCTTTGACCCGGACACGCTGCTGGCGCTGTTGGCTTCTCCGCTGTGGTTTATCGCGCTGTGGGGCTTCTGGAAGCTGAAGCAGCGGCGCGAGGGGCTGCTTCAGCTGGACAACCAGAGCGCCTGACACCCGCCGGCCCTGGCGGCCGGCTAAGCAGGGGGGAAGACTTGACGCCTGTTTCGGCCCGGTGGCGGCTGGCGCCTTACCAGGCCTACATGCTTACCGGACCTGGGATAAGCGGTTTCCCCCGCGGCGCGATCTCCCCCCAGGCCCGCGCAAGCGCAGCGCCACCGGGCGGGATAGTCGGCGCCGTAGTAGCCCTGGCGGGCGGCGGTCAGGCGCTTTCCGCCCGGGAGGGGGCCGTGCCCAGCGCGGACTTCATCCGGCTGGCGCAGAATATCGCCAGCAGCGAAATCGCCACCGTAATGCCCAGATAAACGGCCACCGGCCGCCAGTCACCGTCATATTTCGCCAGCAGACCGGTGGCGATAAGCGGCGCGGTGCCCCCGGCCAGCGCGGCGCCCAGCTGGTAGCCGAGGGTGATCCCGGTATAGCGCACATTGGCGCTGAAAATCTCAGAGCACAGGGTGCCGAGCACCGCGGTTACCGGCGCCCACAGGATGCCGAAGGCAACGATCGTCGCCAGCATGATGCCCCAGCCGGTACCGGTGTCGAGCAGCAGGAACCACGGGACGATAAACAGCCCCAGCAGCACCACGCTCAGGGTGTACATCTTTTGCCGACCCACCTTGTCTGACAGCAGCCCCATCAGCGGGATCATCACGGTGGCCACCAGCGCGCCCAGGGTCACGGATTCCAGCGCCTGCGACTTCTGATAGCTCAGGGTGGTGGTGGCGTAGCTGACTACAAAGGTGGAGAAGATATAGAAGGGGGCGGTCTCCACCACTTTCAGGCCGGCGGCGATCAGCACTTCCCGCCAGTGGTGCTTGAGCGTATCGCGCAGCGGGGCCTTCGCCACCTGGCCGGATTTTTTCACCTGCTTAAAGGCGGGCGTTTCGTCGATATCTTTGCGGATCCACAGGCCGAGAAAAACGAGGACGGAGCTGAGCAGGAACGGTATGCGCCAGCCCCAGGCGAGAAACTGCGCCTCATCGAACAGCGTCATCAGCGAGACGATAAATGTCGCCATCAACATGCCGATGGTCACCCCGGCCTGGGGAATGCTGCCGAAAAAGCCTTTCCGCTTTTCCGGCGCGTATTCATAGGCCAGCAGCAGCGCGCCGCCCCATTCGCCGCCGATACCCATGCCCTGAATAATGCGCAGAGTAATCAGCAGGGCCGGCGCCCAGAGGCCCACCATCTCGTAGGTGGGCAGCAGGCCGATCGCCACCGTGGCGCTCCCCATCAGCGACAGGGTCAGCACCAGCGTCTTCTTGCGGCCGATGCGATCGCCGATATGGGCGAAAATCACGCCGCCGATGGGGCGGATAAAAAACGTCAGCGAGAAGGAGAGCCAGGAGAGGATCAGGCCGATAACCGGGTCGACCATCGGAAAGAAGATTTTGTTGAACACCAGCGCGGCGGCGGTGCCATAGAGAAAATAATCGAACCATTCGATGGCGCTGCCTGTCAGGCTCGCGATCAGTACCTTCTTGTTTTTCTGCAGAATGGATGCAGTGTTGTCTTGTGGATTGCTCATTACGAAACGTTCTCCCGCCACGGTAGATAGGTCAGGTGTCACTCTGTACGAGCAGGGTGCAACCTGATGTGAAAAGGTTGTGTAATTGTTAAGCAACTTAGGGTTGAAGGTTACAATTGGCAAGTTTATGGCTGGCAAACTGGGCATTATGGCGCGCTTAGAACTGGTATAACCGCGACGCTATTTTTTATTTTCCACCTGATTTTGCTGTTTTTTGTTATTTTCATAGTGAGTTGTTCAGGTGCAACCCGCCTGTTTTTAGATGTTTCTTGTTATTTCAAAATGGTTACAAATCGACGCCGCTATGCCTCCCGGCAGGCGGCGTTTATGATAGCGAAAGCATCCTCTCCGCTCGGCTGAGAGAGGATTAAGGAGACAGAATGGCAGAACAATTTCCTCCGCTGTCGGCAGCGACGCTGGCGGCGGCTAACCAGGTCGGCGCCTGGCTGGCGCAGGACGATCTGGCGACGCTGCCCGCGCTGCCGCAGGTGGACGTGGTAGTGCTGGCCGGCAACGCCGTGATCCCAACCATCGACGCCGCCTGCCGTCTGGCGGCGGCGCAGGCGGTCCCGCTGCTGATCAGCGGCGGCGTGGGACATTCTACGGGCTATCTCTACGAGGCGGTGCGCCAGGATCCCCGTTACCGTAGGTTGCCGGTGGATGGCCGCCCCGAAGCGCATGTTCTGGCCGACATTGCTCATGACTACTGGCACATCCCCCATTCGCGGCTGGTGGTGGAGGACCAGTCAACCAACTGCGGTGAGAACGCCCGTTTTACCCGGACCACGCTGGAGAGCCGGGGGCTCGCCCATCGTCGCGGGATCGTCATTCAGGACCCGACTATGCAGCGGCGAACCATGGCTACCTTCGCCCGCGTCTGGCAGGGGGCGACGACGCCGCCGCAGTGGTTGAGCTTTCCCGGCTGCTCGCCGGTGCTGGAGCAGACCGATGGCCAACTGGGGTTCGCGGGCGGCGGAGCGGGGCTGTGGCCGGTCACCCGCTACCTGGGGCTGCTGCTGGGCGAGCTGCCGCGCCTGCAGGATACCCCTGAAGGGTACGGTCCGCGGGGAAAAGACTTCATCAGCCATGTCACCTTCCCGCCGGAGATCCTCGACGCCTGGCGACAGCTGCGGGAGGACGCCCAGCTCGCCGGGGCGCTGCAGGCCCGCACCCTCGGCTGAAAAATGCCCGTTTACGGCAGATTCGTCGCAAACGGGCAATTTGTGTTATTAAAATGTAACCTCAAGCGGGCATTTTTGGCCCGGTTTTATGAATCAGCTCACAGAACTGCGTCAATGTGCTGCCGAACAGCGGCTTATCCGCCCGATATTTAACAAAAAAATCACCTGTTAAATACAAATGCACCACAGGAGCAGCCATGACAGCACCCGTTCAACACCCGATGTATATTGATGGCCAGTTCGTTTCCGGTCGCGGCGACGGCTGGATCGACGTGCTTAACCCGGCGACCGAAGCGCTGCTGTCGCGGATCCCGGACGGGACTGCCGAAGAGGCACGGCTGGCGATTGACGCCGCCGAGCGCGCCCAGCCCGGCTGGGAAGCGCTGCCGGCCATTGAGCGTGCGGGCTGGCTGCGCAAAATTGCCGCCGGTATCCGTCAGCGTGCCGACGAGATCGCCGGGCTGATTGTCGCTGAAGGCGGCAAGATCCAGCAGCTGGCGGCGGTGGAGGTTGCGTTCACCGCGGACTATCTCGACTATATGGCAGAATGGGCGCGCCGTTACGAAGGTGAGATCGTCCAGAGCGATCGCCCGGGGGAGAATATCCTTGTCTTTAAACGCGCGCTGGGGGTGACCACCGGGATCCTGCCGTGGAACTTCCCATTCTTTCTTATCGCCCGCAAGCTGGCGCCGGCCCTGATCACTGGAAATACCATCGTCATTAAGCCCAGCGAATTTACGCCCAATAATGCCATCGCCTTTGCCGAGATTGTCCATCAGGTTGGGTTGCCGAAAGGGGTCTTTAACCTTGTGCTCGGCCGTGGGGAAACCGTCGGCCAGGAGCTGGCCGGCAATCCGAAGGTGGCGATGGTCAGCATGACCGGCAGCGTGGCGGCGGGAGAAAAAATTATGGCCGCTGCGGCGAAAAATATCACCAAAGTGTGCCTCGAGCTCGGCGGCAAAGCGCCTGCCATTGTAATGGACGATGCGGATCTGGAGCTGGCGGTGAAAGCGGTAGTGGACTCGCGGGTGATTAACACCGGGCAGGTGTGTAACTGCGTCGAGCGGGTCTATGTTCAGCAGGGAATATACGACCGCTTCGTCAACCGCCTCGGTGAGGCGATGAAGGCCGTCCAGTTTGGCGACCCGGCGACGCGGGATGACATCGCGATGGGGCCGCTGATCAACGCGGCGGCGCGGGACCAGGTGGCGGGCAAAGTGGCGAAGGCAGTGGCGCAGGGGGCGCGGGTGGCGCTGGGCGGTCAGCCGCTGGAGGGCAAAGGCTATTTTTATCCGCCGACCCTGCTGCTGGATGTACGTCAGGAGATGGACATTGTCCATGAGGAAACCTTCGGTCCGGTGCTGCCGGTGGTGGCCTTTTCGACCCTCGATGAGGCGCTGGCGATGGCCAATGACAGCGATTATGGCCTGACCTCCTCAATCTATACCCGCGATCTGAACGTGGCGATGAAAGCGATTAAGGGACTGAAGTTTGGCGAAACCTATATCAACCGTGAGAACTTTGAGGCGATGCAGGGGTTCCACGCCGGCTGGCGTAAGTCGGGGATCGGCGGCGCAGATGGCCGCCACGGCCTGAATGAGTACCTGCAGACCCAGGTGGTCTATCTGCAGGCCTGAGGCACTCCACACAGAACCGGCGGACAGCGCAGGCTGTCCGCCGTTCACTTAGCGGGCAAATTTCTCCAGCACGCGGATCAGTTGGGTGACAAAGCCGTATTCGTTATCGTACCAGGCGACGGTTTTCACCAGCTGTACGCCGCCGGCCTCCACAATCTCCAGCTGGGTAGCATCGTAGATCGAACCGAAATGGCTGCCGATGATATCGGAAGAGACGATCTCCTCTTCGGTGTAACCAAAGGATTCGTTACCCTCGGCCGCCTGCCTCATCGCCTGATTGACCTCATCCGCAGTCACCTTTTTCTCCAGCACCGATACCAGCTCCGTCACTGAGCCGGTTTTGGTCGGTACGCGCTGGGCATGGCCTTTCAGCTTACCGCTCAGGGCAGGGATCACCAGGCCAATGGCTTTTGCCGCGCCGGTAGTGTGCGGGATAACGTTTTCCGCCGCCGCCCTGGAGGCGCGCAGATCTTTTCCGCGCGGCCCGTCCACCAGAGACTGGGTGCCGGTATAGGCGTGGATGGTGGTCATGGTGCCTACGGTGATGCCGAAGGCATCCTGCAGAACTTTGGCCATCGGCGCCAGGCAGTTGGTGGTGCAGGAGGCCACGGAGATGATGGTGTCATCCGGGGTCAGGGTGTCATCGTTGACGTTGTAGACGATGGTTTTCATCTCGCCGGCGGGGGCGGAAATCAGCACTTTGCGCGCGCCGGCCTGGAGATGGGCTTGCGATTTCTCGGCCGAGGTGTAGAACCCGGTACACTCCACAATCACCTCGGCGCCTGCCGCCTGCCATGGAATATGCTGCGCCTCTTTTTCGGCATACACCGTAATGGTTTTGCCGTTGACGATCAGCGCATCTTCGGTAAAGTCGACGCTCCACGGGAAGGGGCCGTAGTTTGAATCATGCTTCAACAGGTAGGCCAGCACCTTTGGCGAAGTGAGGTCGTTGATAGCCACCACTTCCAGGCTGCTGTCGACTTCTAATAAACGACGTAACACCAGACGTCCGATACGACCAAATCCATTAATCCCAAGTTTACTCATGGATATTCTCCGGTTGGTAAAACGACTCGATGTGATGAAACTCCTCCAGGCTTAGCCCTGTCCCCCTGATTGGTCAACTGACAATCTGTGCGCTTTGCCAGGGCCTGCGGGCCGGAGAGGGGAAAAGTGAATGTTTTCCCGGTCTTTTTTGCCCGTGACGGCAGGGAATGATTTTTGTTACCAGAGATGAGGGGGCTGCCTGCTGGCGAAACGACGAAAAGCGTCTATGCTTAACTATTGAATAGCTTAGTAAAAAATTGACGTTAGACGAAGGGAGAGGTTATGGGATTCCGGAGAATCGTTTTCACTATCATTCTGCCGCCGCTGGGTGTGCTGCTGGGAAAAGGCTTCGGCTGGGCGTTTATTCTCAATATCATTTTGACCCTGCTGGGCTATATTCCTGGCCTGATCCACGCCTTTTGGGTGCAGACCCGCGATTAAAGGCTGACCCTCGCCGCCTCCCCCTGAGACCTGTTCAGGGGGGCATCAGGCACTCTTTATACAACAGCGTATTATCCTTCGACCAGTAGTGCCGGGTCTCCTCTTCCAGATCGACGATCCACTTAAACACCCCGGCGCTGGCGAGATCCCGGCAGTACTGTTCAAAGTTAATGGCCCGGGCAAAGTGGCGGATAACGGCGGCCCTGGTCAGACAATGGCTGGCCTCAGCGCGAACGCGCAGCAGCCCGCGGGCGCTTTTTACCGAGACCACCTCGTCGTTTGCCATTACGAAATTCATATTGCCGGTGGAAACAAAATAGATGTAGTAGGAGACCTTATGCCGACGCAGTTCATTGGCGAAGGTGGCATAGTCGGCGTCAGAACGCGCTTGCTCAAAAAAATGACCCAGCCTGACCAGCAGTTCCATTTCGATCCTTATCGTGTCGCTGTGTGCGGCTTTGGCCGATAGCGGCAGAAACCATTCACTAAATAACTTATTCGCATTTTAATAATATAGGTGCGTTATATTAATGGTTATTGCGTAACTGGAACACGGTTTCAAGTGTTACAATCTATTGCAATCGTTTGGCTACCTGGTCAGCGATGCGTAAGCGAACGGCGAGGCGGGAACGAGGAGACAAGCGCCGGCGGGGAAGGCCGCCGGCGGGAAAACGGCGCTACTTCTGAATCAAATAGCGAATGGTTGGGCCATCCTGTTGAATATCCAGCACCGTGTAGCCGTGGTTCCTTGCATCAAGCGGAATGTTATTGATCGACTGCGGACAGTCGCTGACCACTTCGAGGATCTCGCCTTTTTGCAGGGAAGGCATTGCCTCCAGGGTAGCGACCGCCGGATACGGGCAGGGTTCGCCGACCATATCCAGGCGATAATCAGGGATGATGTTTTTCATGCGCTCTCCTTCACGGTCCGGACCGCCGCCTGGCGGCGGAAAAAATGTCTCTCCCAGGCGATCACCAGCAGCAGGGCGATCAGCAGCAGTAGATAGGTGGCCAGTAGTCCGCCAAAGGGACCGAAGGCGTTCAGCAGGTTGACTTTCTGCCAGTGGGTGGCGAGGGGGGCGGCGATATCGTCCCAGCACCAGGCGAGCAGCGTTGAGCCGATGACGTTGCCCAGCCCAACCCACCAGTAGTGAACCTGGCCCTCCACCGCCCGGTACATCCAGCCGGTCTCACAGCCGCCGGCCAGCACGATGCCAAAGCCAAATAGTAGCCCGCCAATCGCCGCATTAGGACCGGCCCACATAATTTTCGGCGCCATCCCCAATTGCACATAGCTGAAGATACCGATGGCGCTCGCCGCCATGCCGAAGATAATCGCCTTCGCCATCACCGTCCGGCCGGTGATCCACATATCGCGAAAGGCGGAGGTAAAGCAGATCTGCGCGCGCTCGATAAGCAGACCAAAGCCAATACCGAACAGCATCGCCAGGCCCAGCGCCGGGTGGTCTGCGGCGGTAAGCAGGCCCCAGCCGATCATGGCGAAAAAGACCACCATCCCCAGGCGGAAACGGCGGCGCGCCTGCTGCGGTTTTTGGGTTAACGGCGAGGCGGTGGACACCTTTTGTATTTTTACCGGGATGCGAAAAAGGGGCAGCAGCGTGAAGCGGGCGCCAAACCAGGAGCCGATGGCGGTGGCGATGGCAAACAGCCAGGCGTGCAGGGAGAACTGCGGAATGCCGGTGAAGAAGGCCGCCAGGTTGCAGCCCATCGCCAGCCGTGCGCCGAACCCGGCGATGATGCCGCCCGCCACGGCCTGCGCAATGCGGATCCGGCTGCGTGGCAGGCGCAGTTTGACGTTATTCGCCCACAGCGCGGCGGCCAGGCAGCCGCCGAACATGCCGATGATCATCCTGCCATCGATGCGGGTCAGCGGCGACCCTTCGAGATGTATCAGTTGGTAATAGCCCCACTGTTCGCTGTGGACGCCCAGCAGCTGCAGCAGCTGACCACCCCAGCGGGTGAATTCGCCGGTCACCGCCCAGAAGGTGCCGGTGATGCCAAAATAGTAGGTAGAGAGAATGCCCGCGGCAATGACCGCCGGGACAGGAGACCAGAACCGGATAAGCCAGGCCTGTTTGAAGGATTGCCATGTCATAAAAATGCCTCTGAACTCAGAAGGTATTAACGGTCGATGACCGACCAAAGGGGGCAAATAGTACCCGCCTTAGCGCCTGCTTTCTCTGTTTTGGATCAAGGCCCTACGCTTGCGTCAGCACGGCAACCAGCGCCAGCAGCGCGGGCAGCGCCTGAATATAGAGAATTTTGCGGCTGGCGGTCAGCGCGCCGAAAATCCCGGCGGCCAGCACGCAGGCCAGGAAAAAGATAACCACCTGCACCCCCGGCGCCCCCAGCCACAGCCCCCATGCCAGGCCGGCGGCCAGAAAGCCGTTATACAAGCCCTGGTTGGCCGCCAGCACCCGGGTCTGCCGGGCGAAATCGGCGCTGAGGTTAAAGGCCCGGCGCCCGGCGGGGGCTTCCCAGAGAAACATCTCCAGCACCAGGATGGCGAGATGAATAATAGCGACCAGCGCAACGAGGAGAGTGGCTAACACAGCGGTCCTTAACGATTAGGGGAATGTTTCTCCAGTATAACCGCAGGCGCTCACCAGGCGAGAGGGCGACTGCTATAGTGCAGATAGCGTCATATTTTCCCGCCGCGAAGAGCGTCGGTTTATCTGATTGCCCCTTGGTTTAGCTAAGCGGTGCTAGCATGCCGGGTTCTTTTTACGGGTATGGCATAGGTTACTGAATGGTAAATAAATTATGGATTTTGTTATCAGGGCTACTAATGGTTGCCATGCCGTCGGCGCAGGCCGGGGAATTAAGCCTCTACTCGATGAATACCGGTTCCTATGTCTATCATATGACGGGTAACCACGGACAATATAACGAACATTTCAATAACAACTTTTTCTCGGTGGAGCGCAAGTTTTCTCAGGATTCAAAATACAGCGTGCTGGTCGGAACGATGAAAAACAGCTTTGACGATCGTTGCCTGACCCTCGGCGTGCGCCGCGACTGGCTGAAAAACGATACCGGCTGGGTACTGAAAGGGGTGTATGCCTATACCGGGGAATTTTTCTTTGATGCCTTCAGCCACTGTGGGGATTCCGGCACCTACCGCACCGCCAAAAAAATCACCGGCATCGGTTTTTCGCCCTACCTCTATCATGGCCTGCAATATAATTTCACCGATTATTTCGGTGTGGAAGGCGGCATTATTGTGCCGGCGATCTTTGTGATGAGTGTTCAGTGGAGCTTTCGCTAGACGCTTTATTTCCCGGGAAAAGAGCAGGCCACCACAGGTGGCCTGATACTAACGACCTGGCGGCGGGAATTAATGGAAGCCGAGACGGATCAGATCCAACGGGCAGAAGCGGCCCTCGCAGCCGTCGATTTCAACGCAGTCCGCCCGGCGCAACTGCTCAGCGGTTTTCCCCTCGCCATGGATAGCTTTAATCACGCCCGTCGTCCCGTTACCGGCGATCATTACCATGCTGCCGGTAGCAATAGCGTTACGATTACGGTCATAGGTTTTCATGGTCTCCTCCTCAATAAACCTGGGTGAAAGCAATGATTAAGCGCGCAAATTAATACCGCTTTCTGCCTGAAAAAGTTTTGAGGATAATCAAATTTATTTTAATAACCGCCTGAGCATAAAGGCAAGAAGACCTTCCGTTCGCTTCCATCGCATCGCCTGCGCGGCGAGGGGATGAAGCGTGATACTGGCCGTCATATGTCAGCCAGGTTACTGTTTTATGACCAGATTATTAACCTTGCCAGCCCGCGGAAAATAGCGAAAGATGGCACTATTCGGGCATCAACGGTGCCAGTGCCTGTCCTGAGGGAGCCATGAGTCAAGACGTCACCGCGAAGATGTTAAAGCCCGATTTTGATAGTGAAGTTTCCGGCCTGGTGCATGGCTATTTGTTTCATGAACAGCGCCCCCCGCAGCCGATCGCCTCTGGCGAGGTCTGCGCCCGCTATCAGGCGCTCGCCGATGACAAGGCGTTTATCTGGTTACACCTGAATCTTAATCATGCCACCGCCGAGAAATGGTTAACCAGCCACTTTCCGGTGGCCGATTTTTTCTTCGAGGAGATCCGCAGCGGCTCGCACACCACCCGCATTGAGCGACAGGGGGAAAATCTGTTCGCTGTGCTTAACGATGTGCTGTTTCGTCCGCAGGATACCAGCGCGGAAACCGCCACGCTGTGGCTCTACTGTAGCCCCAGGCTGGTGGTGACGGCGCGCTTCAAACCGTTGCGGTTTATCGAATGGATGCTGCCGCGCTTGCAGACGCTCAGGGTGAACACGTCTACTGAGCTGCTGGCCTTTCTGCTGGAGGAGCAGGAGGAGGTGCTGGAGCAGGTCGTCCGCCAGGCCAGCCGCCATGTTGACCTTATTGAAGAGCGTCTTCTGAGCAATCACGTGCAGCGCAACCGGGCCGATCTGGCGCGGCTACGGCGGATGCTTTTACGCTTCCAGCGGTTGCTGGCGCCGGAGCCGGCGGCGATGTTCCGGCTGCTTAACCGGCCGCCGGCGTGGATGGATCGCGCGGTGGTGCAGGCGTTTCGTCAGTTCACCGAAGAGTTTAGCGTGGTGCTTAACGATCTGTCGGGCCTGATCGAGCGCATCAGTCTGCTGCAGGAGGAGATTGGCGCCCGCCAGCTGGAGCAGAGCAATCGCACCCTCTATACCCTGACGGTGATCACCGTCCTCGCGCTGCCGATTAACATCGTCGCCGGTTTCTTCGGCATGAACGTCGGTGGGATCCCGCTGGCAAGCAACCACCACGGGTTTATCCTGCTGGTGGTGATTGTCGCTGTCTTTACCCTCGGCGCCGGTTACCTGGCGTTTCGCCGGCGCGATGACCTGTAGATTGCGCGTCGAATCAGCTGAGGCTGCGCAGGGCGGCAATCAGTCCTTCGACACCGCGTTCCAGCTTCTCGCGCGGGCAGCCGACGTTGAGCCGCAGAAAGCCGTTGCCCTCAGGACCATAGGTATAACCCGGCATAATCGCCACCTTCTGTTCGGCGATCAGCGCCTGCTGTAGCGCGCGATCGTCAACGTTGAGCGGGCGCAGGTCGATCCATGCCAGGTAGGTGGCCTCCGGCGGCTGCCAGCAGAGCGCGGGGAAGGCGTTGTTGAGCGTGTCGGCGACATAGCGCATATTCGCCTGCAGGTAGTCGCGCAGGGCATCGAGCCAGGGAGCCCCGTCGCGGTAGGCGGCGATATGGGCGACCAGCGCAGGCACGGAAGGGGAAGAGAGCCCGTCGCGACCCTTTAGCGCCTGCAGGTAGCTGTCGCGCTCGTTCTCTTCGGGGATAAAGCCGTAGGCCCCGGTAAAGGCCGGAATATTGAAGCTCTTCGAACCGGAGGTGAACAGCGCCCATGGTCCCTGAGCGACCTCGCTCCACGGGATATGGCGGTGTTCGCCCCAGGTCATGTCCATATGAATTTCGTCGCTAATCACCCTGACGCCATGTTTTTGACACAGGGCCGCCATGGTCTCCAGCTCCTCGCGACGCCAGACTTTCCCCGTTGGGTTGTGCGGGCTGCACAGCAGCAGCAGGGTATTCTTTGGCTCCGCCAGCGCCGCCTCCAGGCGGTCCATATCGCAGCGCCACCGATTATCCTTCAGGATCAATGGCACCGGGGCAATCCGCCGCCGGTTAGCGGTGATGGTGTTATAGAACGCATCGTAGGCAGGGGTGTGGACCACGACGCCGTCGCCTTCTTTCGACCACTGGCGGATGGTTTCCGCCACCATATAGATAACCGACGGTCCGTAGACCACAGATTGCGGATCGATGTCGCTGTTAAAGCGGCTGGCGTACCAGTGGGCAATCGCTCCGAGAAACGCCTCGTTGCGCCAGCGGCTGTAGCCGAACACCCCGTGGGCCAGCCGCTGGCTAACGGCGTCGAGAATACAGGGCGCGGTGGCGAAATCCATATCGGAAATAGTGAACGGCAGCAGATCGGCGGCGCCAAACCGGTCGGCGACATAGTCCCATTGCGTGCACCAGGTGCCGTGGCGATCGATAGGGGTGGCAAAATCAAACATTGGAGCTTCCTTAGCGAGCGCCCCCTCCGTAGCGGAGGGGGACTAGTGGGATCAGGCCTGCACGGTATTCATCAGCGTGGCCATCTCATCTTTTACCGACTGTACCTGCGGGCCAATAACCACCTGCAGATTATGCTGGTTGAGCTGTACCACCCCGATGGCGCGATGGGCTTTCAGCGCGGCGGCGTCCACTTTGCTCATATCGTGCACCGACAGGCGCAGACGGGTAATGCAGTTATCCAGCGAAACAATGTTCTCTGCGCCGCCGAGCGCCGCCAGAATCGCCGGTACGTTATACCCGGATTTGCCGATGGTACCGGCGACGGCTTTCTCCACGCTGGCGGCAGTGTCGATGTCGCGGCCCGGCGTTTTCAGATTGAAGCGGGTGATGGCGAAGCGGAAGATGGCATAGTAGACCGCGAACCAGATAGCCGCCACCACCGGCACCAGATACCACTTGGTGGCCAGGCCATGCAGAATGCCAAACACCACGAAGTCGATGATATTGCCGTCGGTGTTGCCGATGGTTACCCCGAGCACCGCCATGATGGTAAAGCCGAGACCGGTCAGCAGCGCGTGGATGACATACAGGACCGGCGCGACAAACAAGAACAAGAACTCCAGCGGCTCGGTGGTGCCGCCGACCACACAGGCGATGACCCCGGAGATCAGCAGGCCTTTAATTTTATGTCGGTTTTCCGGACGGGCGCAGTGGTACATCGCCAGCGCGGCTCCCGGCAGGCCGCCGAGGAATGCCGGCATTTTACCCTGCGACAGGAAACGGGTGGCGCTTTCGGCGAAGCCGTGGGTCGTCGGACAGCTCAGCTGCGCCTGGAAGATGGTCAGCGCGCCGCTGACGCTGTGGCCGCAGACGTCGAGGGTGCCGCCGGCTTCGGTAAAGCGGATCAGCGCCACCAGAATATGGTGCAGGCCAAACGGCAGCAGCAGTCGCTCGCCGGTGCCGAAGATCATCGGCCCAAAATCCCCGGCGCTGTTGATCATCTTCCCGAGGGCGTTGATCCCCATGGCGAAGACTGGCCACACCAGCGGGATCGCCAGCCCGACCAGCCCCAGCACCACGGTGGTGACGATCGGCACGAAGCGGGTGCCGCCGAAGAAGGCCAGGGCGTCCGGCAGGCGAATGTTATGGAAGCGTTCATGCAGCAGCCAGACGATAATCCCGGCGATCACCGCCCCGAGGATCCCGGTATCGATTGACGGAATGCCGATAATGTTCTGGATATTGTTGGCCTTCAGGATCGCGGCGTCGGTGGTGGGCAGAATATCCTTCGCGGTCAGCCAGAAGTTGACCGCCAGGTTCATGACCGCGTAGCCAACGAAGCCGGCGAAGGCGGCGACGCCTTTGTTCTCTCGCGCCAGACCCAGCGGGATGGCGATACAGAACATGACCGGCAGGAAGCTGAAGGCAAAGGAGCCGACCTTGCTCATCCAGATAAAGATGGCCTGCAGCAGCGGCATATCCAGCCACGGCAGCAGAGTCAAAACATCGTGACTGCTTAGCGAGCTGCCGATCCCCAGCATGATCCCGCAAAACGAGAGCAACGCTACGGGCAGCATGAAGGTTTTTCCCAGCTGCTGGAAAAATTCCCATAAGGTGATTTTTGGTGCTGTTTTCGCCGTCATAGCACGGTTCCTGATTCATAAGTGGTCGGGAGAACTAACGCCACGGCAAGATAAAACGTTTTACCACTTTTTAGTGCGATAAAAATCACATATTCAAGCGATAATAAGGTTTATAAAGATCGCACAATGATAAAACGATTTATCGACAGGCAAGGGAGTCAGCCAGCAGGTTATGGCAATCGCAAAAAAGATCACCATCAATGATGTGGCGCTGGCTGCCGGCGTCTCCGTGAGTACCGTTTCACTGGTGCTGAGCGGCAAAGGGCGCATCTCCAGCGCCACCGGCGAGCGGGTTAATCAGGCTATCGAACAGCTGGGATTTGTGCGCAATCGTCAGGCGGCCTCGCTGCGCGGTGGGCAGAGCGGCGTGATTGGCCTTATCGTCAGCGACCTGTCAAAACCGTTTTATGCTGAATTAACCGCCGGCCTCACCGATGCCCTGGAGAGGCAGGGGAAAATGGTATTTCTCACCCAGGGAGGCCGCAGCGGCGAGAAGATGGCCCAGCGGTTTGATACGCTGGCGGCGCAGGGGGTGGACGGGGTGATTATCGCCGGGGCGATCGACCGCGGGAGCGAGCTGCGCGAGCGTGCGGCGGAGGCGGGGGTGCCGCTGGTGTTTGCTTCCCGCGCCAGCTATCTTGACGATGTCGACCTGATCCGCCCGGACAACATGCAGGCGGCGCAGCTGGTGACGGAGCATCTTATCCGCCGCGGCCATCAGCGGATCGCCTGGCTCGGCGGGCAGAGTGCTTCGCTGACGCGCGCTGAGCGGGTCGGCGGCTATTGCGCCACCTTGCTGAAATACGGCCTGCCGTTTCACAGCGAATGGGTGCTGGAGTGCGAGTCCAGCCAGAAGCAGGCGGCGGAGGCGATGACCGGCCTGCTGCGCCAGAATCCGACCATTACCGCGGTGCTGTGCTACAACAACGTGGTAGCCACCGGGGCGTGGTTCGGTCTGTTACGGGCTGGAAGACAGAGCGGGGAAGATGGCGTCGAGAGCTACTTTGAGCAGCGGGTGGCGCTGGCGGCGTTTGCCGACGTGCCGGAGGCCGCCCTCGACGACCTGCCCCTCACCTGGGTGACCACCCCGGCGCGGGAGATGGGGAAAAGCCTGGCGGATTCGATGCTGCGGCGGCTGGAAGAGGGGACTGGCGAGACGCGAAACCAGATTATGCCCCCGCGGCTGGTGACGCGAAAATGAGGGAGACGGCGCGCGCTGGCCGTCTCCTGTACCGATAAGTTACGGCTGCGGGGCGGCGTCGTCCTGCTGAGGAGCGGCGTCATCCTGCTGCGGCTGGCCTTCCTGCGGCGCGCTGTCCGGCAGCGAAGGCGCTTCCAGACCAAACATCGCGGCAAAGTCTTGCAGCGGCATTTTCTGTCCGTTCAGCGTCACCTGGCCGTTCGCGTACTGCAGACTGCTGCTGATGGCGTTATCTTCCATGGTGGTAATGCGGAACATCTGGCCCATCGCCGCCAGGCCTTTGACCTGCTGATCGGCGAGTTTGGCGGCATCGGCCGGCTGATAGCCTTCCAGACCGGCGATCTTAGTCATAAACTCCGTCGCCATATCCACCGGGATCACCACTTTGCCGTCCAGGGACTGCACCACGCGATCCAGGCTGTCCGCCAGGGTCTGCGGCGGAGCGGTCACCTGGGCCGGATCTTTCAGCAGAACCGAGAGGTTGAGGGTGCTTTCGCCTTTGGCATTGCGCCAGCTCAGCGGAGAGATGGTCACCGACGGGTTGCCTTTGAGCAGGATCGGCAGCGCATTGAACAGCGTTTCGGTGAGGGCCTGCTGATACAGCTCCGGATTCTGCGCCAGCTCCGGTTTCGCCAGCAGCGCCTGAGACTGCGCGCTGTACTGCTGACTGAACTGGTGCCACGCCTGACCGTCGACGTTATCCACTTTCAGCGTGAGTTTGCCGCTGCCCATATCCTGCCCCTGCAGCTTGAGGCTGTTGACGGTGTAGTTCACCTGGCTGTTCACGCCTTTGCCGTCCTGGGTCAGCGTCGAGCCGCCGTCCAGCGCCATGCCGTCGATCAGCGCCAGCTCTTTGCCTTCGACGCTGATGGCCAGTTTATCGAGGGTCATTTTTTGCTGGCCGATACGTTCGTTGAAGCTGGCCAGCTCGGTGGCGCCGTCGGTGGTCAGGTTGACGAAGCGCAGCTGTACCTTCTGGTTATATTCGTTGAGCGCATCGATCTGCCCGCTGCCGGCCTGGCCCTTCAGGCTGATGTTTTTGCCGTCGCGGTCGGCGTCGAGCTGGAACTGACCGCCGCTGAAGGTGACTTTCTCATCGCCTTTAGCGTAGTCGAGGGCGTTAAGGACGATAGCCGACTGGCTGTCGCCGCTGTAGGCAATGCGCGTATCGACGGTAAAGGGGGTGTCGCCTTTGGCTATCTCGAACAGCGCCTGGCTGGCGTCGTTTTTCACCAGCGTGGTGTGGACGGAAGCCATTGCCGGCGCCAGATTAAAGGCTTTTAACGAGGCCAGCGGGAAGGGGCCATGATCGACCACTTCGTCAAGCACCACGCTCTGACCGGCGGCCAGCCAGCCGTTAGCCTGACCGGCGATCGGCTTCACCACCAGCTGCAGATGGCTGCTGAACAGCCCGCGCTGGTAGTCCTGATAGCTCAGTTCCAGACCTGACTCAGGCGCGCTGCTGCGCAGCTGGGCGTTTGCCTGCTGCACCATATCGGCGATCCGGCCTTCCAGCTGTTTACCAGTGAACCAGGCGCCGCCTGTCCATACCACGCCCAGCGCCACGATGACTCCTGCTGCGACCAGCGATTTTTTCATAGCATTTATCCATAAATGAAGCCAGGCGGAGAGACCGCCTGGCTGAGTTATCACCAACAGTAAGCGCGACCTGAAGGGTCAGTCGCTTACTAGAGCTTATTGAAAACGCGCGCCACGCGGCCGCGGCCGCTGACCTGCACCGGCGATTCACTGGCGGCCACGAAGGCCGACTCGCCCGGCTTGAGGGTCAGGCTCTGGTCGCCTTTGCGCAGTACGGCTTCGCCGTCGACGCAGAACACGATCGCCGCGCTTGCCTGGGCCAGATCGCTGGCCTCGGCGGAGAGGTCATGCAGGGAGAAGGCAAAATCTTCCACCGGGATCGGGAAGTCGAGTTCCGCGCCGTGACGCTGCGGCTGGGTCAACAGCTCACCCGCCGGTTTAGCCTCGAACTTGACGTTAGCAACCAGCTCAGGAATATCAATGTATTTCGGCGTCAGGCCGGCGCGCAGTACGTTATCCGAGTTGGCCATCACCTCCAGCGCCACCCCCTGCAGATAGGCGTGCGGCGTTTCAGCAAACAGGAACATCGCTTCGCCTGGGTTCAGCTTCACCACGTTCAGCAGCAGCGGGGAGAAGAGGCCGCTGTCGTCCGGATAGAATTCCGCGATCAGGCGGATAGTCTGCCACGGTTCGCCTTGTTCACGGGCCAGTACGTCGCGCAGCACCTGCAGCGCCTTGGCCTTTTCCTCACCCTGCATATTTAGCAGGCTGGCAAACAGCTGGCTCAGGTGAGTCGCGTCCGGCTGCTGCAGGAAGGCGCCGATTGCCGGATGCGCGCTAGCCACCGGCTGCAGCAGGGTGACAATCTCGCTGAACTCGCGAAATGCATTCATCGCCAGGAACGGCGTCAGGGCAAAAACCAGCTCCGGTTTGTGGTTCGGATCTTTGTAGTTACGCTCGGCGGCGGAGAGCGGGATACCGGCGGCGTTCTCGCGGGCGAAACCTTCTTCCGAGGCCTGCTTGTTGGGATGCACCTGAATTGAGAGCGGCTGAGCGGCGCACAGTACCTTAAACAGGAACGGCAGTTCACCAAAGCGGGCGGCAACCTTGTCGCCGAGCAGAGCGGCTTTATCCGCGTCAATCACCTCGCGCAGCGAACGCGGCTGGCCGTCGGCCGCCAGGATCTGCGAACTGCTCTTCGGATGCGCCCCCATCCACAGCTCTGCCATCGGCAGATTGTCCGGGTTGGCGATGCCATAGAGTTCGGTTAAGGCGGTGTGGCTTCCCCATGCATAGTTCTGCACGGCGTTAATCAGCTTTTGCATTCTCAATCCCTGTTTCAAACAAAGTAAATTTTATCGCCCTATTAAACCAGCAAACGGTGGAGAAGCAACTGCTGAAAGAAAAAGTCGTCCTTGTCTCAGTTTTTGTTAAAAAATTGTGTAAGATTGTTCGACTCGCTTTTCTACAGGCACATGGAGTCCCTGCCTGAAACATAATCAGCCAAAGCAGTAAGTGAGAGTACAATGTCGAATAAACCGTTTGTTTACCAGGATCCTTTTCCGCTCAAAAAGGATGACACCGAGTATTATCTCCTCAGCAGTGATTACGTCTCCGTCGCCGAATTCGCCGGCCAGGAAGTGCTAAAAGTTGACCCTCAGGCGCTGACCCTTCTGGCGCAGCATGCTTTCCACGACGCCTCCTTTATGCTTCGCCCTGCGCATCAGCAGCAGGTGGCGGATATCCTTAACGATCCGGAAGCCAGCGAAAACGATAAATACGTCGCGCTGCAGTTCCTGCGCAACTCGGATATCGCCGCCAAAGGTATTCTGCCCACCTGCCAGGACACCGGCACCGCGATCATCATGGGTAAAAAAGGCCAGCGCGTGTGGACCGGCGGCGGCGATGAAGCCGCCCTGGCGCAGGGGGTGTATAACACCTATATCCAGGACAACCTGCGCTACTCGCAGAACGCGCCGCTGGATATGTATAAAGAGGTTAACACTGGCACCAACCTGCCGGCACAGATCGATCTCTATGCTACCGATGGCGATGAGTACAAATTCCTCTGCATCGCCAAGGGCGGCGGCTCGGCGAACAAAACCTACCTGTACCAGGAAACCAAAGCGCTGATCACCCCGGCGAAGCTGAAAAATTACCTCGTCGAGAAGATGCGCACCCTCGGTACTGCCGCCTGTCCACCGTACCATATCGCCTTCGTGATCGGCGGTACCTCGGCGGAAGCGACGCTGAAGACCGTGAAGCTGGCGTCCACCAAATACTACGATGGCCTGCCGACCGAAGGTAACGAGCACGGCCAGGCGTTCCGCGACGTGCAACTGGAGCAGGAGCTGCTGCTGGAGGCGCAGAACCTTGGTCTCGGCGCGCAGTTCGGCGGGAAATACTTTGCCCACGATATCCGCGTGATCCGTCTGCCGCGTCACGGCGCTTCCTGCCCGGTAGGGATGGGGGTTTCCTGTTCCGCCGACCGCAACATCAAAGCCAAGATTAACCGCGACGGCATCTGGATCGAGAAGCTGGAGAGCAACCCGGGGAAATATATCCCTGAGCATCTGCGCCAGGCCGGGGAAGGCGAAGCGGTGAAGGTAAATCTTAACCAGCCGATGAGCGAGATCCTGGCGCAGCTGTCGCAGTATCCGGTGTCCACCCGCCTGTCGCTGAGCGGGACTATCATCGTCGCCCGCGATATCGCCCACGCTAAGCTGAAGGAGCTTATCGACAACGGCGAGGCGCTGCCGCAGTACGTCAAAGATCACCCGATCTACTACGCAGGTCCGGCCAAGACGCCGGACGGTTACGCCTCCGGCTCTCTGGGGCCGACCACCGCAGGCCGCATGGACTCTTACGTTGATCTGCTGCAGTCCCATGGGGCGAGCAAGATCATGCTGGCGAAAGGCAACCGCAGCCAGCAGGTCACTGACGCCTGCCACAAACACGGCGGCTTCTACCTCGGCAGCATCGGCGGCCCGGCGGCAGTGCTGGCCCAGCAGAGCATCAAGAGCCTCGAGTGTGTGGCCTATCCGGAGCTGGGTATGGAGGCTATCTGGAAAATTGAAGTGGAGGATTTCCCGGCCTTTATCCTCGTTGATGATAAAGGCAATGACTTCTTCCAGCAGATCCAGACCTCGCAGTGCGCCCGCTGCGTGAAGTAACCCAGGCCGCCCTTCGGGGCGGCGCTGGTCGATGACAATCCTGTTTTCGTTAGGGTGAGCGCCTTTCTGCCGGGCGGCGGCTTTCGCCTTACCCGGCCTACGAAAAACAGCAATATCAATAAGTTATGCAGTTCTCTGTAGGCCCGCGCAAGCGCAGCGCCGCCGGACAATCCCGACGATTGCATTTTGTCAGCGGTCTGGGCCGCCCCTCGGGGCGGCTTTTTTTATGTCGCTTCGCGGCACGAACCACCAAAACAACTTATCAATCTGGCCAATACTTAGTCTTTTAAGCAGGTGAGCTTTGTCGCTATGACGCACTTTTCATCCAAGGAGAAAGTAATGACAACGCATCGCAGTGAAAAAGACTCGATGGGCGCCATCGAGGTCCCGGCCGATAAACTCTGGGGCGCCCAGACCCAGCGCTCGCTGGAGCATTTCCGCATCTCGACCGAAAAAATGCCCGGGGAGCTGATATACGCCCTGGCGCTGACCAAGCGGGCGGCGGCGAAGGTTAACCAGGATCTCGGACTGTTGACGGCGGAGAAAGCCGGGGCGATCGTCGCCGCCGCTGACGAAGTGCTGGCCGGAAAGCACGCGCAGGAGTTCCCCCTGGCTATCTGGCAGACCGGCTCCGGCACCCAAAGCAATATGAATATGAACGAGGTGCTGGCCAACCGCGCCAGTGAACTGCTCGGCGGAGAACGGGGGATGGCGCGAAAAATTCATCCCAATGACGATGTGAATAAGAGCCAGAGCTCAAATGATGTATTCCCCACCGCCATGCACGTCGCGGCGCTGATTGCCCTGCGGGAAAAAGTGATCCCGTCGCTGCAGGCGCTGCGGGCGACGCTCAATGAAAAAGCGGTGGCCTTCAGGGATATCGTCAAGATCGGCCGCACCCATCTGCAGGACGCCACGCCGCTCACCTTAGGCCAGGAGATCTCCGGCTGGGTGGCGATGCTGGACCATAGCCTGAAGCACATTGAAGCCAGTCAGCCGCATCTTGCCGAGCTGGCGCTGGGTGGGACGGCGGTAGGAACCGGGCTGAATACCCATCCGGAATATGCCGTACGGGTGGCGGCCGAGCTGGCGTCGCTCAGCGGACAGCCATTTGTCACCGCGCCGAACAAATTCGAAGCGCTGGCCACTGTGGATGCCCTGGTCCATGCCCACGGCGCGCTGAAAGGCCTGGCGGCCTCGCTGATGAAAATCGCTAACGATGTCCGCTGGCTGGCCTCCGGCCCCCGCTGCGGCATTGGTGAAATCGCCATCCCGGAAAACGAGCCAGGGTCATCGATTATGCCGGGCAAGGTTAACCCAACCCAGTGCGAAGCTCTGACCATGGTCTGCTGCCAGGTGATGGGCAACGACGTGGCGGTGAATATCGGGGGTGCTTCCGGCAACTTTGAGCTTAACGTCTATCGCCCGATGGTCATCCACAACTTCCTGCAGTCGGTGCGTCTGCTGGCGGACGGTATGGCGAGCTTTAACGAGCACTGTGCGGTGGGTGTTGAACCGAATCGCGAGCGGATCAGTCAGTTGCTCAATGAGTCGCTGATGCTGGTTACTGCGCTTAATACCCATATCGGCTACGACAAGGCGGCGGAAATCGCTAAAAAAGCGCACCATGAGGGGCTGACTCTCAAAGCCTCGGCGCTGGCGCTGGGCTACCTGACGGAAGCCGAATTTGACAGCTGGGTGCGCCCGGAAGAGATGGTCGGCAGCCTGGCTATTCGCTAGCCAGCCAGAGGTGCAGGCGCGGGATAAGCAATCTCAGCGACTGCGCCTCCGGTTTGTAGCGATACTGCACATTGTCGGCATCATAGTTCAGCAGCTCGCCAATATCCGGTACGCTGACCCCCCGGCTGCCGGACATCAGGGCGATCAGCGGGCTGGGGCAGGCGTACTGTACCTGTTTCTGCTCGCCGGCGTACCAGACGCGGGCGATCGGCTGGACTTTCACCGGTCGTTTTATTTTCAGCCGCGCCCGCTGCGGCAGGGCGGCGATATCCTGATACTCCCTTTCCAGTTTGCTCTGCCACTGCTCCCGGGTCCACGGCGGCACCGCCCGCGGCGCTTGCAGGCTTTTCTCCAGCATCATCAACACCTGGTCGCGGGTCAGATTCTTGATGACGTGCTTATTGGCCCAGCCGAAGCGGATGGTGCTCGGGTCGACGAGGGGCGTCAGCGTGCGGTAGGCGCTAAGGGTGATCAACCCCGGCAAATGACGGTGTACCCACTCAAAACGGGCGGTGGGGGGCAGGCCGGAGTCGACGGTGACGATCTTCTCGAAGGTGGCCTTCAGGGCATTGATATGCTGAATACGCGCCAGCAGATCCTGCTGCTCCGCGGCGGTAACCTGCAGGCAGATAGCCCCCGGCAGGCGTACGGCGGCCTTGCTGCTGCGGTTTTCCGATTGCTGCTGGATAAACAGATGGCTGTAGTGGCGCAGGGCGTGCGCCAGGGCCGTCTTGCCGATGTGCTGCACCACTGGAATGGTGGCCAGCGGATCGTGCTCGGCATCCTTACCGATCGCCGGCAGTTCAAATACCCGGCCCGCCAGCAGACGGCAGTCACTTAACGCCTGCTGGAGCGCCTGCAGCTCCAGCTCGATCTGGCGAAAGGTATTATTCAGACGTTCAACGAGGTCGTAGCTGGCCATTATTACCACCTTAGTTACAACATACTATTAAATTTTTGCAGCATACCCAGCCCGCGGCTTCTGCGCAAGTTTTATTCAGGCAGAGGTGAAATCAGGCAGCTGATGATAGACCGGCCAGCTAAAGCAGAAGCGGGCGCCGCCGAGAGGGCTGGCCTCGCAGCGCACCTCGCCGCCCATCGCCTGGGCGATACTGTGGACAATCGCCAGGCCGAGGCCGCAGCCTCCTGTCGCCCGGTCCCGGCTGGGGTCAAGGCGGACAAAAGGCTCAAACACCCGCTCGCGCTCCTCGGGGGCGATTCCCGGGCCGTCATCCTCAACCAGCAGCGATGCGCGCGAACCCTGCAGCGTCAGGCTGACCGCCACCCGCTGGCTGCTGTAGCGCAGGGCGTTATTGACCAAATTATCCAGCACCCGCTCCATCAGTCGCATATCCAGCGCGCCGTAGTTACCGTGGGTCAGCGTCGCCAGGGCGACCTCGCGCTGTGGGTTAACCATCTGAATATCCTCGACGTGATCGCTGATCCAGGCGGGAAAATCGGGAGTCGTCAGGCTGAGCTCCGTCTGCGGGCGGTCGAGGCGGGCGTAGGTCAGGAGCTCTTCAATCAGCGCCTCCAGCTGACCGATATCGCGGTTCAGCGCCTGCGATTCCGCCTCGCTGAGATTCTCGCTCATCTCCAGACGGTAGCGCAGGCGTACCAGCGGTGTCCTGAGTTCATGGGCGATGCCGTCAATCAGCTGCTTTTTGCTGGCAATAAGCGCATTAATGTTATCGGCCATTTGGTTAAAGGCCACCCCGAGCCGCTCGAAGCTGGACATACTGTCGAAGTGAATGCGCTCGCTGAGGTGACCTTCGCCAAAGCGCTGGGCGGCCGTCTCAATGCGCAGCATGTCCTGCCAGTGCGGGCGCATCCAGATAAACACCGGAAAGGCCAGCGAGATAGCAATAAACGCCATCAGCGCCACGTCCAGCAGGCGCATCTCATGCAGAAAATAGAGATAGGGCACCGGGCCCACCGACAGTACATAGTGGCTGCGGGGAATGCGCTGAATAAAGGTGTACTGATCGTCGAGGGCGACGATATCGCCGGCGCGCAGGTGCTGCATCGAGCTTTCCGACAGCTTAAATTTGCTGATCGGCTCGATGTGCAGATCAAACGATAAATTCAGGTCCAGCTCTTTAAGGGTCTTGCTCCAGTCGCGCGGCGGTATCTCCCGCAGCTCGCTGCGCATCAGATACAGCGAGCTTTTCATCAAATCGTCAAGCGACTGCCGTCCGGCGCGCTCCGCGGTAAATTTATAGACCAGACCGACCAGCATGGTCATCACCAGAAAGCAGACGAAGAGCAGAAGATAGAACTGCACGAACAGCTTTTTCATTACATTACCGCGTATTCAAGAGAAACCTGTCTGGCGCCCCAGGGGCATCTTCTGCGCGTCGGGGAGTCAATGTTATCGATATCCCCGGGCGAGGCGCGGGGAAATCATAGATACGCTATCAAAGCAGGGTTTATGCCCCCTGACAATAGCCAGCCTGGAGACAGAACGGTGAAAAGGTGACAGTGTCACTCGATGCGGTGATTTCTTCACCCTCGGGGGGAGCAGGGCAATCGTATTTTGTGCGTCGATGGATACGCTACTCACGATAATAAGGAATGTCTACCGGATAGGTGGTCGTCAGACTCAGCAGCCGACAGCGCACCAGCTTTTCCGTTTCGGCATACCAGTAAGCAAACTCGCCGGTGGTCTGGTGGTAAATCATCTGATCGAGGTTGGCAAACGGGATCACCAGCAGCGGCCCCTGGCGAACGTGGCCGCCGCCGGTTTCAAAGTGATGCTGCCCCCAGGATTGCTGGGTATGTTCATAGCGATGAAGGATCACCTCGATTTGCCCGCGCTGCGGACAGAGGAGTCGAATATCGGCGTTGTCGAGGGAAAAAGCCCAGCCAGAGAGAGAAGTGAACAGTGAGAGTGCCAAAAGTACAACGTATTTCATCATGCAAAAGTCCTGTGTTTTCAGGCTTTATGCCACTCTGACAGCGGTAAGTCCTTGAGCACAATCATATTGAGGAGTTATGTGATGGGGTTCTGTACGGCTAATTCTATTGATTTAATCAATATGACAAGTTCCGGTGATGAATGTGCGCGCCAGGGACGGACGCAGCAGGCAGCAAACGTGATAACTTTGCCGCCGGCGAGCGCGCGATGAGCGGGCCCCTCGCAGGGCCGCAGAAGGGCCGCTTAGTTATCCCAGGCGTGAGGGGCGAACAGGTAGCCTTTGTTGCGAACGGTCTTAATACGATAGGGCTCCGTGGCGTTGTCGAGCAGTTTTTTGCGCAGGCGGGAGATAGCCACGTCGACGCTGCGATCCATCCCGTCATAGGTAACGCCGCGTAAATTTTTCAGCAGTGCGTCGCGGTCCATAATCTGCCCGGCGTGGGTGGCCAACTCCCACAGCAGATCGAAATCGGCGGTCGACAGGGCGACGTTTTCTCCGCCAAGCAGCACCTGGCGGTTGACCGGGTCAATGGTCAGCGAGCCGAAGGAGATGGTTTTGTGTGGCGTGAGCGTTGAGGGGGCGGAACCGGCGCCTGCCGGAGCAATATGCTGGCGCAAATGCAGACGCAGTCGCGCGAGAAGTACCGCTGGCGGGGTGGTTTTCAGAATATAATCGCTGGCGCCCATCTCCAGGGAGAGGATATGGTTCATATCGCTGTCGAGCGAAGTCAGCAGGACAATCGGCCCTTGCCATTGCCCGCGCAGATCGCGACAGAGCGTCATTCCGTCCTTGCCGGGCAGCATAATGTCCAGCAGCACCAGATCCGGTTTCTCCCGCGCGATCACCTCCTCAGCGCGGTCGCCGCGAGGCTCGACCACCACATCCATATCATGCTTGCCGAGATAGGCGGCGATCAGCGTGCCTACCTCAGGGTCATCCTCAACAAAAACGATTTTATTCATGTCTATTGCACATCAGTTAAAGAAGTAACATACACCGCACTTATTTTACCCGCCATTACTCTTTTATAAACAGCGTTAAATCCGCTATGCTGCCCTAACTTATTGATTCACTGTTAAGGCATACGGGCATGGGGCTGTTAATCAAAGGGCTGCTGGGAGCGCTGGTGGTGGTGCTGATTGGCGTGCTGGCGAAAACCAAAAACTACGCTATCGCTGGCCTGGTCCCGCTGTTTCCCACCTTTGCGCTCATCGCCCATTATATTGTCGCCAGCGAGCGGGGGATCGAAGCCCTGCGCGCGACCATCGTATTCGGCATGTGGTCGATTCTTCCCTATTTTATCTATCTGCTGTCACTGTGGTATTTCACCGGGATTATGCGCCTGCCGTTGGCGCTGGCAGGCGCGGTGGGATGCTGGGGGCTGTGCGCCTGGCTGTTAATCCTCGGCTGGAGCCGTTTCCACTAGCGCAGCGGGCGGCCGCCGTCGACAGCGAATGAGCGGCCGGTAACGTAGCGGCTGGTAAACAGGTAATCGATGAGATCGCTAATCTCTTTTTCGCCAGGGGCGATTTTCATCAGCGATTTATCCAGCGCCTGCTGACGATAGGCCTCGTCGTCACCCTCATTAAACATGATTAGCGACGGCGCGATGGCGTTGACCTTAACCTCTGGCGCCAGCTTGCGAGCGAAGGAGCGGGTCATGTTATCCAGGGCGGCTTTGCTGGCGGCGTAGGCGATATGTTTGTCGCTCCCGCGCTCCACCACGTAATCGGTGATATGGATAACGTCGCTGGCGGCATGGCCGTGGCCGCGCAGCAACGCCTCCAGCGCATGGTTGAGCAGATAGGGGGCGTGGACGTGGATCTGCATCATGCGGTTGATGACGGTGCTCAGCGGGACGCCCGGCTTTTCCGCCATCCAGTCGCTGGCGTTATGGATGATGGCGCGCAGACCGTCGGTGTGTGATTTGACCGCTTCAGCGAAGGTCAGAATGCCGTCATCGCTGCTAAAATCGGCCTGCAGGCATAGCGCGCCCGCTTCGCGCAGGCCGTCAATCGCCGGATAGGGCGTACGATAGCTGACGATGACCGGCTGGCGCTGCTGCAGAAAATGGTGTGCCAGAGCGAGGCCGATGCGGCGGCCTGCTCCTGTGATCAGAATCGGGCGGGGCTGTTGTTCAGCCATGGGTATCTCCTATGCGTTCTGCGGCAGGGCGACCGCTTACCCCACCAGCATCCACGTTGCCGGCACAGCGGCAACCAGCAATAAACCAATTAGCGCCACTTCGCGGCGTTTGAGCGAACGATCGTGCTGGTGCGTACGTCGGGCGTACAAAAAGACCAGAAGACCCGGAGCGTAAAGTACCACCGACAACAGCAAATGCACAGGCCCCGACGCGTATAATAACCATATGCCATAAATACAGGCGCCGATAGCCACCGCTTTATGCAGCGGGCGAGTGGCGATTTTCAACAGAAAGGCGCCGACCAGCAGATAGGGCACGAGAATCATCTCAGAGGCAATGGTCAGCAGCGTGCCGTAGTCCGATCCGGTCAGCCAGATCAGCACCAGCGATACCTGAACGCTGATATTGGTCAACCACAATGAGGCGGAGGGGGCGTTGTTGCTATTCTGACGGGCAAACAGGCGCGGGAAGGCTTTATGAGTGGCGGCGAGGAAAGGCACCTCCGCGGCCATGATGGTCCAGCTGAGATAAGCGCCGCACACTGACACGATCAGCCCGGCGGCAATGACGATCTCCCCCCACGACCCCATCAGCCTGACCATCAGTCCCGCCATCGACGGGTTACGCATTTCGGCCAGTTCGCTGCGCGGCACAACGCCCAGCGACAGCAGGGTGACCAGCAGATACACCGCGAGGGCCGACAGCACCGCCAGCAGCGTCGCGCGGCCAACGTCGCGCTTGTGTCGCGCCCGCGCGGACACGACTACCGCCCCCTCCACGCCGATAAACACCCACAGGGTGATCAGCATGGTGTTTTTGACCTGCTCCCATACCGGCACGCCCAGCGCCAGGCCGCTAAAATCGAGGCGGAACGTATCCAGCTGAAAGGCCAGGGCGGCGAGCGCGACGAAGGCGCCCAGCGGCAGAAGCTTGGCGAGGGTGGCCACCAGGTTAATCCCCGCTGCCGTCTGGACACCGCGCAGGACCAGAAAGTGGACGACCCACAGCAGAACCGACGCGCCAACGATAGACTGCCAGGTGTTACCATCGCCAAACAGGCGCAGCTCAGGGGTATCGGTGAAAAAACTGAGCGCCGAAAAGACGATAACCAGATAGGAGACATTGGCGATCACCGCGCACAGCCAGTATCCCCAGGCGGAGCAGAAGCCGATCAGTTCGCCGAATCCTTCGCGAGCGTAGGTGAAGATCCCGCCGTCGAGGTCGGGACGAATACGGGTCAACAGCAGCATGGCGAAAGCGAGAAACAAGATCCCGACGCCGGTGATGGCCCAGCCAATGAGCAGAGCGGAGGGGCTGGCCACGGCAGCCATATTTTGCGGCAAACTGAATACGCCAGCGCCGAGCATTGAGCTAAGGACCAGGGCGGTCAGGGCGCTCAGGCCCAGTTTCTTTTCCATTGCATTCCCGAGGTGAAAATGGCTGTTCCAGAATATTTATTTTGCGAAATCGCATAAAAATGGAGGATTGCGCTAAGGCGCGGGATTTTACGGAGTGTCCGGGGGCCATGCAATGGCGGGGGATGAAAAAAAATGAAAAGGCGGCAATGCGCCGCCTTTTTAGCCAGCCAGCAGCGATTATTTGTACAAATCGGCGCTGATGGTGATGTTGCCGCCGCGTTCCTGCCACTGGCGGGTGATGTGGTAGTACTTCGCCCCTTTCTTCGCCGCGCGTTTCGCCGTCTGATAGGAGATTTCCGTCATGTTGCCGTAGTTGCCGGTGAACTGGATGTTATCGAACGGCACCATTTGCGCCGCAGTCACTTTGTTCACTTCTTCGACCTTAGTGCCGTTCGGCAGAGTGACGGTGTAACGTCCACCTTTCGAAGACTGAGTCTCAAAGAAACGCCCAACGCCGGTACCCGAACCCACCGCGGCGGTGGTGGCAACGCCCGGAATTTCCACGTTCTTCGCCGCTTCGCCGCCTTTGGCCAGCGCTGCGCGGCCAGCTTCAGAGTCAGCCGGGATAGCGTCCGGGCTCTGCAGCACGCGTTTTTCAGCATCTTTTTTGTAGATATAAGCGGTAATGCGCTGGTTGCCGCCCTGGTTGGCGTCAACCTGGCGGACGATAAAGAACGCATAGGCGCCTTTTGCTTTCGCCGCTTTGGTGATGGCGTCGTTGACTTCCGGCTGGCTGCGATAGAAGCCCTGAACGGTGACGGTGTCGTAAGGCATCAGCTCAACGGCCTGATCTTTCGGCAACTCCATCACGCCATTGATAATGCGATTCTTCGGCGCATCCGCTTTCGGCGCGTCTTCTTTATAAAGGTCAGCCGTGACGCGCCAGTTGCCGCCATTGCCGTAGTCCGACGTGTCGACAACATAGAATGAGGCCGCGCCGTCTTTGTCGGCTTTGCGCGATACTGCCTGTACCGCATCGCCAATGGCATTAAACCGGCCGGTGACGACAACGCGATCGTAGGGCTTCAGCGCAGCCGCCTGCTCCGGGGTCAACTCGGTCGCTGCATGGGCAGACAACGTGGCGGTTGTCAGGAGAGCAGACGCCAGGAGGGTGTTTTTAAGCTTCATAAAAATAATCCTTTGCCTTGCGCAAACCATATACTGGTATTGTTGTTGACTGAAAACGTTTGATTATTGCATTTAATCGCCGTGACTGTCTGCGTCAATTTTTGCTTGCCGCCCGAATCGTATACTACGGAAAGATAACATTTTTCGATATGTTGAAAAAACAGGCGCTTGACCAGCAAAAACGATAATCAATACCACTTTTATTAGTTAATGTAATGTTAACACAATGATCTCAATGGCGATAAATGGCGTTTTATACCGCAGGATAAGCGGATTATCAGGCCTGGGCGGCAAATTCAGGTAAATATTGCTGCCCGGACCCATCTGAGCTGACAATAAGCAATAAAATCAAAATTTGTGTTTTATCGCAGTAGATCACAATCGGTATTTTCAGTAGGTTATAAAAAGTTTGTTACTGTTTCATTTTGTAGACAGCGAAAGATGGCGAGGAAGATTTTGCCGTCCTGGCGTTGTTGGGCAGAAAAGTAAACCATCATCAAAAACCGATGGAAGGGAAAACTATGCGTATTGGTGTACCACAAGAAAGGCTAGCCCAGGAGACCCGGGCCGCCGCCACGCCGAAGACCGTTGAGCAATTGCTCAAACTCGGCTTTAGCGTCGCGGTAGAAAGCGGCGCCGGGAAGCTGGCCAGCTTTGACGATGAGGCCTTTGCCGAGGCAGGAGCTGAAATCGTGACCGGCGACGAGGTATGGCAGTCTGATGTCATCCTTAAGGTCAATGCTCCGAATGACGATGAAATTGCCCTGCTGAATCCGGGGACCACGCTGATTAGTTTTATCTGGCCGGCGCAAAACCCGCAGCTGATGGAAAAACTGGCGGCCCGTAATATCAACGTAATGGCGATGGATTCCGTGCCGCGTATTTCCCGCGCCCAGTCGCTGGATGCGCTCAGCTCAATGGCCAACATCGCCGGGTACCGCGCTATCGTTGAAGCGGCGCATGAATTTGGTCGATTCTTTACCGGGCAGATTACGGCGGCAGGCAAGGTTCCGCCCGCCAAGGTGATGGTCATTGGCGCCGGGGTAGCCGGTCTGGCGGCGATTGGCGCCGCCAACAGCCTGGGCGCTATTGTTCGCGCCTTCGATACCCGTCCGGAAGTGAAGGAGCAGGTGCAGAGTATGGGCGCCGAGTTCCTCGAGCTGGACTTTAAAGAGGAAGCGGGCAGCGGCGATGGCTACGCCAAGGTGATGTCTGAGGCCTTTATTAAGGCTGAAATGGCGCTGTTCGCCGCGCAGGCGAAAGAGGTCGATATCATTGTCACCACGGCGTTAATCCCGGGCAAACCGGCGCCGAAGCTGATCACCCGCGAAATGGTCGACTCCATGAAATCGGGCAGCGTGGTGGTCGATCTGGCCTCGCAAAACGGCGGCAACTGTGAGTACACCGTACCGGGCGAAGTGGTGACCACCGCCAACGGCGTGAAAATCATCGGTTACACCGATCTTCCTGGCCGTCTGCCGACCCAGTCCTCCCAGCTCTACGGCACCAACCTGGTGAACCTGCTGAAGCTGCTGTGCAAAGAGAAAGACGGCAATATCGTTATCGATTTCGATGACGTGGTAGTGCGCGGCGTGACCGTTGTTCGCGAAGGTGAAATCACCTGGCCGGCGCCGCCGATTCAGGTCTCCGCTCAGCCGCAGGCCGCGGCGAAAAAAGTGGAAGCGCCGAAAGAAGCGGTGAAACCGGCGTCGCCGTGGCGCAAATATGCGCTGATGGCGCTGGCGATTATTCTCTTCGGTTGGCTGGCCAACGTGGCGCCAAAAGAGTTCCTCGGCCATTTCACCGTCTTCGCGCTGGCCTGCGTGGTGGGTTACTACGTGGTGTGGAACGTCTCCCATGCGCTGCATACGCCGCTGATGTCGGTGACCAATGCCATTTCGGGCATTATCGTGGTTGGCGCGTTGTTGCAGATAGGCCACGGCGGCTGGGTCAGCTTCCTGAGCTTTATCGCGGTGCTGATCGCCAGCATTAATATTTTCGGTGGTTTTACCGTGACTCAGCGCATGCTGAAAATGTTTCGCAAAGGATAAGGGGTAGCACATGTCTGGTGGATTAGTAACGGCTGCATACATTGTTGCTGCAATCCTGTTTATTTTCAGCCTGGCGGGCCTGTCGAAACACGAAACGTCGCAGCAGGGCAACTATTTCGGCATCGCCGGGATGGCCATTGCCCTGATCGCTACCATCCTGGGGCCGGACGCCGGCAACGTCGGCTGGATTATTCTTGCGATGGTGATCGGCGGGGCGATCGGTATTCGTCTGGCGAAGAAGGTCGAGATGACCGAAATGCCGGAGCTGGTGGCTATCCTGCACAGCTTCGTGGGTCTGGCAGCGGTGCTGGTGGGTTTCAACAGCTACCTGCAGCATGAAACCGGTATGGAGCAAATTCTGGTCAATATTCATTTGACCGAACTGTTCCTCGGGATCTTCATCGGCGCGGTGACCTTCACCGGTTCGGTGGTGGCGTTTGGTAAACTGCGCGGCAAAATTTCCTCCAGGCCGCTGATGCTGCCCAATCGCCATAAGCTGAACCTGGCGGCGCTGGTGGTTTCCTTCATCCTGATGGTGATTTTTGTTCGCTCTGACAGCACCGGCACCCAGGTCCTGTGCCTGCTGGTGATGACCGCGATCGCGCTGGCCTTTGGCTGGCACCTGGTGGCCTCTATCGGCGGTGCGGACATGCCGGTGGTGGTCTCGATGCTCAACTCCTACTCGGGCTGGGCGGCGGCGGCGGCGGGCTTTATGCTGAGTAATGACCTGCTGATCGTCACCGGCGCGCTGGTGGGCTCTTCCGGCGCCATCCTCTCTTACATTATGTGTAAGGCGATGAACCGCTCCTTTATCAGCGTGATCGCCGGGGGCTTCGGCACCGATGGTTCCTCAAGCGGCGGCGATGAAGAAGTGGGCGAGCATCGCGAGATTAGTGCCGAAGAGACGGCGGAGATGCTGAAAAACTCGCACTCGGTGATCATCACCCCGGGCTACGGTATGGCGGTGGCTCAGGCGCAGTATCCGGTAGCAGAAATTACCGAGAAGCTGCGGGCGCGGGGTATAAAAGTACGCTTTGGTATTCATCCGGTGGCCGGGCGCCTGCCGGGGCATATGAACGTCCTGCTGGCGGAAGCCAAAGTGCCTTACGACATCGTGCTGGAGATGGATGAGATCAACGACGATTTCAGCGACACCGACACCGTGCTGGTGATCGGCGCCAACGATACCGTCAACCCGGCGGCGCAGGACGATCCGAAGAGCCCGATCGCCGGCATGCCGGTGCTCGAGGTGTGGAAAGCGCAGAATGTGGTGGTCTTTAAGCGTTCAATGAACACCGGTTACGCCGGCGTACAGAACCCGCTGTTCTTTAAAGAGAACACTCATATGCTGTTTGGCGATGCTAAAGCCAGCGTCGATGCGATCCTGAAAGCGCTGTAATGTAACATAATTGTTTTACAACGTTTGTTTATAAGCCGTCTCCTGTGAGACGGCTTTTTTATATGCAGGGGGATGCCTGGAATTGTTCACAAAATAAGCGGCAAGAGGTGATATAATGTTCCGGTTCTTACATCAGACAGAGGATATTATGGATACCGAGTTAACCCCAACGCAGATGGCCATCGAATTCTTACGCCGCGACACTACCGTCATGACCCCAGCGCAGTATCTGAAAAAACTTAAACTGCTGGAGCTGGAGTTTGCTGACCTGATGGCGCTCTCCTCGCTGGAGCTGAAAGAAGAGATCGATCTGGCCTGGCGTCTGGGTATCCACTAAGCCATTCTCGCTGGACAGCGACAGGGGCCGTCAGCGGCCCTTTTTTTGTGCCTGGCTGGCAGCAAGCAAAAAAATCCCCCGCGAGGCGGGGGAAGATGAGTGGTAGCGGTTAATCGTCGTCGTCGTCGTCCAGTTCCACCGGCGTCTGGTAGGCCTCCGGTTTCAGCACCAGCAGGTCACAGCGCAGGTGGTCGACAACCTGTTCCGCGGTATTGCCGAGGAACGCCGCCGACAGGCCGGTACGTCCGACCGTTCCCAGCACCACGATCCCCGCCTGCAGATGCTCGGCGAGGTCCGGGATCACCTCTTCAGGCAGTCCTTTTTCGACGTGGGTGAATTTTTCATCGATGCCAAACTTCTGCCGCAGCGCTTTCATCGCCAGCAGATGCTGGCCGCGGATCGCGTCGTTGTAGACGCTGGGATCAAAATCCGGCAGTTCTATCGCGATATTGATCGGCGTCACCGGGTAGGCACCGATCAGGTGCACTTCAGTGTGGTTGACTTCTTCCGCCAGCGACAGCGTCTCGCGAACCAGCTTCTCGTTAAGGGTGTTGTGATAATTTTCTTCACTGGCGAGATTGACGGCGACCAGCGCTTTGCCGCCTTCCGGCCACGGCTGGTCTTTGACCATCCACACCGGGCAAGGGCATTTACGCAGCAGATGCCAGTCCGTCGGGGTAAAGATCACCGCCTCCAGTTTGTCGTGCTGGTGGGCCATCTTCAGCAGCAGATCGTGTTTCTCACTGACCACCTCCTGAATAATCGCTTCGAAGGGGCGGTTGTGCCACACCACTTTCACGTCAATCGGCACGCCCGATTCCAGGTAGAATTTCGCCTGCTCGCGGATCCAGGCCGTTCGTTGGGCAATGACGCCCTGGCGCATTGCCGTCCGCTCGTCCGGCGACAGCAGGGTGGTCATTTCATAGGAAAAATCATAGATCGGCAAAAAGGCTTTGATGCGTCCACCAATCCGTTGGTGCAGGTACACCGCTCGCCTTAGCGCCGGCTGGTCGTCCTGGTTAGGATCGATTACTACCAGCATGCTCTGATACTTCGCCATACAGGGTCTCCTTACAACTGCAGCTACCGTCAGTTATTAAAAAGATAACCTATATGGATGAATTGAAACAGGGGAGGAGCCTGGTCAGATCAACAAATCTGAAAAAATTGCCGATCGTGACCAGGTATTGCGCAGAGATTAAGCGACGTTGCGCGCCTGCCCGGCCAGCTGGGCCAGCAGATCGCTGTTTTCAATAGTGATATATTTGCCTTTCACCGCCAGCATGCCGCTTTTCTGAAAACGGCCCAGCAGACGGCTGATGGTTTCGACGGTGAGGCCGAGATAGTTGCCAATATCGCCGCGGGTCATGGTCAGCCGGAACTCACGTGGTGAGAAGCCGCGCTGGGCGAAACGACGAGAAAGGTTATAGATAAACGCGGCCAGGCGCTCTTCGGCATTCTTTTTGGAAAGCAACAGGATCATATCCTGGTCGCCTTTAATCTCGCCGCTCATCAGGCGCATCATCTGCTGACGCAGATTGGGCATTTTTCCGGAAAGATCGTCAAGGGTTTCGAAGGGGATCTCGCAGACCATCGAGGTTTCCAGCGCCTGCGCAAAGCTCGGGTGCAGACCGGTGCCGATGGCGTCAAAGCCCACCAGGTCGCCCGCCAGATGGAAGCCAGTGATCTGCTCATCACCTTGCTCGGTGATGGTATAGCTTTTGATGGTCCCGGAGCGAATAGCGTACAACGACTTCAGCTCATCACCGGCTTTGAACAAGGTTTGACCTTTCTGGATAGGCTTTTTCCGCTCGATAATATTATCCAGCTGATCAAGCTCATGCTCGTTCAGAGTAAAGGGGATGCAGAGCTGGCTAATGCTGCAATCCTGACAATGGATTGCACAACCGCCAGACTGAATGCGTCGAATAATTCGCTTCTCAGGGATCATATGTCTGCTCAGGCCTTAATTGATATTGGTCAATTTTAACATCTTTTTGATCAGCAGGTAAGTCTTCAGGCCCGGAAACACGTAATATCAGCAGGGTAAATCAAATCGCTTGTGTATCTATTTGATTAAAAACAGATTATTACGCCACTTTTGATTGTAAAATTACCTGAAAATTCCAGAAAAGGCATTTTCAGTCAAAGCAACAGATAGCCCTCATGACGCAAAAGCCACTCTTTACGCTGTACGCCGCCGGCATAGCCGGTCATGGTGCCGTTGCGCCCGATGACCCGATGGCAGGGCACCACGATACTCACCGGATTGGCGCCATTGGCGGCGCCCACCGCGCGCGCGGCGCCGGGACGACCGAGCGCCTCGGCCAGTTGGCCGTAGTGCATCACCTGGCCACAGGGGATATCGCGTAACGCCTGCCAGACCTGGCGTTGAAAAGGGGTGCCGGCGGTGGCGGTAGGCAGAGTCTCGATAATGGCTAAATCGCCGGCAAAATAGTCGCTCAGCTTACTGCTGAGACCGCCGGGATTGCGGCAGTCGACGCGCTGATAGCCTTCCCGACGATAGTGTACGTCGAGCAGCGTTTCCATCCGATCGCGGTGCTCGTCCCACTCGACGGCGCGCAAATTAAACTGTTCGTCGCAAAGCACCCACAACGGCCCCAGCGGGGTATCCATTTTATCCTGCAGCAAGGTCAACATCGTTTCTGTCATCCACCATAGTACATGAGAGGCACACGATACCACGCGCTGACGGCAGTCAACTATACTCCCAAAAGGTAAAACCGCATCGCCAGATAGCACGGCGGGCTATCCGCCGTGGAGGTATTCTGCGATCGCCACGATGATTTATTTTTGGATCGATCCTGGCGGGTTACCGGACAGGGTTTTTGCTACTTTTAAGCTGACGACGTCGGTCCTCCGCGCCGCTGTGCGCGCTCGGGAAAGTGCTACCGCGTCGGCGCGGCGCGGTTAATAACTCATAGGTGGAGCTATGCAATATATACTGACTGGCGTAATCGTACTGATCTTCAGCGGTCTGGTTATTCATGGTATGTCGCTGTTGCTTGAGCGAGGGTATCGCGCGCTTTTCGGCATATTCGCCGGAGCCGGGGAAGCGACCCGTAAGTTCAAAGTGAAGATATCGCGTTAAGCTAAGGCGGCCGTCCCTGGCGCATCGGTGGGTTAAGACAGCCGCGGATAGATGCCAGGGCCGATCGGCAGTCCCACCAGATACCAGCCCACCAGCAACAGCAGCCAGACGGCGAGAAAAATCAACGGGTAAGGGAGCACCAGCGAGTAGTAGGTGCCGAGGCGGGCATCCGGCCGGTAGCGCTGTAGAAAGCCGAGAAACAACGGCACAAACGGTGACACCGGCGCCAGCGGCAGCACCGATGAATCAGCGATACGAAACAGGATCTGCGCAAACGCCGGGTGAAAGCCCAACAGCATAAACATTGGCACGAAGATCGGCGCCAGAATCGACCAGATGGCCGAGCCGCTGGCGATAAACATACACAGAAAAGCCGACAGCAGCGCAAGGCCGACAAACGCCGGAACACCGTTCATGCCTGAACTCTCCAGCAGGTCCGTCAGACCGACGGCCATAAACTTGCCCATGTTGCTCCAGTTGAACATGGTAGATATAAGTAATTTTAACAACAAGTTAAGTGTTTGAGGGGTTCTATTGGGGTGCTTTGGTATGCAAAAATAAAACCGGATGCTACGTAATGGGCGGCATCCGGAATTATTGTAACAGTATCACTTACTGTCGCCTTTCATCTGCTCCAGTAAGTCACGCCCTTTCTTCAACTGCGCATCGATGTGATTCGCAAGGTCTTGAATATGGATCATACGTGGTGCCTTCTGACTCTCTGCCGCCCGGAAGGTCGGAATGGGTATCTCGCCCATAGCCGCGCGTTTTTCTGCGGTTGCCGGTTTCAGCCCAAAATACTTTTCGCACACCTGGCTGAGCGGAACCGTAGCCGAGCCGTATTCGGCCATTAATAAAAACATTGTGTTCATCTTCACTCCCTCCAGCTTTCAGGCCGCGATAGTGGCACCACGTCTCATACATGCGCTCAACCACTTCCCGGCGGTAGTATCTGTGACTGTTTCGCGGTTAATGATGGCAATTTCTGCGCTCATGCTGCACCTGCCTTTTTAATTGGCCACGGGGCGTACTCACCCTGAGGAAGTTCATCGGTCACATCGTGGGATGCCCATGCAAAAAACTTTTCAATTGTTGTCTTTGGGAAATGCCGTCCAAAACAAACTGATGGGCTGTCATACTGGACGTGCGTCCCATTGAACCAGAGCACAGTACGGTCGTTAACCAGTGGCTGTATGACAGTGCCAGCTGCGCGCGGCCGCTTTGCCCGGTAGGTGCGTCCGACCTTTATTTCGAGTAAGTCGCTCATGCTGTACCGCCTTCAACGCGTTTGAACTCAATAACCCAAACCCAACTGTTAGCCTTCCAGCTTTCCTCGCCGTAGATGGATGACCACAGCCAAGAATAAACCTCTTTAGCGCTATGGCTTGCTCCTCCGAAATACTGGTCACCTGGGCTTATGCAGTAGCGACCAGATGCTGGTAGTTGACAAATACCCTCGCGGACAGCATCGCCTGAGCTGATGTCTTGCAGGCGCTGCACACCAACATTGGTGATTTCCAGCAGAATGCGGCTGGCCCAGCGCGGCATGTGGATAGAAGGAACCCATTTGTAACCGCGAATATCAGCATCTGATTTAGCTAGTCGATCAGTGGCGGCGTAACGCAAATCTTGGCAATGCCCCTCCTGAGGCTTCACCTGCTCGTAACTACCAGGCTCAAGCGCTGCGAACGTCTCTCTAACCCAGATGCGGTCGCCTGACTTGCCATGAGGGCAGATAATCGAGACCATCTGGCCATTACCCAAAATTACAGGGTGAATAACGCCACGAAGAGATTCAGCTTTCTGCTGAATTTGTTCTTCTGTCAGACCCTGATAATGATTGGCCGCGAGGGAAGCGGCCCAGTCATAGGTTGTGGCTAGGCACGCTATATCGAGATTCAGCTTTACTTCGCGCCGCGTCTGCGTCTTCCGGCCGTCGAGGATGGCCCGCACCATCTCAGCGTTAAAAATCATTCCGCGCTCTTTCATGCTTTACGCTCCGCCAGGATGTCAGCCTTCTGCGCATCGTTAAGAATGTCATCTGACACGATGGCTGCGCGTTCACCTCCGATCCAAGATATTGGCCCGCTTTCTTTGATGGCCTTATTCAGCGCTTCAGCTGCATCACGTATTGCCTGTGGGAGGCAGTAGTAATCATCACCTTCCGGCATAATTTCTTCGCAATGCTGCTCCAGGTCGAATTCTGTAGGGTGGTTTGGTTCGCAGATGAGTAATTGCAGCTCGCTCGGAAATACTGAGTTTTCCCAGCAGTAATCAACCAGCGATTCCACGTCAAAAAAATAGGTGTCGTCGTCGAAGATAACGAGGGGCTCGCCAGCCCACACGGCGCGCTCAAGTGCAGCGAACTTGGCCTGACGACTTTCTCTGTGGCACTCTTCGCAATAGCTATGAGTTCTATGAATAGGGTGATCGTCGGGTTTATTTTTGCACTTACGGTGCGTCGCACCACTCCAGCGAGCCATATGTTCGTCATCACCCCAAAAATGACCGTCACGCGAAACCCAACCGGTTTGGGTCTGGATGCTGGCCGCTTCATCACTGTCCATCATCACGATTTTTTCAGTTTGCTTAGTCATTCCAGGCCTCCAGTTCGTTCTCGATCTCGTCGTCGATTTCGTCGTTGGTAGCTTCTTCGTCCAGGTAGTCACGCGCTTCTTTCAGGTACTGCTCATGGCGCTCCCGATACCAGGCCGAAAATTCTGGCGTCCAGCCGTTTGGCTCACCGTCATAGTCAACCTTGGCGTTACGTTCAGCCATGCTCTCAACCATGCTATAAGCGGTGGTAAGCGCCGCTTCGCGGATATACCCGCGCAGGTCGCTTTTGCGCCAGTAGGGGGTAACTTTTGAATCGCAGATGGGTTTAAACGTCACCTGCCAGCGGCGGATACAACGCGCGTTTAATGATTTGCTCATCGTGATGCCTCCACTTTAAGCGCTTTATACGCACGTAATACGTGAGTGGTTTTACCGGTAATAACCGTTTTTAAAATAAAGAAACCGCTACGTTTAGCGCGAACGGAAGGGGCAAGGAATAATGCCGTATCAACGGCGCGGTTATGAAGACGGAATTCAAAAACCGTGCTGGTAATCGTGGCGCTAGCAATTACACCTTTATCGTTAAATTCTATGTTCATGATTGTGCTTTCCTGTCTTTAAGTTGGTTGTATTTTTCATGGCTCATAACTTCCCAGCAGGTCCCGTTATTGCGGGATAATAAGCGCCATTTTCTTCCAATCTTTAAACTTAAATTTCCGCATTTGATGCGGCATGGCTTTATGTTCCCTTTGCTATACAAGCTGAGGATTTGCGATGCCTTTTCGTTTACATGCGATGGAATACGGTTGGATGTGATTATCATCCTCCACCTACCAGCGCTTGTGGGCCAGGTGTCCAGGGCGTGACGGCAAGGTTTTACGAAACGAGGAAGCAGAAGCGGAGAGGGCGATTTTCTGCTTTTCTTTCTCATTGCATACCGGGCAGAAATAAAAGTCTCTCCGATAAGCACCCTTGCCAGAGGGGCGGTATTGCAGCTCATCGCGAGAAAAAGAACCGCCGCAACCATGGCAGTGCAACTTTAATTCTTCCATTTACATATCTCCGGTTGAATTTAATGTGTGTTCATGCCTGCCAGTAAAGGCATTAAATAAAAGGTGATGATATTAGTAAGAAACTTCTGTATTTATTTTGTAACGTGCATTGCCAGTGTCTACGTTAACAGAAACCAAATCGCCATACATGTCATAATTCAAAATAACATCATTGAATTTCAGAGCTGAGAGAGAGTCTTCGCGACCGCAAAACATAAAATCTTCTGCATGCTTTGCTTTCTCGAAAATATCTTTCATAGATGAAAATGCTTCGGCCCACATTTCACCATTGCCAATAAATTGCGCAATAGCCAGCTTGCTTTGTGCCGCTTTAAAAGCTGGGTTGCCATGCAGCAAATTAGCCATAGAACACCCCTTTGATATACATAAATTCGACAGCCACGCCTGCCCAGAAAACCAATCCGATGGCCAGCGCGATAACCAGGGAACGAATGCCGTTTCTGCTCATTTGTTACTCCAGAATGGGAAGCTGATAACGACAACAGCAACCAAAAACACGGCAACCTTTAAACAGAACCGGTGCCACGCAGGTACTTCATGTTCGCGGATCATTTGCCACTCCTTACTGTCATGTGAAGTTAAGTACCAACAGACCTTGCAATGCAGTGCCGGGTGCCTCCCGGTGATACCAGCCAGTTAACAACTGGTATCGGCAGCTTTCTTTCCACCCCACTTCGGGAAACAAGTGGTACTGCTTTAACTGAACCGCGTGCGCATAGCCGCATTCACTGCATTGCAAGGTCTGTTAATTTGCCTGTCTTTTCACCACTTCAGGCTCGGTGGTATGCTGGAGTTCTCACACAGCCAGCAAGGAAAACTAATGAATCAGTTTTATGTTCACGTTCGACTTTTCGAAGCCACAGCCGAACAGACCAAAAAATTTGAAGAATTCATGCTTAACTTTCTGTACCAGAAGACAATCAAAGACTCTGACGATAGCTACTGCAGACTTCCTCCGGAAGGGTACATCCTCAACAGCACAATGAACTGCCAACAAATCGTTGATCAAACATTTGCAATTGCTAACAGTGCTGGTGTTAATGCAAATATCTTTGTCTGTAAATTTGAACAAAGTGCATCCTTGCTTCCGTCAGCTGCTTTAGTTGGTAACGATTTCGTGTATCACGATCTGACTCCTAAGCCTTTCAAGCTCGATTCTTAAACACTTAACCATCGTTTCGTGATAAACGCGGTCCACGCCGTCTCCCTTGCATGGCAGGGGAGTGATCTTGTGAGTCACTAAATTGGCTCGGGTATGGCTTTTTGCCTCGTCAGTCTTTAACGCCTGTTTTGCTAACAAAATACGGGCCTCTGTACCTACGTTTGGCTCTAACTCCTGCAAACGTTTTGAGTCTTCGAGCAGAAGGGCTATCACGTGTTTCAGTTCCTGGTTGTCCATCTCTAGCCTCATTTAGTTGACCCTTATCGCCGGGTAGCGGAACGTTTTCTTCTTGCCAGTCACTGTGCAGTGATTGGTTTGGATGGGGTAAACTTAGAATAACTTAAGTTTTCAATCAAGGGTTATTTTGTAGAAAAACTTAAATTTAAAGGCGAAGGAAAGTAACCCATTGATTAAAATGGATTACTTAAAATTTGAAGTGAGGTTACTTTTTCGAGGCGCGCTTTCTGACTTTCAGTAATTCTTCGAATCGCTGGTTGTTCATCTCTACTCGCGCTCGCAATTCATTGAGAAATCCTTCTCGATCAGAATCAGGAAGGGCATCAAAAAGCCCGAGAAGTTCTTGCTGTTCCTCCGACAACTCTTTTTCCTGGCGGGGAATAGGCTCGCCAGGGACCTGGTCATCATCACCATAAAGTAACCATGTTGGACTGCATTGCAGACCACTGCTCAAAGCAAACAGCCTTTTACCAGCTGGCTGGGTTTCATCTCTTTCCCACTGGGAGATCGTGACGTGCGAAACCTTGACCAGCTTAGCAAGAGCGGACTGGGAGAGTTTCAACTGTTTTCGTCTTTCAAGAAGGCGTGAGCCAAAGGTTTTATTTTCCATCATTTGAGAATTCTAAATTTTCTTGACTTAAGTTTCCCTACGATCAAATATCCTTAGGAAAACCTAAGGAGATGAGCCTGTGTTTAAACAAGATGCAATCAATTACTTCGGCAGCAAGTCGAAATTAGCCAAAGCTGCGGGCGTAGCCCCCGCGTCAGTTTCCGTTTGGGGGGAACTCGTTCCTGAAAAAAATGCGATGAGACTGCAACTAGCTTCTGGGGGAGTCCTGCAATACGACCCAGAAGTTTACGATCAACATGCTAAAGCAAAACGTTCTGGTGAGGTGAATCATGAAAATCAGGCATGAACGCATTCGCGAGGCCATGAATGCCTGGGCACTTTATCCAGGTGGCCGCAAAACGCCTGTATCGGCGATTGTCGACGCGTACTTCTCCCTGGGGATGACTGCACCAGAGTTGTACGACGAAAGCCACCCTGACGCACTGAGCCGCAATATCCAGAAGATTTACCGCTGGGTTGAAAGTGATTCACCTGCATCAATCGAAAAGATTGCGCAGCTTCTTCCGGCAATTGAACGGGCTATGCCGCCGTTGCTACTGGCGCGGGTGCGTAGTTATTACTCCGAAACTTTCCGCGAACTTCTTCACCGCAAACAACGGGTGGACGACGAAATGGAAGCGCTGTTCGGCGCAATGATTGCTATCTCTGACCGGATTGCTGATGGCGGTCCTTCCGGTAACACGCTGATTCACTAAGCGAGGCTAAGCCATGTGTAACCAGTCTGCTGCTGAGCTGATTGCTCGTCTGAAACGTGCTTATCCGGCGTATGAGCCGTCCGAAATGGGTAATGCCTGTGATGGTATCCCTAAGGCCGGATCTCGCTTCCAGCACAGGCATAAGAGCCACATGGTGACGGTAATTACTGCAACTGACAAAGATGTGTCCTATCGCAAAGCCTGCGGGAAAGTTGGCTGGATGGGGTTACGTGAGTTTTTACGGCTACACAATGAGGTTTTGGTATGAGCAATCAGGTCTTTGAAATTGTTCAGGCCATGTCAGGGCAGGGGAACTGCATAACGATACCCGGCCCGTATCTGGATTTCTTTGCAGGAGACAGGCAGCAGCATTTGCTGGCAGCGATTCTGAATCAGCTGGTGTTCTGGTCGGGTAAGTCGAGTCTGGATGATGGCTGGTTTTACAAGGAGCATGCGGCGCTGGCGAAAGAGGTTCACGCCAAAGACGGCGATGTTGTCCGCAAAGCGATGTTCAAAATTACGGATCAGTACCTGTCTGGCGTTATCGAAGAAGAGCTTCGCCAGGTAGGTGGAACACCCAAAAAACATTACCGGATTGACCAGGAAGCGCTTATTTCCCGGATATTCCCGTTAACACTGGATTCGGCTCAAGAGCCGAATGGGAATAAGTCATTGAAAGGCATGGAAACGGCTTATAAGCCGAATGGAATCGGCGCAAAAGCCGAATCGAAGCAAGTTACTGAAAATAATGGAAACGGCTCTCAAGCCGAATGCATTCGTCCCAAGAGCCGAATGGAAACGGCTCATGAGCCGAATCTTGGAATCGGCTCTCAAGCCGAATCCTATCTCTATACAGATCTTAAAAACAGATCATTACATACAGATCATAAAAACCACGCGGGAGAGATTTCTCCTGTGGATAACTTTTCTGAATCGACTCAGAAAACTGTCATCCTGGAAGCTACCGAAGCAAACAACCTGGCTTCCGATGACGATTTTGACCTCGCTACGTGGTTCTGGTCGACCATCATCGAGCTGTACGAACGCGCAGCAGAGTTCGACGGCACTCTGGCAAAACCGAGAGAGCCGAATTTCGTAGCCTGGGCGCAAGAAATTTGCATGCTGCGCCAGGAGCACGGCTGCAGCCATGACCAAATCCGCACCATGATTGAGCGCATTCAGCGCGATCAGTTCTGGTGCTCCCGAGTTCAATCCGTGAAAACCCTACGCAGCAAATGGCAGGAGCTGGCTCTGAAGTTATGCCCGGCAAACCTGGCAACCGGCAGCTCGTTCGGTGTGAGCAGCAAACTGGATACCGACATCCCGAAAGGTTTCCGGGGCTAACAAATTTAACCGTGAGGATATCTCTGATGGAAAAAATTACTGACGTGCTGAAAGAGCTGGAGAAGGTCACCTGCCGTGAGCTGGCTGTTTATTTCGACCTGACAGCACCTGAAATGCTGGCCCACCTGATGGTGCTGGAGCGTGAAGGCAAAGCACAAAACCTGAATGGCTACTGGATGCCTGGTGGAAGCACCGAGCCCGTAGCGGTAACCAGCAAACTCACCGCGCTGGATATCAAGCTGCTCCAGTCGGTGCCGGTTGGCGTCTGGTTCGAGTGGCAGTCCCTGGCTGGTTTTGTTGATCGCCCTCGCTACCGCTGCGAGCGTCTGGTGGCCGCCGGGTTTATGAATTCGAAGGTAACTAACCCTGGCAATCCGCACCATGGCACTAAATTCCAGAAAATCCGCGAGGTGACCCGGTGATGCGAGAGATACCTGATTGCCCGGTCTGTGGTTCAGCTGCGGAGTTCTATTTTCGGGATTACCAGGCTGGCGCCTGCTCCGGGGCCCTGAGATGCCCTTACGAACATCTCCGCGTACAGGATAGCTACTGGGCTGGTGGCAAGAGCAAATCGAAAATCCGGCTGATTGAAAAATGGTCTCAGCAGGTCGAACAGAAAAAAGGTGAAGTGAAAAATGGCTAAAAACTCGATCGACGCGTACGGCGCCAGCGGTAAAAGCAACGTCCTGTTTTTCGAACCGGAAAACCTGCACTTGGTCACCGATAAGAGCCACCCGCTTTACGATGAACGTATTCACCTGCCTATCAGCGAGGCAATGGTGTTGAACATCATGGATCAGGGTGTGCTTGAGCCGATTATCGTCTGGAAGGACCCCGAAAGCGGGCTGGCCTGTGTGGTTGATGGCCGTCAGCGCGTGCGTCATACCCTGGAGGCTAATAAGCGACTGGTTAAACAGGGTGACTCTCCATTGCTGGTTCCTGCGGTAACTAAACGCGGCTCTGCTGTTCGAATGGCTCAGGCAATGGTCAGCGCAAACGAAATCCGCCAGGCCGATACCCCGCTGGGCCGAGCAAAGAAAATGGCTGATGCGCTGGAGCGCGGACACGATGAGGACGATTTAGCGCTGATGTTTGGCTGCAGTGTTCAGACCGTTCGAGCAACGCTCTCCCTCCTCGATGCTACTCAGGCCGTCAGGGAAGCGGTGGAGGCTGGCACAGTCACCGTTACCCAGGCGCGACAGCTTGGTGCGCTCCCACCTGAAGAGCAGCGGGAAAAAGTGGCAGAAATCGAGCTGGCGACAGCTGGTACCAAAGGCCACGAAAAAGCCCGTCGGCAACGTCAGGTCCTCGGTGATGCAAAGCCTCGCCTGAAAACCCGCAAAGAAATCACAAAAGCCCTGGAATCTGCCGATGGTGAGTATGCGAGCGCACTCCGTTGGGTGCTTGGGGAGGCCAGCCATGACTGATATCACCGAACTGGCGCAGTGCCACGAATTGCTGATTGCAAACGGGCAGCAGACAGCCGACCTGCTACGCCACCTGGCAGATAACGAAATCGACTCCGACTATTTTGCCGTTGTCTCGGAATGCGAAAGCTACGGGCAAGAAACTGACGCAGAGCTATCAATCACGTAGTTTGCCCTTCGTGCCGCTGGTTACGTTGATGCGCTGGTAGAGTCACTGGAGAAGGCCCTGCAGCGTATTGCTGAGCTGGATAAAGACTGCAGAGTATACGAAAATAACGTAAAAAATCTTCTTGAACGTGCCGGTTCAGCAGAGTCCTCGTGCGCAGAGGCTGCTCGGATTCTTCAAAGTGGTGAGCGCATGGCATTAACTCGCGCCATCACCATCCTGCAGGGCCCTGGCATCTCACATTGTGACGGCGGCATTAAACCAGATGAAGTTAACCTATGACCAAATCAACCATAACCAGAGAACTCGTCCACTGGCTTCACGATGCTGCAACCGAGTTCGCTTCCACCAAACTGAAAATGACTATGAAGCCTGATGAGGTACTGGCGCTGACTGGCGCTCTATTGGCCTCAATGGATACCGAGCCGGTGGGGTGGACTGACGAGGCCGAGCTGCGTGACGTTGAAAAAGATGGTTGTGGCTATCTGTTCAAGGCCAACCCTATCTCTCCGCACGCTGATCCTCGCCGCGTAATTAAGCTATATCGACACGCGCAGCCAGCGCAGGTAGTGCCTGAAGAAGCCACTCCGGACAGTATCGAAATTCTTGCCAGTGGCAGGTGTCGTGACCACGTAGTATACCAGTGGGATGAAGACCAACGAAATGCGGCCGCTGATTCTTGGAACGCCTGCCGCGCCGCAATGCTCGCAGCCGACCCCCAGCTACCCGGCAGTGACCCCGCTCCCGTGCCGGGTAGCTGGATGCCGGTAAGCGAGCGGATGCCGCCACCTCGTTATGAGGTATTGGTCGGGCGTTGGTGGGGAGAGAAGCCGCAGTGGTGTTGCAAATGGGCTACGTATATCCCTGGCCACCCTGATGCGCAGAGTAGCGGCTGGTTGATCCCCGGCGCGTGGACGCCAACTCACTGGATGCCGCTGCCGGCAGCGCCGCAGGAGGTGAAGTGATGGGTAAGTTAACTTTCGTCGTTGAGTTTGAAAATTATAAAGAAACCACCGCGGCTGCGAATCATTAAATCTGAAGGTGGTAACAGCGATGTTGATGGTATAGCTTATTGTGAAAATCAACCAATGAACAGGATCTTGAGATATGGGTAAAGTGGCACATGAAAATAAAAATACAGATGAACAGGTTGAAGCACAAGATCAAAGACCTGTATGCGGAATTATAATGCCTATTGCAGATACCGATGGCTATCCAAAAGGGCATTGGCAGGATGTATATGCTATTCTGTCTGAGGCTGCGAATGCAGCTGGTTTTAAACCTAATTTAGTCAGTTTTGATTCTGATGTGGGGGTAATTCAGAAACGTATAGTACAGAATATCTACTCAAATCCTATTATCATTTGTGATATTAGTAGCCGTAATCCAAATGTAATGTTAGAATTAGGTATGAGACTTGCATTTGATAAGCCAGTAATTATCGTAAAAGATATAAAAACAGATATTAGTTTCGATATCTCACCTATTGAGCATCTTAGGTATCCTGATGACCTAAGATACAAAATAATAAATGAGTTCAAGTCAACTTTGAGCTATAAATTGGTAGAAACACATAAAAAATCTATAAGCAACCCCGATTACACTACTTTTTTAAAGCATTACGGGACGTTTGAAGTTGTAAAGATACAGCAAAAAGAAGTTTCTGAGGCTAGGTATATTCTTTCTGAGCTTGAAGAGATAAAGAAAATAATTCGTCAAAAAGACTACAAAAGTGAATCTCATAGACGCTTATCATCTGTGATGGATTACGGTACTTTTATATATCCTTTGAATGATGCTAACAGACACAAAATAGAAAACCTTACATGGCTTAAAACTTTAGAAAAAGACTCTGATTTTATTATAACATCTCTAGAGATAAAGGATGATACTTTGGTTTTAGTGGTCACTTCGAACCTAGATGAGGGACCTAAAAATTATGATATCATCCTTGAGGCTTTAAATGAAAAATAATACATTTTTAAAATAAAATGACTAGCCTATTTTTACTCACCTGAGCCGGTTTTTGTGCCTTCTTTGTTGAGAGCTAATCAGGCTGAGATATGCCAGACATGAGTTGCTGCTTAAGCTATAATCCCCTCAATTCCAGAGGGGATTTTTTATGTCAAACGAAGAAATGACTCCAGCCGAAAAATACAAAGCATCAAGGAAGCGGTATAAAAAACGATGGCTTGAGTCGGATATTGCCAACGCAAGGCGCTTTGGTGAGAAAGAGGTCGCTTCTGTTGACGGGTACAGGTCGCCCTATGACATGCGGAAGAAAAGAGGGAGAACAGCAGATTGACACAATCAAAATAGAACATTGCAGCCAAATCGAAAGACGAGCAGGACAAGGTCAATGTTGACCTCGCTGCTTCCGGCATCGCCTACAAAGAGCGCCTGAACATGCCGGTTGTCGCTGAAGTGGTAGCCAGAGAGCAGCCTGAACATCTGCGCGAGTATTTCATGGAGCGCGTCCGCTACTACCGCGAGCAGAGCATCCAGCTCCCCCGCGCATCCGATCCGCGCTATCTGGAAATGGCCAGTCAGAACGAAAAAAATAGCCTATGCTCGTTTTGCAATTCTGGATTTAGCCCGTCATAATTACCTCGTCAGCCTGAGCAACTGACGACTAGATTCCGGCGCCAAGTGGGGACACATGGCGCACAAAGTTAAAAACACTCGGATCAAAGATTTGTATGCAATAACGTTGCTGATTTTAATAACTGTGAAAGTTGTTGTAGTGAATGCGGTATTTATCTGTGTTGGGCTTGGGTTTCTGGAGCTATCTGATGAGGTCCTGAAGATATTCGCTGGATGCTCGATGTCCCAAGTCTGCGGACTTGTTTACTGTGTTGTCAAATCTGTGTTCCGAGCTAAAAATTGAAAAGCCTTCTCTTCGGAGAGGGCTTTTTTATTGCTGATGAAAGTAAAAATCTACGCGGCTCAGGGGGCTCTCGCAGCGGTACATAATCGGACCTGTTTCCCGCGAAGTGTTAAGCTCGGTAAAGGCAAGTGGCTTTCACGCTATACAAACTCCGTCCCGCCGCCGTTCGCTGAGACATCAGTGAGGGCAAACTTGCCCGCGACATGTCGGACGCGAGCAGTTGCTTAAACTATAATCCCCCCATACCCTAGGGGCGGTGCCTAAGCGGAACACACCTACGGTGTTGCATGCAAAATGCGCATTAGTGAATTTTGGACGCAAGGAAAACAAAGTTGGTATCGTTTATGAAAAAATTATTACTTCTGGTTAGTGCTGCTCTTATATCAAACGTGGTGTTTGCTATTGATAATAAAAAAGAAATATCACCTGTGCGTATAAGTTGTCCTGCGCCAGTGATGCCAGTGAAGGCTCAGGCATTGAGAACTGAAGGGAGTGTCGATTATGCGGCGTGGGTTAATGATAAAGGCGAAGTGTACCCAGTAGACATAACGGGCGATGAGGTTTTCTTCAGGGAAACTGAGGTTGCTATTAAAAAGTGTAAGTTTGTGCCAGGCCATCCAGGGGTGTATCGGGATACAATAAAATTCAGTCTGGTAAAACCTTGAAGAGTGCATTTAACGTCAAATCTCCACCATGTGGGTAACTCCGCTGCATGCTAAAGCGCTGGTGAGAGCTAACTTACCGGAGATGAGCCTGAAAAAAGACATTGCAGCATGATAAAGCCCGCTTCGGCGGGTTTTTTAATAGTGAAAAACATCATGTTAAACAGACTCATAGCCTTTGCAAAAAGAGCCCTTAACCTCTTGACCATTTCACTCTCTCAGTATACTGTTCATTTATACAGTGTTTATGTGAGGTGCTAACCATGAAAGTTGAAGTCACAATTGATAAACATAAAAAACTCCCTGATGGCGCCGTACCTGCGCTCGAACAAGAATTGCTACGCCGCTTATCTCAGTCCTATGACGACTGCAAACTAACTATTCGACGCGCAAGTAACGATGGCCTTAGCGTTCTGGGCGGGGCTGATGGCGATAAAAAGCATGTAGAGCAAATCCTGCAGGAGACGTGGGAAAGCGCTGACGACTGGTTTTATTGAGCGCTAAGAATGTAGCGGTGATGCCGCCATTGTTAAATTTTTACGCCATCTTTAGCGCGGTTATTTCTTTAATGTTGTAGCTCGTTGGCCGTGTTCGTTGCAGGTGGAGTGTTTCCAATGAGGTATTTATGGAAATACCGGATGATTTATTTCCAGGGTTTAAAGAGCATGCCGGGCCTGTCCTTGTTTATGTTAATAACGGCGTTGTGGAAAGAGGTTTCCCGCTTCGTAAGGACGAATTTGTCACCTCGCTCAAATCCCTTGATGAGGCCCGTAAAAAAGCTGGTCTCCCCCCTGTAAGTCAGGACTAAAATTAGCTATATTATTCACGGGTCTGAACAGCCCTTCTTGTCAGTCGCTGTGCCACGGAGAAAAACCGATGGCGCAGAAGAAACACCCTCAAAAGCTTTACTCCCTGACACCGGCTATCGCTGGTGTTTCTGCTTGTCTGTCGCACCAGGGCGGTGCGATATGAGCAAATCCAAAACCAAGGCTGAAAAGCTCCACCTGAGCCGCGTAGCCGCGCTGGGCTGTGTCGTATGCCGGAACCTCAATTACGGCGAATCCCCGGCTGAAATCCATCACTGCAGCTCTGGCACTGGCTTATCCGTCCGCGCTGATAACTTCCATGTCATTCCGCTATGCCATGCCCATCACCGCACCGGTGGCTGCTGCGTTGCTATTCATGCTGGCCGTAAGTCATGGGAAGAAAAGTTCGGTACTGAGGCTGAGTTACTGAGTCAGGTACTCCAGGAGTTAGGGGAGACCGTGAATGACTAATTTTTACTGTGAAGCCCTTACGGCGCTGCGTTCAGCACCTCATCACTATTTAAAAGAAGTCGGCGACCAGTGGCGGACTCCGGATCTGCTGTTCTGGGGTATTAACGCGATGTTTGGCCCGCTGATGCTTGACCTGTTCGCTGATGACAGCAACGCAAAATGCCCCGTCTGGTACACGGCAGAAGATAACGCGCTGACACAAGACTGGGCGGAAATGCTTTCCTCAATCGGTGGCGCAGCCTACGGAAACCCGCCTTACAGCCGCTCTCAGTACCACGAAAAGCAGGCCATCACTGGCATGACGCACATCATGAATTACGCCGCTGCACAACGCGAGAAGGGCGGTCGCTATGTCTTCCTGGTGAAGTCAGCCACAAGCGAAACATGGTGGCCGGAAGATGCGGATCACGTCTGCTTTATTCGTGGGCGAATTGGTTTCGATCTGCCTGAGTGGTTTAAGCCAGCCGACGACAAACAGAAGCCAACCAGTGCATTTTTCGCTGGGGCCATTGTTGTGTTTGATAAGTCATGGGTTGGCGAGCGGTTTAGTTACATCAATCGAGCGGAACTCGAAGTGAAGGGCCGCGCATTTATGTCACTGGCGCAGTTTGCCGCTGGTAAGGGAGAAATTGCATGACACCACTTCAACGCCGCAGGCAAAACACCGCTATGTCAGAGGTCGCGATCGCCACACACAAACGTTACCTTGGGCGCCCTGAGTTATTGACTGGCATCCAGTCAGCCTGGATTAAGTCGCTCCTTACAATATGGGGTGAGAGCCAGCGAGGGGAGACATACCCACGCAAGCCCACAGCGCACTCATGCTGGTGGTCAGTAAAGGGGACCAGATGGTCAGATAAAGCGTTAGAGCGCTTTACCGCGGCAATCGAGCAGGCAAGGGCAGAGGGCTTCCGTGGGCCCAATGCTCTGAAGCGTGCGCAGGTAATTCTCTGGCCGAAGCAGGAGGCGAGTTTGATAGATACCGCCATCAGTAACGATGACGCCGAATTCATGGAGAAGTGTGTACTGGATGCCTTTGAGGTTACCGACCCGATTTACATCGTCGGATTGAACTACTACACAACCAGAAAAAAAATATCGGACATAACCAGAGAGCTTCAGAAGCTGGCGCCCTGGCTGACGGCGGAACAGTCGAGAGAGCGCGTTAAATGGTGCCTCAAGATATTTCAAGGGAAGGCATTTTTAGCCGCCCGCAAAAACCTGAGAAGTTAGTTGTTTTAGCTTTTTGTGCTCTTAATTGAAATTAACATTGATTTTCACCCAGAAGTTTAGATAATTCATTCATGCTTGGCAGAGCTGCGCCGCGATGGCAGCGATGAGAAGCGACAATTTGAACATGACGAAAGCCCCGCCCTTGCGGGGTTTTTGCTTTCCGGCGATACGACAGGGGTATTCGCGAGATGCATTGCATCAGTACCCCTGTCACATCGTCGTATTGCAAACAAAACCAGAAAGCCTCGGTACTCGCCGGGGCTTTGTCGTTTCTGCAATTCGGTCAGGGCTCTTGGGTAGAGACGTGCTGCACGAAACGTTAAAGCCCTCCGCGCAGAGCCCTGAACCATATTGCTGGTTTAGCTCAGCAGGTAGAGCGCCTGCCTTGTAAGCAGGATGTCGGCGGTTCGATTCCGTCAACCAGCACCAGACCCAGCCAGGGTATTTTCGGTCATCACCGACATTGCTATTACCCTCATGCTTATTGCCTGCCTAACCGCAGGCTTTTTTATTATCAGGCCTCGCGGGAATCATCATCGATACGGCTCGTTGTTAAATCATCCTGATGGGCCTGACCCATTTCAAACACACAGCGTTCCGACCCCTCATCGGAGGCGAGAACCTATGGCAAACATGTGCAAAACAAAGAGAACATTGCCTGGGTTTCCGGGCTGGTTCTACTAATCATTACTCACTATGTTGGACTTGCCCGCTACCTTATTGCCTTTATTGCTTTTGCACAGATGGTAAGATATGGAATAATAGTTATCAGTGCTAGTGTAAATGTAAACCATGTTACCGGAGTAGAATTCCAATCAATCATATTTGATTCGATTGATATAAAAAAAAGTGGTGCCACTATACCAAGAACAACATTGAAAAATATTATACGTACCACATTTTTTATTAACCCACCCTGCTTGAGTAAGTTTTCGGAATATCTTACTTGCGCCAAGGAATTTTCAAGTTGGGGAATTAATATATCTCTAATCGCGTATAACCTTGAAGCTATTGAATCATATATTTGGCTGAATGAAGGATTCTTCATTATTTCTTGTTCATGTTTTTCCATGTCAGATATGTAACTCTGTTTGAAAGGTTCCGCTTTTTTTATGTAATCCTGTAGACCGTCCATGTCGCCATCTTTTTGAAATTGCTCTATATTTTTTTTATGTCTTGCCATGAAATTATTGTATCCAATTTCGTGTGGGTTGATTGTTTCTTTTAATTGTATTTCATAAGCTGTATTGAAGAGATGTTTCATTTGGTCGCCCCTAAATTCATAACTTGCAATGGTCATATTTATATAGTCTTTAAGGATTGCAATGTTTCTACCATTGATATTATCGAATAAGTTATAATCTTTTTCTCGAAGCTTTGGGTTGCACCATTTTTGGAAGGTGTTGTCACCTGTTATAGATGCCATTATCAATAAGTAATGGATGGTATTTTCTAAAAGAACTTTATCATTAGCACCTGAGTTTTTTGGGATAAAGTTTTGGTGGTTCAATTGTTGATGTATTTTTTCAAAAGAAATCAAACCATCAGAATCTCTGATGTCAAGTTCGGTTTTACTACAGATTTCTGGTGTAAATAAATTGCTAGAGTTGGACAGAAGTAATTCAAGATTGCTTTTTGCTTCAACTAGCTTTGGAAAAGCATAAAAGAACCAAGAAGTAATAATTGCGGCAACAATTGAAAGGATGCTTGCGTGCATTCCTGGTAGTAGATTTAATAGTGCATATGCTCCATTCATTTAATAACCTTCTTAGGATTGTCTTGTTGATAATCTTTAACTTAAGGGCTGAATCTTTTTTATGGCTTGAAAGAAAATTAAGTATGTCATTCACTGGTGATGATTTTTTCACTATATCCATTTAAAAAAAAACGATCAACACATATTAAAAATTTTTCTGTATTTTGGCTCAGCGCTGAGGGGAGGTGAGTAGCGTATGGAGAAAATGGCGACTGGTGTTGCATATGGTGCTTCAGTTGGAAATGCCGGTTACTGGGGTTTTCAATTGCTCGACAAGGTTAGCCCTTCACAATGGGCTGCTATTGGAGTTATCGGAAGTCTGGTTTTTGGGTTTCTCACTTACCTGACAAATTTGTATTTCAAAATTAAAGAAGATCGGCGTAAAGCCGCGAGGGGTGAATAACTATGGCATCCCTGAAAACAAAACTCAGCGCGGCCATGCTGGCGCTTATCGCTGCTGGTGCATCAGCTCCCGTTATCATGGATCAGTTCCTGAATGAGAAAGAGGGCAATAGCCTCACGTCATACCGCGATGGCGCGGGCATCTGGACGATATGCCGCGGAGCTACTAGGGTAGATGGAAGGCCTGTAACGCAGGGGATGAAGTTAACCCAGGCTAAATGCGATCAGGTAAATGCCGTAGAGCGCAATAAGGCGCTGGCTTGGGTTGATCAGAATGTGCGGGTTCATCTGACGCCTCCTCAAAAGGTCGGAATTGCCAGTTTCTGCCCCTATAACATCGGGCCCGGTAAATGCTTCCCTTCCACCTTCTACCGCAAGCTGAATGCCGGTGACCGAAAAGGCGCCTGCGCTGAAATTCGCAGGTGGATTTTTGATGGCGGAAAAGATTGCCGGGTGCGTTCCAACAATTGTTACGGCCAGGTCTCTCGCCGTGATCAGGAAAGTGCGCTGGCATGTTGGGGGATAGATGAATGAGCCGCACAATTGCAGTTTTTGGCGCTGCCATAATTAGCCTGATTCTTATCCTTTGGTGGGGCCTCAGTCACTTTCATGAGGCGTATCAGGCGGAAAAAACTCGCGCTGACAATGCAGAACAGCAGGTAAATACCGCTCAGGCCATCACCTCCAACGTTCTGACCACCATGACTATCTTCAACACCATCGTCGAGGCCAACAAAAATGCAAAAGAGCAGATCGCACTGGACGCATCGGGAGCCTCGGCTGATATCCGGGTTGCTGTTGCGAATAATGATTGCACTAATCGCCCTGTGCCTGCTGGCGCAGTTAAGCGGCTGCAACAATTCGCGAACGGTCTACGTCAAAGTGCCGGTGGTCCCGTTACCAGCCAGCCTGACGGCTGACACCCCGCAACCGGAAATTCCTGACAACCTGACGTGGGGACAGAGCCTCGATTTAAACGTCAGCCTGCTATCAGCGCTGGGGCAGTGCAACCGAGACAAGGCTGACATCAGGCAGGCCGACAAGCAACGAGCCAGCCAGTAGAAGGGGGGTTACCATGCGGGAAGAAGAGCGTAAGCGGCTCGATCCCATCAATCGCCTGTAGCGCCGGGGTTATGCATCCGTCACCACATTAACGAGCCTCGCAATAGCGGGGCTTTTTATTACCAGAAGCAGGAGAAGAAGCATGTTAACAGTAAAAGTGATGTCACCAGAAGGTGGCGAAGAAATCCATTGCGGCGTGAGCGTCGGTTTCAACCCCAATCAGCAGAGTATCGCAGTGTCGGGAATGGACCAGAACGTTTTCCTGAAACGGGGAGAAGTGGCGTACGTGATGAACGCAAACGGGAAGACCATTTCCCGTTACGAACACCTGGAACGAGAGTAGGCATTACAGAAGCTCTTTAGCAAAGGGCTTCGATAATGCCAAACCGAAAAATCGGGTTGAAACCTGATAAAAAACCCCGTGGAGGAAATCCCAAAACTACGGGGTGCTGAACAGCCAGCCAATGGCGGATTGTAGCCACATAGTTGGTTTATTATCTACTGGTTGAGAATAAAACTGAGAGCCTGGAAGGCTTGAGAGTGGCTCATCCATGAGCTCACGGGTAGAACGGCAGACTTTGTCATGGCAGAGCAAAGTCATAAATTAGTTTAGGTAACATTTCGGATATAACAAGCACAGCGGAGTATTCCTGCTAATGGAGCACCGCATCTTAAGCGTTACAGGAGCTATTCTACCGAGTGGCTTCGATAATGCTCCCCACATCGCACAGAGGTAACAAATGGCAGAGATCACCCCAGCAGAACAGATTCGACTGAATCTGCTTTCCACCCTGAACTACGACACCGCAGCTGCTGCTAAGGCTATTGAGTTCGTCCAGGATAGCCCGCTCAAATATCAGCTGTTCATCCAGCAATACAACCGCGTGGTAACTGAAACTGAAGTGGTGGCGCGAACTATCAAAGCGCTTCAGGAGTCGACCGAAGCGCTGGCGCTGTTTGATAGCGCCGCTGAGCAGGTCAGCTAAGGCATTACAGCAGGCATTTACTGAGTGCCTGTGATAATGCATGGCTCAATTGCGGTGCTGTTGTTTCCCCTGTTAATCTGTCCCAAACAAACCGATGGGGATAGGGACGTGAAAAAGTTACTTTTTGCAGCATTAATTGGTGTTTCAGCTTTAACAATTACTGCATGTGCGCCAACAGTCCAGAAAGTAGATTACAACCAGAGATCAATGCTTTTATCTCTTGGAATGAATAAAAACGACGTCATGCAGATCATGGGGTCGCCACGCAGGACGGATGTGAACCAGGAACGCGAACGCTGGATATACTGGAATAAGGCTCTCTATGGTTACACAATCATTGATAACGAACAATTGGCTAACGATCGACTGGTTATAACGTTCGTTAATGGTAAGGTCACCAAGTGGGGTCAGCAAACGCTGACTGATGACATAATGGAGTCATCACAAAAGAGTGCACAGGCTTATGCTGAGGCATTCAAGAAATAGACATTTCAGTCAAATGATAACCTCGCTTCGGCGGGGTTTTTTTATAACTAAAAGAGGTAATAACCGATGAGCTTTAAACATGAACTTGGTCAGGTGGTAACCGTTACTATCAGTGAAGAAGAAGGGCATATCAAAGCTCGCGCAGAATATACACATGGCCCCAATCAGTACCTTATTCATTATCGTGCAGCAGACGGGCGAGCTGTAGACGCATGGTTTGAAGAAGGGGAGCTGTCTCCATCTGCACTGTAGACGCACGCATTACAGAAGCCCTTCGCATCGTGAGGGGCTTCGATAATGCGAATGAATGTCATTATCGATAGTCAGAAGGGAATTAATAGACGTTTGGACGTCTAAATGGCTAATGAAGGCAATTCATATCGAATTTTTGAAAATGATAGTCATTATCATCTAAGGGTCCTCCCGGAGGGGGAGGCTACCACGGGGCGGCGGACTCGCGGAAAACGGCTAGTTTTCATTTTTCATAGTCATCATCATCATGTGCACAGGTTATTGATTTTCCAGATGTCGGATTTTCAATGATGTCGAATCGTATAAAAAGTGTTCACCATCATGGACCAGGAAATCGCTACTTTAAAACTCAATATCAACCAGCTTGCCGGGATTACTGGCGTACACCGCCAGACCGTCGCTACCAGGCTAAAAAATGTCAGTCCCGCCCAGGGAAGCAACAGCAAACTTAAGTTGTATCTTGTCACCGATATTCTGACAGAATTAATGATCCCGACGGTTTCCTCATCGAATCTTGAAGAGATGACACCCCCTGATCGCCTCGCTCACTGGAAAGCAGAAAACGAGCGGTTGAAATTTGAAGTAGATACCAAGCAACTTATCCCCGCCGAAGACGTCGCACGTGAATTTTCAATGATGGCGAAAGCCGTCGTCATGGTACTTGAAACACTTCCGGACATTCTTGAGCGCGACTGTGCACTTACGCCGGTTGCGGTATCACGCGTGCAAAGCGTGATTGATGACCTGCGCGATCAGGTTGCCCAAAAAGTAATGGACGCTGAACCAGAGGAGGATGAGCCAGAGGAGGACTGATGACAAAACGGGCATCTGCCAGGGGGGTACGCCGCGATGTCTCCGGTATTCTTCGTGCCCCACGTCGTATACAGGTGGCCGATGCGGTCAGCTCATATATGCGTGTGCCGATGGGGACGGGTAACTCCGTACCATGGGACCCCAATCTGGCCCCTTATATTATTGAGCCGATGAATTGTCTGGCATCCCGTGAATATGATGCGGTGGTGTTTGTCGGACCGGCCCGAACCGGGAAAACGATTGGCCTGATTGATGGCTGGATTGTCTACAACATCGTTTGTGATCCCGCTGACATGCTGGTTATTCAGGTCTCCGAAGAGAAAGCGCGTGAACATTCCAAGAAACGCCTCGATCGCACATTCCGGTGTAGTCCGGAAGTAAAATCGCGACTCAGTCCGCGTCGTAACGACAATAACGTTCACGACCGCACCTTCCGGGCCGGTAACTATCTCAAACTGGGCTGGCCGTCAGTCAACATTATGTCGTCGTCAGACTATAAAAGCGTGGCGTTGACTGACTATGACCGCTTTCCTGAAGATATCGACGGGGAAGGTGATGCATTTTCCCTGGGTTCGAAACGTACCACTACGTTTATGTCCAGCGGCATGACTCTGGTTGAGAGTTCACCTGGCCGAGATATTCGTGACACGAAATGGCGACCAAACACCGCACATGAGGCACCGCCGACTACCGGCATATTATCGTTGTTTAATCGTGGTGACCGCCGCCGCCTTTACTGGCCTTGCCCGCATTGCGGAGAATATTTTCAGCCGGAGGTTGCAAATATGACGGGCTACCGGGATTCCCTTGATCCCGTTGTGGCAAGTGAGTCTGCATATCTCCAGTGCCCGGCCTGCAAAGGCAGGATCACCGCAGATATGAAACGTGAACTGAATATCCGCCATGTCTGGTTACGCGATGGAGAAAAAATAGACCGTGATGGCAACAGATTTGGGGAGCCGCGGCGATCACGCATCGCTTCATTCTGGATGGAGGGGCCTGCGGCTGCATATCAGACATGGTCGCAGATGATATACAAATTCCTGACTGCTGAGCAGGAATATGAATCCACCCAGAGTGAAGAGACGCTGAAAACGGTAGTTAATACCGACTTTGGTCGGCCTTATCTACCCCGAGCCAGTCTCGAACAACGTAAGAGTGAGCTGCTCGAACGACGCGCTGAAGACGTGCCGAAGCGATCTGTACCAGATGGTGTGCTCTTTATGACTGCAACCGTTGATGTGCAGGGCGGTAAATCCCGTCGTTTCGTGGTTCAGGTGACTGGCTACGGTGAGCAGGGTGAGAGATGGCTGGTCGATCGCTACAACATCCGCCAGTCTCTGCGGGCAAACGAGCACGGTGAATGTTACCCCATCGATCCGGCAAGTTACCCGGAAGACTGGGATTTACTTTTGTCTGACGTGTTCGAAAAGTCATGGCCCTTAGCGAGTAACCCTTCAAAACGCATGCGGCTCATGGCGATGGCTGTCGATTCCGGCGGTGAGGATGGTGTCACCGATAACGCCTATAAGTTCTGGCGTAAGTGCCGCCGGGATGGGCTTGGTAAAAAGATTTTCCTCTTCAAGGGCGACAGTGTCCGACGCTCAAAACTAATTACCCGAACATTTCCTGATAACACTGACAGATCAACTCGCCGGGCAAAAGCCGCTGGCGATGTGCCGCTTTACCTTCTTCAGACTGATGCGCTGAAAGATCAGGTGAATAACGCCCTGTGGCGAGAATCACCCGGCCCGAACTATGTGCATTTCCCTAAATGGCTCGGCAGTTGGTTTTACGATGAGCTGACCTATGAGGAACGTTCACCCGATGGAAAATGGAGCAAACCGGGCCGAGGTCCGAATGAAGCTTTCGATCTACTCGTTTATGCCGATGCGCTGGCCATATTGCACGGATACGAAAAGATCAAATGGCCAGATGCGCCTGAATGGGCGAGGCGGACAACGTGGGTTGAAGAAAGCACGCCGGAAACTGGCGAAGCGTCACCCACGTTATCAGCAAAAACGACCCATAGCAGAAAAAAACGGAAGGCAAATAAGCCGGATGTCGAAAACAACCCGTGGACTACATCATCAGGAGGCTGGGTGTGAAACAAACCGATATTGAATCCATTATCCAGCGTTATACCGATGCGGAAATAGCTGTGCTGGATGGAAAGTCTATAACATTCAACGGGCAGCAGATGACGCTGGAGAACCTGTCTGAAATCCGCAAGGGGCGTCAGGAATGGGAGCGTCGTCTTGCTTCCCTGCTGGCTCAGCGTAACGGGCGACCCGGTTATAAGCTCACGAGGTTTCCATGAGCCTGTTAGATGATGCGATTGGTGTCTTTTCCCCTGGTTGGAAAGCTGCGAGGTTACGTTCGAGAGCAATGATACAGGCATATGAAGCTGTTAAGCCTACTCGTACGCATAAGGCCCGCAGGGAAAATCGTTCCGCTAACCAGCTTAGTCAGATGGGAGCTGTTTCACTTCGAGAACAGGCTCGCTGGTTGGACAATAACCACGATCTGGTTATTGGTGTATTCGATAAGCTCGAGGAAAGGGTAGTTGGAGCTAAAGGAATTATTGTAGAGCCACACCCGGTACTAAAAAACGGAAATATCGCAAAAAAACTGGCAGAACAAATCAGAACGAAGTGGGCCGAATGGTCAGTCAGCCCTGAGGTTACGGGACAGTTTACCCGCCCGATGCTTGAGCGGTTGATGCTCAGGAGTTGGCTCAGGGACGGGGAAATTTTCGCTCAGATGGTGAGTGGTTCAGCGCAGGGACTTGATCCAGTGGCTGGTGTACCTTTCTGGCTTGAAGCGCTAGAGGCTGATTTTGTGCCGATGACCAACAATGAGTCACAGCAACTTTGTCAGGGGGTTTATGTCGATAATTGGGGACGCCCGAAAAAGTACCTGGTTTATAAAAGTCTGCCTGCTACCGGCCGTCAATTGGATACGAAAGATATTGATGCCGGTAATATGCTTCATCTCAAATTTACCCGTCGCCTTCATCAAACCAGAGGGACGTCTCTCCTTTCTGGTGTTCTCATGCGCCTCAGTGCGCTGAAAGAATACGAGGATGCGGAGTTAACGGCCGCACGCATAGCCGCCGCCCTGGGGATGTACATAAAAAAAGGGGACGGGCAAAGTTTTACGGATGAGAACAGCAAAGATAATCGTGATGTAATGATTGAACCAGGCATTATCTATGATGATCTCCTTCCCGGTGAAGACATTGGGATGATCAAATCTGACAGACCAAACCCTAACCTTGAAACATTCAGAAATGGGCAATTGCGCGCCGTTGCTGCTGGTGCTCGTCTCAGCTTCTCCAGTACAGCCAGAAACTACGATGGAACGTACAGCGCTCAGCGCCAGGAATTGGTTGAATCAACAGACGGTTATCTGATCCTCCAGGACTGGTTCATCGGAGCAATTACCCGGCCAATGTACCGAAACTGGTTAAAAATGGCGGTGGCTTCTGGCGAAATTCAGCTACCACGTGGGCTGGATATGGCGTCGCTTTACACCGCAGTTTATTCCGGTCCGGTCATGCCGTGGATCGACCCAGTTAAAGAGGCTAATGCCTGGAAAGCGCAAATCCGAGGTGGTGCTGCGACAGAATCTGACTGGGTGCGAGCTAGCGGGCGCAATCCGGATGATGTGAAACGTCGTCGCAAGGCTGAAGTTGATGATAACCGCGAACTTGGACTGGTGTATGACACCGATCCTGCAAACGATAAAGGAGGCACCAGTGCCGAAGTCAAAGAACCGGACGCCCCGTCGTCCGAAAGCCAGCGCAAGAAGTAATTCGTGGTTTCGTATGCAGGCCAGCGCCGACAATCAGGTAGAAATTTATATCTACGACGAGATCGGCTACTGGGGCGTGACCGCCCGGCAGTTTGTTAACGACCTTAAAGCGCTTGGTGATGTGACCCATATTAATCTTCATATCAATTCGCCTGGTGGCGATGTCTTTGACGGCATCGCCATTTTTAATGCTCTTAAACATCATGGCGCGTCAATTACCGTTCATATCGACGGTCTGGCCGCGTCTATGGCCTCGGTCATTGCTATGGTGGGTAATCCGGTCATCATGCCTGAAAACACCATGATGATGATCCATAAACCCTGGGGCTTTGCTGGTGGTGATGCCAACGATATGCGTGACTACGCAGAGCTTCTGGACAAGGTTGAGTCTGTTCTGATCCCTGCTTATGCAGAGAAAACGGGCAAGAGCTCCGATGAAATAGCGGCGATGCTGGAAGATGAAACATGGATGGACGGTAAAGAATGCGTCGCTATGGGTTTTGCCGACCAGGTCACCCCCTCTCTTCAGGCTATGGCCTGTATCCAGTCTAAACGTATTGAGGACTTCGAAAAGATGCCAAAAAATATTCGCAACATGTTAGCGCCGCCGCGAGCTACCACGCAACGCGATCCCCAGCAACCACAAATGCAGCTGCCGGTGGTGAGCCAACCTCCCGTAATTGACGAAAACACCATTCGTGCTCAGGTAATCGCTGAGCAAAAGGATCGCGTTAATGGTATTAACAACCTCTTTGCGATGTTTGGTGGTAAACACGCCGAACTGCAGGCGCAGTGTGTAGCAGATATGGATTGCTCTGTCGATCAGGCTAAAGACAAACTGCTGGCGCTGCTGGGTAAAGATGCTTCACCATCGGCGAAAACCACGCCAGCGCATATTCATGCAGGTAACGGTAATTTTGTCGCCGATGGTATTCGCCAGGCATTGATGGCGCGTGCCGGATTTGAAGGTCAGGAACGTGACAATGTCTACAACGGCATGACCCTGCGTGAATATGCCCGCATGGCCCTGACTGAGCGGGGAATTGGCGTATCCAGCTATAACCCGATGCAGATGGTAGGGTTGGCGCTGACGCACAGCACCTCTGATTTTGGCAATATTCTGCTCGACGTGGCGAATAAGTCGCTTCTGCAGGGGTGGGATGAAGCAGCAGAGACCTTTGATCTGTGGACGAAGAAAGGTCAGTTGTCTGATTTTAAAACTGCTCACCGCGTGGGAATTGGCGGTTTTAACTCCCTGCGTAAGGTTCGCGAAGGGGCTGAATATAAATATGTGACCACGGGCGATAAAGGCGAAACGATCGCACTGGCTACCTATGGGGAAATTTTCTCAATTACCCGCCAGGCGATTATCAACGATGATCTGAACGCATTGACTGACGTCCCGGCGAAAATGGGACGTGCTGCGAAAGCTACCATTGGTGATTTGGTATATGCGATTCTGCTGGATAACCCTAAATTGTCAGACGGCAAACCGCTGTTCCATGCCGATCACAAAAACCTCTCCTCTGGCGCCATTTCTGTTTCGAGCATTGATGATGCCCGCAAACTGATGCGCCTGCAGAAAGAGGGCGACCGCACTCTGAATATTCGTCCGGCTTATATGCTGGTGCCGGTGGGTCTCGAAACGCTGGCCAATCAGACGATTAAATCGGCAAGCGTTAAGGGTGCAGATATCAACTCCGGGATTAACAACCCTATTCAGAACTTTGCGGAAGTTATTTCTGAACCGCGACTGGACCACAAGGATCCTAACGCCTGGTATCTGGCTGCGGCTAAAGGCACCGATACCATCGAAGTGGCATATCTGAACGGTGTTGATACGCCTTACATTGACCAGCAGGAAGGTTTCAATACCGACGGGATCGCCACGAAGGTGCGTATCGATGCGGGTGTTGCGCCGTTAGACTTCCGCGGCCTGGTGAAATCCAGCGGCCAGTAATCATTACAGTTCTGAAAACGACGCCCGGAAGGGCTTTTTTTATACCTGAAATCAGCCCTGCGGGGCTGACAGGAGACGTTATGGCTAAAAATTATGTGCAAGACGGCAAAACCATCCCCGTGAAAAATTCTGGTACCGAGGAAATTCTCAGCGGTACACCTGTTTCTTTAGGCGGAATGATTGCGGTTGCAATTACCGATATTCAGCCGGGTGATGTAGGCGACGGATTCGCTGAAGGTGTCTTTCTTTTACCTAAGCTGCCAGCTGATGCCGTGACCGCCGGGGAAAAGGTATATCTCAAAGCTGGAAATGTTCAGCTGGATGACACCGATGCGGTGTTAGCCGGGACTGCCTGGGAGGATGCTGCGGCAGGCGTTACCGTCCTGGAAGTCAAAATCAATGGCTAATGCCTTTGACAATATGGCTGGCAGAATGGATGAACTGACGGCGAAAAGGCTGGGCAGAACGGTGACTATTAATGGCGATGAGCATATTGCTGTTGAAAGTCACCTGCTGCCTGAGCTGGGGCCGGTCGCGGGGGATGGGATTAACCTGGTTATCTTCAGCGCTGGCTATCAGTCGGCGCGGGGAGATGAGGTTATTTATAAAAGCCAGGTTTACACCGTTACCCGATGGCTCCTCTTTAATGGTAAGCCGCAAATCTGGATTGAGGAGGTCACAGGTGACGATTAAAGGGCTGGAAGAGCTCAGGCAGAACCTGAGCAATATCAGTAAAAATGCCATTCCTCGGGCGACATCCCAGTCCATTAACCGGGTAGCTGGAAGGGCAATCAGCCGCAGCTCTACGCGAGTGGCGAAAGAGACTAAGGTTAAGCGAAAACTGGTCATGCAGCGCGCCAAACTTAAACGGGCAAGCCCTAAAAAACCAATGGCTACCATCCGGGTAAATCGCGGCAACCTCCCGGCGATAAAGCTGGGGCCAGTACGAGTTCAACTTTCACGACGAAAGCGCGACAACGGTAGTTCTGGAAGCGTTCTGAAGATTGGGAATTTCAGCTTCCCTGGTGCTTTTGTGCAACAGCTTAATAATGGTCGCTGGCATGTTCTTCGGCGAACCAGTAAATCTCGTTACCCGGTAGAAGTGGTGAAAGTACCTCTGGCCACCCCCCTGACTGCTGCATTCAAAGAAGAACTTCCCAAACTGATGGCATCTGATATGCCAAAAGAAATGATGGCTGCGATCAAAAATCAGATAAGGCTGGTGACAAAATGATTCACCCGCAAGTACGAAAAGCTGTTCTGGATAAACTGAAGTCAATCAACTCCGGAAAAATATTCTGGTATGACGGTCGGCCAGCTTTCCTGGCTCCAGAAGAGTTACCCGCGGTCGCTGTATATCTTACTGATGCAAAGGCGACGGTCGGCAGTATTGATGAGGAAGAGTGGGAGGCTGTCCTTCACATTGAAGTATTCCTTAAAGCAACGGCTACCGATAGCGAGCTGGATAAATGGATGGAAACCCGCATCTATCCGGCCATGGCTGACGTTCCTGAGCTTGCCAGTATCGTTGAAACCATCAGCGTTGCCGGGTACGACTACCAACGTGACGATGAAGCCACTACATGGGGCTCCGCCGATCTCCAATATTCCCTGACTTATATTATGTGAGGACTATATGCCAACTCCAACACCTACCACGCCGACGAAAGGTGCCGGGACAACTTTTTGGATTTATACCGGAACTGGTGATCCCTACGATGATCCGTTAAGTGATGTCGGCTGGACACGAACGGCAAAGGTTAAGGAATTAACACCTGGGGAACTGACTGCAGAGTCCTATGATGATTCCTATATTGATGATGATGCGCCTGACTGGGATGCAACAGCTCAGGGTGTTAAGTCAGCCGGTCAAACCAGCGTAACACTTGCCTGGAAACCTGGTGAATCTGGCCAGAAGGATCTGGTTGACTGGTTTATGAGTGGTGATGAAAAATCTTACAAAATTAAATATCCAAATGGGGCAGTTGATGTTTTCACCGGCTGGGTAAATAGTTTGGGTAAGACTATTTCACGAAACGAAGTTATTACCCGTAGTGCACAAATCACCAATAAAGGTAAACCTTCTCTGGCTGAAGATAACGCTTCAACTAACCCTTAATATATTTGTCAGCGGTGCTAAGGCACCGCGAAAGGTAATGAAATGACTTATCTTAATAAAGACACATTAAATCCCGATGGTGAGAATATTTTACTGTTTGAGTTATCGGCTTACAGTAGAATGCAATATATTGAATTTATGGTTGAAGAGCGGAAGTCATTACCATCAGAGGAAAGCACACCTGAAGAAAACTTTAAATTGGCCACCTTGTTGACTATGCGTGATCAGGCCATGCTCGTTGCATTATCCTTGAGCGAGGCGGATGAAGAGCAACGTGAAGGGAAAGATATTTTCCCTGAAATTATACGAAAATATCCACCAGGGTTATTGGGCAGCGCTGCATTACTTGTGCGTATGCTTTCAGGGATGATCCCACCAGTTAATAATGACCCTGAGAAAACTGAAGAAGAGGAAGAGCCAGATTTGGAAAAGTCCTGACCCGCTCACGTCGCTTTGCTATGCGATTAGCCAGGGAGTTTGGACGGCCAGACTGGCGCGCAATGCTTTCGGAAATGTCTTCCTCTGAATGGTTCGAATGGATTGAGTATTACCAGGATAATTGTTTTAGCGACGACCTCCTGGACTCTCATTTTGCCAATCTTAGTTATCTTGCTGTCAGTCTCTTCACCGATCCGGATAAACACGGAATTACCTCCCTTGATTTTAGTTTGTTATCAAAACGTGAGGGAGAAAGTGAGTTGGATTCAGATGAGCACCTTATGTCGATAGCCGAAAGCATTCCTGGAGGAGTTCGCTATGTCCCAGCCAGTGGGTGATCTGGTCGTTAAAATTGACGGCGATAGCGCAAAATTTGATGAGGAAGTTGCTCATCTGAATAAGCAGCTGAGCGGGTTAGGTAGAGCCGCGAACGACAGTACAGCCCAGGTCACCGCAGCTTTCACGCGGCAGGAGCGTGCTGCAAAACGTGCCGGTATTTCAATCGGCCAATACAATAATGCAATGCGCATGTTGCCTGCGCAGCTTACTGATGTCGCAACTCAGTTAGCTGGTGGGCAGAGCCCATGGCTAATTTTGCTCCAGCAAGGCGGTCAGGTTAAAGACTCATTTGGTGGCCTGATCCCAACATTTCGAGGATTACTTGGAGCTGTAAGTCCGTTGGCCGTTGGGGTTGCAGCTTTGACCGCCGCAGGTGCCGGAATTGGATATATCTTCTATCAGGGAACGTCAACCCTTTCCGATTTTAGTAAGACGTTGACGCTATCAGGTAACACGGCTGGTCTGACTACCGACAGAATGCTGGCACTGGCAAAATCGGGACAGCAAGCAGGACTCACCTTTGATCAAACCACTGATTCTCTGACTGCATTAATTAATTCTGGCGTGGGGGCGGGTGCGCGTTTTGATGAACTAAGCCAGTCAGTTGCAAAATTTTCTACGGCATCTGGTATCCCCATTGAAAAGGTTGCGGAAGCGTTCGGGAAACTGACCAATGACCCGACGTCCGGCCTGATTGCGATGGCGCAACAATTTCATAATGTGACAGCCGAGCAGATTGATTACGTTGCTCAGTTACAACGTTCAGGAGATGAAGCCGCCGCACTTCAGGCGGCTAATGATGCGGCGACGAAGGGATTTAACACCCAGACTCAGAGCCTGATCGATAACATGGGGACGATTGAGCGGTCTGCTGATTCGTTGAAACGCGCGTTTAAATCCATGTGGGATGCTGCTTTGGATTTGGGGCGGCCTGACACCGCAGGGGAGATGGTAAGCAAGGCGCAATCAGCTTTTAAGCAGGCTGATGACATCTGGAATCTCAGGAAAAATGATCGTTATGTAAACGATGAAGCCAGAGCCCGTTTCTGGAATGACAGGGAGTCGGCCCGACTGGCTCTTGATATGGCGCAGCAGCAAGCAGGTATTGCCAAAGCCAGCGCAGCAGCGGCCGAAAAGGAAGCGGAGGCAGAATCTGAAAAACAGAAATATGCCGCTCAAGCACAAGCCAATTATGCTAAATCGCAGACTGCGCTTGAAAAGTATACCGCCAGGCAGAATGAATTAAATAAAGCTCTGAAAGAAGGGCATATCCTACAGGCTGATTACGCCATCAATATGGCCGCAGCCAAGAAAGAATATGAGGCCACCTTAAAAAAAACGCCGAAACCAAAAGGCGTTAAAGTTTCTGCTGGTGATCGTTCTTCTGATCAGACTGATGCCGAAACCCTGCAGTTGATGACGCAGTTAAAGTTGCTGCAACAGCATACGGGGCTTAACGATACCATCAGTCAGCAACGTAAAAATTTGTGGTCTTTACAGTCAAAATTCGCGGTTATAGAAGAGGCGTCGAAAACACGCGCGCTGAGTAAAGATGAACAATCTTTACTCGCCAGCAAGGATAAGGTTCTGGCGCAGGCTGAGGTTAATGCGAAACTTGGCGATCAGATCGTTGCTCAGGAACGTCTGAATAAGCTTCAGGATAACTCGTTAAAATATGTTACTCAGATGCAGGAAAAGACTGCTGCACTGACAGATAGTGCTGGGTTAAGTGACAAGGACGCACAACGTAATAGCGAGAGAGCGCAATTAAGGCAGGGATGGAAAAATCAGGGTGGAAGCCTGGAAGATGAAGGGTATCAGAAAGAGCTTTCCGCACTTGAGGGTTATTACGCTGCACAGGATGAAATGCGTAATAACTGGTTGGCCGGCGTTCAGTCGTCATGGGAAAACTATGCTGACATGGCCACCAATTACAATCAGATCGCTGCGGATACAACCAATACTGCGCTCGGAGGAGTAACAAGCAATCTCCAGCAGGGGTTATATGATCTTGCAACTCAGTCTGAAGATGCTGGCGATGCCCTGAGTAACATGGTTGAAGGTTTTGGTAAAACAGTCATCCAGACCCTGGCACAGCTTGCTGCACAATGGCTGGTATATCAGGGGGTGCAGTTGCTTGTGGGGAAAACTACACAAGCCTCTGCTATTGCTCCTATGGTAGCGAATGCGCAGGCCACCTCCCTGCAGGCCCAACTGGCAGCATATGCTTCTACTGCCGCCATACCAATTGTTGGTCCTGCTCTGGCTCCTGCTGCTTTGGCTGCAGCGGCTGGCGTCACAGCCCCTCTTGTTGCTGCAATTTCTGCATCCGCCCTTGCTGGCATGGCGCACGACGGCATTGATAAAATTCCGGAAACGGGCACTTGGCTGCTGAAAAAAGGGGAGCGGGTTACGACGGCAGGAACATCGGCAAAACTAGATTCCACACTGGAGCAGGTGCGGAAACAGCGCTCCCTTGCCGGAAACCCGTTGCATGTTGAGTTCAATAACACTTACACCGGGAAACCGGACGATGCAACGATCCAAATGTGGGATCAGCGGCAGCGTGCATCTGAAAAAAGGCTTAAGCAATATTTTACTTCCCAAGTTATTAATCCAACTGAGAATTATGGTCGCTCACTTAAATCAGTTTATCCGGGGAGGCGTAAGAAATAATGACCGATATTTATTATCCTCATGATTGTATACCCGGACCAACGTACGATAATTATGGATTTGAACCGACTGATCCTATGATTCGAACCGATAGGGTGGGGGGGCTTGCCAGGCAGCGTAGAAAATATACATCAGTGCCGACTGATAATACGGTTGTCTGGCAGTTTAAAACTGACGCGCAAGCACAGGCATTTGAAGCATGGTACAGGGATGTATTAACTGATGGTGTTGCATGGTTTTACATGAAATGCAAAACCCCTGTTGGCCTTAAATTTTTTAAATGTCGATTTGTGGGTATTTATAAGGGTCCTGCCTTTATTAAACCCGGTCTTTGGCGTTATTCAGCAACTGTTGAGTTAAGAGAGCGTCCACTCGCTCCAGTTGGCTGGGGGAAATATCCGGAGTGGATTGTCGGGAGCTCGCTACTTGATATCGCGCTGAACAAGGAGTGGCCTAAACATGACAGCGATTAACCGCCTTTATGCGTCCTCCGGGTCGGAGGTCATCATTGGTACGTTGCAGATCGATATTGGCGGCCAGACGCATTATTTGTGTGAGGGGTATGAGGACATTACGGCGGTTACCGAGGGGGGCGAAACCGTAACGTTTATTGCCTGTGCCATTGTCCTTTCCCTTCCTGCCAGAAACGAAGACGGGACGCAGGACCTGAAGTTTATGCTGTGCAACGTCGACGGCGTTGTATCCACCGCTATACGCAAGGCCATTGATGCCATGTCCACTGCCAGCATCACGTTCAGGAAATACATTTCCACAGACCTTACAGCGCCAGCGGAGCCGCCTTACGTCATGCCGGTTAAAGGAGGCTCCTGGACACCGCTGACTGTAAACGTCACCGCCGGATTTAAAAATATGCTCGATTATGCCTGGCCACGTGACAGATACACGTTGACGTACTTCCAGGGTCTCCGTTACTCCCGATAGGTTCCTTATGCTCAACATTGACAAATACCTGACTGTCCGCTGGCAGATGGGCGGCCGCACTTTTCCTGTTCTCGACTGCTACGGCATTGTACATGAGGTCCGCCGGGACCTGGGGCTGCCTGAATGGCCCGCGTTTGAGGCTGTGATTAAAGAGCGTGGCAGCACTGAAATGGGGGAAGTCTGCGAGAGTTTTTCGCGTGACCTGACTCCCTGCAAGCCGTGCAACGGTGCGGTTGCCGCCTGCTATATGGGAAATATGATCGGCCACCTTGGTGTTGTCGTCGAAATGGAGGGAGCGCTTTACGTTATTGAATGTAATCCCCGGCGCAACGTAACCATTCTTCCCCTGGCGCGTTTTGAACGCCAGTTTCTGAAAGTGGAGTATTACCAGTGACAATCCGCCTTTACCCATCGCGTTTGCCTGGCGAACCGCTGGAGACGCATGAACACCGGGATACGACCATACATGACTGGATGCTCCAGCATGTCGATAACTACCGTAACGATATGGTGCAGCGTGTTACGTTTGAGGTGAATGGTAAGCCGGTCCCACCGGCAGAATGGCCTTTATGCTTTATCAGTGCTGAGAGCGATGTAAAAGTTTACCCGATCCCTGGTGAGGGAGTGACGGCAACTGCTATCGCTGCCTGGGCAGCGGCGGCCATCGCTGCAGCCTCGGCTGTGTATGTGCTGATCACCATGTCGAACATGGATAAAGGCGGCTATTCATCCTCCAGTGGTCTGGGGCTGGATTTAAACCCAGCCAAAGCGAACCAGGCGAAACTTGGAGACCCAATCCGCGAAGTGTTTGGCCGTTGCCGTATCTATCCAGATTATGTCGTACAGCCAGTGACGCGCTTTAATCCTGATGATCCAACGCGAATGACCGTCGAAATGATGGTTTGCCTTGGAAAGGGGAATTTCGCGTTTACGAATGGTGATATCCGTGTGGGTTCAACACCTATTTCAGCATTAGGGGACTCGTTCAGTTACAACGTTTATTCACCTGGAGCAGATGTTTCAGGAGATCGGCGAAGTGAAAACTGGTTCAACTCGACAGAGGTAGGTGGTACTTCCAGCGGGAGTGGGCTTGATATGGCGCAGACCTCTCCAGATTCGACAGATATCAACGCCGATAGTATGACCGTTTCTGGCGCATCCGTGACGTTTAACGGGCTGGATGATGGCAACGATGATGACGATGAAGGCAATGCGTTGCCTGAGTCGTGGGTTGAGGGGGCCATTGTTACGATCGTCGCACCGATGAATTTTCTGGTTTCAACCTCGTCGGGATATAGCGTTCTCGCCAGTAACTCTCTGGGTGAAATTAATCCCTATCCGGGGATGCCGGTTACCCTGGAAATCAACGGCACTGAATATGAACTGGTTATTGCAACTTATACGGCAAAACAGGACGCGATACCGGGGGCGGGTGGAAACGCGGCCAGCCTGAAAGCAAATGCCTCCCCATCAACATATGATTACTCCGGTACCGGCCAGACTTTTACGATCACCTGGCAGGGACATGAATACACCATTTCCCTCATTGCGGACTATGTGAATATGTCCGGCCTGCTGATGGCGATAAACGAGGGCCTGACCGGATCAGGATTACTGGCGCAGGATAGCGGCGGTGTTGTGCTGATTGCTGAGGCATCAAGCCCCTGGCTCGGCGGAAACATTACCTCATCATCGCTACCGGTAGCCGTTTTTGGCGACAGTCCTGTATTTACCTCCGGCACCGCGTCCAGCGGAGGCAGTCCGGCAATAACTGCTAACGTTACGCTGGCGTATGGGAGTGCAACCGGAGTGGCATTTTCCGGGATACCGGAGGGAACACAACGCCTGGCGCTGGCTCACCGTGGCAACGAGTACCGCATTGCGGATGCGGACGGTACGACCGCAACGGTTCAGCGGCTGATTGATGGAGTGGTTGATCCTTCCTGGTCTGGCTTCTCACCCCGCACGATGATTGACTATCAGGCTACTGGGATCAGCGACAACAATACCTGGATGGGGCCGTTCCTTGCCTGCCCGGAATCTGAAGTGGTGGACGCTTTCGAGGTGAATTTTTCCTTTCCATCTGGCATTTGCGGATTCGACAGCAAAGGAAAAAAACGCATCAGGCATTGTGAGTGGGAAATACAGTACCGTGTTTATGGATCTGGCTCTGGCTGGACGAGCAGGCAGGGGGGTTACGCGCTTAAAAATATCAACGGGTTGGGTTTTACAGAGCGTTTTGATCTCTCTTCTCCTGGGCTGGTTGAGGTGCGCTGCCGCCGCCGCAATGAGCAGGGTAGCAATAACGCGCGTGACTCGATGTACTGGGAAGCGTTGCGTGGTCGCTTGTTGGCTAGGCCAACATCCTATGCAGGCGTCACCCTGATGGGGGTTACGGTTGAGACGGGGGGAAAATTGGCGGCTCAGTCTGACCGGCGCGTAAACGTTGTGGCCACGCGCATTTATGACTCTGGCGTAGCCCGTAGTATCTCTGGTGCGCTTTATCACGTCGGCAGTTCTCTTGGTATGGAAATGGATACTGAGGCAATAGATGCCCTGGAGCAGACTTACTGGACCCCGAACGGCGAGTATTTCGATTTTGCCACGGGTGACAGTATTTCTGCGCTGGAAATGCTTCAGAAAATCGCTGCAGCCGGAAAGAGTTATTTTCTACTAAACACCCAGTCTGTTGCATCAGTGGGTCGTGAAGGTGTTAAACCCTGGACCGGGGCTATCACGCCTCACGAGATGGTATCCGAGATGCAGACCGATTTCGTCACGGTGACTGACGACGATTACGATGGTGTTGACGTAACCTATATCAACGGATCGACCTGGGCAGAAGAGACGGTGCAATGCCGTCTGCCTGGCAACCCAACGCCGCCGAAAATAGAGGCATACCGGGCTGATGGGGTAGGCAATCCTGATCACGCATATCAGATTGGTATGCGCCGACTGAGAAAATACCAGCTGCAGCGAATGACGCATAAAACGACGACGGAACTGGATGCGCTCTGTTACAACGTCGGGGATCGTATTGTGTTGACCGATGATATCCCTGGCAGCAACACCATTTCGTGTTTGATTGAGTCGATGGCTACTGCTGGTGGGGTGACCACATTCGATGTGTCAGAGCCGCTGGACTGGACTTTTGCAAATCCACGCGTCTATCTGCGTTATCAGGATGGAAAAGCATCACGGCTGTTTGAAGCATCACCCACAGGCGACAACTATCAGGTATCCGTCCCGTATCAATCTGAGTTCGCCGATATCCTGCTGGATGATCCGATAATTGAGCCTCCCCGGTTAATTTTCTGTAGTTCTGAGAGCGACCTCTATCACGCCATTGTGTCCGAGATAGTGCCACAGGACGATGGAACCTGCGAGATAACGGCCCGGCAATACCGTGCTGAATTTTATGACTACGACGACGCTACATACCCCGGCGACGTCGCTTAATACCCCATAACAACCCCTAATTAACTCTTTTCGCTCAAACCCTCGTTTGAGCGAATGCCTTTTTTGGAGCAAAAAACATGGCCTTTGATCCGCCACTTGGGAGCACGTCGCCCGCAGTGCTGCTCGATAACGCCACTCGCCTGGACGAACTTATTAACGGGCCAGCGGCCACCGTTCCCGACCGTGCCGGGCAACCGCTGGACACCTGGCGCCAGATCGTGACGATGATGCTTGCTGCTGTCACTGATGCGCAGAACAGCATTACCGCTATTGGGCTCCCCTTTAATACGCTCTCTGATGCTCAGGCTGCAGTAGCTGCTGGAAAAATACCAGAGGGGTCCGTGACATGGGTTAGAACTACGGACAGCGCTGCCCTTGCGGATGAGTACAAAAACATAAATGGGGTTCTGACGGCTACCGGACGTCGGATGCCTTCTCAGGATGCCGTGGACGCACTTTCGCGCCAGTTGCTGGATTCGATTGTTACCGGAGATGTACCAGGGTTCTGGCTGGCACTGAAAGACTCTGCGGGCTGGATTTCATGGGGAGTGGATGATCAGGGGGGATTTGGATCCAGGTCTGCTTACCTCGGGACAGACAATATTCTGGCGGGAAATATTAAAATCCTGTTTACCGATGATGTTGGATTACGATTTCAGGATCCCGAGGGGTTCTACATCGATGTACTGGATAATTTCGGACGCTATCTGCTGGGAGATTCCGGCGGCGGCGGTTCTTCATCGGTTGACGTAGTCAGCATCCAGGATTTGAAAAACAAGGCTTACGCGGCGGAGGTTTCGCGGCGCGTACTGACCCGCCTTAAATTCCCGACGGATGCCTACAACCATTTTATTATGGAGTGCCAGAGCCTGGGTATGGGATTTATGAGCTGGCCCGCCGTCAGTAAGGCACCGAAATACGGCAATCTAATGCTTGGTGGCTCGGTGCGTCCAGCCAGTACCTCCGCTAATGCGTTTACCCCACTCGGTGTAAACGCCTGGCAGCCGCTTAAAGCTGTCGTACAGTCTGTCGCTGGCGGGGAAATCCTGACGGATGCGGATCAGCAAGCTCTTGCCAGAGCCGCGGTCAATGATGGGGAGTCCCCTGTAGTGGCTGCAGTTAACGGTTTCCGGCGTCACTTCCTGGAGGCACATTGCCTTAACTCTGACCCCAGCCGCCTCTTTGTCGCCTCGACCGTTGGCGTATCAAATCAGTCCATCGAGAGCCTGATGGACGATACCAAATACTACAATCGCGTCGTTGAGTGCGTAACGAAGGCAAAGGCACTTGCTGATGCAGAAGGGAAATCCTATTCAGTAACCGCCATTGAGTTTGTTCAGGGGGAGCAGAATTACGAACTTGGAACATCTAAAGCATCGTATAAAACGCTACTGGGTCAGTTGCGTAGTAAATTGTTTTCGACCATAAGAGGCATTACGGGGCAGACCACGGACCCTGCGTGGTTCATGTACCAGACGGGATTCACCTACACCCCAAACCCAGCCACGCAGCCGCTAAACGCGGTTGAATTATGGGTCGGCATGGCGCAATACGAGTTTTGTCAGGAAAATGAAAACTGCTTCATGATCGGGCCAAACTATCAGTTACCAGACAAAGGAGGCCACCTGATGACAAACGGCAGCCGCTGGCTGGGCTGCTATTTTGCTAAGGTAAAAGACCGCGTACTAAATCAGCGTCGTCCTTTCAAGCCCTTGGCGCCTATCGGATTTAAATGCATTGGCGCGGATATTTTTGGCAGTTACTACGTCGATTACCCACCGCTCAAGTTCCAGAGTCCGTTCCGGGGCGGCGCCCGCACTGCTATTGCGAATAAAGGTTTTCGCGTATTTAGCAATGTCCAGAACGACCCGGCAGGAATTGGGGAAGAGGTCACGGTCGTATCAGTTGAAATTGCGGCTGACACTATTGTCAAAATCTCCTGTGAGACAGAACCCCAAGGTTTAATCCGTGTGGTCTACGGAATGTATGCGCAATACGGGCAGGGCATGGTTACGGATTCCGACCCGTATGTCCCGGATGAGGTATACGAATATGACCCGCAGTTCACCCAGTGGCCGGAAGAGAATATTCCGGAACTGGTCGGCAAGCCATATCCGATGGAAAACTGGTCTATTGCCTTTTCCATGACCTTCACTAAGGATGAATAAATGAGCCTGGCAATTCAGAAAGATGTCGATTTTTCTGCGGTGGCGACCGGATATTTACCTCCGGTAACTGCAGGCGTGGAGTACTTCAATTTTTTTAACAGCGAAGACTCGCTGACACGCAACCTGATCCCCAACAAGCCGACTCCTGCAAAGAACGGGAGTCCGCTCTTTAACACCAACGGACAAAGCTTCCTGCTGACCAACCTGCTTAATTTCATCAATACCGGGATAAAACTGACTGATGAAATGACCATTATTACGGTGGCAGAACCAACCGGCGCGGATGGTTTTTTCCCGACCTGGTCTACTACAGGTTCGCCGATTACAAATGGAGGGAGTTTCACGTCACAATCATTTATGCGTCAGAGCGCCACGACCCGAAACCCGACAATTTCTCTTAGTTATTCCACTGACGGTTTCGTTACCAGGCAAAACTCATCTTACGGGGTATCGTCGGGTGTTGATAATATCAGGCTCCGCGCCATAGCATCGGCATTCAGTCAGACAGCAAAAACGTCCAGCCTTTATGATCTGACGAATAATAAAAATGCCCAGGCGCCTCTGCCAGCAAATGGCGTTTATGGAAAGGCAGGTAATATCCTGCTGGGTTCGCATTACAACGCCGCAGAGAGCTCGCAGGGTAATCTGTACGCAGCCGCGATTTACAGCCGTATGCTCTCAACAACTGAGATCAGTCAGATATATGCTGCGTTAAAGGCGTATTACTCAAAAAGAACCCTATCGATTTGATTTCTTTTACCTCGGGCATAATAACAAGCGATTAACATTTTCGCTTGTTATTATTTCTAGATGACTTTAGCAATTGATCAAAAAAACTAACTGTATTACCCACTAACTTTGAGAAGGGGCGGCAATATTTTCTGGCTTCAGGAGCAAATATAATCCATGGCTTTAATTGCGGAGAGGGTTCTTTCGGGTACCATACAGCACGATTTTCTAATTGCCATTCATATTGTGTAATTTCTTTCACAAACATTGGAAGTACAGAGGATGAGTGATGGTTGTAAGGAATTGGATCTGTAGAGTATACGATGTCCTTGCAGGTAATAAAATTGGCAGAGTTTTTAATCGCATTGCTTATTTCTCGGAGGAATCCATTAGGATCAGAAATTTCATAGCAAGCGTTAATTTCATTATGATGTTCGTTCCATTTTTTGAATAATTCGTTGCTATAGGCGTTACTTGAGCAAAAAATAAATGCATTAGGGCTATTTCTTATTACATAAAATGTGCTATTTGTTATGTTGACACTACCATTACCTGTAACTTCTAGTGAATCTGAGATAACATTCTCATTGGATGAGCTATTAAGATAAAGATTTTCTGTGACATCTCTATTTATTTGTCTTCTTCCTTCCTTAGAATCACCTCTGCCTAAACTGTGAGTTACAATATCTTTAAAATCATAGATTGTACCAAGACGTAAGCAGCCTTTATCAAAAAAAGATTCTAAATGTTGCTCTTCCAAAAACTTGTAAAGTGGCATATTATTTGCATCCAGAATTAATGTGAGTTATATACAGCATCAATAATAAATTAGGCTATTTTAAATTAAAATTCTATGAGTATCATTTAAAACCGACTAAATATTACAGTCTTACTATTTAAAAGACACACAAATGATACATGCTGTTGTTCTGAAGTTATTAAGTCATTGAATAACAGTAAAAACTATGAACCCCAGCGTCGTTATGCAGAAATGACAAATGCTGGATACGGACGCTACCCGGCAGCAGGTGGCTGATGTGACAGGCGTGGACGTGAAGACGATTTACAAATATTTGCCGGTACAATTCGGCGATAAAAAATCCCCTTGAGCAGGCACACTCAAGGGGAAAGTACTACATCACATCATTGCTGTGTGCGTCTTCGCACACGCCTATCTTCCAAGAAGATGCTTAAAGCTTCCAGATATTTCTGGTCTGAGCAGTTAAATCATGGGGTTGGTGGCCGATGTGATAGGAGGGGGAAAGATGATTTATAAATATTTCCCGGATAGCACACCGCATGAACCAGGATGAGGATTTGGTGTAGAATCCCACCCGTTAGCAGTATGCAAGAGTTACTGGGTGGGACTGGGCACAGTCAGGGGAGCATTATCTGCGATGATAATTATTTTTTGTTTTTCTGCAACTTATCGAATTTCTCATGCAGCGTTTTCGGAAATAGCTCAGTATAAACCTGCCACAAGATATTAAGCGAACGATGGCCAGTGACCTGAGCCACTTCCTCAATGCTGAATCCCGCCTCAAACAGACGGCTTGCTCCTTCGCGGCGTAGATCGTGATACCTCAAATCCTCAATTCCTAATTCGTCACGAACGCGCCTATACATGGCAGTTATGCTTTTGGGATTGAACGGGAACACCCTGGCATCAACACGGGGTTGCAATTTCAGAATTCGCCAGGCATCTCCAAGTAAGGGAACTAACATATGGTTGCCAACCTTTTTTCTGGGATCCTTTCTATCTCTGACGATAACTGAACGTTGAATTTCGTCTACATCATCCCAGAGGAGACGACAAACCTCGCCAACCCTCATGCATGTAAGTATGGAAAACATAAATATTTGATGTAATGGCGCCCCGGTGTATGCAGTTTCGGCCTTAACTTTAAGGACTTCATATAGTTGATCAACCTCAGAAGAACTTGCGCGGCGACTGCGGCGTTGTGATGGGCCTGTAATCCCCATATTTCTCAGCCAAACTTTAGCGTCAGATAATTCGTTCAAATTAGCACTGGCGCCGAAAAGAGGCCGTGCCGCTTCAAGCGCAACACTTAAATATGATACGTCCTGAGAGATAGTGGAAGGTGCAAGCCCTTGTGCTTTCCTGGCCTGGCAGTGCTCGATGATATGTTTTGAAGTCAAATCCGTGAGTTTAATGTCTGCCAGAAAAGAGCGGCCAAGGGTGCGAAGTGAGCTTCTTTTCGAAGCGCCGATTGTAATGTTTGGGTGATTTTCATACTGAGTCAACAGATCACCAATAGTTATAACAGAGTTTGCTTTCGTCGGTTTTTCTGACTCGGGAATACCGTGCTCTTCAATGTATGCCACACGTTTAGCACCCCATGATTTCGCAAGGGTGTTTTTGGGGAAGGTTTTGTTCTCGCGGTGAACATACTTACCATTTTGTTTAACGGCTACAGTACAGCGATAACGAGCAGTGCCATCACTGCGCAACCTTTTCTCAATGGTGAAAAAAGCCATATCCAAACCTTCAACTGTGGGGTGCTGTGTGGGGTGCTGATAACAACATAATGGGTTAAAACGGGAGAAAATAGACTAAAATACAACTGTCTTAATATCCAGTTATATTTTGTATGCTTATGATTTTATTGTATATATTTTAATGGCGTGAACTTGTGGCTACGATTGAACATCGCCACGAACTGCGCCAGCGGGAAGACCATCACGATAAACCCGGCCATCTCTTTCATCGGCTCAATCATCAACTGCGGCAGGTCGGCCTGGCGGCGAATTTTGCCGGTGGCGATGCCGTATGCCAGCGACACGACAAAGAAGAAAAAGATAATTAGCGGCACGATGCCTTTGATAAACGGCGAGGGCATGACCGTATGCTGAACCGGATCGCGAAGAATACCGTTTTCGGGGACCACCATCAGGGCGATGACCGCCACGAATACCAGCGTCGCCACGCCGGCGATGCGCAGGCCGAACCGCTCCCCGGGCGTCAGCGTCTGCAGCTTTTCATCACGACTGCCTTGCCACTGGCCCAGCCGCGGCTCGACCAGCTTATCGGTGATCAGTCCGCCGACGAGCGTCAGAACGATCACCGAGGTCGCCATAAAGTACCAGTTGTCGATCACGCTGACGTGCAAAGAGGCATCGATGGACTTTGCCGCCTCGGTGCTGATCCCGGAGAGCAGCACGTCGGTGGTGACAATCAGTAGATTGGCGGTAAAGCCGCAGCCCACGCCGGCTATCGCCGCCAGCAGACCAGCGACAGGATGCCGACCGACGGCAAGAAACATCAGCGCCCCCAGCGGCGGCATAATCACCAGCGCCGCATCGGAAGAGATATGGCTGAAAAAGGCGATAAACAGCACCATATAGCTGGCATAGCGGGCGCTGACGTGCGAGGCCATCTTGACCATCAACGCCGGTAACAGGCCCACCCGCTCGGCAAAGCCGGCGCCCAGCACCAGGGCGAGGATCGCCCCCAGCGGCGCGAAACCGCTGAAGTTTTTAATCACGTTCGGCAAAAACCAGTGCAATCCTTCCACGCTGAGCAGGTTTTTGACCACCACCCGCGAACCGTCAGTTGGGTTTTGTACCCCAACGTTGAGGGCGGAGAGGATTGCCGTGGCAGCGATCAGCACGGCGATGAGATAGATAAACAGCAAAAACGGGTGCGGGACCTTGTTACCGATCTTCTCTACCCAGCCATAGCGCTTTCCGCCGGGGGAAGATGACGGTATGGATGACATACTCATGGGCATTCCTCTGTTGTCGTTGTTGTGTTGGGCAGGCCTGCTCCCGTACTGCCGGCGGTTATTATGGTCGGTGCGTGCCGCGATGCCGGTCAGCGTTGGCCAGGAGTAGCCTGTCTTAAGTGGTTATCGTAAAACGGACGGACTCACCTCCGCCGGGATCGGGCAACGATAGGGGCGTTCGGCCAGTACCTGCCTGAGCTCTTGCTGGCTGGCCGCCAGCAGGGCGCTGTCGCTGAATAAGCGGATGGCGGTCGCCGCGAGGACTTTCCCCGCCAGCAACATCCCTTTATGGGCAATGGAGGTTCTGCCCTGGCTCACCAGCTGCCAGCTGTGCAGCGGGGTACCCACCGCGAAGCACGGGCTGAAGCACTGGGCCACCGGCGCTTTCCAGCTAACATCGCCGACGTCGGTGGATCCGGCGAGGACGTTATCCGTGGCCGCCCAGGGCGCCACCTCATCAATCAGCAAGGTGTCGCGGTGGCGACGAGCGAACGTTTTGCCTTCCTCGCCACTGGTGCCGGCAATATTGTTCAGGCTGTTGTTAATATCATTGGCGCTGAGAGTGGCGCGGATCGCCGCGGCAAAAGCGCGTTCCTCGTCGCTCCAGGCGGGGGTACCGTAATGACAGACCGCCTGATACATCGCCGCCTCAAGCGTGCGGTTGGGTAGATAGCTGGAGCAGGCTTTTTCAAAGCGGCAGCTGACCTGGGTCTCGGTCATCAGCCCGGCCCCCTGGGCAATCTTCTCTATGCGGGCGAAGATTTGCTCAGCGTCGGCCATCTCCGGCGCGCGGATCAAATACAGCACTTCCGCCTGCGCCTGCACCACGTTGGGCGAGACGCCGCCGGTATCGGTAATGGCGTAATGGACGCGCGCCTTCTCGATGATATGTTCATTGAGGAAATTGCTGCCGGTGGTCATCAGGGTGACGGCATCCAGCGCGCTCCGGCCCAGGTGCGGCGAATTAGCGGCGTGGGCCGCGGTGCCGGTAAATCGCCATGCCGCCTGAATGTTGGCGAGGGTGCGGGTGCTGAACATCCCGGCCCAGGCTTCCGGATGCCAGGTCAGCGCCGCATCGACATCATCAAACAACCCTTCGCGCACCATAAAGGTTTTTCCCGAACCGCCTTCCTCGCCGGGACAACCGTAGAAGCGCAGAGTGCCGCTGTCGCCGTGCTGCTGCAGCCAGCCTTTGGCGGCGACCGCCGCGGCGAATGCCGCGGTGCCGAGCAGATTGTGCCCACAGCCGTGGCCGTTGGCTCCCGGTGTCAAGGGCGTCGGTTCCGCGCTGTGGGCCTGCTGGCTGAGTCCCGCCAGGGCGTCAAATTCGCCGAGCAGGGCAATGACCGGTTGGCCCTCACCGACGCTGGCGATAAAGGCATTCGGGATCCCGCCAGCATCGCGGGTGAGCTGAAAACCTTCCGCCTCCAGGGCGTCGGCCAGCCGTTGGGCTGACCAGAACTCCTCAAAGCGGGTCTCCGGGTGGTCCCAGATGTCGTCGGCGATGGCGCAGTAAGTGTCGCGTTGTGCCTCAACCACCTCGTCCACAAACTGAAAAATGGCTTCCATTACACCCCCCGCTGCCAGGGAAAGTTAAGCGCGACGCGCGCCAGGGTTTCGACCGCTACCGCCATCACGCTCTCGTCGAAGTCAAACTTTTCGTTGTGGTGACCGGCGCTGAGTTCAGTGCCGAAAATCATGTACGAGGCGAGGCCGCCGCGCGCCTGGACCCGGGCCATCATCAGGGTGGCGTCTTCCGAGCCCGCCGGGGCGGCGATGCGATCCACCGCCTGTTGCACGCCGGGCACCCGGGCGGCCTGTTCGCGCAGATAGTCCACCCAGGCCGGCGACGGTGCGCTGGCGGTCGCCGCGCCCATCATGCGCAGTTCGTAGCGGGCTTCGTACATCGCCGCCGCCCCGGCGACGACGTGCTGCGCCCGCTCGAACACGTACTGATTAATGGCTTCGCTTTCGCCGCGGGTTTCCACTTTTAACAGCGCGGAAGAGGGCACCACGTTGCGCCCGGTACCGGCCTGCATCACCCCGACGTTGACCCGCGAGGCGCCGGCGCTGTGCGGCGGGATGGCGTGCAGGCCAAGGGCGGCCTGGGCGGCGGCCAGCAGCGCGTTGCGTCCGTCCTCGGGCTTGCCGCCGGCGTGGGCGGCCACGCCGCTGAACTGCACGTCGAATTTGGTGGTGGCCATAAAGTTGTCTCCACCGCAGACGACGGTACCTGCCGGCACGCCGGTCCCGATATGGATCGCCGTGAAATAATCCACGTCATCAACCACGCCGGCGGCCACCATCGCGCGGGCGCCGCGGGTACCCTCTTCAGCAGGCTGGAAAATCAGTTTAATGACGCCATTGAGCTGGGCGGCATACTGCTTGAGCACATGCGCCAGCCCCAGCCCGATGGCGGTATGGCCGTCATGGCCGCAGGCGTGCATCATGCCGGCGTTGCAGGAGGCGAAATGATCGCGATGGGGGCGGTGGCTATCGTCATGCTGTTCGTTGAGATCGAGGGCATCCATATCGACGCGAAAGGCCAGGGTTGGTCCGGGCCGCCCGGTGTCGAGCGTGGCCACCACGCCGGCGAAACCGCCTTCAAACGCCGGCAGCCAGCGCTCCGGCGCGCCCTGTTCGCGGGCGCGTTCGAAAGCCTGGGCCAGGGTCTCCTCGTCCGGCAGCCCCATCCGGCTGTCGGCATCGATGACGTCGCGGCCTAGCGCCAGCTGATAGCCTAGCCCGTCAAGAATATCCGCGACCTTACTGGCGGTGCGAAACTCCAGCCAGCCGGATTCAGCGTGCAGGTGAAAATCACGGCGCCATTGGGTCATGGAGGGCGCCAGCTGGCGGAGGTATTCATCAAGTTGCGGCATAGCTTATCCTGTCATAAGTAAAAAATGTGACGGCGTTCACGATGTGATAGCTTTTGTTTATCACTGACGCGCTACAGGCCTTAACACCCTTAACCTGCCACAGCCTGATGGATTACAGTAGATGTCATTTTCTTCTGTCTGATAAGCAACGGTTATCACTAAAAGCATGGCATTTCAGATTAAATTTCATCAAATTCGCGCCTTCGTCGAAGTAGCCCGGGAAGGCAGTATCCGTGGCGCCAGCCGGGCGCTGGCGGTCTCGCAGCCGGCGCTGACCAAAGCGATTAAAGAGCTGGAGGAGGGGCTTTCCGCCCAGCTGTTCGTCCGCCGCAGCCAGGGGGTGGCGTTAACCGACAATGGCGAAAGTTTTTATCAACATGCGAGCCTGATCCTTGAGGAGCTGCGGGCGGCGCAGGATGAACTGCTGCAGCGCCAGGGGGAACAGGCCGGGCAAATTAATATTGGCCTTGGCGCCAGCGTCGCCCGGTCGCTGATGCCGTCGGTGATCTGCCGCTTTCATCAGCAGCATCCGCAGGTGAAGGTGCGGATCATGGAGGGTCAGCTGCTGGCGATGATTAATGAGCTGCGCCAGGGGGAGCTGGATTTCACCATTAATACCTATTACCCCGGGCCGTACGACCATGAGTTCAGCTTTGAGAAACTGTTTGAGAAACCGTTCGCGGTGTTCGCCCGCGCGGGCCATCCGGCGGCGCAGGCCACCTCGCTGGGGGAATTGATGGATCACCACTGGACCATGCCGACGCCGCGCGGCAGCTACTTCAAGCAGCTGCAGGAGCGCTTCGAACAGCTGGGACGGGAGCCAAAGGTGGGGATCGTCTGCGAAACGTTCTCATCCTGCATCAGCCTGGTGGTGAAAAGTGATTTTCTCAGCATCCTGCCGGTGGAGCTGGGCAACGACCCGCTGATGGCCGACAAACTGGTGATGATCCCCATCCGTGAAGTGTTACCCACCGCCACCTATTATCTGATCCAGCGGCGCGATACCCGACAGACGCCGCTCACGGCGTCGTTAATCACCCTGTTCCGCCGCCAGAGCCGACAATTGTTTCCTTAATCGTTCGTCACGCTCACTTTGCCAGCGAACGCGGCTAAACGCGTTGAGAGGGGAGCGCGAGGCGGCTATAGTAGCTGGCGACAGCCGCTGGAGGAGAGCCCATGAACCTTGATGACAAATCCCTGTTTCTTGACGCCATGGAAGATGTCCAGCCTCTGAAACGTAATAATGACGTGCACTGGCATCCCGGGCGTAACAGCCGGGCCCCGCAACGCGTCGATACCCTGCAGCTGGATAATTTTCTCACCACCGGCTATCTCGATATCGTGCCGCTCGCCACGCCGCTGGAGTTTAAGCGAGAAGGGCTGCAGAGCGGCGTGCTGGATAAGCTGCGGCGGGGGAAATACAGCCAGCAGGCGAGCCTCTCCCTGCTGCGCCAGCCGGTGGAACAGTGCCGGCAGATGCTCTTCGCCTTTATGGTACAGGCGCAGAAAGAGGGGTTACGCAATGTGCTGATCGTTCACGGCAAAGGCCGCGACGACCAGTCCCACGCCAATATTATCCGCAGCTATCTGGCGCGCTGGCTGGAAGAGCTGCCGGAGGTGCAGGCCTTCTGCGCCGCGCTTCCGCATCATGGAGGCAGCGGCGCCTGCTATGTCGCGCTGCGTAAATCGGCGCAGGCGAAGCAGGAGACCTGGGAGCAGCACGCCAAGCGCAGTCGTTAGCGCAGAAGCAGCGTCAGCTCGCGGGCGGCTTTTTGCAGCTCCGGCAGCACGCGCTCGATCATCTCGCGGGCCGTCATCTGGCCCGCATGCACCCCGACGTTGAGCGCCGCCTGGACCTGCCCCTGAGCGTTAAACAGCGGGACCGCGAGGGAGCGCAGCCCCATCTCCAGCTCCTGATCGTTGAGGGCATACCCCTGCTGATGCACCCGTTTCAGTTCGGCGCGCAGCTTCGCCACCGAATCCACCGTCTGTGGGGTATAGCGGATCATGGTCACCCGGCCCAGCATATCGTTGAGCTTCTCCTCCGGCTGATGGCTCAGCAGCACCCGGCCCATCGAGGTCGCCCACGCCGGAAGGCGACTGCCGATATCCAGGTCGATGGTCATAATCCGCGAGCTGGAGGCGCGGGCGATATACAGGATATCGTCGCCGTCGAGGGTCGCGATGGAGCAGGACTCATTGAGCATTTCGCTCAGATGCCGCAGCACCGGCTGCGCCGAACGCGCCAGCGGCGTCGAGGCCAGCCAGGCGTGGCCCAGCGCCAGGATCCGCGGCCGCAGCTGGAAATTCTTACCGTCTTCGGCATACACGAACCCCAGCTTGCTCAGGGTATACAGGCAGCGGCGTACCGCGGCGCGCGGGATGCCGGTCTTCTGACTGATCTGTGAGATAGACAGCAGGGGCCGCTGCGGCGTGAACGCCTGAATCACCTCCAGACCCCGCGCCAGGGAGGCCATAAAGTTAGGATCGCCTTTAAACGGATCGCCGTCGCCGGTCAGTAAATCGTCTGGATGCTTGTCCATTTCTGTTCCCCATATTTGCCATCGATCACATTCTTTCGCTAAAGATAACCGATGTTCGATTATCGCACCATATTTCGATTATCGCCCTTGACCGACATCGTTAAGCGGGTCACATTTTGTGCGAACAACGAATAAAAGTGCGATTACCGCACATCACTGGAGCGATCTGATGATTGATAAAAGCGTATCGACGCTGAGCGAGGCCATCGCCGGGATCCACGATGGGGCGACTATTATGATCGGCGGCTTTGGCCCCGCCGGCCAGCCGACCTTTCTGATTGACGCCCTGATTGACCAGGGCGCTCGCGACCTGACCATCATAAATAACAACGCCGGCAACGGGGAAGTGGGTCTCGCCGCGCTGCTCAAGGCGGGCCGGGTGCGCAAAATGATCTGCTCCTTTCCGCGCCAGGTGGATTCGCAGATTTTCGATGATCTCTACCGTCGCGGCAAGGTGGAGCTGGAGCTGGTGCCGCAGGGCAACCTCGCGGCGCGGATCCAGGCGGCTGGCGCCGGGCTGGGGGCGGTGTTTACCCCCACCGGCTACGGCACGCCGCTGGCGGAAGGTAAGGAGACACGGGAAATCGACGGTCGCCACTACGTGCTGGAGTACCCGATCAAAGCCGATTTCGCGCTGATTAAAGCCCACCAGGGCGACCGCTGGGGCAACCTGGTCTATCGCAAGGCGGCGCGCAACTTTGGCCCGATCATGGCGACAGCGGCGAAAACCACCATCGTAGAGGTCTCGCAGCTGGTGGCGCTGGGCGACCTCGATCCGGAAAACATCATCACCCCCGGCATTTTCGTCCAGCGCGTCTTCTCGCTGGAAAACCTGACTGCCGCACAACGCGCCTGAGGAGCCCGACATGCAAAAACTGACCCGTGACGAAATGGCCCAGCGCGTGGCCCGCGATATTCCCGAAGGCGCTTACGTCAACCTCGGCATCGGCCTGCCGACCCGCATCGCCAATTACCTGCCCGCTGACAAAGAGGTGTTCCTGCACAGCGAAAACGGCCTGCTGGGGATGGGGCCGAAACCGCAGCCCGGGGAAGAAGATCCCGAGCTGATCAATGCCGGTAAAGAGTATGTCACCCTCCTGCAGGGGGGCTGCTATTTCCACCACGGCGACTCCTTCGCCATGATGCGCGGCGGCCATCTCGATATCTGCGTGCTGGGGGCCTATCAGGTTTCCGCCAGCGGCGACCTCGCCAACTGGAGCACCGGTGCGCCGGATGCGATCCCGGCCGTTGGCGGGGCGATGGATCTGGCCATCGGCGCCCGCCAGGTATTTGTGATGATGGACCACCTGACCCGTGACGGCGAGTGCAAGCTGGTGGCGCAGTGCAGCTACCCGCTGACCGGCGTCGGCTGCGTCAGCCGGATCTATACCGACCTGGCGGTGATCGACATCACCGACCGCGGCCCGGTGGTGCGGGAAATCTTTAACGGCCTCTCTTTTGAAGAGCTGCAGCGCATCACTCCGGTGGCGCTGACCTTTCAACAACTGGCGGAAAGCGCGTAAGGAACCTATGATGAATCAGGCATTTATCTGTGATGCGGTGCGTACACCCTTTGGCCGTTTCGGCGGTGCCCTGGCGACGATGCGCGCTGACGACCTGGCGGCGCTGCCGCTGAAAGCGCTGCTGGCGCGGAACCCGGGACTGGATCCCTCGCGCATTGACGATGTGATCTTTGGCTGCGCCAACCAGGCCGGGGAAGACAACCGCAACGTGGCGCGAATGGCGCTGCTGCTGGCCGGCCTGCCGGAGAGCGTGCCCGGGAGCACCATCAACCGCCTGTGCGGTTCCAGCCTTGACGCGATCGGCGTTGCGGCGCGGGCGATTAAAAGCGGGGAGACGCAGCTGATGATCGCCGGCGGGGTGGAGAGCATGTCCCGCGCGCCGTTTGTGATGGGGAAAGCGGAGAGCGCCTTTAGCCGCAGCATGCAGATGGAGGATACCACCATCGGCTGGCGCTTTATTAACCCGCAGATGAAAGCCCTGTACGGCGTGCATTCCATGCCGGAGACGGCGGAAAACGTCGCCGATGAGTTTGCCATCTCCCGTGCCGATCAGGACGCGTTCGCCTTACGCAGTCAGTTGCGTACCGCCGCGGCGCAAGAGGCGGGACGTTTCGCCGATGAGCTGATCGCCGTCCAGGTGCCGCAGCGCAAAGGCGAGCCGCTGCTGTTTAGCCGCGATGAGCACCCGCGCAGCACCTCGCTGGAGGCGCTGGCTAAACTGCGCGGCGTGGTGCGCGCCGACGGCAGCGTTACCGCCGGTAACGCCTCCGGGGTTAACGACGGCGCCTGCGCGCTGTTGCTGGCCAGCGAGACGGCGCTGTCGGCTAACGATCTTCAGCCGCTGGCCCGGGTGGTAGGCGTGGCGACGGCGGGCGTTGCGCCGCGGATCATGGGGTTTGGCCCGGCGCCGGCGGTGCGCAAGGTGCTGGCGCAGACCGGCCTGACATTAGGCCAGATGGATGTCATTGAGCTGAATGAAGCCTTCGCCGCGCAGGCGCTGGCGGTGACCCGTGATTTGGGCTTACCGGACGATGCCGCCCACGTGAACCCTAACGGCGGGGCGATTGCGCTGGGCCACCCGCTCGGCGCCTCCGGCGGCCGGCTGGCGATGACCGCGGCTTATCAGCTGAAACGGACCGGCGGTCGTTACGCCCTGTGCACCATGTGCATCGGCGTCGGACAGGGGATCGCCCTGATTATTGAACGTGTTTAAGGAGCCAGAATGAGTTTGTTGACCCCGATGCTGCGCAGCAGTCCGCTAACCGACTGGTTCAGCGACGCGCAGCGGGTGCAGGACATGCTGGATTTTGAAGCGGCGCTGGCGCAAGCGCAGGCCGCCTGCGGGATGGTGCCGCCGGAAGCGGTCGGGCCAATTGTGGCGGCCTGCC